>Ga0213876_10000582_pt1 | contig 27211 bp, 21 predicted proteins | sample BarmaccomBMRX_R9_FD_160113 | JGI IMG/M metagenome (GOLD analysis project Ga0213876, IMG submission 160113) | Root-associated microbial communities from Barbacenia macrantha in rupestrian grasslands, the National Park of Serra do Cipo, Brazil - RX_R9 | ecosystem: Host-associated > Plants > Roots... | reverse complement strand
AGCCGGCCAGCTCCTCGACCTCTTCAGCCCCCAAGAATGCGCCAACTACCTCGTCAACGCTGGCTATGGTTCCGTCTAATCGCGGTCCGCTCTAGGCTCGGGGGGGGCGCAGCGAGAGGGCGGGTGGCGTAACGCGACGGTTTGCCGGTAGGAAGGCGCAACGCGCGTCGGGCGCCGCAGGGGACTGCTGAATGGAAATCTCCGGGGTTCAGATCGACTCCGCGCTCCTCAAGAAACGCTGCACGCAGGATGGCGAATTCGGCTTGGCCGCTCGCTTCTGGTCGGGCGGTCTGCGCTTCGAGATCGACGAGACCGTCGTCTGTCTTCGTCTGGAGAGGGGACGGATCGCCGATGGCGAACCCGCGCCCGACGATGCGGGCGTGGTGACCCTCAGCGCCAAGTCATCGGTTTGGCGGATGTTGCTCTCGGCCAAGCCGCCACGCTTCTACAACGACATCATCATGCCCATCGGCCTGGGCGAGATGACGGTACGTTCCCGCGGCATGACCTATTCTCAGTACTATCCGGCGACCATGCGGGCGATCGAGCTGCTGCGGCCGCAAGGCTGGGAAGTCGCCGCGCCCCGGGCGATCGCCCAGGCGGGGCGCCACGACACGCCGGTGGGCCGGTACATCCACCTGGACCTCGGCGGGCAGGACTACCGGGTCTATTACGAGGAAGCCGGCGCGGGCATTCCGATGCTGCTTCAGCACACCGCCGGCGGCCATGGGGCGCAGTATCGCCACCTTTTCGAACGGCCGGAGGTCACCGACCACTTCCGCCTGATCGCCTACGACCTGCCGTTCCATGGCAAATCGCTGCCGCCGGTCGGGCCGAAGTGGTGGGCGCAGGAATACCGGCTAACGGCGCCGTTCCTGCGCTCCGTCCCGGTCGCGCTGGCCGCCGCACTCGGTCTCGAACGCCCGGTCTTCCTGGGTTGCTCGGTGGGCGGGCTCCTGGCGCTCGACTTGGCCCTGCGCCATCCCGACGTCTTTCGCGCCGTCATCTCGCTCGAGGGCGCCCTCAAGATTCCCGACGACGTCCGGCTACCCGGATTCTGGCACCCTCAGGTCTCCAGCGAGTTCAAGGCCCGGATGATGAACGGCGCCATGAGCCCCACCTCGCCGGAGGCGTATCGGCGCGAGACCATGCAGGGCTACGCGGCCGGCTGGCCGCCCGCGTTCACGGGCGACCTCCACTACTATGTCGAGGACCACGATCTGAGCCAGGAGGCGGGCAAGATCGACACCAGCCGGGTCGCCGTCCACATCCTGTCGGGCGAGTACGACAACACCGGGACCATGGAGCTGGGCCAGGCGGCCCAGGCGGCGATCCCGGGCGCAACCTGGACGAGGATGAACGACGTGGGCCACTTTCCCATGTCCGAGAACCCGGAGGTGTTCCTGCGCTACATCCTGCCGGTGCTGGAGGTTATTCGGCGCCAGCCCTGATGTCCGCGCTCCAAAAGATCGACACCTCCACCTCCCACGTCGGCTTCCGCTGCGTGGTCAGGGGCTGAGGCGCGTCAGCCCGCGCCTTGGCGCGCTTCGTCGATCCAGCGCGTGAGCCTGGCCGGGGTGAGCGGCAGCTGCAGGCAATCGATCCCGAACGGCGACAGGGCGTCGGCGACGGCGTTGATCAGGGTCGGCGGCGAGATGATCGCCCCGCCTTCGCCCACGCCTTTGAAGCCGCCCTCGCTGTCGGAGGGCGAGACGAAATGGCAGAACTCGATCTCCGGCACATCGGCGACCGTGGGCAGCAGGTAGTCCTTGAACGTGGCCGCCTTGGGGTTGCCCTGCTCGTCGTAGGAGATGTGCTCCAGCAGCACCCCGCCGATGCCCTGGGCGACGCCGCCGGCGATCTGACCCTCGACGACGGAGGGGTTGATGATCACCCCGCAGTCCTCGCTGGCCACCCAACGCAGGATCTTCACGACGCCCGTCTCCACATCCACTTCGCAGACGCAGGCGTGGGCGGCGTTGGAGAACACGAACGGAGGCGGCGCGCGATAACGATACTCGGCCGCCAGCCCGAGGTCGGCGTCGGGGGGCAGGCGGTCCGGCTCGAAATAGGCGGTCTCGGCAATGCGCTGCAGCGGGGTCGAGACCTCCGCCACCCCCGCCACGTGGATCATGCCGTCCTCGATGCGGATGTCGTCGGGGTTGGCGTTCAGCAGGTGGCCGGCGATGCGCTTGACCTTGGTCGACAAGATGCGGGAGGCGCGGATGGCCGCGCCGCCGCCCGAAACCGCCTGGCGGCTGCCGCCGGCGCCGGGCCCGAAGCTCCCGCGGCTGGAGTCATCCTCGTAGATGTCCACCTGCTCGAACGGCACGCCCAGTTCGTCGGCGATCACCTGGGCCATGGTGGTCTCGGTGCCGTGGCCCTGGCTGTGGGTGCTGAGCACCGCGGTCACCCGGCCGTTCGGCTCGATGCGGATATGCGCCGCATCCGACGCCAGGATGCCCCCCGCCGACATGGTGGTCGGCTCGATGTAGACCGCGAGCCCGAGGCCCAGGTAACGGCCCTCGGCGCGCGCGGCGGCCTGCTCGGCGCGGAAGGCCGGCAGGTCGATCTTGGCGAGCACCTGGTCGAGCGTTTCGCCCGGCGTCACGTGGCGGATGGCGACGCCGGTGGGATGCATGTGCGGCTGCTCCTCCCGCGTCACCATGTTGCGGCGGCGCAGCTCCACCGGGCAGATGCCGATCTGGCGGGCCGCCTTGTCCATGATGGCTTCGCGTCCGACCGTCTCGCTGAGCCAGGGGCCGCGATAGGCGGCGAGGCCGGCGGTGTTCGAGTACCAGCCGCGTCCGCGGAAGGCGAGCTTCGGCAGCCGATAGGGCCCCGGAAACATCATCATCGTCATCCCGCCGGAATCGACCATCACCGGCCAGGCCCCGACATTGGTCTGGTAGTCGACGTCGGCGGCCAGCAGCCGGGCGTCCGCATCGAAGGCGAGCCTCACCTCGATGTCCCACTCACGGGCCTGACAGGCCGAGGTGAGATTCTCCAGCCGGTCTTCGATCCACTTCACCGGCCGGCGCAGCAGCAGGGCCGCGGCCACCGTGGCCGCCTCCTCGCGCCAGGGCTGCACCTTCAGTCCGAAGGCGCCGCCGACGTCCTTGGCGATGACCCGGAATTTCACGTCGGGCAACGCGCAGGCGTCCTGGAAGAAGCGGGCGGCCATGTGGGGACTCTGGCAGGAGAGATAGATCACCACCTCACCCGAGCCCTGCCGTGACGCCACCACGCCGCGCGGCTCCATGGGCGACATCGCCTGACGCTGGTGGCGCACCGTGCCCTCGACCACATGGGCGGCCTTGGCGAAGATCTCGGGGATCGAGGGGTCGTCCGGCATGCCGATCAGCGAGCCCAGGTTGCTCTCCAGGTCCGGATGGATGGGCGGCGAGGCGGCCGCCTGCTCCATCGTGACCACGGGCGTCTCCATGTCGTAGTCGACGGTGATGAGGCCCGCCGCGTCCTCGGCGATGTAGCGGTTGTCCGCCACCACCATCACGATCGGGTCGCCCACGAAGGCGACCCGGCCCTTCGCCAGCAGCGGCGTCTTGGGCATATGGGCTTCGGGGGAGCCGAACAGGTAGTGCATCTCCAGCTTGGCCGCCTCCAGGTCCTCGACGGTGAAGATGGCGCGCACGCCCGGAACCGCTCGGGCCGCCTCGAGGTCGATGCCGCGGATGGCGCCCCGCGCAACCTGGCTTCGGTGGAAGGCGACCTCGAGCATGCCGGGCAGCACCACGTCGTCGACATAGGAGCCGCGGCCGGTGAGCAGGCGCCGGTCTTCCTTGCGCGGTACTCTGCGCCCAACGAAGCGGGCGGCCATCCCTGGCGCGGCGGTGGTGGCGGTCATGCGATGGGCTCCTGAGACGTCCGCGCCAGCTGCGCCAACGGCGTGACGCCGTCAAGCGGCGGCGCGGCGCGGGCGGTCTTGACACTGTGAGGAGGGCGGGCGCGGCCTAGGCCGCCCGCCAGCTCAGATGGAGCTCCTTGACGGTGTTGACGCCGCCGCAGGCGGTCACCGGCGTGGTTCCGGGCTTCACTTGGAAATCCGGGATCCGCTTCAGCCATTCCTCCAGGAAGATCCGCAGCTCCCGCCGCGCCAGGGTCGCGCCCGGGCAGGTATGCACCCCATTGCCGAAGGCAGCGTGGGGGATCGGGAACTCGCGGTGAAAGTCCACCTTCAGAGGGTCGTCCACCTTGCGCTCGTCGAGGCCGTAGAGCGCCGTGGGGATCAGGATCTGCTCGCCCTCCTTGAACTGGACGCCGTTGTACTCGAAGTCGTGGGTGGCCATGCGCACGTTGTTCGCCAGGCCATAGCGGCGGATGAGCTCCTCCACGGCGTTGCGGATCAGCTCCGGATGCTCGATCAGCTCGCGGCGCTGCTCAGGGTTCCGCGCCAGGTGCCAGGCGACGAAGCCCAGCATCGAGGTCACGGTGTCGAGGCCTCCGGCCATCAGCAGGGTGCACACCCCCATGACTTCCGCATGCGTGATCGGCCGCCCGTCGATCTCGGCGGCGACGATCTTGCTGATGATGTCGTCGCCCGGGTTCGCGGCGCGCTCGTCGGTGAAGCGGGTCAGATAGCCCTTGATCGCCGCATGGGCCGCCGCCCGCTTCTCGATCGAATTGCTGCGGATGCCGATCTCGGTCTGCTCCAAGAGCCAGCGCGCGTTGTCCAGCGGCAGACCCATCATCTCCAGGAACACCACGATGGGGAGCACGCTCGCGAACTCGCTGACGAACTCGCATTCCCCGCGCGGCAGGAACTCTTCGATGGCCTTGATGGCCACGTCGCGGACGTGCTCCTCGAGCCGCGCCACCACCTTCGGCAGGAAGGCCGGAGCGATCAGGGCCCGGAAGGGGGTCGACACCGGCGGGTCCTCGGCAAGCGGCAACATCGGCTCGTTCGCCATCGCCGGGTCGTAGGGGATGCGGTACTTCCGGTGCGAGAACCGGTCGTAGTGCATCTGCATCAACTCCAGGTCTTCCCCGCGCGTCACCACCCAGTGGCCGCCGTAGCGGGGGGTCCAGAAGATGTCCGGCGCTTCCTCGTGCAGCCGCTTCCAGGCCCGGTGGACATCGCGGTCCGAACCGGGCGCGTTGTAGTAGTCGAAGTCGTAGACCCGTTCGGGCGGGACGTGCGCCGGACGAGGCGCCAACTCCGCAGTCATTGGTTTCTCTCCCTGGTTTCCTTTCGTCCGCGCCCTCAGTCGGACTTGCGAGAGAGCCCCTCGCCGTTGTTCGAGCCGATGGTGAAGATCGGCGGCTGCGAGCCGCCGGTGGCGTTGGTGCAGACCTCGAGGTTCGACATGCCGGTGCGCCCATTGTCGAGCCGCGCCGTGCCGATGGCCTCGACGGCGGTGTAGCCGCGCACGTGCAGGACGATGCCGTCGGTGCGCTCGCAGGTGACCCGCAGCGTCTCGCCGTTCTCGAGGGTGAGCCGCACCTCGCCGCCCCGCGGCGTGACGGCGTCGGACTCCAGGCCGACCACGAAATCGTCGCTCCCCACGATCGGGATGACCTTACCGTCGCGGAAGACGTAGCCCATCCTCACCACCGAGCCGGGCGGGCGGATCAGGTGCATGACGTGCAAGGCGAGGTCCGGCCCGAACACGCAGGGCCACCAGCGGGTGCCGCGGTTCGTGCTCCAGTCGCGGCTGCCCCACGAGCGGTCGCGGTAGGCGAGAGCGTCGATCTCATAGTCGCGCCCGCCGAGGTTCACGATGCCGGTCATCCGGCCGGAGCATTCGGTGTGGTGCGGCGCGCCGCCCAGTTCGCCGCGGTGGCCGGTCATGGCGACGTAGTCGTAGAGCGGATGGAAGTCGGCGAAGCGCAGCTTGGCCTGGCAGCCGTCGAAGTCGGCCTTGATGTGGGCGTCGTTGTCGAAGTCCACCCGCACGTGCGGGCCCCAGGCCATGTGGCCCTCGCCACGGTCGGAGGCGACCATCGGCGCGCCGGTGACGTTGGAGCGGAACCGTGTGCCGTCGTGGGCGAAGACGCCGAAGCAGGAGTTGATCGCTCCGGCCACCGGCTCCTGGCCCAGCCGCCAGAAGCCGCCGAGCCCGGCCTTCTGGTCGTGCCAGACGAACAGGGCGCTTTCCTGCCAGAGCGGATCGCTTTGGTCGGGCGCGTGCGGGCGGTCGTCCGATTTGGGCAGGATGGCGAGATCGGTCACGGCGTCCTCCTTGTCGCAGCGTCGAACCGGAGCATGAACTTGGGGAAGGAGGCAACTGGCGCCGCCCGCAAGATTGCGGCATCCCGATGCGGTTCGGGTCCGCCCAGGGCCCGGTGGCTGGGAGAATCGCCATTCAGGTCAATGGATTGCATGCTGGCCGAGACCGAATTCGAAGCGCCGCCCGCCTGCTCGAATGAGTCAGCTATTAGTGGGCCAAGCCGCTTGAACGAGGGATGTGAGGAGGCTTGGCTGTCGGTCTTTGCGGCCCGCAGATCCTGATCCAGGATCGCACGCCATCGGCAGGCGCCAAATTCTGTCTATAACCCGTCATCAAGGCGGCGGAAGGGGAGGACGATGGAAGCAGATTACGTCATCGTGGGCGGGGGCAGCGCCGGCTGCGTGCTGGCCGCCCGCCTTTCCGAGGATCCCTCGGTGAAGGTCCTGCTGCTCGAAGCCGGCGGCGGGGGCGACGGCTTCATGGTGAAGATGCCCGCCGGCACCTTCAGGCTCATCGGGCGGCCGACGTCCGACTGGCTCTACCACCTCGAGCCCGACGCCAGCCGGGGCGGCCGCGCCCAGGTCTGGTCGGGCGGGCGCATGCTGGGCGGTTCCAGCGCCATCAACGGCATGGTCTACATCCGCGGCATCCGCAACGACTACGACGACTGGGCCGCAGACGGCTGCCCCGGCTGGGGCTTCTCCGACGTCATGCCCTACTTCATCAAGTCGGAGCGGTTCGCCGGCCCGCCCTCGCAGGCGCACGGATCGCATGGCCCCTTGGCCGTCTCGCCGCCGCGCACCATCCATCCGCTGGCGCGCGCCTTCGTGCGCGCGTGCGGGGAGATCGGCCTGCCGATGCTCGATGACTACTGCGACGGCGACCAGCACGGCGCCTACCTCATCTGGACCACCACCGACCACGGCCGCCGCTGCAGCGCCTACGAGGCGTTCCTGAAGCCCGCCATGCGCAGGCCGAACCTGCAGATCGTCACCGATGCGGCGGCCGAGCGCCTGACGTTCGAAGGCGGCCGCGTCACCGGCGTCGCGTTCCGGCGAGGCGAAGCGAGCGAGACCTGCACGGCGTGGCGCGAGGTGATCGTCAGCGGCGGCGCCATGGGATCGTCGACCCTTCTGCTGCGTTCGGGCCTCGGGCCGGCCGCGGAGCTCCGGGCGGCGGGCGTCGCGGTGCGCGCCGACCTGCCGGTGGGCCACAACCTGCAGGAACACATCTCCATCGGCATGAGCAAGCTGGTGGACCAACCCACCTACAACGCCCCGATGGGGCCGCTCCACATGGCGCGCTACATGCTGGAATATCTGGCCTTGCGGCGCGGCCCGATGACCTCCGGGCCGGTCCACGCCATGGCCCAGGCCAAGAGCCGTCCGGACATGGCGGTGGCCGACATCAGCTTCAGCTTCCTGCCGCTGGCGATCGACTACCGGGTGCAGCCCCCGAAGATGCACGACCATCCTGGCGTGTCGATCGGGGGGCTGGTTTGCCGGCCCTACACACGCGGATCGATCCGCCTGGCGAGCCCCGACCCGCAGCGGCGCCCGATCATCGACTATCCGACCCTCGGCGACGAGCGGGACCGTGTGACGCTGAGGGCCGCTGGGCGCATGGTGCAGGACATGTTCGATGCGCCGGCGCTGGCGCGACACGTCGTGGGCCCCGGACAGCCCGAGCATCGGCTGACCACCGACGAGGAATGGGACGCCTACATCCGCGACAAGGTCGGGCACGGCTACCACCCGGTGGGGACCTGCCGCATGGGCGCGCCCGGAGCGTCGGTGGTGGATCCGTCCCTGCGCGTGCATGGGGTGGCCGGCCTACGGGTGGTCGACGCCTCGGTGATGCCCCGGCTTCCGTCGGCCAACACCAATGCCCCGACGATCATGATCGCCGAGAAGGCGGCCGACACCATCCGCGAACAGGCCCGCTAGGGGTGGCCCTGGCTATCCGGGCGCGCGGGATCGAAAATGCCTGACCCAATAGCCCAGGCCAATCTGTGCGTGGCTCGAAAGCCGGCGTCAAAGTAGTCTACCGGGGTGGCATAAGAGCCGCAGAGGGAAGGAGACGCGCCATGGCCGACGATCTCGGAAACGTGTCGTCCGTGCCCGGCCACGTGCCCCCGGAGCTGGTCGTCGACGTCGATTTCTACCATGTCCCCGGCGTCGAGGAGGACCCGCACGCCGCCTGGATGAGGATCCGCGACGCCGCGCCCCGGGTCTTCTACACGCCCCGCAACGGCGGTCACTGGATCGTCACCCGCGCCGACGACGTCGAGGAGGTGCTGCGGGACTACGAGCGCTTCACCTCGTACGGCTCGATCCCGCCGGGTCTGACGACCGAGCCCTATCCGAGCCCGCCCGTCGGCGTCGATCCGCCCGAGCATGGCCCCTATCGGCAGATCCTGCTGCCGGCCTTCTCGCCGCGCGCCATCAACGACATGGAAGCCTACATCCGCGGCTTGAACGTCGAGCTGATCGAAGCCTTCCGGAACAAGGGGCGTTGCGAGTTCATCGGCGATTTCGCCCACCGCATGCCCATCGGCGTCTTCCTGCGGTTCATGGGCCTGCCGGACTCCGACCGCGAGCGCCTGCTCGGCTACACCCACGAGCGCATGCGCGGGGAGACGGAGGCGGACCGGTTCGCCGCGCAGCGGGCCCTGCGCGCCTATGCGCAGGAGAAGGTGCGCGAGCGGCGGCGAAATCCGACCGAGGGCCTGCTGAGCCGGGTCGCCAACGGCGTGATCGACGGCGAGCCGATCCAGGAGAGCAAGGCGGTGGTCATCACCGTGACCCTGCTGCTGGCGGGCCTCGACACGGTGGTCAACACCTTCGGCTTCGTCGCCCAGTTCCTGGCGACCCACCCGGAGCACCGCCGGCGGCTCGTCCAGCATCCGGACCTGGTTCCGCAGGCGGTGGAGGAGTTCCTGCGCCGCTTCCCGGTCCCGTGCATCACCCGCCACGCCCGGATCGATCAGGAATTCCGGGGCGTGCGCATGCGCGCCGGCGACGGGGTGCTCACCATCATTCCGATGACGGGTCTGGACGAGACCAAGTACGCCGATCCTCTCGAGGTCGACTTCGAGCGCGAGACCCAGCCGCTCCCGAACTTCGGCATGGGCGCGCACCGCTGCGTCGGCTCGCACCTCGCCCGCCTCGAGGTCCGCACCTTCCTCGAGGAGTGGCTGAAGCGGATTCCCGACTTCGGCCTCGATCCCGCCGACCCGCCGGTGGGCGTCGGCGGCAATGTGATCGGCATGGGGCGCCTGCCGCTGGTATGGGACACCGCCGTCCGGCATTGATGGCGATCACCGCGCCCCTGTCCGCGCGTTAACCCAATCGTATCCGACCCGGACGAACCTGCTGTCGGTCAATCTCAGATGACCTCATGACCTCAGTCAGACCGACCGACGGCAGCGAGAGGCGCGTTCAGGTAGAGCGGCGGCTGGGGCCACGCCATCAGGTGTTCCTGGCCGGGAAGGCTCAGCTCGTCGGAGGCCGCGTCATCGACGTGACGTTCCGCGATCTCAGCGCGCGCGGCGCGAGATTGCTCGTGCCGGCGCCTGCGGCCCTGTTCGGCGAGGTGGCGGTGGTCATCCTGAAAGAGGCGCTGGTGCTGCGTTCGCGGGTCATCTGGGGACACCCCCCGATGTTCGGCGTCGAATTTCGCGAGGCGATCGACCTGCGCGGCGAATATCCGTCGCGGTACGATCCCCTCGCCGAGGCCTGGCGGTGCTGGGACGATCCGAAGCAATAGCGCCGCTTATTGACGGCCCCAACGGTTCTCCGGCGCCGCGAAGCCTCCGGTCTCAGGTTCGTTCAAGCGCCAATGAGGCGATGGTCAGGCGGGACAGCCTCTGTTCCTCCAGGGCGAGCAAATCGCCCAGAAGCTCAGGGTAGGGCGCCTTCCCGTTCGACAGCTGCGATCGAAGCCGCGCGATGTTATCCCGGCAAGTCCGCTCCTCGCTGACGGCCAGCTTCTCCTCGGCTTGATCCTGCATTCGATCACACATGGCAAATCCCTTGCTCTCCAGGGCAAGAGTAGGCGGCGCCTTGTGTAAAGGCCTTGACCAGGATCAACTTGGCCATGGGCGCGGGTGCGGAGGAGAAGGCCAAGCGACAGCATTGCTTCAGGAATGCTTCAACGTTTGCGAAAGAGCCGTCAGATTGTCGGGCGACACCGGGATCAACCCGCTTCGCGGGCTGTCGATATCGGCGACGAGAAACAGCGGGATCGACACGATCAGCGGCAGGATCAGCAGCGTCGATTCCTTCGCGCGCTTCTCGTTCGCCCCGAGCAGCAGATTGCTGCCGACGGCCACCAGGATCATGACGGCCCAAGCGGCGGCCGGGATCCGATTCCACCAGGACGCCTGGGTGTAGCTCTCGGAGTTGATGACGTCGTTCATTCCGGCGGCGACGAGCGCGGCCGTCGCCGTGGGCTGGGCGACTGCCGGGGCCGCGACGGCGGACCATAAGGCCTTCTGGAGGCTGGACGTCTGGGCCTGGATCCGCTCGAGCGCGTCCTCCTCGCGGGCGCGATAGAAGAGGATCCGCTGGTCGAGGTACGTCGCGAGCAGGCCCTGGACGCGGCCAGCGTCGGCCGGCGGCAGGAGATCGGCGCGCAGGTACTCGGTCCCGATGGCGTTGGCCTCGGCCTCCTCGTAGTCCTTGCGCTGGTCGTATCGGCCGACCGCCATCGAGAAGCTGAAGCCGATTATCAAGGCCAGCAGCGTCAAGGACCCGGGCAGCAGGACGGCGAAATCGCTATGCGCCACCTTGCTGAGGGGTGCGCCGCGCCGCCGCAGAAAGGCCGTCGCGTACGCCGCTGCGCACTGCACGGCGAAGGAGACGACGAACACCACCAGTGGATAATCCCTGAACATCTGGATGCCCCTTCGAGGCCGGATCGTCTCGGCCGCCACAGTCTCTGGTCGGCTGACGACCTCCATCCAGCCGGCGCCGCATTCAAGCGCCGCCGGACCTGGGAGCGAAGTCCGAATTCCGGAGTAACGACCGTTCATCGCGACCTTGAGCCCCTGGTCGGGACCGAGGCGCGCGCTCCGGCTCCGAGGGCCGAGGGGTGAGTGGTTCACCTGATGCCCGCGGCAAGGGCCATGGGTAGCGTCCCGTCGGGGCCGGGAGCGCCCAAGCCACCGAGCTCTTGCTCAAGAACCCGTTGAGACAGTCCTGCCCGTGGCTCGCCGCGAGGGCCGCCCGGGAGGCGGGAGAAACGCCAATGTGGAACCCTTTCGGCCCCGTCCAAGAATACTGGCTCGACGTGTGGCAGCGGTCGATCCTGTTTCTGGACGTCCTTCGAGAACGCGGTAACCTCTACCGCGCGCATAACGCGGCGCCAGCGCCGAACGTGCTGAGCTTCGAGGCGGAGCTGGTCCGCGACGGGCGGACCCTGCCGCGGCCGGTCAACTATCTGCTGGCGCGCATCGTCCCGCCGGAGGGGGTGAGGATCGATCCCGCCAAACCCCCGTTCGTGGTGGTCGATCCGCGCGCCGGCCACGGCCCCGGGATCGGCGGCATGAAACAGGACAGCGAGATCGGGGTGGCGCTCACCGCCGGGCACGCCTGCTATTTCGTGGGCTTCCTGCCCGAGCCCATGCCCGGCCAGACGATCGAGGACGTCTGCCAGGCCGAAGCGGTGTTCATCGAGGAGGTGGCGGCCCGCCATCCCGAGGCCGAGGGCAAGCCGGTGGTGATCGCCAACTGCCAGGCGGGCTGGCAGACCATGATCATGGCCGCCCTCAATCCCGACCTGGCCGGCCCGATCCTGCTGGCGGGGACGCCGCTTTCCTATTGGGCCGGGACGCGGGGTAAGAATCCGCTGCGGTACCTGGGCGGCCTGCTGGGGGGCGACTGGCTCACCGCGTTCGCCGGCGACATTGGCGGCGGGCTCTTCGACGGCGCCTCCCTGGTCGCCAATTTCGAATCCCTGAACCCGGCCAACACCTACTGGGAGAAGCCCTACAACGTCTTCTCGAAGGTCGACACGGAGGCCGCGCGGTTCCTCGATTTCGAGACCTGGTGGGGCAGCCCGGTCCTCCTGAACGCCGAGGAGATGGAGTGGATCACCGACAGCCTGTTCGTGGGCGACAAGCTTTCGAGCGGCGGGCTTCGGACCACGGACGGCGTGCGGATCGACCTGCGCAACGTCAAGTCTCCGATCATCGTCTTCTGCTCGTGGGGAGACAACATCACCCCGCCCCAGCAGGCCCTCGGGTGGATCACCGACATCTACGACCAGGATCGCCAGATCGCCGCGAACGGGCAGACCATCGTCTACTGCCTGCACCAGTCGATCGGACACCTGGGCATCTTCGTCTCCAGCAAGGTCGCGACCAAGGAGCACCAGGAGTTCACCTCGTGCATGGATATGATCGACCTGGCCCCGCCAGGGCTCTACGAGGCGGTCATCGCCGAGGTCGACGAGGACACCCAGAACCCGGAGCTCATCCAGGGAAGATACCTCTTCAGGCTGGAGCGTCGGACCTTGGACGACGTCCGGGCTCTGGTCGGGAACCAGCCCGAGGACGATCTGCGCTTCGCGGCGGTGGCGCGCATCTCCGAGATCAATCGCGCGCTCTACAAGGCGCTCGTCCGTCCGACGGTGCGTGCGCTCGCCACCCCGCCGGCTGCGGAGGCCTTGCGGCGCCTGCACCCGAACCGGCTCAGATTCGCAATCTTCTCGGACCATAACCCGCTGATGCCGCTGGTCGAGACGTTGGCCAAGGCGGTGCGGGAAAGGCGCGCGCCGGCGGCGCGGGACAATCCGCTGCTCACCTACCAGGAGGAAGTGTCTTCCTGGATCACCGCCGGCCTCAAGGTCTACGGGGATCTGCGGGACACCCTCGCGGAGGAGCTGTTCCTCTCCACATGGGGGACGCCGCTCGTGCAGGCGATGGCTGGCCTGGACGCCAGGTCCGCGGGCGACGGAGGGCGCCACGTCGAGCGCGACCTCGCCCGCGAGGCTAGCGGAGCGAAGCTGCGCTCGGACCTCGAGGCGCGGTTCGAGCAAGGCGGTCCGATGGAAGCGGCGCTTCGCGGCCTCTTCTATGTGCGTGGGGCCGAGGGCGGTTTCGACGAGCGCGGCTTTGCCGCCCTGAGGGCGCTGCGCGCGGCCCAGCCAGCCGAGCGCCGCCGCCCGCTCGCCGAGCTCAAGCATCTGGTGAAGGAGCAGTCGCTGCTGTTCCGGATCGACGAACCGCGGGCCATGGAGGCGATCCCCCAGCTGCTGCCCCATGACGTCGGCCAACGGCGCGCCGCGCTGGAGGCCCTGCATAATCTGCTCGCCGCCCAGGGCGTCTTGCCGGAGGAGAGCCGCCGCCGGCTCGACCGGCTCAACGTCATCTTCGACGGCGGGGCCGAACCGGGCGCCGACCAGGGCCTGGCTCAGCTGGTCGCGGCCGCCGGTCAAGCCCCGGCGTCACAGATCGATGAAGGGGCTGGCCATGGCCGACATTAGACCGGTCCTCGCCGGACAAAAGGCGCTGGTGGTGGGCGTCGCCAACCAGGACTCGATCGCCTACGGGTGCGCCAAAGCGTTCCGGACCGCCGGCGCGGAGCTGGCGCTCACCTGGCTGAACGACAAGGCGCGGCCCTACGTCGAGCCCCTGGCCCGGGAGCTCGAGGCGAGCATCACCGCGCCGCTGGACGTGGGGGCCCCTGGCGAGCTCGAGGCGCTTTTCGCGCTGATCGGACAGCGATGGGGGAGGCTCGACAGCCTGGTGCATTCGATCGCCTTCGCCCCCAAGGAGGATCTGCAAGGGGGCCTGCTGGACTGTTCGGCGGAAGGCTTCGCCAAGGCCATGGACATCTCCTGCCACTCCTTCGTGCGCATGGCCAAGCTCGCCGCGCCGCTGATGACGGGCGGCGGGACGATGTTCGCCATGAGCTACTACGGGGCGACCAAGGTGGTCCCCAACTACAACGTCATGGGCCCGGTGAAGGCGGCGCTCGAGGCGGCTTGCCGCTATCTGGCCTATGAGCTCGGACCCTCGAACATCCGCGTCCACGCCATCTCGCCGGGCCCGCTGAACACCCGCGCATCCTCGGGCCTGAAGGACTTCGATCTGATTCTGAACGAGGCGGCCCAGAAGGCGCCGATCGGCGAGCTCGTGGACATCATGGATGTCGGCTTCGCCTGCGCCTACCTCGCCACCGATTTCGCCCGCCGCATCACCGGCGGGACCATCTACGTGGACGGCGGCGCCAACGTCGTCGTGTGAGGCGGCCTCGGGCAAACCGAGGCACAGTTCAACGGCCAGAAGCGCATTCCCGTCGCAAGAGCGATTCCACTCTTGCGGAACGCCCTCTAGCCGCCTGCGGCAGGCTCGGGGACGGTCACATAGACCACCGTGTCCCCTTCGTACTGCGGCTGGTAGTAGACGCCGCCGCAGTGATAGTAGGCGCCATAGGCGGGACAGCCGGGCGGCAGGGCGTAGTAGCTCGATCCGATCGCCGCGGCCGTCGCCGCGCCGGCCCAGGCGGCGGTGGCGCCGATGGCGAGCCCGGCGCCCACGGGATAGTCCGACCAGCCCCCCCAGCCGTTGTCGACGTTCACGTTGGTGTTGCGGTTGAAGGTGTTGCCGCTGCCGATGTTGCCGCTGCCCACGTTCGTGCGGTTGCCGCTGCCGACGTTGGTTCGCCCGCCGCCGATGTCAGTCCGATTTCCGCCGCCGATCTGGCCCCGGTTGCCGCCCCCGATGTCGGTTCGGTTGCCGCCGCCGATGTTTCCCCGGTTCCCCCCGGCGCCGCCCGTGCTCGCATAGCTGCGGCCTCCACCCCCCGCGCCGCCGCGGCTGTATCCGCCGCCGGAGGGCCGGCTGATGCTTGTGGAGGCGCCCGAGCGAAAACCGCTGCCGCCGCCCATGCTGCGCCCACCGCCGCCCATGCCGCCGCCGCCCATGCTGCGGCCGCCGCCGCCCATGCTGCGGCCGCCGCCGGCACGGCCGCCACCGCCGCCGCCCCGGCCGCCCCGCGCCTCGGCGAGGTCGGCGCCGACCAGCGTCGCGATCATGCCGGCCGCGAGGGCGATCCGCAGGATCTTACGTCCATTCATCGCCGCCTCCTTAGGGGTTCGCCGCCGTCAGCCGGATGCTCTTGGCGTCCTTCGGCGGATCGAATGCGAAATCGCCGTTGGCGATCGTCGGACTGACGTTCCAGGTGAGCACGGCGTTGTAGGCGGGATAGGCGGGATCCGTCGGGTCCACGATCACCAGCTTGCGCGGCAGCGGCTGGTCGCCCTTCTGGATCCAGATCTCCCAGTCGAGGCCGTGTTCGCGGAAGGCGTAGTGATCCACCGCCGCGCCGTCGATCGTCGATGGCCCGACCACGAATCCCGACTCCAGCTCTTCGCTTCGACTGCTGTTGGGATCGCTCCAGCGGAACAGGTCTTCGAGCGGCAGCCTGATGCCGTACTTGTCGTAGATGTCCTCGAGCGTCTGCCGGATCGTCGCCGGCGCCGGCGCCGTGGCGTAATAACCAAGCGCCGGGGCAAAGACGGTGAACTGCTTGCCGTCGTAGATGTAGCGACGGTTCTTGACGTCGCTGACTAGGTCGATGACGAAGCCATCGGGGCGCCGGACCTTGTAGCGGGCGCCCCCGTTGATCTGCAGCTTCTGTCCCTTCGCGGTGACGAGGTCGAGGCTGGTCTGGGTGGTGACCTCGAACCTGGTCAGGGTGTTGAGATAGGCGCTCATGCGCCGAAGCGCCTGCAGGGCCTGCGGTTCCACCGCCGGCGTCGCCGCCGGCGGGTCGGTGGCCGCGAAGGTCGCGATGGCGGGCACGACGCCGAGCGCCAACCCGAAACCGAGGCCCACGGCGGCGGCGAAGCGAAGGGACTTCATCGTACTTCCTTCCTGTCTGTGAGCGGGCGGGGGCGGGGGCCGCACCGGGTTCTAGGCATCCCAGTTCCGCGGGCTCTCGACCCACGCAGCCTCGCCGGTCACGCCGATATTCTTGACGGGGACCCGAGTTGGAACATCCGGCCAAACCCGGATCGCCGGCGCCGGCCAACCTAGGCTTGGATCAGGTTCTGCTTGATCGCCGAACCGGCCAACCTATGAGCCGCGGAGAGGCGACCTTGGAGCGCCTTTCGCGCGCCTCAGCCGAACGGGCCGACCCGGACGATGATGCCCACCAGAACCCCCACGCCCACGATCAGCATGAGGGCGGAGATCACCGTGTTGGGCGAGAAGGGCCTGGCGGCGGTCGTGAACGCCACGAGTCCCTGCCCGCTCAGGTCGCGCTGCCGACGCTGCAGGTCCCGCATCGCGATCGCGTAGGCCAGCGCGATCCGGTAGGTCGCAAGCTGGGTGGAAGGATCGTTCCACATCGTCGTCCGCGCCGTCCTCCCCCCGCGCCTGCGGCCGATTGGAAGGGGAGGGCCAAAGGCCCAATATCGCGCGCAGAAACTTCGGGCCTGTTATGCGGGAGGTTGCTGGAGCGCCATGCGGGAATCCGGTCCGATCGATCAATAGCGCTCCGGGACGACCCGGACCGTCGAGGGATCGAGCCTGTCATCGTATTTGTGCTTCTGAGACCGCTTCGGCAGCGTGATTTCCTCCCGCTTGATCTTCTTGTAGGGTATCAATGAAAGAATGTGTGAGATGCCATTCAGTCTGGCGCGCTTCTTGTTGTTCGATTGAACGACATTCCAGGGACAGCGGTTGGTGTGCGTCGCCGCCAGCATCAGGTCACGCGCCTTGGAATACTCGTACCATTTATCGTAAGACTTGATGTCCATGGGGCTGAGCTTCCATTGGCGTAGCGGGTCTTTGATCCGCGCCAGGAAGCGACGTTCCTGCTCATCCATGCCGACCTCGAGCCATAGCTTGACCAGGATGATCCCGGAGTCGGCCATCCACCGCTCCACCAAAGGGCAAAGGTTCAGGAAGCGGTCGTGCTCCTCTTGGCTGCAGAAGCCCATGACGTATTCGACGCCGGCCCGGTTGTACCAACTGCGGTCGAAGATCACGATTTCGCCGGCCGCGGGCAGGTGCGGAATGTAGCGCTGCATGTAGAGCTGGCTCTTCTCGCGGTCCGAGGGCGCGGGCAATGCGACGATCCTGAACACGCGCGGGCTCACCCGCTCGGTGATGGCCTTGATGATGCCGCCCTTTCCCGCCGCGTCCCGCCCCTCAAAGAGGAGGATGACGCGGGCGCCGGTCTCGGTGACCCAGTCTTGAAGGTAGCAGAGCTCGATCTGCAACTTCCTCAACTCGGCCATGTACTGCTTGTTCGTGAGCTTTCGCGTTTCTGCTTCGGCCGTGGATGAATTTTTCGCCATGGGGGCTCCTGCAGGACGCCGGGCGGGAGTTCAGTTCGGCTGAACCCATTGCTCGGGGGACAATTTCCATCCGCCGCCCAGGGCCTTGTAGAGATTGACGGTGGCCAGGAGCTGGTCGCGCTGGGTCTGCGCGAGCGCCGCCTGGGCGGGGAATAGCTGCTGTTCGGCCTCCAGCACCTCGAAGTAGGCCGCGCGGCCGGAGTCATAGCGCAGCAGGGCCGTGTCGACGGAATGCTGCAGCGCCTGGATCTGGCTCTCGAGCGCGGTCTTTTGCTTGGCAAGGGTCTGTTGGGCGACCAGGGCGTCCGAGGTCTCCTGGAAAGCGACAAGCACGGTCTTGTGGTATCGCGCCACCGTCTCGTCCCAGAAGGCCCGCCGCTGGTCGTAGATCGCCTCGAGCCGACCCCCGGTGAGGATCGGGCCGGCGACGCCCGCCGCGACATTCCAGACGCCGAAGCCGTAGAAGTTGCTGGCGACGCCGGCGCCGACGCCGCCCGCCAGAGCCGAAAGCCCCACCCGAGGATAGAAGTTTGCGACGGCGACGCCGATCTCGGCGTTCGCGCCGACCATCACCTGCTCGGCCTGCAGGATGTCGGGACGGCGAAGCAATAGGTCGGTCGTGGCCCCGACCGGCGTGGCCGGCGTGACCTGATCGGTCAGCAGCCTGCCGCGCTCGATGGCCTGGGGCGAGGCGCCGAGCAGCACACTGAGAGCATTCTCCTGCTGCTCGATCTCCCGCCTGATCGCCGCGGTGTTGGCGTTCGCGGAATCGTAGGCGGCCTGGGTCCGGTGGACCGGCAGCTCGCTGTCCTTGCCGGCCTTGAAGCGGTCGGTGAAAAGATCGAGCGTCTTGCCGTAGACACGGCTGCTGTCCTCGGCGATGGCGAGCTCGCGATCGAGCTCGATCAGCCGGAAATATCCCGCCGCGACGTCGGTGACGAGGCTCAGCAGCACGCCACGGCGCACGTCTTCCTGAGCCAGAAGGTTCGCCTGCGCCGACTCGGTCGAGCGCTTGATCCGGCCCCAGACGTCGAACTCCCAGGCCGCGTTGAGCAGCCCGCCGAAGGCGCCGAGGGTCACCGCGCTGACCGAGCGCTGCCCCTGGACCGTGGTGCGCCCGGCTTCGGCGTAGGCCTGATAGCCGAGCTGCGGTTCGCGTTCCGAGCGGGCCACGCCCACCAGGGCTCGCGCCTGCTCTATCCGCGCCACGGCCCCCGCGAGGTCGTAGTTGTTGGCCAGCGCCTGGGCGATGAGCTTCTGGAGCGCCTTGTCGTCGAAGACGCCCCACCAGGGAAGGTCGGCGATCGACTGGGCGTCGGCCGGCGCCACCTGCGCGCGGAATTGCGTCGGAGCGGCGACCTCGGGCCGCTTGTAGTCCGGGCCGACCGTGCAGGCGGCGAGCAGGGCCGCCATCGAAACGGTCAGGAACTTGATCCCCGACGCTCTGATCTGTGTAGTCTTCACTGCAGCACCTTTTACTGCGCGGCGGCAAGCATCTTTCTGAAACGCGAGAGGGTATAGACGGTGTAGACGGCTCCGATCGCGAACATGAACAGCATGCTCTTCCACACCATGGCGACGCCCGCGTCCCGGAACAGCACCGCCTGGGAGAAGGCGACGAAGTGCGTGGAGGGGACGAACTGCATGATCTTCTGCAGGGCGACCGGCATGCTCTCCAGCGGGGTGTTTCCGCCTGAGAGCAGGTTCATGACGATGAACACCGGAAAGGCGAGCAGGCCGAACTGCGGCATCGAGCGCACCAGGGTGGCCAGCATGATGCCGAGCGCGGTCACCGAGAAGAGGTAGATGCAAAGGCCGAGCGCGAAGAGCCAGATGGATCCGGCGATCGGCACCCCGATCGCCCCCTTGACCACCAGGAAGAGCGAGGCCATCGCCGCCGCCACGACCACGAGGCCGTTCGCCCAGATCTTGGCGAACATCAGCTCGAAGGGCTGCAGCGGCATGACCAGCAAATGCTCGATGTTCCCGTGTTCCCGCTCCCGCAGAACGGCGGCGCCGGTGAGGAAGATCGCGAGCACGGAGATGTTGTTGATGACCTGGTTGATGGCCACGAACCAACCCTGCTCGTAGTTGGCGTTGAAGCGTCCGCGGGTGTCCAGCGTCACCAGGGGCCGGTCCTTGGGATCGCCGGCGCCGCTCCAGTAGGGCGTGACAGCCGGAATGATGATGTTCTGGATGTACGACGGGCCCCTGCCGGCCTGGCTCATGGCGGTGGCGTCGGTGACGACCTGGATCGTCGGGTTGGCGTTCTTGGCGAGGTCCTGCTGGAATTTCGGCGGCACGTCGACGACGAAGGTGTACTTCCCGGTGTCCATGGCGCGGTTGATGCTCTGGAACGGAATCTCCGCCGCCGGGAGGAAGAGCGGCGGCAGGAAGGATTCGCGGATGACGCGGGCGGCCGGGGAGTCGTCCTCGTTGACGACGGCGATGGAGGCGTTGACGACGTCCATCACGGCGCTCTTGGAGGGCGTATAGACCGAGAAGGTGAAGCTGTAGAGGATGAGGATCAGCAGCACCGGATCGTGCGAAAGGCTGATCAACTCCTTCAGGCCGAGCTGGAAGATGTGCGCGATCCGCCGCATCGCCTACTTCTCCTGCTTGGGAAGAAGCAGCACCGAGATGATGATGTAGATCAGCGCCAGCACCGCCAGCGCCACCATGTTGGGCCACAGAGTCATCAGTCCTAACGCCTTGGTGAACGCCCCGACGCTGATCGCCTGGAAGTAGGTGCTGGGGAATATCTTCGCGGCCACCGAGGCCATGCCGGTGAGCGAGGAGACGGGCACGAACATCCCGGAGAACTGCACCGCCGGCAGGATGGTGATGATCGCCGCCGCGAAGATCGCCGCGGTCTGCGTCGCGGCGAACACCGAGATCAAGAGGCCGAAACCGGTGGTCGCCAGGACGTAGATGACCCCGCCGAGGACGAGGGTGAGGAAGCTTCCCTTGATCGGGACCTGGAAGAGAAGCACCGCGAGTGCGACGAGCGTGGCGAACTGGATCAGCGACACGCCCACATAGGGCAGCTGCTTGCCCAGCAGGAACTCCGTCTTGGTGGCCGGCGCGGCATAGAAGTTGGCGATGGAGCCGAGCTCCTTCTCCCGGACCACGCTGAGCGCCGTCAGCATGCTGGGAATCAGGATGAGCAACAGCATCACGTCGCCCGGCACCATGGCGTAGATGCTCTGGAAGGATTGGTTGTAGAGCGCCCGGGCGTTTATCAGGACCGGCTTGGCGGCCTGCGGCAGGCCCTTGTCGTCCCGCAGACGTTGCTCGAACTGATTGGTCGAGTTCTCGACGTAGTTGCGCACGGTCTCGGCGCGGAACGGAACGGCCGCGTCGATGTAGGCGGCGATCGTGGGCTGGCGCCCCTGCGCCAGGTCCCGTTCGAATCCCCGCGGGATTTCCACGGCGAAGCGCAGCTCGCCATTGCGCAGGCGCCGGTCGAGCTCTTCGTAGTCGGTTATTGGCCGCTTCTCGTCGTAGTAGATGGAGCCGCGGAAGCTGTCGGCGTATTGGCGGCTGGCCTGGGTGCCGTCGAAGTCGAGCACCGAGAAGGAGACGTGGTTCACGTCCAGCGAGATCCCGTAGCCGAACACGATCATCAGCAGCAGCGGCCCGATCACCGCGAAGGCGAGCCGCACCCTGTCGTGGCTGAGCTCGATGGCCTCGCGGCGGGCGAACGCCCACACGCGAGAGAGGCTGAACCTGCCCGGAGGCGTCTCGGCGTGCTGGGCGGGCGCCGCGACGGCGGCCGGCGCGGGCGCGGACGTCTTGACCGTCGCCTTCTGCTCGGCGGCGGCCTTCTCGGCGGCGGCGTCCTCCAGATAGCCGATGAAGGCGGCCTCCAGGTTGGGCGCCTTGCGCTGGGCCACCAGTTCCGCGGGCGTGCCCTGCGCCAGGACCCGGCCGGCGTGCATCATCGACATCCGATCGCACCGCTCGGCCTCGTTCATGAAGTGGGTCGACAGGAAGATGGTGACCCCCTTCTCGCGCGAGAGGCGGATGAGCAGCTCCCAAAATCCGTCCCGCGCCACGGGATCGACCCCGGAGGTAGGCTCGTCGAGGATCAGCACGTCGGGTTCGTGCAGGACCGCGACGGCGAGCGAAAGCCGCTGACGGATGCCCAGCGGCAAGCTCTCGGCTAGGGTGTCGGCCACGGATTCCAGGTTGAAGTCGTCCAGCAACTCCTTGACGCGGCTCTTGGCGGCTTCGGCGGACAGGTCGAACAGGTGCGCGTGCAGCATGAGGTTCTGGCGCACGGTCAGCTCGGTGTAGAGGGAGAAGGCCTGCGTCATGAAACCGACCCGGCGGCGGGATTCCACGTCTCCGCCCTTCACCGGCTGGCCGTTGAGCAGCGCCGTCCCCTCGGTCGGCGGAAGAAGCCCGGTGAGCATCTTCATGGTGGTGGTCTTGCCGCACCCGTTCGAGCCGAGGAACCCGAAGATCTCCCCGGGTTCGATGCGGAAGTTGACGTGGTCGACGGCGATGAAGTCGCCAAACCGCTGGGTGAGGCCATGCGCCTCGATCACCGGCGGTCCTTCCCGCGGTCGGTAGGGCGTGATGACCGGCTCGCGGTGTCCCCGGCGCGCCTCCTCCGGAAGCAGCTTGATGAAGGCCTTCTCCAGGGTCGGCTCGCCGGCCTTCTGCTTGACCTCCGCCGGGGCGCCGGTTCCCAGCACCTTCCCCGCGTTCATCGCCACCAGCCAGTCGAACCGGTCGGCCTCGTCCATGTAGGCCGTCGCCACCAGCACGCTCATCCCCGGCCGGCGCTCCCGGATGCGGTCGATCAGCTCCCAGAACTGTCGGCGCGCCAGCGGGTCGACGCCCGTGGTCGGCTCGTCGAGGATCAACAGATCGGGGTCATGGATCAGCGAGCAGCACAGACCCAGCTTCTGCTTCATTCCTCCGGAGAGCTTCCCCGCCGGCCGTCCGCGAAACGGCGTCAGGTCGGTACTGGCGAGAAGGTCGTCGATCCGCCACTCGCGCTCTTCCTGAGACTGGCCGAACAGCCTGCCGAAGAAGTCGATGTTCTCGAAGATCGACAGGGTGGGGTAGAGGTTCTTGCCGAGACCCTGAGGCAGGTAGGCGATCCGGGCGGCGACGGCGTTGCGGAAATGGCGGTCGTCGATGTCGCCGCCCAGAACCTCGACCTTGCCGGTCTGGATCTTCCGCACTCCCGCCAGCAGGCCGAGCAGGGTCGACTTGCCCACCCCGTCCGGGCCGATCAGGCCGATCATCTTGCGCGAGGGAATGCTCAAGGTGACGTCGTCCAGCGCGACGGCCTTTCCGTAGCCGTGGGAGACGCCGGTCAGACTCGCCACGAACTTCTCGGCGCGGCCGTCCGCCTTGGCCGCGTGGGTTTCAGCGGCCTCGTCGTCGGCGAGGCGGTTCATCGCTCAGCCACTCCCGCCCCGGTGGGCTGCCACAGGTTCGCGGGCGCGGCGGCCTGGGACTGCAGATTGGCGGGCCAGGTCAGGCCGGTGTTCCAGCGGACATATCCCATGCCCGGCAAGCCGACCTTCACCAGCGGCTCCCACTCGCGCAGCCGCGCCTTGTCGAGCTGAAGCTTCACCCGGAAGGTGAGGTTGTGACGCTCTTCGGCCGTCTCGACCGTCTTGGGCGTGAACTGCGCCATCGGCGAGACGAAGGAGACGTAGGTGCGGATCGGATATTGAGGCGCGGCGTCCAGGACCACCCGGGCGTCGGACCCCAAGGGTATCTTCCCCGTCACCTCGGAGGGCAGATAGACGTACATGTAGACGTCGCTGAGGTCGTCGATGGAGAAGACCCGGCCGCCGGCGCCCAGCACCTCGCCCGGCTGGGCCAGGCGCGTCTCGATACGCGCCCGGATCGGCGAGACCAGGACCGCGTCCTGAATCTCCGATCTCAGCCTGTCGGCCGCGGCCTTCGCCGCATCGATCGCCGATAGGGTCTGGGTCACCTGGACCTTGGCGCCGTCCAGTTCGGCGCGGCTGGCCAGCATGCGCGCGTGATCGATCTCGGATTCCTGCTGGCTGACAGCGCCCTTGGCGACCAGCTCGCGCGACCGCGCATCCTGCTTCTGCGCGTAGTTGAAGGCGGCCTGTTTGACCGCCACCTGGGCCTCGGCCACGTTGCGGCCGTCCTGCGCCGACTTGATCTGCGCCTCGGCTTCGCGGAGCTGCGCCTCCAGCGCCGTGGTGTCCATGCGCGCGACCACCTGACCGGCCTCGACGGTGGCGCCCTCGTCGAAGAGCACGTCCTTGATCCGCCCAGGATATTTCGTGGAGATGTAGTATTGGGTGGCTTCGAGCCGCCCATTGCCGCCGGCGAACCCTTTCGGCAGAGCCGGCTTCGATAGAAAGAACCAGGCTGCGGCGCCGCCTGCGACGACCAAAACGGCCAAGGCTGCAATAATCATCCGTCGAGACATTTAAAGATCCCGGCTTGCGGCCAAGTCGCGGAACCGATCAGCGAGCGCAATTGCGTCAGGACGGTTCTGCGACGTCGGCGCGACTGACTTCGTCATCTGACCGCGACCATAGCGGCGCCCCGAAAGCCGAATATCGGGTGCAGTACGGAGACGGCTCGTCGTCCACAGCCACCCATCGCGAGGCGAGGTCGGACCAACCAATCGGGCGCCGCCCCCGCCCGGGCGGTCGTTCCACCTGAGACCGCTCTCCCAAGTGAATCGCCGACCCGTTCTCAGGGTTTCATTTGATGGGCTTGCGGGGCCGCATAGGGGATGAACGCCAAGTGACGCTTGCCGCGCTTGGACCTCGTGTCTCAGGAGGTTGGCCATGTCGACGATCGTCTGGAGGGGCCGGACCGCCCCCCTCGACGGATCTCCCCGACCGGGCGTTTCCCCCTAGGGATCCAGGCGGCGGATCGTCAGACGATCGGGAGGCGCCGGTGACGCCGATGAATCGACGACTGTTCGCATGTCTGGCGCCGGCCGCGCTCATGCTGGTCGGCGGAGCGCAGGCGGTTTCGGCGGCCAGTCAGCCGGCGACCTGGGACGACCTCGTCCTGACCAAGTCGACATCCTCCAGGGTCGTCTACCTTCTCCCTGGCGCCGACTTCCGCCCCTACACGAAGGTGATGCTCGATCCGCCGGAAATCGCTTTCCGCAAGGACTGGCAGCGCGACTACAATCGCACCGTGAGAAGCCCCTCCGAGCGGATCACGGACCGCGACGTCCACCAGGCCGTCGAGGACGGCGGCAAGGCCTTCAGCGAGATCCTCGCCAAGGCGTTCGCGGAGGGCGGTTATGCGGTGGTGACGACCCCGGGTCCGGATGTCCTCAGGTTGCGGAGCGCAGTCATCGATCTGACCGTCTCCGCGCCCGACAGGATGACCCCGGGACGCTCGCAAACCTTTGCAGGTGAGACCGGGTCGGGAAAGTTGGTGCTCGAGGCCCGGGATTCCATGACGGGCGCGGTCCTTGGGCGCGCCGTCGACGCGAGGGTGGCCGGGACCGACCGGATGAAACTGACCACCAGCATCCAAACCCGCTCCGATTTCCGAATTCTTGCCCAGAACTGGGCGAAGGCCACCGTCAAGGGATTGAATTCGCTGAAGACCGCTTCGCCGTCGGGCCCCGGACGTCGAATTCCGGCTGACGTTGGTCGCCGCAAATGTTAGTATGCACCCATTGAGCGCTTTGAGACGTTTTTCTACTGGAGGTAGGGGAATTGTGAATGGACAGCCGCGGGACATCTCGCGGCCGGTCGGGACGCGGAAGCCGAGATCGGAAAACCAGGCGGTCTCTCATCGGCGCCAGGGGCGTGGTTGGGGAGGCGGCTGGCGCCGACGAAGCTAATCTGAGGATGCTCCTGGCCGCGCTCCAGGCGACACGCCCGGATGAGGATCTGGGGGAGCTTTTCCGCCGTGCGCCGGCCGGAACCCGAGGCGGCGGCGAAGATCCAACTCCGAACCGGTCTTGGATGGGCGAGGAATGGCTCGCGCGGCATCGTTTTGAGATGGAGGACGCCCTCGACGAGGCGATCGCGGGGGCCAACGCGCAGGAGACGAGCGCCCCGCGTCCGGACGCTCGGATGCAGGATCGGGCGGACAAGCGCGCCCGCGGCGTGCGGGCCGCCCGTGCGTGGCGCGACGAGGTCGGCCGGTTGCGCGAGGTGGTCGCCGCGGAGGCCGCCGAGCAGCTCCTCTCGGCCCAGGAGGAGGAACGCCATCGCATCGCTCTCGAGCTGCACGACTCGACCAGCCAGCATCTGGCCGCCCTGGGTCTGGGCGTCACGCGGCTACGGCGTCTCGTCGAGGCCGAGCCGGCCGCGGGGGTCGTACTCGACGACATGGCCCAGTCTCTACACGAGGCGGTCAGGGAGATCCGGGTCCTCTCCTTCCTGATGAATCCGCCGGATCTGGAGCGAGACGCGCTCGAGAACACCGTCCGGCGCTTTCTGAACGGCTTCGCCCTTCGGACCGGCATCGCCATCAAGTTCAGTCCGCAAGGTCTCGTCGATGAAACGAGCGCCGCCGTGCGCCACGCCGCGTTCCGGGTTGTCCAAGAGGCCTTGTCGAATGTTCACCGACACGCGAGGGCGAGCGCGGTGGAAGTCGAGATGGAGCACGACGCCGGCGTCTTGTCGCTGAGGGTCGCTGACAACGGCAAGGGAATCCACGCGCTGCAGAACGGCGACGCCGGTTGGGCGCCCCTGGGGGTCGGCGTGGCCGGGATGCGCGCGCGCGTGCGACAGCTCGGCGGCGCGATCGAGATCACCTCGGATGCGCGTGGCACGGTCGTGCGCGCCAGGCTTCCGGTCGGCGCCGAAGACTCCTGGCGGCGGCCAAGCTGAAGCCCCTGCGGCCTAACGTCCCCGGCGCCGCGCGGCCGCGTCCGAATTGCCCAGCCTCTCGTCCAACCCCTTGGAAATCCAGCATCTTGACCGAGGTCGTCGGCAGGGAGTGCGCGTGTCAGCTTATCTGGGTGTTCTCCAAAGCACGGGATGAGGGAAACACCTGATCGACCAAGCTCCCGGACGGTGGCTACTTCCCGCGACCGCCTTGATCTCCCTCCTTTCCCTCGAGGCGGTTAGGCCCCGAGGATGTGGCTGCTCCGACCCCGCGCAAGCACCGGCTGCGCGGGGTCTTTTTTTCGTTCGGACTCCCGCGCTCTGTTCGATGGTCGCGTTTGAAAAACCTCCCCGTTAGCCAAAGGCGTCAAACTGTAAGGATCTCATACCAACTCGGAACGTCCTCGCCGAGCGTTCCGCGGACGCGTCGCTTATGAAATCGGTGGTTAGGGAAGTGGCGGATGCACGGAAATAAGTTGAAATCAGGAATGGAAATGTTCACTCCCGTCTTGAAGCTCGAAGCCGGCGCGGTTGAACAGGATAAGTTGCTTCAGGGATCCCGCGAAACGCACGCACGCGCGTTATCCGAACGGCTGGAGCGACTTCATCGGCTTATTTCGGAAAGCGAGGCCCACATAACCGCTCAAGAGCAGCAGTTGCTTCGCTGGAGCCCGTTCGTCGCCGACACATCCTCCAAAGATCTCAGGGATATGCGCAGGGCCGTCATCATCCTTCTTGAGTACAAGGAATACTTGATGGATCGGCTGCGCGATGCCGGCGGCGGCCGATTGCTAGAGGCTTCCCCCGAGGGAGGGGGCGGTGGAGAGGCGCATCCTCCGACGGTCGACCAGGCGCGGAAGGTCGAGATCGACGGCGCTGGAGCGGATCAGC
>Ga0213876_10000581_pt1 | contig 27211 bp, 13 predicted proteins | sample BarmaccomBMRX_R9_FD_160113 | JGI IMG/M metagenome (GOLD analysis project Ga0213876, IMG submission 160113) | Root-associated microbial communities from Barbacenia macrantha in rupestrian grasslands, the National Park of Serra do Cipo, Brazil - RX_R9 | ecosystem: Host-associated > Plants > Roots... | reverse complement strand
GCCCGCCGCGGTCACGAAGACGGCGTCTCCGGTCAGCATGTAAGAAACCAGCGCAGCGTTCAGGTCGATGATCGGGGGCAGCGCATTAAAAGGGCCTTTGGTCAGGGCGCCCTCGGAGCCGACGCCCGTGGTCGAAGGCGATTTGCCGGTCATGCTGCAAATGAACTCCATAAAAAGCTCCGGCAGCTCGAGGTAATGGATCGGATTAAACACGGCCAGCGGGCGGATGGGACCTTCCGGCGGGTTATTGCGGCGGCCGGGCAGGACGGCGTTGACCGGCGCATAAACGGGTTTGCGGAGAGGAATGCGCCGGCGCAGACGCGTGCCGGCCTCAGCAAGGTAAGCGTCCCGCGGATTGGCGAGATCCTGCCGGCACTGCAGGTAACGCGGGTTTTTTGAGGGTTTGCCCTCCACGATGCGCGGGTGAGCCGAGGAGACGAAATAGGCGCCGTTACCCGCGTCGGCGGCCCGCCGGATCAACTCCTGCATCGATCCGGTGAACCGGTCAAAGGTGATCGCGTCTTCAACCAGACGGATCGCGTCGGCCCGGGCCAGCGGTTCGTAGTTGGAAAAGAAGTTTCCAGGCTGCGCAAAATCACACTCGGTCTGTTTATCGTACCCGGGATGGATGGCGTCATCCGGACGCTGAAAGAGTCGCTGTTCGGTGTTCTTGACGAACTTGACGGAAGGCTGGCGATACTCCGGATTCAGCCCCTGCAACTGGCCGGCAGCCACGACAACCGATGCGGTGATATCGTCTTCCAGGGGGACTTTCGCCGCCGGATAGAAATCCTTGCGCAACCCGAACGTGCGCCATGAACCGTCCGGATTGTAACCTACCCGCAGAAAGTTCGCCACGAGCTTGCGGTCATTGCATTTTAACTCGTGCGCGGGGACACCGTTGATGACGTCGACGCTGAAATGCTCGCGCCAGGTATCGCCCCATTCAGGACGATAAAAACGCTTCACCACAAAGACGAGTTCCTTGATGTACTGAGGGATCGAATCGAGCCAGGCCGAGTACTCGTCCGTATATTCGTCCGGCGCAGGCGTAAGCAGCTTGATCACCGAGCCCAGCGATCGCTCAGGGCTTAGGATCGGACGGCTCGCCGGCCGTTTGCGGCCGGCCCGGAAACGGCCCCCGTAGTTGCGGTTGATCAACTCTGCGACCCGGTCGAAGTCTTTGTGAAAATCCGCGACAAATACCGGCCCCTGGAGGATCGCGTCGCCGATCGGCTTGGAAATTTCCGATTTTCCGCCGCCCGACACCGTGCAGGGTTTATGACAAAGCGTGCCCTCGGCGACCGTCCCGATCAGGCGCCACGCCCGGCCCCCGGGCGGTTTGACCATTTGCACCTTGTAACCGGAAGGCCGGACGTAGGTGCGACCCGGTAGTAACTTGATCGAGTGGCTGGCGCCCTCATGGGTCCAGCTCACCGACTGCGCGTGCAGGTCAAAACAGACGTCTTCACGCACGTAAATGATGTCCGGAAACCGCTTGTCGACCGCGAAGCCTTCCGGACGAACGTCCATCAGGTCACTGTATAAGGATACCATCTCACCGTAGGTGTGCCCGGAACGGACCACGTGAAGGTCACCGCTGAATTTCTCGCCGAGGTCATAGCTCGGAAACACCAGCGCGCCGCCCGCGTGCTCCTCCTCGCAAAGCCCGAGCAGATTGGCCGAGTAGCTGAGCTGCGTTTTGACCTCCTTTTTGCAATAACCGAAATAGTTGTCGGCAATAATCGTGACGATGACGCCGCTCTCATCGCGGCAGGTCAGCTTGAAGGCAACGCCGTTGTTGTAGAGTTCGGCCGCGTCCCGCCAGCACACGCCGTCACGCCGTTGGCGCTCGGTCGCAGCCTCCCAGGAGGGTAATCCCAGGTCTTTCTTGCGCACCTGGGTGAGATGCGGCGCCAGAATCACGCACCCGGAGTGCCCCGTCCAATGCTCAGGGTCCAGCCCGGCGTCGTTCTCCGGCAGAAACGGATCTCCGCCGTTCCCGAAAATGCTCTCGACAAAATCGAGGTTGCTGACCAGGCCGCCCGGGGCGAAAAACCGGATCTCCATCGTTTTTTCCGTGGTGACTCCCGGTACGGCAGGACAAACTACCGGCCGCAACAGCAGGGAAACGAAGCATTCCGCCCGTTGCGCCTGCGCCGAGGTAAACGGCAGCTGCAGCATCGCCGGCGGGGGCGTCAGGGCCAGTTGGAGCAACCGGCCGAAGGCGCGTTTCGGCACCGCGACTTTGTCGTCCGGCACCGGCAGGCCGCCTTCAGCAATGTGGAAAGTCCCCTGCGTCGTCCGGCGGTCGCTCTTGGGATTGTGCAAAACCCCTTGAGAAAGCCGGTACGAATGCAGCAGGTCCGACTTGAATTCGTCGTTGCCCGGCGCCAGCGAGAGCGCCCGCGCCAACCCGGGCCGGTCCAGCACGAACGTGCGCGACGGCAGTTTCGCCAACGGCGCATCCTGCAGGTAATCGTACAAGAAGGTCTGGATGCGGTTGTCTGCCGGCGGGAGATAGTTGGCCAGCAGCCGGTGTACCTCCCGCTGATGCGCCAGCAGGGCGGCCATTTCTTTGAACTCGGCGCCGTCGCCGGTCTCGACCGTTGGGCACCCAAGGGCCGCCAGTTTGAGGTTGATGTATCGGATGAGTTTCTGGTCCGGCGGATTCAGGGTCTGGCTCATAGATCCAAGGTACGCCCCTGCCCATGCAGCAAGCGCAATGCCGAAGCACGGCGGGCACGGCGGAAGAGGAAAGCGTTCGGCGCTCGGGGTTCGGAGTTCGGAGTTCAGAGACGTCGTGTCACCGCATCCAATCGTCCGGCGGAGCACAGTGGGAAGACCGAATTCTCCGCGGAACACGCAGAAAAGAGGAAACATCCACAGATCACACAGATTGACACAGATGAAGACGACCCGGCGGCAACTCCAAGGCTGACACTCGCACCCACCCCCATAACGCCGCTCCGAACTCCGAACCCCGAACTCCGAACGCTTTCCCCTCTTCTCGCCGTGTTCGCCGTGTGAACCCTTACGTCGTGCCCGCCACACCCGCTGTGCCCGCCGTGTGACCGAACCCCGAACTCCGAACTCCGAACGCTTTCCCCTCTTCCCGCCGTGGTCGCCGTGGTCCGCCGTGGCGCCGTGTGATTCTGCTCCGCTGTGATCGTGGTGTGACGCTGTGCCCGCTGGTTAAAGTCCACCAGTCCTGGCGAAAAAGCGACCATGTTTGCACCAACCGGACCACGAACACAACCCCGCTTTTACCTGCACCGGTGCGCATGGATCGCGGGCGGGCCGATGGCTGCCCGGGTGGAAAAAAATATTACGCGCGTGGCGCCAGGCGGAATGGAAGCTGCTAAAGGATCCTGACCTAACACAACTCGGGACGAGTTTATGAGTCATCACATAGAGATTTCACACCTGCTGATTCCGGCCCGCGTCGCCAGCCGCCCGACGGTGAAATTAATTTGCGTATGGATGCCCTTTTGATGGACCAACCTTTCAGTCCCGAACAGAAGGAATACCTCCAAGGGTACTTTGCCGGCCTGGCGTTCCGGCGGCCTTTCGCCGGCCAGCTGCCGAACGGGCTCATCACCAGCCAGGCTGCGCCCGGTCTGCCGAACCTGGCCGAGCCGCCCTCCGAGGAGGAGCAAACGGTCTTCGGTACCCCCGTGTCCGACCTGTGCGAGCAAGAAGTTTGGAAGCTCGAACGCAACGGTCTGGACGTCTGGGATGAGCTCATATCTCACGCGGCCGAAAACAAGCTCCCGGACAAGAAACACACCTTCTGGTTCCGGTTCCACGGCCTGTTTTACGTCGGGCCCACGCAGGACTCATTCATGCTGCGGCTGCGCATTCCGGCCGGCGAACTCACGGCGGCCCAGCTGCGCGGCCTGGCGGATGTCGCCGATGACTGGGGCGGCGGTTACGCGCACGTCACCACCCGGGCAAACCTACAGATCCGTGAAATTGCGCCGAAGAACCTCATCAAAGTCCTGACCAAACTGCAGGAAATCGGGCTGACCTCGCGCGGTTCGGGCGTGGACAACATCCGCAACATTACCGCGCCGGCCACGGCCGGGATCGATCCCACCGAACTGATCGACACGCGGCCACTCGCCAAAGGCCTGCACTATTACATCCTCAACAACCGCGACCTGTACGGAATTCCGCGCAAATTTAACATCGCCTTTGAGGGTGGCGGCGCCATCGGCACGGTGGCCGATACCAACGACATCGGCTTCATTGCCGTACGGGTGCCGGAGGGCAAAGGGGTCGATCCGGGCGTGTATTTCCGCGTCCAACTGGCCGGCATCACCGGCCACGAACAGTTCGCCAGGGATACCGGCCATATCATCCGGCCCCACGACAGCGTGGCGGTTGCCGCCGCGATCGTCCGGGTGTTCAACGAACACGGCGACCGCACCAATCGAAAAAAGGCGCGGCTTAAATACCTTATCGATAAGTGGGGCACCGGCAGGTTCATGGAGGAAGTCGAAAAGAAGCTCGCCTTCCCCCTGGTGCGCCTGCCGCTGCAGGACTGCGTGCCGCCCCAGCCGCCGATGCCGCACGCGCACCTCGGTGTGTACAAACAGAAGCAGCCGGGCCTCAACTACATCGGGGCCGTGATCACGGTCGGCATGATGAAGACGCGCCAGATGCGGCGCCTGGCCGACATCGCGGATAATTACGGTTCAGGCACCCTGCGGCTCACCGTCTGGCAAAACCTGCTGATCCCGGATGTTCCGGACGGCTTTGTCGAGACGGTCAAGCGCAACCTGGTCAAAATGGGCTTTCATTACGAGGCCAACACGATCATGGGCGGCCTGGTGGCCTGTACGGGCAACACCGGCTGCCGTTGGTCTTCGACCAACACCAAAGGCCAGGCGGTCGAACTCGGACGCTACCTGGAAAAGAAGGTAAAACTGGATCAGCCGATCAACATCCACCTTACCGGGTGCCCGAACTCCTGCGCGCAGCACTACATCGGCGACATCGGGTTGCTGGGTGCGAAAGTTTCGCTCAGCGGCGAACAGGTGGAAGCCTACCATATCCTCCTCGGGGGCAAATGCGTGGGCGGCCAGGCGCTCGGACGAGAAGTCTTTCACGGCATTCCTTTCAGCCAGATTCCGGCGTTGCTGGAACGGGTGCTGAAGACCTACCTGAATCGGCGGAAGGGTCGGCAGGAAACATTCGTGCAGTTCACCGCCCGTCACAGCGTGAAAGAGCTCCAGGAAATGTTTTCGGATTAAGACAGTCATGGAAATAACCCAACGGGCGACACGCATCGCCGGTACGTCTCCGGCGCCATGCAGCCGCGGCGTTCCACCCATGGTCGGAGCCCGCGCAGACGCCGCCCGGTTTCAAACCGCTCGAACCTTATCAGTCTCCATCTAATGACGACTACATCCACGGTCCCTAACCCGTCCGTAGGGATCCCCTTCGTGCCCGATAATGCCCCCTTTACCCCGGCGCAACGTGCCTGGTTGAACGGGCTGCTTGCCGGGATGTTCTCCGGTATGCAACCTGGCCGGACGGCGGCGCCGCCCGCGGCCGCACCGGTCAAGGTCAAGGTGCCGGTGTTTTTCGGCTCGGAAAGCGGCAATGCCGAAGCGCTCTCCAAACGGCTGGCCAAAGTGGTGCAACAGCGCGGTTTTGACTCCAGGGCCGTCGGTCTGGACAAGGTCAGCGTGAAAGACCTGGCCAAAGAGAAGTTTGCGCTGATCATCACCAGCACCTTCGGCGAGGGCGACCCGCCGGAAAACGCCAAGGCTTTCCATGCGGAACTGCACGGCGCCGATCACCCCGGCTTTGCGAACCTGAGCTACTCCGTGCTGGCGTTAGGCGACAAGAATTACGAGCAATTCTGCAAGTGCGGCATCGACATCGATAATCGGCTCGAAGCACTGGGCGCCCACCGCCTGTACGAGCGGGTCGATTGCGACGTCGACTACGAGGCGCCCTTTGAACGCTGGCAAACCGGCGTGCTCGGCGTGCTGGAAGCCGCCGCCAAGAGTGCTCCCGCCGCACCTGCGCCGGCCGCTTCCGAAGCGCCGCCCGGAACGCACGGCGCCCCGGCCATCATCGGGGACAATCCGGTTGAAGCCGGACACGTGCCCGGCCCCACTTCGCCGGGCAAAACGGGCACGGCGACCGAACCGGGCAAGGACGACGAGCCGGGCGCACCCCCCGCGAAGGCGGCATACTCGCGCAAAAACCCGTTTCCGGCCGCGTTGCTGGCCAGCCGGCCCTTGAGCACTGAAGGCTCCGGAAAAGAAGTCCGCCACTATGAAATTTCGCTGGCCGGCTCCGGCCTCGTTTATGAAGCCGGCGATGCGCTTGGGGTGATCCCGACCAATTGCCCGGCGCTGGTGGACGAATTGCTGCACGTCCTTAATTGCGACGGTGAGGAAGCTGTTCCCACCCCTTACGGCCAGGAGGACTCGCTCCGCATCGCGTTGGAACGCCATTACGAAATCACCAAAATCCCTGCCCCGCTGCTCAAGGCCATCGCCGAGCGCAGCTCCGACCGTACCCTGGCCGACCTGATGCGGCCCGAAGAGAAGGAAGCGCTCGGGCATTTTCTCTGGGGCCGTGAAGTGCTCGATCTGCTCGCCGACTTTCCGTCGGTCACGTTCACGCCGGCTGAGTTTGTCAGCCACCTGAAAAAACTCCAGCCCCGGCTCTACTCAATCTCTTCCAGCCTGAAGGCCTTTCCCGACCAGGTGCACCTCACGGTTTCGACCGTTCGCTACGAGACGTTCGCCCGCAAACGCAAAGGCGTCTGTTCAACCTTCCTGGCCGATCGAGTCGACGGACCGGTGCCGGTTTTCGTCCAGGTGTCGCACAGTTTCCGGCTGCCTGAGAACGGCGACACGCCCATCATCATGGTCGGGCCCGGCACCGGGGTCGCACCGTTCCGCGCCTTTCTGCACGAGCGCCGCGCCGTGGGAGCAAAGGGGCGCAACTGGCTCTTTTTCGGAGAGCAGCATGCCGCTACCGACTTCTACTACCGCGAAGAACTCGATGCGATGCAGGCCGACGGGCACCTGGGTAAACTCAGCACCGCGTTCTCACGCGACCAGAAAGAAAAGATTTACGTCCAACATCGCATGCTCGGGGCTGGAGACGAACTGTGGGCCTGGTTGCAGGATGGCGCTCACTTCTATGTGTGCGGTGATGCGAGCCGGATGGCGAAAGACGTGGACCTGGCCCTGCACACGGTGATTGAAAAGAATGGCGGCCTGGGGAAAGAAGGTGCGGCTGAGTACGTGAAAAAGCTGAAAGCCGACAAGCGCTACCAGCGCGATGTCTATTGATGTTGTGAGAGAGTATGAATTTTGAAAGCTACGTGTGCAACTGCTTCTTCGATGAGATCTTTGAAGCCGGCGGCCGGGTTCGTCCGGAGGCAGAGCCACTTGTGCGAATGATCGATTCGATGGATGAAGGGGACCTGCGCCGGCGCCAGGAGGCGGCCGAGCGGGCCCTGCTCTATTCCGGGATCACATTTAATGTTTACGGCGACAAGGCGGGCCGGGAGAAGATCTTTCCTTTCGACATCGTGCCGCGTATCGTCCGGTGCACGGAATGGGAACGAATCGAGACGGGTTTGCGGCAACGCATCCATGCCCTGAACCTGTTTCTGGATGACGTTTACCATGACCAGAAAATCGTGAAGGCGGGGGTCGTGCCTGAGCACGTCATCCGTTCGGCCACGGCTTTCCGCGAACAGTGCGTCGGGCTGAACCCGCCGCGGGGCATCTGGTGTCACATCACCGGCACGGACCTCGTGCGGGACGGCGACGGCACCATCTACGTGCTCGAAGACAACCTGCGCTGCCCTTCCGGCGCTTCATACGTGCTTGAGAATCGCCGGATCATGAAGCAGACCTTCCCGGAGGTTTTTGAAGTCTCGCGGGTGCGGCCGGTCAACGATTATCCGGCCCGGCTGCTGGACATGCTCCAGTGGCTTGCGCCGGACGGGGTGGCTTCACCGCGGGTGGTGGTGCTGACGCCCGGCAGCTACAATTCGGCTTATTTCGAACATTCCTTTCTCGCCCAGCAAATGGGTGTGCAACTCGTCGAGGGCCGCGACCTGGTCGTTTCGGATGGTCACGTGCTCATGCGCACTACGGACGGCTTCGAACGGGTGGACGTGATTTACCGGCGGCTCGACGACGACTTCCTCGATCCCGAGGTATTCCGGCCCGACTCCATGCTCGGCATTCCCGGCATCATGGAAGTTTACAAAGCGGGCCGCGTTGCGCTGGCCAATGCGCCGGGGACCGGCGTCGCCGATGACAAGGTGGTTTATGCCTACGTGCCGAAGATCATCAAATTTTACCTCGACGAGGAAGCAATCATTCCCAACGTTCCGACCTACCTTTGCTGGGATGAAACGGATGCCGCGTATGTCCTGGAGAACCTCGACAAGCTTGTGGTAAAAGCGGCCAATGAATCCGGTGGTTATGGGATGCTCGTCGGGCCGCACGCCACCGAAGCGCAACGTATCGAATTTGCCAAACGCATCCGTGCGAACCCGCGCAACTACATCGCCCAGCCGACCCTTTCGCTCTCCTGCGTGCCGATCATGGTGGAACGCCACTTCGAAGGACGGCATGTGGACTTGCGCCCTTACATCCTTTACGGCAGAGAGATTTTCGTGCTGCCCGGCGGCCTGACGAGGGTGGCGCTTAAAAAAGGTTCGCTCGTCGTCAACTCCAGCCAAGGGGGCGGAAGCAAAGACACCTGGGTGATCGACGATAGATGATGGCGCGGCCGAAGAATTTTTATCCCTCCCCTATTCATGCTTAGCCGCGTTGCCGAATCGATTTACTGGATGAGCCGCTACTTCGAGCGCGCAGAAAATGTCGCGCGCTATCTTGACGTGAATTTCCGGCTCATGCTTGACCTGCCATCCGGAATGGCCGTCCAATGGGAAGCGCTTGTACGTATCACGGGCGACTACGAACCGTTTATCCAGCGCTACAAGCGGGCCACCCGCGAAACCGTCATCCAATTTCTCACGTTCGACAGCGAAAACACCAACTCGATTCTGTCGTGCGTTCGCTACGCCCGCGAGAACGCGCGCTCGATAAGAGAGAGCATTTCTTCGGAAATGTGGGAACAGCTCAACCGGATCTATTTCCGGGTCGATGACGCCGCCAACCGGCACCTGGAGGCGCCGGAAGAATTTTTCGAGGAAATCAGGCTCGCCAGCCATCTGTTCATCGGGCTCACCGACACCACGATGTCCCACAGCGAGCCGTGGCACTTCGCGCAACTCGGACGCAGCGTTGAGCGCGCCGACAAAACGTCGCGTATCCTTGACGTAAAGTATTTTATCCTCCTGCCGTCCGTCGCCGACGTGGGCACCCCCCTCGACGAGATTCAGTGGACGGCGGTCCTCCGGTCCGCAAGCGCGCTCCAGGTTTATCGCCAGCAATACGGCCGGGTTTCACCCTTGCGCGTCGTTGAATTCCTGGTGCTCGATCCCGAGTTTCCGCGGGCGATGCACTTTTGCCTCCGCCGCGCCGATGAGTCGCTGCACGCCATTTCAGGCACGCCGCAAGGGTCGTTCCGCAATATCGCTGAGCAACGGCTGGGCCAACTCCGCGCCGAACTCGATTTCACGCGCGTCTCGGACATTATGCGCATCGGCGTGCACGAATTCATCGATGGCTTTCAAGTCAAGCTCAATGGGATCGGCGGCGCCATCCACGACACCTTTTTTGCCACTCGACCAGTCCAGTCGCTGCAAAGCCAGGTTTCGACGACGGCGGACCGAGAACGATGAGGCGTGGCCGCAGTCTTCCCCTGTAATAAAAATGAATTTCACCAATCAATGGGACTATGAGGGGCTGGTCAGCCCCGCGGCGACGCGTGGCGCCTGCGGCGTTGGCGTGCTGGTCGATCTGAATGGGGCGAAAACCCATGAACTGGTTGAAGACGGGTTACGGATCCTCGTCAATATCGACCACCGGGGCGCACGGGGCTCCGAGGAAAAAACCGGCGACGGGGCAGGCATGCTGCTGCAAAAACCGCACGCGTTCTTTCAAGAGGTGGTCCCGGGGCTCGGCGACTTCGACTCGTATGGCGTCGGGATGATTTTCTTTCCAAAAGATAACTGGAAACAGATCGGCCTGAAAAGGCTGGCGAACACGGTGTGCCGCGAGGCCGGCTTTAAAGTCATTGCCTGGCGGGATGTGCCGACGGACAATTCCGACCTTGGCCGGACGGCCCTGCAGTCCGAACCGGCCGTGAAGCAACTCTTCGTCGAGCCGCTCACCTCCCTGCCTCCGGAACGATTGGACGAGAAGCTTTACGTGCTGCGGCGGCTCATCGAAAAAGCCGCCGCCGCCAGCAGGATCGCAGGGAACGACCTGTTTTACATCTGCTCGCTCGACCGGCGCCGGATCGTCTACAAGGGGCTGCTGACCTGCAGCCAGATCGGCAAGTATTACCCTGACCTCAAGGATGAGCGGGTAACGACGAGCCTGGCCCTGGTCCACTCGCGCTTCGGCACCAATACCCTGGGCGCCTGGCAACTCGCCCACCCGTACCGGGTGACCGTTCATAACGGCGAGATCAACACGCTGCGCGGCAATGTTAACCGGATGAAAACCCGGGAGGCGGCCTTGGCCTGCGAACGGTTCGGCAGCGACATCGAGCAAATCAAACCCGTCACGAGCGAGGGCCTGAGCGACACCGCCGTATTTGATAACGTCCTGGAGCTCCTGCTCGAGTCGGGCCGCACCTTGCCGCAGGCGTTGCGGATGCTGGTTCCGGAGGCGTGGAACAAGGACAAGTTAATGGACCCCAAGCGCCGCGCGTTTTACGATTACCATTCCACGATCATGGAGCCGTGGGACGGTCCGGCTTTGATCGCGGCGACCGACGGTTATCGGGTCGCGGCCGTGCTCGACCGCAACGGTCTCCGGCCGTGCCGCTATTACGTCACCAAGAGCAATCTTTTGGTGATGGCGAGCGAGACGGGCGTACTCGATACCCCGGCAAGCGAGATCGTGCTTCAGGGCCGCCTTAAACCGGGTGAATTGTTTCTGGCGGACACCCTCCAGAAGCGGATCGTGCCCGAAGACGAAATTTTTGCGGAGCTGACCAAACCGCCCTACGCGGAGTGGCTGGCGGAGAAACGGATCCGTTTGCGCGACCTCACTTCCACGGTGAGCCCGGGGCCGGAGGCGATTGCGGACGTAACGCCGTTCCAGCGTGCGTTCGGCTACACGCTCGAGTCCCTTCGCTGCCTCGTGCAACCGATGGCGGCGGAAGGAAAAGATCCCCTCGGCTCGATGGGCAACGACACCCCCCTGGCGGTATTGTCGACGCGCCACAAACCGTTGTTCCAGTACTTCCTGCAGATGTTCGCGCAGGTTTCCAATCCGCCGCTGGATTATATCCGCGAGGAGCTGGTGACCTCGTTGGAGAGCCACATCGGCCGCCAGCGCAACATGCTGGAGGAAACGCCGGAACACTGCCGGCAACTGTTCCTCGAATCTCCGATCCTGACGCACGCCGGCATGGCGGCGCTCCGGGACATCGATCATAACGGGATCCGTTCCGGCTTCATTGACGCGACTTACCCGGTCGGCAACTCGCTGGAGGATGCCATCCGCGAGGTGCGGGCACGCGCGGCCGAGGCACTCAAGAACGGCTGCGAGATCATCATCGTCTCGGACCGCAACGTCGGCCCCGGCCGGATTCCCATCCCGAGCCTGCTGGCGATCGGCGCACTCCAGCATCACTTGATCCGTGAAGGGTTGCGTACCAATGCCGCCCTCGTGCTGGAAGTGGGCCAGCCCTGCACGGTTCATCATTTTTGCACGCTCATCGGCTACGGTGCGGACGCGATCTACCCGTGGCTGGCCTACGCCAGCATCACGCAACTCGGGCGTGACGGCTGGCTGCAGGGCGCCGACGCCCGCGAGGCGATCACCAGGTTCAAGAAAGCCGTCGACGGCGGGCTCCTGAAGGTGATGTCTAAGATGGGGATTTCGACCCTTGAAAGTTATAAGGCGGCCCAGGTGTTCCAGGCGGTCGGCCTCAGCGATGACTTTATCCGCGAATATTTCACCGGCACACCGAGCGCCCTGGGCGGCGTCGGTTTGAAGGAGATCGAACGCGAGATGCTCGAGCAGCACGCGATTGCGTTCGGCGAAAAGGTGCCGGGCACGCTGCCGCTGGACGTCGGCGGGGACCTCTACTGGCGGCGCGACGGCGAGATGCACCAGTGGAACCCGATCACGGTGGCCAAACTGCAATACGCGGTGCGCACCGACAGTTACGAGACGTACCAGGAGTTCGCGAGCTTCCTGAATGCCCAGGAGGAACGGCTGCAAACGATTCGCGGGTTGCTCGAGTTCGACATCGACGAGAACGAGTCGGTGCCGGTCGAGGAGGTCGAGCCGGTCGAATCCATCTGGAAACGTTTCTCGACCGGCTCCATGTCGCTTGGGTCCCTCAGCACCGAAGCCCACGAGTGCCTCGCCACCGCGATGAACCGGATCGGCGGAAAAGCCGGCAGCGGAGAAGGCGGCGAACAAGTCGAGCGGTTCGGCACGGAGCGCACCTGCACGATGAAACAGATCGCGAGCGGCCGTTTCGGCGTGACGATCAATTACCTCGCCAGCGCCAAACAGATTGAAATCAAGATGGCCCAAGGGGCGAAGCCGGGTGAAGGCGGCGAACTGCCGGGCCCCAAGGTAAATGAAGAAATTGCCGCGGTGCGTTTCACCACGCCGGGCGTCGGCTTGATCTCGCCGCCGCCGCACCACGACATCTACTCGATCGAAGACCTCGCGCAGCTGATCCACGATTTGAAGTGCGCCAACCCCGAGGCGGAAGTCCACGTGAAGCTGGTGTCCGTTGCCAACGTCGGCACCATTGCAGCGGGCGTCGCCAAGGCCCGTGCGGACGCGGTTCTGATCGCGGGCGATGCCGGCGGTACGGGGGCGGCCCTGAAAACGTCGATCAAGAATTGCGGTGCACCCTGGGAACTCGGGCTGGCTGAAACCCATCAGGTGCTGCTGGCGAATAACCTGCGCTCGCGGATCCGCGTGCGCGTGGATGGCGGGCTGAAAACGGGCCGCGACGTGGTCATCGGCGCATTACTCGGTGCCGAGGAATACGGCTTCGGGACGGCGCCCCTGGTTGCTGTCGGGTGCATCATGCTGCGCAAATGCCATTGCAACACCTGCTCGGTCGGCGTTGCCACCCAGGACCCGGATCTGCGGGCGAAATTCCCGGGAAAACCTGAGCACGTGGTCAATTACATGCGTTTTGTCGCCCAGGAGGTTCGCGAACTGATGGCGACGCTCGGGTTTCATACCGTCGATGAAATGATCGGTCGCGTGGATAAATTGCGCCCGCGAACGATCCGGTTCCCCAAGGGTGTACCGCTCGACCTTTCGAAGCTCCTTTACCGGCAGCCTTCGGCAGACACACCGCGCAAGGTCCGCGCTCAAAATCACAAGCTGGAGAAAAAGCTCGACCACCAGCTCATTGCCCAGGCGCAGCTTGCCCTTGAACGCGGTAAGCCGGTCCTGATTGAATCCAAGATTCACAACTCGGACCGTACGGCCAGCACGATGCTCAGCTCGGCGGTAGCCAAACGGTATGGGCCAAAAGGGTTGCCGCCGGATACGATCCGAATCCGTTTCACCGGGACAGCCGGGCAAAGTTTCGGCGCCTTCCTCGCGCGCGGCATCAGCCTGCACCTGGAGGGCGACGCGAACGATTACGTCGGTAAAGGGCTCTCCGGAGGTAAGATTACGGTCAACACGCCGAAGGGCGCGGCTTACGTCGCGAGTGAAAACATTCTCGTCGGCAACGTCGCGCTCTACGGCGCCACCAGCGGTGAAGCGTACTTCAACGGCATGGCCGGCGAACGCTTTGCCGTGCGCAACTCGGGCGCGATGGCCGTGGTTGAAGGCGTGGGTGACCACGGGTGCGAATACATGACCGGCGGCGCCGTAGTGATCCTGGGGCGGACCGGCAAGAACTTCGGTGCCGGTATGAGCGGGGGTGAAGCGTTCATTTTCGACGAGAACGGCGCCTTTGCGACCAAGCTCAATCCCTCGATGGTACGGATGGAACCGTTGGCGGGTGCCGGCGAACGCGACCACGCGCTGGTCAAACGGTTGCTGGAAAACCACGTCTTTTACACGAACAGCTCGAAGGCGAAGCGGATCCTCGCCAATTGGGAGAAAAGCCTGGCGCGGTTTGTAAAGGTGATCCCGGACGCATACGCCGAAGTGCTCGCACGCAATCTCGCCGAAGGTAAGGATGTGCGCCTCACCCTGCCGGCCCCGGCCCAGGCCTTGAGGGCGGCCTGAGCAAACCAACCTACCGCCGATTAATGGGGATTTGGTATTTTATATGGCTGACGATCATCCAAACGGTTATCTGAAGTTTTCGCGCCGGCCGATCGGCAAACGCAACCCGCGGGAGCGCATCCGCGACTACAATGAGGTCTGGAAACCCCATTGGGACGAGGGTCATCTGCGTGAGCAGGGTGCGCGCTGCATGGATTGCGGCGTCCCGACCTGCATGGGCGGCTGCCCCTTGGGAAACATCATCCCCGACTGGAACGACCTTATTTCCCGGGGTCACTGGCGCGAAGCGCTCGATCGCGCGCACGCCACGAACAACTTCCCTGAATTCACCGGTTACACCTGCCCGGCCCCGTGCGAACCCGCCTGCACCCTGGCGGTCAACGACGAACCGGTCACGATCAAGAGCGTCGAGCGGGCCATCGCCGACCGCGGCTGGGATGAAGGCTGGATCGTGCCGGACCCTCCGAAAATCCGCACCGGTAAACGGGTTGCCGTCGTGGGAAGCGGCCCGGCCGGAATGGCGGCCGCCCAGCAACTGAACCGCGCCGGACACGAAGTCACGGTTTTCGAGCGTGATGACGAGATCGGCGGCCTGATGGTTTACGGCATCCCGGACTTCAAGTTTGCAAAGTTGCAGGTCGCACGCCGGGTCAACCAGATGCGGGATGAGGGCGTGTTGTTCAAGACAAACGTCAACGTCGGCCAAGACATTTCCTTGCAGGAAGTGCGCGAGAAATTCGATGCGGTTTGCCTCGCCATCGGCGCCCAGCAACCCCGCGAAGTGCCTCTGCCCGGCCGGGATCTCGGCGGCATTTGTTATGCCATGAAGTATCTGATGGGCGAAAATCGCCATCAGGCGGGGAAATGCCCCGAACCCGAGATCACCGCACGCGGCAAAAATGTCGTGGTGCTCGGCGGGGGCGACACCGGCGCAGACTGCGTCGCGACCGCCCACCGGCAAGGGGCCAGGCAGGTGGTGCAGATCAGCATCAACGTGAAAAGTCCGACGGGACGCCTCCCGGATAACCCGTGGCCGGAGTGGCCCCTGGTTTACCGCGAGACTTATGCGATCGAGGAAGGCGGCGTCGAGGAGTTCAGTGCGGACGCGACGGCGTTTATCGATGCGAACGGCGACGGCAACGTCGATCTACTGCTGGCGGATCGCGTCGAGTGGGCCTACGAGAGGCGAAACGGCCGGATGATGCGGATGCACCGTGAGGTTCTCGAGTCCAATATACGGATTCCCGCCGAACTGGTGCTGATCGCGATCGGTTTTTCCGGTCCCGAAATGAAGCCGTTCGGGGATAGCGGACTCGAGCTCACGACCCGCGGCACGATCAAAATCGACTGCAACATGATGACCAGCCTGCCGGGCGTTTTCGCCGCAGGCGACGCCAACCGGGGCCAATCAATCGTCGTCTGGGCAATCGGCGAAGGACGCGACGTGGCTCGAAACATCGACCTCTATCTGATGGGCAGTACGCGACTGCCGCCCAGCATCCGCACGCCTAATCCTCCCATCGGGAAAGTGTAAACGTGCGCTGGCGGGCGCTCTTTGCCCTCAATGAAAATCAGCGTCAGACACGAAACCACCTACACCTACAGCAAACCGGTCTGGCTCCAGCCGCACATCCTCCGGATGCAGCCGCGTTTCGACGGGACGGTGCGCCTGACCAGCCAGGAACTCCAGATCGAACCGGAGCCGACGCGGCTCTCGCAGTACCTCGATGCTGAAGGGAACTCGGTGGCGCATGCCTGGTTCACGGGAAATACCGATCGCTTGACGGTGATCAGCGCGTTCAAGGTTGAGATGCTGCGGAACAATCCGTTCGATTACCTGCTGACCCCGGCTGCTCAGGAGCTGCCGGTTCGCTACAGCGACGGGATCGAAGCCGTCCTGGCCGGTTACCTCGCCCGGCAGTACGAAGATAATGCCGTCGTGGAGTTCGCCCGCGACATCGTCGCCGAAGCCGATTCGCGAACCCTGGACTTTTTGATGGCCCTTAACCGCCACATCCACGACCACTGCCCCAGGATCATCCGGGAACAGGGTTCGCCCCATCCGCCGGAAGTCACTCTGCAGTTGCGAACCGGTTCGTGCCGGGACGTCGCCGTTTTATTCATTGAAGCCTGCCGCGCAGTCGGACTCGCCGCCCGTTTCGTGAGCGGCTATCAGAAAGGCGATCCGGATCGCCAGGCCCGGCGGTACATGCACGCCTGGGCCGAAGTTTATCTGCCCGGAGGAGGCTGGCGCGGCTACGATCCCACCCACGGCATCGCCGTGGCCGACCAGCATGTCGCCGTGGCCGCAACTCGCCAGTCACGTGATGCCACCCCCATCGAGGGCACGTTCCAGGGAAGCGACGTGACTTCGAAAATGGAAGCACACGTCAAGATCAGTTAGCCACATTTTCCGCCGGTTTTCAGCCCGACGTGCGAAGCGAACCGGCAGGGAGTACAGAAAGCTCCAGGCCAACAAACCAGGGAAGGCACCTGGACTGCTTGTATGAATCACAACCCGCGGTTTTCGGAAGCCATCCGGCGATTCGACGAAGAGAACGCTCGCGATCCAAACCTGGTCTTCGTCGACGGGATCCCCTACCCTCACGAACTCCTTTACGCGCAAAGGTTGACCGAATGGGCGCTCAGGCTCTGTCCCGAAGCCTCCGAAGCCCTGCAACTGGCCGTTCGTTGCCAGCACATCTGTCGCTGGCAGGTTCCGCGCAGCTCGTATGAAATGACGCGAGCCGGCTACCTCCGGTGGCGTAACGATCTGAAAACGTTTCACGCCCGTAAGGCCGCTGAAATTCTGCGTGAAGTCGGGTACCCCGACGACGTCATCGCACGCGTGCAGGAATTGAATTTGAAACGCAACCTGGGCCGGGATCCGGAATGCCAGGTGCTCGAAGACGCGCTTTGTCTGGTGACCTTGCAATATCAATTTGCTGATCTGATGGCCAAAACCGAGGCGGACAAGATGGTTGGTATCCTGCAAAAAACCTGGAAGAAAATGTCGCCGGCGGCTCGCGACCGCGCGCTGGCACTTCCATTAACCCGGCCCGAGCAGGAACTGATCGAGCGAGCGCTCGGCGACGCGCATTAAGGTTGCCTGACTTCTGATACCGTTTCGACAGCAATGAAGGTAAAATCCTGTCTTCCTTCCCGGGTGCCCTGCCGGATTTATACCTATTAAACCGTATAAATGGTCTGGGCCCGACGGGCCGGCAGACCTTAGCTCAGGGTTCCACCCTGGGAAAGCGTTTCCCTCGACCCAGCCCTGAAGTGGCGGCAGAAAGCATTGCTTACGGGTTCTGCCGCCCCTTCAGGGCTCGATCGCGATTTTACGGTTACCAAGGGTAAACCCTGGGCTAAGGTCCTTTGGCCCTTCAGGCCATCAAACCGTCTACCTGCCCGTTGGGCCTAAGATCGATTCACCCAAGTACGGAGCATCCTCGGGCGCGGACACCCCCTGAGCCGGTATTCTACCAAGATAAACCTGCCTGAATGGTATGACCAGCCACTTCGATCAGGCAATATACCCTTCTCGGCCGGGTTGCGCTGGAGGGGCGAAGACCAGCTCAACTGCATTCAAAACCGGTGTAACTGTGTGCCGGATCGGTTTTTCAGGGAAACCCCTTACCCCACGCGAACGTAGACCAAGTAGAAGGTAAAATGTTCATGACGAGGAGGGTACGGGGACCGGCCCACTTTTCCCGGCGGCTCACCGAGTGGGGTTTGACCCTGCTCGCAGTGATTGCGATGTTCTGCCTCGCATCTGCAGCGTACAACCTGATGGTCGGCGAGTACGCGGTATCCCCGGCTGCACGCAGGCCCGCACACCCGGTTTTAGTCGATGGCCCCCAGATGCCTACGCCGGCTGAGCCCCGTTCAAATTACCCGAACCCTCAAGCGGGTTGAGCCCTGCGGCGGAATGCCGCAAGGGGAAGAATGCCACAAACGGCGGAAAGCCTTCGGCGGCCTTTGTCGTTTATTGCACTCGTGGCATTTGCCTTAACGTAACGAGCGGGAAACTGCCCGGAACGCCGCAAACGAGCGATCTTGATTTGTGGCATTCTCCCGCTCGTGACATTTGCGGCATTTTTTCAGGTCTCCTTCTCCTGCTCTTCTTCCTCGGATTCCTTTTCGGGCAGCGTCACCGTTTCCCGGTTGGCATCATAATCCATGAGCCCGGCATAACGTCCCCAGGCAATCATGGTATGCAGAATCTTTTCCGTGTTCTCATACGGTAACGCCACCGCGATATCCTTGATCAACGTCTCGGCCGGCACTTCCTCCTGCACCTGCAGGTAATTCAGAATAATGTGGAAAAGCCGGAGTTTCTGAACCTGCTCGGCGAAAATCGCGGTCCGCTCGTCCCGGTCTGCCTCGTAGAACTTGCGGCCAAGATCGGTTAACTCCACTTCGTCCTTTGGCGTATTGACGAAACCGAGAATCTCCGCGGCCTTCACGGTAGCGATGGTTTCGCCGAAATCTTTTCCGATCTCGTTGGAGATATCGTACACGTCCCGTATTTCGGACGAATCATGCAGAATGCTTAAAAGCCCCAGGATCTGGTTCACGCCGACCAGGGGGATCGATTCTATACGGCTGCGAGCGCGCGAGACCGGCCGTCCGGGAATCGCCTGCGGCTCGGGCGGATGATCCGGCAGGGCCATCATCGTGATGGATTCGTGAATGGTGGTCACGAGCCGTTGGAATTCTGGAGCGTTGGAATTGCGCGGGTAGGGCAGGTCGTTCTTGAGGATCAACCCGAGGCGGCCCGGATGCGGGAAAAGGATGCAGATGCGCGTCGCCATCTCCACGGCCTCCTCAATGTTGTGCGTCACCATGAAGATGCTCTGCAGGGAAGTGCCCTCGTTGCGCCAGATATTGATTACCTCCTTGCGAAGGTTCTCCGCCGTCAGCACGTCCAGTGCACTGAACGCCTCATCCAGACACAAAATCTTCGGTTCAGAAACAAGAGCACGGGCGATGCCGACCCGCTGGCGCATACCCCCGGAAATCTCGCGCGGGTAGGCTGCGTGATAATTATTCAGCCCGATCAGGTCAATGGCCTTTTCAACGGCTTCATCGCGTTGCTTGCGCGACAGCGCCTTTGCCATCAAACCGACGGCCACATTCTGCTCCACGGTCAACCAGGGATAAAGCGCGAACGTTTGAAATACGATGGATGCGTACGGGTTGATGCCCCGCAACGGCTTTCCATAGCACAACACCTCCCCTGAACTCGGGGGGGTCAGCCCGGTAAGGCAACGCAGCAGGGTCGACTTGCCTGAACCGGATTGGCCGAGCAAAGCCAACAATTCCCCTTCCTGGATAGACAGGTCGATGTTATCCAGCACCTTCAACTCACGATCGCCGGCAACCTTATACGTTTTGGAGACACCCCTGAGTTCCGCAATCACGGGTGTAGCGACCCGGTCCGGGGTGGACGCGGGCTTCGGCGTGAGCAGGTCGGCTTTCATGTTTTAATCCAGGTGAAACCTTTTCTCGGCGTAGCTGTACAGACGACGCCACACCAGCTTATTCAAGACCACCACAAACAGTGACATCACCACGATGCTGCAGATGATCAGCGGCGTGTCACCCTTCTGCGTAACCTCGGTGATAAAGGCGCCCAATCCGTCCGCAGTGAGCTGGGTGTTGCCCCAGGTCGCTACCTCCGCCACGATGCTGGCGTTCCACGCGCCCCCGGCCGCCGTACAGGCGCCCGTAATCCAGAACGGGAAAATGGCCGGGATAATCAGGGTCCGCCAGCGCGCCCACCCATGGAGGCCGTAGGTGCGCGCCGCCTCCTTTAAATCATTGGGAATTGCCATGGCCCCGGCAATCACGTTGAACAGAATGTACCATTGGGTCCCCATTGCGATCAGGAAGATGCTGCCCCAATTCATCGCGATATGCCACTTCACAAACAGCCCGACGATTAATGGAAACGTCATGTTCGTGGGGAACGAGGCAAAAATCTGGGCTAACGGCTGCGCAATGCGTGCGGCCTGGGGTCTGGAGCCGATCCACACCCCGATGGGCGTCCAGATCAGCGTCGCGACGATGGTCATCAAAAGCACCCGGCCCAGGGTCAGAAACCCGAGCATGGCGATATGCAGCAGCACCCGCCAGGTCACGTGCGCATAGACGTTGCTGACGCCCGTGATGACCGCAATCATCAGCCAATAGGCAAGCCAGAGCCCCAGCATCATCGCCGCCAGGCGCAACAGCCAAAGAGTGGCACGCCCCGGGCGCTTGTAATAGCCGGCTTCATCGATGCGGTACGGTCGTACCAGGTTCGAAACGGTGCTGAGTACCGGGTCGACGACCTTCTCATCAATCCAGACAAACAGGTAAGAGCGCCGCAGCAGGTCGTAGAGCCACGACGTGGGCGCCTGGCCCGATTCGGTCAACTCGATCTTGAATTTATCGGCCCAGGCCAGGAGCGGACGCCACACCAACTGGTCCGTGATCAGGATGACGGCCAGCATCGCCACGATCGCCCAAAACGCCGCCTGCCGATCGCCTTGCTCAACGGCCGTGGCCATGTAAGAACCCAGGCCCGGCAACTTGATGTTCTTGTTCAGCACCGAAATTGCCTCGCTCTGGGCCACGAAAAACCAGCCGCCGCCGAACGACATCATCGAGTTCCAGATGAGGCTGTGCATCGAAGCGGGCACTTCGAGCGTGCCGAATCGCTGCCACACCGAAAGCCGAAAACTCGTGGCCGCCTCTTCCAGGTCCTTGGGAATCGTAATCAGCGAGTGATAAAAGCCGAATGCCATGTTCCAGACCTGGCCGGTGAAAATGGCGAAAATGCTCGCGCACTCGACCCCCAGCAGGCTGCCCGGAAACAGCGCCATGAAGCCCGTCACGGTCACGGATAGAAATCCGAGAACCGGAACGGACTGCATTATGTCGAGAAACGGCAGAATGACCATCCGGGCCCAGTGGCTTTTTGCCGCCGCGTAGCCGACGCTGAAAGTGAAGAGGAGAGAAAAAACAAAGGCAATCCACATCCGCAACACCGTCCGGCCGGCATAATAGGGGATCGCCCAGACGCTTGTGGAGACCTCAAGCGTTTGCGTCTGGTCGAAATGCACGACCATCCCGCGCCCGAACTGCAAAAACGCCCAAAACAAACCTACCAGACCCAGCAGGATGATCAGGTCAGCCGGACCGAACGAGCGCCGGACCTCAGCCGAAAGTTGCGGAGCGGTAGATTTCATGGCGCGCCGCCTCTTCCTAAGGCCGAGAGTATGCGCGGCGCAAGTCTTTCCGGATGCCCGGCCGGCTGAGCAACGCTCGCTTGGCGATCATCGTCCCGTCGCAAAACCCCGCATCCGCGTAAGGAGGAATCCACTCGCAAATCGGCCGCTCACGCCCGAATTCCTGGATCACCCCCCTGGAATACAGCTGGAATTCCATATTTCCCATCGCCCTCGCCCAACACCCGACACCCGACACCCGGCACCCGGCACCAGTAACAATAATTGACGAATCCGGTACTTCAGGCTATCACCGTCGATGCTATGTCCGGCGGCAAATTTTGCCGTGTGCACAGAAAACCTGATTTTAGTCAGCAGTGTTCGGGCGGTTTCTCGCGCCTCCCGCTCCTCTGCCGTTCCAGGCTCGGCTGAGGACGAGAAACTTAAGAGCCTTAACCATTAATGTCATTAAAGCCAGCCTTGCACCCAGGCGCACCCTGGTTACAATGCGGCGCCTAGAACATAATCTATGCGGTTTCCTTTAGAGCCTACACTGAAGATCGCCGGTCACATCATCGGGCATAAAGTTCGCGGCACAAAAAAGTTTGCGACGGTCTTGCAGCTTGAACCGTTGCACACGTGCAATCTCACCTGCACTGGGTGCGGCCGGATTCGTGAGTATTCCACTTCGATGAAGGACGTCATGCCGCTCGAGGACTGTCTGCAGGCAGCCCGGGAGTGCGGCGCCCCGATGGTATCAATCTGCGGAGGTGAACCCCTCATTTATCCGCAGATCGAGGCCCTGGTCGCCGGCCTGAGAGAACAGGGACGCATCGTGTACATCTGCACCAACGGCATGCTGATGCGCCGTAAAATGCGCGATTACCTCGCGCGCGAGTTCGTCGAGCGGCCCGAGGAGGTCAACGGCTTTCTGGCCACGCTCGAGGAGCAAAAGCTCATCCTCCCTTCGGAGGCCGCGCAGGTCCGCCAGGGACCGAAAGATCCGAAAAAGCCGGTCATCAGACCGAGCACATGGATGTATTGGAACGTTCACCTCGACGGCCTGGAAAAGGTACACGACATCATCGTCGAGCGGGAAGGGGTCTTTCGTGAGTGCATCGCGGCGATCCGGATGGCCAAGATTCTCGGCTTTCAGGTGGCCACGAATACGACCGTTTACCGCGAAACGGACATGGCGGAAATTGAAACGCTGTTCAATTTTCTGGCTGGCCTCGAGGTTGACGGTCACACCATTACCCCGGGCTACGATTACGACGCAGCCAAGCGGGACATGGCCAAACGTTTAAACCTTGACCCGTCGAAATTCTTTCTTACCCGTCGCGCCACCGTTGAGAAATTCCACGAGGCAAAAAGCTGGAGCTGGCGGTACCCGCTTTTTGGCACGCCGATCTATTTTGAATTTCTCGCCGGCCTGCGTGACCTGACCTGCTCAGCCTGGGCGATCCCCACGCGGAACATCAAAGGCTGGAAAGCGCCCTGCTATTTTCTGACCGACAAGGAGGTCGGCACCGAGGGCCATTTCTCCTCGTACGCGGAGCTGCTGGAAAAGGTTGAGTGGGACAAGTACGGCGTTGTGGCTGGGGTGGCACGCGACCCGCGATGCGAAAACTGCATGGTTCACTGCGGCTACGAGCCGACGGCGAGTTTGGGGCTGCAAGGCAAACCGGGCGACACGCTGAAGAACATTGTCTTTAACTTCGGGACAAAGCCCAAGCCGAAGGGCCGGCCGGATCCGTCCCAGGTTTTCAATGGGATCTCGGCGAAGGTGCAACCGGTCCCTGTGGATGTGGTTCGCGGCTGAGCAGAGAACGACCCATTGAGGCCCATGGTTAACGCGCACACGTTTCACGCGGACCTACAGTCTTCTATTGCCAGAGCGCAGAAAAATTTGCTCAACCGGCAGACCCCGGAGGGCTACTGGGTGGGCGAACTGGTGGTCGATGCCACCCTCTGCGCAGATTATATCACTTTCATGCATTGGGCCCAGGAGGTTGACCCTGAGCTCGAGCTGAAATGCGTCCGGCATATCCTGGACACGCAACTGCCGGACGGCGGCTGGAACATTTACCGGGAGGGTCCTTCCGAACTGAACGCGACCGTCAAGGCGTACTTCGCCCTGAAACTGGCCGGATTCTCCGCCCAGGAGCCGGCCCTGAGCCGTGCCCGCGTGAAGGCACTGGAACTCGGCGGGGTCGAAAAGACGAACACGTACGCGCGCCTTTACTTTGCCCTGCTGGGCCAGGTCCCGTGGGACGCCGTACCGGCCATCCCCTGCGAGTTCCTCCTTTTGCCGCGCTGGATGCCGGTTCACATGCACGCCGTTTCCTCCTGGACGCGTGCCATGATCGTTCCCCTGGCAATCATCAACCACTTCCGGCCCACCCGGCAGCTTCCACCCGAACGCGGCATCCAGGAATTGTACTGCCATCCCGGTGCGTTACCTACCTTTCAAGCCAAAGGACTGCGCAAACTGTTCCTGGCCATCGATCGACTCCTCAAGATCCTCGAACGCAAACAATGGCTGCCGCTCCGGCAGACCGCCCTCCGTAAAGCGGAGGAATGGATGGTCGAACGCATCGGGGACGGCTGCAGCGGCTTGGCGGCCATCTTCCCGGCCATGCTCAACGCGATGATCGCGTTGCGAACGCTCGGCTACCCGGCCGACCATCCCCTCTACCAGAAGGCGGAAACCGATTTTCGCGAACTTTTTGTCGAGGACGAACGCGGTTTTCGGATCCAGCCTTGCTTTTCACCCGTTTGGGATACCGCGATCACGATCCTGGCCCTTGCCCGGTCCGGATTGAGCGTTGCCGAAGAACCGGTCGATCGGGCCGTCCGTTGGCTGGTCGCACAGGAAGTACGTATCCCGGGAGATTGGACGGTGCGAAATCCCGGCCCGGAACCGTCCGGCTGGTGTTTCGAATTCAACAACCCCTTCTACCCGGACACGGATGATACGGCCATGGTGCTGCTGGCGTTGAAGACCGCCGGGTTTGAAGAGGATCCGGCGCTCTACGACCGGGCGCTCCGGTGGCTGCTCAGTTTCCAATGCAAGGACGGTGGTTGGGCGGCCTTCGACAAGGACATCACCAACCCGTTGCTGGAAAATGTTCCGTTTGCCGACCATAACGCCATTCTGGACCCGAGCTGCTGCGATCTGACGGCGCGAACCCTCGAGGTGCTGGCGGAATTCAACTACAAGGCCACTCATCCGGTGGTCCGCCGGGCCATCCGGTTCCTGCGCAAGCACCAGGAAAATGACGGGGCTTGGTATGGCCGCTGGGGAGTGAATTACATCTACGGTACCTGGCAGGTTTTGCGAGGCCTGAGCGCGATCGGCGTGGACATGAGCGAACCCTGGGTGCGGCGGGGCCGCGACTGGTTTGAACACCATCAGAACCCCGACGGCGGTTGGGGCGAAAGCTGCGCTTCATATGAGATCCCCGGCGCACGAGGGCGCGGCTCCAGTACCCCGTCGCAAACGGCCTGGGCGCTGATGGGTCTGCTCTCGTTCCCGGATATCGAACGCGAGAGCATCCGGCGTGGTATCCGTTACCTGGTCCGCACTCAAAACGACGACGGCTCCTGGGATGAAGACTTGATCACCGGAACCGGGTTCCCACGGGTGTTTTACCTCAAGTACGACATGTACCGGCACAATTTTCCCCTGCTCGCCCTGGCAATGTACGCCAACCGGCAACTGGAACCGGCGCCGTCGGACCTTCGCCGGCTGGCGCCCGAAGAGGACTCGGCCGCCGTCCCGGCCTTCGCCTCGCTTTTGAGTAGCCTGCCCGGTATGGAAACTTTAAAAGAACTGCTGGCGAAACTGAACCATGGTTAATCCCAAAGTCCTCGTGGCCGACGCTGTTTCCCCGCGAGGCATACAGGCGCTGAAAGGCAGGGGTGAACTGGAGGTCGATGTCAAGACCGGCCTCAAAGAAGACGCCCTGGTCGAGATCATCGGATCTTACGCCGGTCTGGTTGTCCGGTCGCAGACAAAGGTGACGGCGCGCGTTCTGGCGGCAGCCAAGGCCCTTAAAGTGGTCGGGCGCGCCGGCGTGGGAGTTGACAACGTCGACGTGGACGCTGCCACCCGCGCGGGCATCATCGTCATGAATACACCCGGTGGAAACACCATTTCCACCGCTGAACACGCGTTTTCGCTGCTTGTGTCGATTGCGCGGAACATCCCCCAGGCGGATGCCAGCGTTAAGGCCGGTAAATGGGACCGTAAATCTTTCGAAGGCGTCGAGCTTAACGGCAAGACGATCGCAATCCTCGGCATGGGCCGGATCGGTACCGAGATCGCCCGCCGCGCCATCGCCTTCGGGATGCGCCCGGTCGCCTACGATCCGTATCTCTCCCCGAGCCGCGCCCGCTCGCTGCAGGTCGAGCTCTACGACGAGCTGGAGGACGTGCTGGCCCAGGCGGACTTTGTGACCCTGCACATGCCGTTGTCGGCCGAAACGCGGCATTTGCTTGACGCCAGCCGCCTCGCCAGCCTGAAACGGGGTGCGCGCGTCGTCAACTGCGCGCGCGGCGGCCTGATTGATGAAACCGCCCTTTACGATGCCCTGAAGTCCGGCCACGTCGCCGCGGCGGCCTTCGACGTCTTTGAAGTGGAACCGCCTCCGCCCGGCTTGCCGTTGCTTCAACTCCCGAACATCGTGTTCACGCCCCATCTCGGGGCGTCCACCGTTGAGGCCCAGGAAAGCGTCGGCATCGAAATCGCAGAGGCCATCCGATCGGTGCTCCTCGAGGGCGTGATCCGGAATGCCGTCAATGTCCCGAATATTGATGCCAAGACGCTGACGCTCATCCGGCCGTACCTCGATTTCGGTCGCAAGTTAGGAAAGTTATTGCGCCAGATCGCGCCTAAACGTTGCGACGAACTCGCCATCAATTACAGCGGCAAGGTAAACGACGTCGAGACCACACCGATCTCGCGCAGCCTGCTCCGGGGTTTCCTTGAAGAGGCGGGCGGCCAGGACGTCAATGAGGTGAACGTGACCGCCTTGGCCCAAACGCTTGGGTTGAAGGTGATCGAAACTCGCGAGACTGCCACCGGCGAATTCACCGACCTCGTCGAGGCGCAGGCTCGCTCGGGAGCCGAACGCGTCTCCGTTGCCGGCACATTTATCGGCGCCTCACCGCGCATCGTCATGGTAAATCACCGGCACGTGGAAGCCCGGCCCAACGGGGTGCTGCTGATCCTGGAAAACCAGGACGTGCCGGGAATCGTCGGCCAGATCGGGACGTTGCTCGGCTCCTCGCAGATCAACATCGCCAACATGTCGTTGAGCCGCGATCACGTCGGCGGCGAGGCCCTGACGGTCCTGAACCTTGATTCCTCTCCCTCTGCGGACGTGCTTGGTTCCATCTTGAAGAACCCCAGCATCAAGTCCGCCAAGGTGGTCAGGCTCTAGTTCGGGGTTCGGAGCTCGGAGTTCGGAGCGGCAGAGAATGCCACGAATGGAGAAGTGGCGGGTAACGGGTAACGGGTAACGGGTAACGGGTAACGGGTAACGGGTAACGGGTAACGGGTAACGAGTGTCGGGTGTCGGGTGTCGGGTGTCGGGTGTCGGGTGTCGGGTGTCGGGTGTCGGGTGTGGGGTG
>Ga0213876_10000580_pt1 | contig 27228 bp, 19 predicted proteins | sample BarmaccomBMRX_R9_FD_160113 | JGI IMG/M metagenome (GOLD analysis project Ga0213876, IMG submission 160113) | Root-associated microbial communities from Barbacenia macrantha in rupestrian grasslands, the National Park of Serra do Cipo, Brazil - RX_R9 | ecosystem: Host-associated > Plants > Roots... | reverse complement strand
ATCTCGGCACCGACCGAGTTCAGGGTCGGCAGCAGCATCAGGGGGAAGCCGAGCAACTGTCCGACGAGCGCCTGGAATTTGCCGAACATGGCGTTCGTCGAGGTGTTCGATCCGGACAAGGCGACACCGATGAAGCCGAGAAGCGGCGCGACGATGATGAAGGCCGCGCCCATCTTCGAGAAGGCGCTCGCGAGCGAGCCTGCCATCCCCGAGTAGTTGAAGACATAGGCGAGGCCGAAGATGAACACGCCGACGAGGCAGGCCCCCCACATTTGCGACCAGGTCTTGGCGAAGATGTCGCGGATCTGATGCATGTTGACGCCCATCAGAAGCACGACCACGATCCAGGAAGCCAGGATCGCCGAACCGCCGACGAAGGGTTTGAAGTCGAAAGCGGTCGTGATCGTCGCGCCGGGTGTGAGCGACGATGCGGCTGAGACCGCAAGATGCAGCCACGTAATGCCCGGCAAGGGTGACCATGGCCCGGTCCACGCGACAACGACCACGATGAGGACGAGGATCGGCAACCAACCCTCAAAGATCTCCGTTGAGCTGAGCCCATGCGCTTCGGTCGTCACGTCTCCTGCGCGGGCCGCTACCGGCACTCCGCCATAGCCAAGGGTCTGTGAGGGTTGCCAGATCTTGAGGAGCATCAGGAGGCAGGCAAAGCAGACGATCGAGCCGATGACGTCGGGGAGATAGGGGCCAAGATAGATCGAGGTCGGCAACTGACCCGCGACGTAGCCGAGCGAACCCACGACGGCGAGTGGCCATCCCCCCTTCATGCCCTCCTTGCCGCTCACGAGGTAGAGCAGAATCCAAGGCGGCAACAACGCGAGAATGGCGACGATCTTGCCGACCGAGGCGGCGAGCGCCAGAAGCGGCATGCCGGTCACCGCCGCGAGCGCGATGATCGGAGCGCCGAGCGCGCCGTATGAGACCGGTGCGTTGTTCGCGATGGCCGCAATGCGGATGGCATCGAGCGCCGGAATGCCGAGCGTGATCAGGATGGGCGCGACGAAGGCCCAAGGATAGCCGAAGCCGACGAGACCCTCGAGTAAGGCGCCGAATGCCCAGGCGAAAAGGATCGTCTGCACGCGCACATCGCGCGTCCCCTGCTGGATGAGCCAGCGGCGCAGCTTCTCGAAGGCGCCTGTCGCCACGAGCGTGTTGAACAAAATCACGCCCCAGAAAGTGATCCAATCGACATTCCAGACGCCCGTCGCCGAGCCGTAGACATAAGCGAGGAGACCATCCTCCAATGGCATCTTCCAGACCCAAAGCCCGAGGAGGAAGGTCACGACCGAGCCGATGAGCACGGCGAGCCAGGCCGACATGCGCAAGCCCGCGAGAAGGAACAGCAGCAGCACCACCGGAATGAGCGCGACGAGCCAAGTGACGAAGAGGTTTCCAGTCGGATCGAGAATTTGCGTGAACATCGATCAGTGTCTCCCCAGGGCGTCCCTGGCCGCACAATGACGCCGCTTCCTCCGGCCGGAAAGCGAAATTTCGAAAATTGCCACGGGTTTGAGCTTGTGCGCTGCAACAGCGCATGTGCCGCGCGCGCTGCCTCATTAGCCTTAGACCTGCCAGCTCATCAGAGGGGTTGGCGAAAAGCGGCCCTCTGCTGGCCATGCTTTCATTCGGCCCCAACCTTGGAGATCTATGCTGACCCACCCGATTTGTTGCGCTGCCGCAACTGGCCCGAAAAATCGGCCAAACGCGCTTGCGTTCGCGCGATTGTGATCGTTTGTCCCCCGGGGGCCGGCGATGATCGGGACATAGATCGGTCCCAATTGATCAGCATCTGTACACCATCTTGGGCCCATGGTGGGGCCTTGTCAGAAAGATCGAATCGAGTGCGTGCCGGCAGAGCTGTCGGCTTTAGAAGGAAGCGAGCGGTAGCATGCGACTGACGGGAAATTGTGCCCTGGCGGGGGTGGTGGTCGGGCTTATCTCGGGATTTCCTGCGGTTGCGGCCCAGGTCGATCCTGGCGGGCAAGCCGAGTGGCGTCAGAGCTACGAGGAAGCCACCAACCTCGCGGTTCCGCGTTCGATGGTCCCCATGCTCTCTTCCGAGTCGGCCGCCGCGACCGAAGCCGCCATTGCGCGATATCGCGAGATCGCCGCGCATGGGGGGTGGGGCACCTTGCCGACGAATCTGCATCTCAAGCTTGGGGCGCGCGGCAAGGGGGTCTTGGCATTGCGTCAACGGCTCCTCGCCAGCGGCGATCTCGACCAGACGGATAGCGGGGCCGACACTTATGACAGTTTCGTCGAGGCGGGGGTGCGCCGCTTTCAGACGCGCCATGGCCTGGGCGTCACCGGCAATGTGGGCGAGCAGACGATCGCGGCAATGAATGTGCCGGTCGAGACGCGCATCCAGCAGCTCGAGGTCAATCTCGTGCGGTTGCGCAGTTTCTCGGGCTTCCTCGGCCAGCGCTACGTGGTCACCAATATTCCGGCGGCCCAGGTCGAGACGGTCGAGAACGGTGAGGTGATGACGCGCCACGCAGCCGGCGTCGGCAAGATCGACCGCCAATCCCCGATCATGACGACCAAGGCCATCGACATCAATTTCAATCCGTTCTGGACGGTGCCGGTGTCGATCATCAAGAAGGATCTGATCCCGCGCATGCGCAAGGACATGAATTATCTGAGCGAGGAAAAGATTCGCATTTACAATGGCCAGGGCCAAGAAGTTCAGGCCACGCAAGTCAACTGGAATTCGGAGGAGGCGACGCATTTCACCTTCCGGCAAGATCCCGGCGCGGACGTGAACTCACTCGGCACTGTGCGCATCAACATCAACAACCCGTACGGCGTTTACATGCATGACACCCCCGAAAAGGGCATTTTCGGGGATGACTATCGCTTCGTTTCGTCGGGATGCGTTCGCGTGCAGAATGTGCGCGACTACATCACGTGGCTCTTGAAAGACACGCCCGGCTGGACGCGCGACAAGATCGACGAGGCGATTGCGTCGGGTCAGCGCACCGACGTGAAGCTTGCCCAGCCCGTGCCCGTCTATTGGGTGTATCTGACTGCTTGGGCGACGCCCGACGGCATCGTGAACTTCCGCGATGACATCTATCAGAAGGATGGAATCGCCGGCGTGCCGATCGCGACCGCCGACACGGAATAGGGCTCAAGTTGCCGCGAGGCGAGCCCGAGGCCATTTTTCGAAATTGGCCCCTTGCCCCGCGCGTCGTCCCCGAACGCCTCGTTGAAGTGTGAATTCGGGTGACTCCCATTTTCTCCCGCGCGGTCATCGCGCTATGGAGCACGTGGGGGATTTATTGGCTCATCGCGGCGCGCAATGTGAAGCCCAGCTTGCGTCGCGTGTCGGTTTTGAAAAGGGTCCTGCACAGCGGGCCGCTTCTGCTTTGCGGGGCGTTGTTTTTCTCGCACAAAGCAACGCCGCCGTTTCTCAATGAGCGTTTTTTGCCGCAAAGCCCCTCGACAGAGGCGCTCGGTACATTCCTGCTTGCCATGGGCATGGCTTTCGCTTTCTGGGCGAGGCTTCATCTCGGGCGCAATTGGAGCAGCGTTGTCGAGTTGAAGAGCGATCACGCGCTCATTCGCACCGGACCTTACCGCCTCGTTCGCCACCCGATCTATTCGGGCCTCCTGCTCGGCCTCTTCGGCACGTCTATCGCGATCGGCGAGTGGCGCGGCCTTTTGGGTGCTGCACTGGCTTTCCTGGCCATTTGTCTTCGCATCCGGGGCGAAGACGCTTTGATGGCAGAGGCTTTTGACAAGACCTATGAAGTCTACCGTCGAGACACCCCGGCGCTCGTGCCGTATCTCTTCTGGGAGTAGGCGGAGCTGGTCCCCTGCCCATTGACATCGTCCGGCCGCGCGCGTTGCGTCAAGGGGTCAACTCCTTCTCTGTTTGTTAAAGCATCATCGACTTGGAGCCTCAGATGCCAGCAAAGTCGCGCTCTTTGATCGTCGGCAACTGGAAGATGAACGGCCTGCGCCACTCGCTCACCGAGATTGCGCATGTCGCGCGCGGCTACGATGCCAAGCTTCGCCATTCTTGCGATCTCATCATTTGCCCGCCAGCGACCCTCGTCTGCCTTGCCGCGCAACAGGCGCTTGGTTCGCGCATCGGGATCGGCGCCCAGGACTGCCATATGGAGGCGAATGGCGCGTTCACCGGAGAGATTTCCGCCGAGATGCTCGCAGATTGCGGCGCCACCACCGTCATCGTCGGCCATTCCGAACGCCGCAGCTATTTCGCCGAGACCGATGGGGACGTGAAATCGAAGGCCCTCGCGGCGTTGCGCGCAGGCCTCATGCCGATCATCTGCGTAGGCGAGACGAACTCAGATCGCGAAGCGGGGCGCACGCTTGGCGTGATCAAGCGCCAGCTCGTCGGCTCGGTGCCGGGAAGCGCGGATGCCGGGGCGATCGTCGTCGCCTACGAACCGATCTGGGCGATCGGAACAGGACTCACGCCGACCCTCGCCGATATTGCCGAGGTGCATCGCTTCATCCACCGCGAGCTCGCCGTGATCTTCGGCACGCATGCGGCAGGCCACGGGCGCGTGCTTTATGGCGGTTCCGTAAAGCCTTCGAATGCAGAAAGCATCCTTGCGGTCGAGCATGTCGACGGCGCCTTGATCGGCGGCGCGAGCTTGAAAGCGGAAGATTTTCTTGGCATCGCGCGCGCCGCACCGGCGCGAGTTTGACTCCATGCGGGTTTGACCCCTTGGCCGCACTGTGCTCGCATGCCCGGGGGAGACTCAAAAGAACGCCTCCGGTGCGAAAGCGCTTACTGCACGGCCCGAAACCTGACTTAATTTTTTCCTTATTTACCAAAAACTTATCGCAAGGAGCCGACGCGACTTGAGACGTTTGCAAAAGAGCCGCGGATGATTGGTTCGATCCTCGCGATGGTGGGCGTCGTCGCCGCGGGGCTCGCCTTTTCGGCATGGAGCCTTCGCACCCGCGGACGTCGGCTGCACCATCGGCACCGGTTCGTGACGGAGGTCGAGCCGCCTCCCCTGACGCCCGATCTCGGGGCGGAAGGCGGAAGCAGAAACGGCGCTTGACGCTTAAGGTCCTTGATCCGCCACCCCGGGCCTTTTCGTTGCGACCCGAAAACTACGACCCAATGCCACTCCCACCGCAGAAGCGATCAAGAGAAGCCCGAGCGAGGCTCCTCGCCTGCGTTTGCGCAATCGCGGCCGCCTGAGATTCGTGTTCCTCATCTCGTTCGGAAGCGGCCCACAGGCCGAGATCCCAAACTCCTTGGCCAGAGCCGCCCTGTCGCGATCGGATGAGGGACGGTTTGGGCGATCTTTCAGCGGCATTCGCTTCACCCTTGCAAGAGTGCCTGGATCGGGTCGACACGTTTCGCAACTTCCTCGACGCTGCCGAGGTTCCGCTCGTGCGCGTGTCGGGCGCGTTTCACCTCTTTTGGGCGGAAGCCACCAGCTTCAGATCATCGACGAACCGTCCATATTCCCGCTCCCGATCCTCTTCCTCGCGAAGGCGCAGGAGATAGGAAGGATGCACGGTTATCAGCATTCGCGCACCGTTCGAGCCGAGGGGCATGAGCTCGCCGCGAGAGCGCTCGATCGGCATCGGCCTCCCAGCGAGCGAACGCGCCGCCGTGGCCCCGAGCGCGACCACAAGGTTGGGCTCGATGAGCTCGAGCTCTCGCGAAATCCACCAGCGGCAAATCTCGATTTCTCTTGTGTCCGGGCGCTTGTGCAAGCGACGCTTGCCGCGTTGCTCGAACTTGAAATGCTTCACCGCATTGGTGACATAGACATACTTGCGCTCGATTCCCGCCTCGACGAGTGCCCGATCGAAGATCCGCCCTGCCGGACCCACGAAGGGACGCCCGGCAATGTCCTCCGCGTCTCCAGGTTGCTCCCCGACGAACAGGAGGCTCGCATCCGAAGGACCCTCCCCGAAGACGGTTTGGGTAGCTCCTTTCCACAGCGGACAAGCACGACAGGCGCGGGCGCTATCGCGGACACCCGAAAGGCTCGTCTTTCCGGCCGCGGACGCCTGCGCGGCATCAGCGGGCGCTTGGAAGAGATCCTGCTGGTAAGCCATGGACGGGCGCGGCCTTCGCGAAGCGGACTCGTTGAGGAAAACGAAAGCTGTTCGGCTGAGTTCCGCGCTTGTCATCCCCGTCGTGATTTCGACCTCAGCACGGCGGCGGGCAAGGTCGCGAATAGCTCGCCAACCGGATATTCGTCGCCCTCGACACGGAGTTCTTCGCCGGTGAGGACGTTGCGCCAGCGACCTTCGGGAAGACGCAAGCTCAAATCGGCAAAGATGCGCGAAGAGGGAAGCTCATCGGCGCCGAGGAGCTCGCCGAGGAGGCGAGACACGATGACGACAAGAGCATCCTTTCCGAGGGAACGCTGGAAAGCGAGCACGTGGCGCTTCCTGCGGCCGGCGGCCTCGATCGGTCGGTAGTCTCCTTCGGCGTAGAGAGCGGCGGCGCCGGCACGATCGCGCAAAATCGAAGCGAGGACATGCTGCTTGATGCGCCCATCGGCCCAGTTTTCGAAAAGGCGAGCTGCAGGTTCCCGCCGCTGCAAGGCGCGCTCGCGGGCCTTGTAGTCCACAGGGCGGCGATTGTCGGGATCGACGAGCGAATAATCCCAGAATTCCGTGCCCTGGTAGACGTCCGGAACACCAGGAAGCGTGCATTTGAGGACGGTTCGAGAAAGCCCCGTCAACATGCCAAGCGTCGCGATGCGGCGCGCGAAAGGCGCGAATTCCTGAAGAAACCGCCCGCGAGGCTCCAGCAGCCTCTGCAACAAGCGTGTGGCGGCAGCCTCGTAGGCTTCGTCGGGATTGACCCAACTCGACTTGCTCTTCGCCTCGCGCAGCGCTTTGAGAAGATAGGCCTCCATTCGCGAAGCCAAGGAGGCGAGAGCCCGCCCATCCCGTCTTCCGTTCAAGAGCTCGAGCGGCCAGGCGCCGAGGAGCGATTGCAGGATGAGCATCTGGTCGTTCGCGTCGGGAGCTTCGCTGCCTTCCACGGAAACAAGGTGAGGCGGGGCAATTTTGCGCCAAAGGCGAAGCGCCTCGGCCCATTCATCCGGAAGCTGGCACAAGGCAGAAATTCTCGCGCGAGCATCCTCGCCGCGCTTCGTGTCATGCGTGGCGCTCGCGATCATGCTGTACGGCCACTCCCGCGACCGCTTCGCGTTCGCGGCATGAAATTCGGCGGGCTTCACGCCGAATTGGCCCGGATCACCCCCGACCTCGTTTCGCGAAAGCAGCGGGACGTAACGGTAGAAAAGCGTGTCCTCGAGGCCTTTTGCCATCACGGGTCCGGTGAGCTGCTGAAAGCGCCGGCGGAAACGGCGCACGAGCTCGACATCGGGTGCGCCGGGACTTTGCGCTTCCCAACGCTCAAGAAGTGCGGAGGCGATGAATTCGTGCACCGAACGGTCGGGCAAGGCGCTGTGGCGTTGCGCGCTCGCGATCGTGGATTCGATGAGGCTTCGGTCCTCGCGCGAAAGGCTCTCCTCGCCGATGTAGCTGCGGTAAACCGGGAAGCGAGCGATGATCTCGCGCAAGGCCTCTCTGAGCGCCACGGTCGTGTAGTCGCGGGTTTTGCGATCGGCATCGGCGATGCGCTTGAGATCGGAAACGAGAACTTCGAGCTCGCTCGCAAAGCCTTGCTCGAGGACATCCGACTTCGCCTGGCGCAAAAGCGAGTAATAGCTGCCGTCAACCCCGGTAAATCGACGGTAGATGCCCTCCATAACAGAACCTGCCGCCTTGTCGGTCAGGACGCCGTCGATGAGGTTCAAGACATCATAACCGGTCGTGCCCGCGATGGGCCACGGCTTCAGGTCTTCGCCCGGTTCCAGGATCTTCTCGACGACGATGAAGAGAGGTCCGGCCGCATCCTGCAACCGGCGCAAATAGCTTTCTGGATCGGCAAGTCCGTCGACGTGATCGATCCGCAAACCGTCGACAATCCCCTCGCGAATGAGGCCGTGAACGGTCTCGTGTACACGGTCGAAAACTTCGTCCTCCTCCATGCGCAACCCGGCGAGATCGTTGATGTCGAAGAAGCGCCGGTAATTGATGTCGCTCGCCGCGACGCGCCAATGGGCGAGCCGATAGGATTGCGCCTCGAGCAGTCGGTGCAGCGTCCCGAAGCTTTCGGGCACGCCGACCGTGCCGTTGATGAGCGCGACCGCCCGTTCGATCGCCTGCGCGAGAGGCTTCGAGGCCGAAACGGCGCGAGCAAGTTCCTGTTTCAAGAGTTCGGCATCGGCGGGGAATCCGCTTCGTCGCTCCGCAACGCTCTCTTCCCCCATGAGCCTGAGTTTTTCGCTTATGGCGAGGATTTCGGGGGGAGGCGCGATCTCTTCCAAGGCGGCAAGGGCCCGGTCGAGAATGATTGGGTAGCTCGGTGGGCAAAGCGGAAAGCGTTGTTCGAAATGGCTGACGCTGAAGCTACCTTTATCCGGGTCGTAGAATAGGGCGAGTTCCCCGTTCTCGAGAGCGACGCCGTAGCGATTGCCCAAGAAGGGCACGACGAGCTTGTGGTTGGCGCCAAGCCTTTCCCAATCGATGTCGAAGGCATTCGCGTGGACCGAAAGCTCGCCCCATTCGAGAACGGATTGCCACCACTGATTTTCGGCACCGATCCCGACATGGTTCGGCACGATGTCGAGGATGAGTCCGAGCCCGTTTTTTCGCAAGACGTCCGAAAAACGCCGCAACCCTGTTTCGCCGCCGAGTTCGGGATTGATGATCGCGTGATCGACGACATCATAGCCGTGGAGCGACCCCGGGCGTGCCTTGTGGATCGGAGAGGCATAAACATGACTGATGCCGAGATCGGCGAGGTAAGGTACGATCGCCGCGGCATCGTCGAAGGTGAAGTCCTTTTGGAACTGCAGCCGGTAGGTCGCGCGTGGCGGCTTGCCACCAAGGCTTCGCCCCGCATTCCCGCGAGATGCGGGGTCGCTTTCCGCTTTGTGGTTCTTCAGCGAGGGTGGCGTTGAAGCAAGGGCCGGCGAGACTGACGAAGCGACCCGCTCGCGTGATTGGCCCTTTCGAGCGTTGCGCTTGCGGCTTGTCTTCGCGGCAGGCCGAGCTCGCTGGCTCCCGGGTGATCTCGGCCGTTTCATGGGCCAGATTTGAGCATGACGCCGGTCCAGCTCGGCAGAACCGCACAATCCTCGTCGAGCTCGGCGCTGGGGCTCGCCCACACGACCTCTTCCCCCGCAGGGCGCTCGAGCGCGATGCGTGAGCCGTCGAGATTGGTGAGGAGCCGCAATGTTCCTGCCTCGTAGCGCCAGGAAACCTCGAGCCCCGATATCGCGTGCTTCTGCCATTTGGCCCCGAGAAAGCTCGTTTTCGTCAGCGGCAGAATGTGCTCGCGCCGCAAGCACAAAAGGCGCTTGGTATCGGCAAGAACATCCGCATGCGGCCGAGCGCACCTTTCCTCCCAGCGCAGGAGCGATCGTGAGGCGGTCGAAGGTGCAGTCGGGTCGGGAATCTTTTCGGCTGCCAATGGGTCCGCAAAGGCGCGAAAACGGGCAAACTCCCGCCTGCGCCCGTCTCGCACGGCTGCGGCGAGCTGGGGGTCATTGCTGAAATCGACGAAGAACAAGAAGGGCGAAGAGGCGGCCCATTCCTCGCCCATGAACAGCAAAGGTGTCTGTGGCGAGAGCGCGAGAAGGGCGCGCGCGAGCGCAAGCTTTTCCGGATCGGCAATGTGCGAGAGACGTTCGCCGAAAGCGCGGTTCCCCGTCTGGTCATGGTTCTGCAGGAAAGCGACGAAGGCGGAAGGCGGCAGATGGGCGCAAGCCTCGCCCCGGCTTTTCCCGCCGCGATGGGCGGAAACTTCCCCCTGATAAGCAAAGCCTTCCGCAAGGGTGCGTCCGAGCCGCGACACGAGATCATCGGCGTAATCGGCGTAGTAGCCTTCGGTCTCGCCGGTCAGCAGGCTATGCAAAACATGGTGAAAGTCGTCGTTCCATTGCGCCGTGTAAAAGCGCGGCCGGCCGTGCGCGTCTCTTTCGAGCCAGCGAGCCTCGTTGGCATCGTTTTCCAAAACGAGGTGGATTTCGCGGTCGCGAAATCGCTGGCGCACGACTCCGGCGATCTCGGCGAGCACATGCGTCGCGCTCTCATCCTTGATGGCGTGGACGGCATCGAGCCGAAGCCCATCGGCGTGAAACTCCTCGAGCCAATAAAGCGCGTTGTGAACGAAGAACTCGCGCACGGGTCGGCTCTTCTGTCCATCGAAATTGATGGCGTCCCCCCAGGGCGTGATGTGCCTTTTGGTGAAGAACTCGCCCGCATAACTCGAGAGGTGATTTCCGGAAGGACCGAAGTGATTATAGACGACGTCGATGAACACCATGAGGCCAAGCCCATGGGCGCGGTCGATCAAGCGCTTCAGCTCATCTGGTGTACCGTAGCTGGCGTCGGGCGCGAACGGGAGCACGCCGTCATATCCCCAGTTCCGCAAGCCGGGGAAATCCGAAAGTGGCATGAGCTCGATCGCGGTCACGCCGAGATCGCCAAGCTCGGCGAGCTTTTGGGTGAGAGCCGCATAGCTTCCCTCTGGCGTCGCCGTGCCGACATGCAGTTCGTAGAGCACGGCCTCTTCGAAGGGGCGCCCGCGCCATTGAGGGTCCTCCCATGTATAGGCGCAAGGGTCGACGACGAGGCTTCGCCCCGCCACATCGTCGGGCTGAAAACGCGAGGCAGGGTCGGGCACGGGCGGGCTTTCGTCCATCTTGTAGGCGTAGCGCGCGCCCGCTTGCGTTTGAGGCAAGGTCAGCTCGCGCCAGCCCTCTCCAAGGTCTGGGAGCCGGTATTCCTCGTCGTCCACAAGCAGCGAGATCTTCCTCGCGGTCGGCGCCCAAAGCGAGAAGCGCGTCCCGTCCGGCCCGAGCTCGGCGCCAAATGGCATGGAGTGGGCTCGCTTCACGAGCCCGTGCCCTGCATTGCGTGCTGAAAAAGCATGAGCGAGCGACCTTCGAGCGACACGCTGCCTCCGGGCGAAAACACGATAGGCGCACCGCTCGGCACGCCGCTTGCAACCCTCGTGTCGAAGACGCAAACGAAGCGGATGGCCGGGAACTCCTGCTGCAGACGAAATTCCTCTGCTTCCGGCGCCGCGTTGACGAGAAGAAGAAACCGTTCCCCGTCGGGCGCATCATTGCCGATCTGCATGCCGAGCGCGCGACGGTTGAGATCGTTCCAGTCGCCCTCGGTCATTTCACGCCCTTCCGGTGCGAGCCAATACACATCCTTCAGCGCGCTCTCCGGAGTGCCGGCCCCGGGCCGCGGCTGACCGGTGAGAAAGCCGCGCCGCCGAAACGCCTCGTGCTGGCGACGCAGATGCAGGAGCGCCGCGGTGAATGACAACAGTTCCGGGTCGTGCTCCACCAAATTCCAGTCGACCCAGCTCGTCTCGTTGTCCTGGCAAAACGCGTTGTTGTTTCCCTTTTGGGTGCGCGAGATCTCATCTCCCATGAGGAGCATCGGGACGCCCTGCGACAGAAGGAGCGAGGCGAGGAGATTGCGTTTCTGGCGCGCTCGCAAGCCGAGGATGTTCGCATCCTGCGTCGCCCCTTCGGTCCCGCAATTCCAGGACAGGTTATTGGCGTGGCCGTCCTGGTTGTTTTCTCCATTCGCCTCGTTGTGGCGTTCGTTGAAGCTTACGAGGTCCTCGAGGGTGAAGCCGTCGTGCGAGCAGGCATAGTTGATCGAGGCCGAAGGGTGGCGTCCGCCGGGTTCGAAGATCTCCCGGGATCCGGTGATCACGCGGGCAAGTTCCGGAAGCTTGCCGGGATCACCGCGCCAGAAGGCGCGCATCGTGTCGCGGAACCGATCGTTCCATTCGCTCCACCCCGCGGGAAAGCCGCCGAGCCGATATCCGCCGTCGCCGACGTCCCAGGGCTCCGCAATGAGCTTGGCGCGGCTGAGCTCGGGGTCCTGAGCGATGGCTCGCAAGAATCCGGCGTGAGGCGAAAATTCGAATTTGTCGCGCGCGAGCGTCGAAGCGAGGTCGAAGCGGAAGCCGTCGACGTGGTAGGTCTTTCGCCAATGACGCAGAGAGTCGAGCGCCATCTGCAGCACACGCGGATGGCTGAGATCGAGCGTGTTTCCGGTGCCGGTCGAATCCCAGTAGAAGCGCGCATTTTCCGGCGAGAGCTTGTAGTAGGAAGCGTTGTCGATGCCGCGAAAGGAAAGCGTCGGTCCGAGATGGTTTCCTTCGGCCGTGTGGTTGTAAACCACGTCGAGGATGACCTCGATGCCCGCGTCGTGAAGCGAGCGGATGGCCGATTTGAGGCCGATGACCCCGGCCTCCCCGAGATAGCGCGGTTCGGGCGCGAAATAACAAAGGGTCGAATAGCCCCAATAATTGCGCAAGCCTTTTTGCACGAGGAAGCGATCGTCCACGAAGCTCTGGATCGGCAAAAGCTCGAGCGTGGTGATGCCGAGCCTGACGAGGTGCTCGACCACCTCGGGGTGTCCCAGTGCCGCGTAAGAGCCGCGCATCGGGACGGGGAGATCGGGGTGAAGCTGGGTGAGCCCTTTCACATGGGCCTCATAGATCGCCGTATCGCGCATCGGGTGGCGGGGAGCGCGATCGTCGCCCCAACGATGGGTCGGGTCGCAGACCACGCTTTTCGGCATCATTGGCGCACTGTCGCGACGATCCGGAGTGAGATCGGCCCGATGCGCGCCGAGGCGGTAGCCGAAGACCGCATCGTGCCAACGGATCGAGCCGTGCAAAAGCTGCGCATAAGGGTCGATCAAGAGCTTTTGCGGATTGAAGCGATGGCCGCGATTGGGGTCGTAGGGGCCGTGGACGCGATAGCCGTAAAGCTGCCCTGGACGCAGTCCCGGCACATAGGCGTGCCAAATTTGATCGGTGCGCCAGGGCAGCGAAAACCGCTCGATTTCGCGCCGGCCCGCGGGCTCGAAGAGACAAAGTTCCACCGCGCTCGCGTGAGCGGAGAAAAGCGAGAAATTGACGCCGCGTCCGTCCCAGTTCGCACCGAGCGGCAGAGGCGACCCTTCTTCGATTTTGCGTGCCGAGGAGCGCGAAGCCGCCATGCGCCTTCGCAGGCTGCCGCTGCTGGCTTCCAAGTGATCCATGGGACGAAGCGAGGGGGGCCGTCAGGCGCGAACGAGGGAAGGGCGCTGCGGCTTCCGGCCTGTCGCGATTTCGATCGGCATTTCACCATCCTTGCCTGCGTGTTCTCACGAAACCTCCTGACCCTTCCATGAGTTTCACGGCAAAACGGAATTTCGACGGCCAACCGGCGCGCTCTTCCGCCGGGTGAACCGGGCGCCTATTCGGCAAAATGTCCAAACAGCAAGCGGACATTTCGTCGTTTTCCTGAACTTCGGGAACGTCAATGCTTCTGAAGACTGCCGCAGACCCTCGGTAGTCTACTTTATTGAAAATTCCGGAATTTTGCTTTTCGGCAATAGGTAGGCGCGAAACTTTGGAACCTTCTGCAGAGGAAAGCGTTCTGCTCGGATCAGGCATGCTGAAGCGGAGGCAGTCGTGGACGGGCTGATTTATCTCATCGGGTTGATCGTCATCATCATGGCTATTCTGTCCTTCTTCGGTCTTCGCTGAGCCAAGGCGAAGAGAGGACGTGATGAGCGAAACGACGATCGTAGAAGATGCCATCATCGCCGAGGCCGGCGACAGAAGATATTTGCATTTCGGCGCGATCATCGGCGGCGCGATCGCGGGCGCCGCCATCGGCACGGTGCTCAACGGCTTCGGGGTCGCCATCGGGCTTGCGGCAAGCTCGACATCGCCGACGTGGCGGGATACCTCGATGGCCCTCGTGCTTCTGACGGGGCTGTTTCTTCTTTTCACCTCGCTCGTGAGCAGCGCCGTGGCTGGCTACATCGCCGCGCGCGCCTCGCCTCCCGAGATGATGGAACCGACCGAGGAAGGCGAGTTTCGCGACGGCCTCAACGGACTTGTGGCCTGGGGGCTCGCACTTCTTCTCGCGGCTCTTTTGGCGCTCGCCGCAGTCGAGCTCGGCTCCCATGCGGCGACGCCATCGACGACCACGGCCGCGAACGCGAGCGCGGGTGAAAATCTTCTCGCCTTCGATCTCGACCGGCTGTTTCGCACCGACGCACCCCCGGAAGCGAACATCGCCTACGACCGCGCGCAAGCCGCACGCATTCTTCTGACGGCGAACAGCCACAGCGGCATGTCGGCGCAAGACCACGACTATCTCGTGCGGCTCATAAGCCACCGCACCGGCCTCAACGCGGCCGATGCGGGGCGACGTGTTGATGAAGTCGTGCCGATGGCCAGGGACAATGTGGCGCGCGCGCGCCGCTCGGCCGTGATCGTGGCGTTCATGACGGCGGCCGCGGCCTTGATCGGTGCGGTGATCGCCTGGACGGCCGCAATGGCCGGAGGCAGGCACCGCGAGGGCCTCGGCACCTCGCATCTGTGGCGATGGGACAGGCGCCTCGCGCCTCGCCGCTGAAGCCCAAGCCGCTTACGTCGCGGGTGGGCTGAGCAGGTACGGACGCGGCGACAGCAACCAGATCATCCGCGGTTTGGGCCCTTGCCGATTGGCCCAGCTCCTCTCGGCTTTTTGCGTACATCTCGCGATTGTGCTTCCCGGCTGCCCCCCGCCGCTTCCCAACCGAAGATGCTTCGTCCCTCGTAGTGGGGAGAGGCTTCCCGCTCGCGGGCGATCACAGCCTCGATGGTTGGCCCTGAAACGCGACCTTCGAGCCATCTTGCCTGGTCGTCGAGACGCTTGAGCGCGGCGAGCTCCTCTCCCTGACCGAGCTTGGCGCTCACGACGGCCGATTTGAGGACGCTGATGGTCTGATCATAAACCTTCAACGGCACAGGAAACGGGTGACGGTCCTTCCCACCATGGGCAAAGGAGAAACGGGCCGGATCAGCGAACCGATAGGGTGCACCATGCACAACTTCCGCCACCATCGCGAGTGCTTCGACGGTGCGTGCTCCGATCCCTGGAACGAGCAACAGCTCCGCGAAATCGTGAGCTTCGCGCTCCGCTGCCGCCGCGAAACTCGCATGCAGGCGCCGAACCATGACATCGCTTGCGCGGACCTCGTGATGGGCGGGCATGATGAGGTGCGGGAGGAAAGCCTGCCCGTCTTCTTCCCGAGGTCGCGGCGGCGAGACTGCGGCGAAGAGATGCGATGCCTCGCGCGCGATCCGATCCGGGCCGAACTCATGCAAAAGCTCGAGCTGCGCGACACGCGATCGCGAGGCGCGATGGTCGGTCAGATTGATGATGTTGCCTTGCCGCGCACCTTCGATCGCGGTGTGAGGCGCGTCGACGAAACTCTTCAAGCCTTCCGATTGCCAATGATAGCGCCGGGCCTGACGGCTCGTTTCGTTCATCCCCTGCTGGACGACGACCCAGTGCCCGTCATCGGTTACGACAAAGCCGTGCAGATAGAGGTCGAAGCCGTCCTGGACGGCGGCGCTGTCCACCTTGGCGACGAGCCGGCTCGCGCGCGCGAGTGCGTCGCCGTCGAAGCCGACGCGCTCTGCGATGGCACCGAGCTCTTGCGGCGTTTGCCGTGAATGTTTTCCTCGGCCGCCGCAAACATGGATTCCAACCTCGTTCGAAAACGGCGTGAGCCCTCGTTTCAAAGCGCCGATCACGCTTGTCGTGATGCCGGAGGAGTGCCAATCCATCCCCATGACAGCGCCGAAAGACTGGAACCAGAAAGGGTGAGCAAGCCTTCGCAGAAACTCATCGCGCCCATAATGATGGACGATTGCCTGCGCGATCACCGCGCCGAGGCGCGTCATGCGATCGGCCAGCCATTTCGGCACCCGTCCGCCGTGCAGGGGCAGATCGGCGCTTCCGGTTCTTCGAACCATGACCTTGCGTCCGTCTTTGCCGTCGGTTTTTGCCAGGGCCACTATAACACTGGCAGCACCGGCCCATGAGGGAATTGAGGTACTTTGAACCAACCCGGCCCCGGTCGGCGGGGCTCGGAATTCGCTCAAGTTGGACTTCGTTCCAGGCGCAAGCACGGCCGGGAACATCGCCTTTGCGGTCACGTTTCCTCGAGAACGAAGGAGCGACGATATGGACGAGCGAAAAAGGGAAGAGACCCCGCAAAGGCGCCGCACTCCGGGCAACGAGCCGGGCAATCAACCGGATGGCGGGAAGGACAAACCTTTCCCGGCGCGACAGCCCAAGGAGATTCCTCTTTCCGATCCTCCGGGCGATCAGGTCGGCGATCCGCAAGGGGATGTCATCGGCGATCCGCAAATCGAGGAGCCGCGAACCCGATCTCGGTAGCAAGCGTGTTTCTTTGAGCTTCATCGCTTCCGGCCAAGGCGAGTCGGCTCAGGCTGGCGCACCTTTACCTTTGCGACAGGCGGCCTGATCTGCTCGAACGTGCATTGAGAGGGAGACTTGTCAGGTCGCCAGCGAAGAAGCTTCGTGCCGTGCCGGAAACGGTCCGCCGTGACATGGTCGAAACGCACCTCGACCACGAGCTCGGGACGCAGCGGTTCCCATTCGGCGCTCCTTCTGGTGCTCCAGCGGCTTGGTCCACCCGGCGCCTTCCCCGTAAAGCCTGGCGGTTCCCGCAAGGCCTCGAGGCGGCGCGTGAGCTTGGCGCGTTCCTCATCCTTGATGGTCGAGGTGAATCCCACGTGATCGAGCTTGCCCTCAGCGTCATATAAGCCGAGCAACAAGGAGCCGACCTCGCGTCCGCCCTCCTCGTAGCGAAAGCCTCCGACGACGCAATCGGCGCTTCGCAAGCGCTTGACCTTGATCATTGCGCGCACGCCGGTCTCGTAAACCCCCTCGAGGCGTTTCGCGACGACGCCGTCCGTTTCGCCCTCGCCGAGATTGGAGAGCCATTCGCGCGCCCGATCGATCTTTCTCGTCGCCGGTGAAAGGACGAGCCTGTCATTCACGCTCAAGCGTTTTGCGAAGCTCTCGAGCGCCACTCTTCTTTCGGTGAGGGGGTGTTCGAGCAGCGAGCTGCCGTCGGGGCCTGCGAGCATGTCGAACAGGACGAGGCGGGCGGGCGTCTCTTTCGCGAGCTTGCGAATGCGACTTTCGGCTGGGTGAAGACGCATCTGCAAGGCATCAAAGGATAGTCGTCCCGCGATCTCGACCGTGAGCTCCCCGTCAACGACAAAACGCTCGACGCTCAAGCCCCGAAGGAGGTCGACGACTTCCGGAAAATACCGGCCGAGCGGCTTGCCCGATTTTGCGCGCAGATCGACCGCATCACCCTTGCGGAACGCGAGGCAGCGAAACCCGTCCCATTTGGGCTCGAATTGCCATCCTTCTTCTTGGGGCAGCTCCTCTTCGGATCTTGCCTCCATGGGAGCGGTGTCGAGCGGCAGATCGAAAACCCCGTCACGCCCACTCGAAGCAGGATCGGCGGAGTTCTTGGCTCCGCCAGGGGCTTTGTCGCGCAGTTTTGCGGCTCGCAGTGATTTGGGGCGCAGCGTTTCAGCGCGGATCGGCATGTCGGTCCTCTGTTGGCAAGTTGCCAAACGGATGCCACGCCGATCGAAACGCCTCGGGCCACGGGAGGTTGCCGCTCCCGACGATCGATCGGGCTCACGCTTGCGCTTTTTGGCTTTGCGCGATCAGCGCCTCTAATCGATCCGCACCGAGCCGACGGCGCCAGCGGCTCAAGGACGAGCGGCTGAATTTGAGCTCATGACGAAAGACTTCCTCGCCGCAGAAATACTGAAAATACGGGTTTTCGAGCCAGCGCTCACAGAGCGCCTTGTCGGAGAGCGAGCGCATGCGCTGCAAAACGAGCAAGCCCGCCATGAGGCGAACCGGGAGCGGCGGGTGTCCGGCACCTGGGCTGTAGATGTCGCCGAACTCCCGCTCGATGCAACGCCAATCAATCCGCTTCGCCAATCGGACCAGCGGATGGTGCTTGTCGACGATCCGGTCGAGGGCGGGCCGGAAGAGCTCCTTTTGACGGTTATCGCGCGGTTGCGACATCGCATTCTCGACTTCCCGATCGGCCCGCCAGGTGCCCCTACCAAGTGTCCCCACCAAGTGAACTTGCCCAATGAATGCACCGAACGACCCAACAAGTGAATCAGAAATCAGCGCGATTGGGAATTCCCCTTCAACACCCACACCTTCTCGTTTTCGACAGCGCCGGTTCGCGTGCCTGCTCGGCGGCGGCAATCGCCTGCTCAATCGCCGGCCCCCATGGAGACAAGCGGTTTTCGTTGGTCTTCAGTTCTTGGGCGCGAGGCTTCTCGCGTCGAAGCGCACGGTCTCGCCATCGAGCGCCACGGCGACTGTCATCCCAGCCGCTTGCGCGATGAGCCCCGTGTAATAGGGCTGGATGGCATGCGCATCCATCCCGCCGCTCGGCGAGCGTCCCGCGAGAAGATCAGGCGCGTGAGGAGGGATGCGGGCGTTTGGCCCGTTCGCCGTCACCGTCATATTCGTCGCGTCCTCGGTGCCTTCCACCAACACCTTGATCGTGCCACCGCGCGGAATGGAAGGCCCGGCGAGCAAGAGCAAATTGAGAAGAAGCTTGACCTTGTTCTTCGGCAGGAACAGGCGCGGCGCCTCCCAAACGAGCTCGGCTTTCTCGTCGTCGAAGTAGGTGCGGGCGATCGATTGGGCGGCCGCAAGATCGATGCTGGCGCCAGCCGAGCCGGCCGCTCCGAAGGCAAGGCGCGCAAATTGCAGGCGCGAAGAGGCCCGCGCCGCGCTTTCTCGCACGAGCTTGAGCGCATCTTCACGCATCGTTTCGTCCTTTTCGAGGTCCATCACCTCGAGCCCATTGACGATGGCGCCGACGGGGCTGATGACATCGTGGCAAACGCGGCTGCACAGAAGTGCGGCAAGATCGAGCGATTCGAGTTTGATGTCGGTCATCTGACGGTCAATAACCCTGCAAATCCGGTTCGTCACCCCTCGAAGAGGACAAATGCCGCGAGACGATCCTCGAAGCGCGGCGATTGCTGATCAAACCAAAAGGAGCAAGGCGTTAAAGGCACGAGGGAATTTGGAGCGAGCCTGTCGATGTTGCTTTCTCCGCCACAATCGGTATTTAGCCGAGCAGTCTTTCATGGGGAGCTACTGAATGCTTTTGCTACGCGTGGCGCGGTCAGGCGCCGCTTTAATTTCGACCCTCATTCTTTGGGGATGCGCTACACCGGTCGAGCCAACGAGAGCATCCGCAGACGGGCCTATATCCGAAAGGGAGCGCATAGCAGTTTTCTTGGAATCGAGAGCAGAATATGGCCCAAATGGTCTCGTCGTTGCCCATCTGCAAAATGCGAAGATCGCGGGGCCCTTTGAACTATCGCACATCTACTATCGTGGTAAGCAGGGCGCTTATGGCTATTGCGTGAATGCCAACATTGAAGACATAATGTTTGGCACGAAACTCGCGCAGAGATGGTCCGAAGTTCTTATGGTGCAGGACTCTTCGGGACGCTGGGTTCTGCCTGATAAATTTGACTTCACTCCGCGCCTCTTCGTTGACCGCACCGACGCGCTTTTGGCTGCTCCTTCAGATTGCGTCAATCGAGATATGCAGCCGTTTCCTGAGCTGGAAGCGGCACGAAATCGTAGGCGAGCGCATTTATCTCAGTGACGCTGCACTCCGTTCCAGCGCGATCGCCGCTACCGGAGTGGATCGTGCAGGCTATCGTCTCTGGTGCTCACTCCCGCATCTTCTAATGAATGAAATAGTGGAAGCTTTCATCGAAGCAGCGATTGCCGCCGGGCAGGAGATCCTCTCGCGGCGCAAGGCGCGATTGAACGCGACCGCGAAGGCAGACGGCTCCCCGGTAACGGACGCTGATCTTCGCGCCGAGCAAATCATCCGTGCTCGGCTTCGCGAAGCCTTGCCGGGGGTGACCGTCATCGGGGAAGAGGGGGATGGGAGAACGGCCGAAGCGCCTGAAAGCTTCGTTCTCGTCGATCCGCTCGACGGCACGCGCGATTTCCTCGACGGCTCGCCTGAGTTCACGGTGAATATTGCGCTTATCGAGAAAGGGCGCCCGGTCGCGGGCGCCCTTCACGCGCCCGCCCTGGGCAGGCTTTTTCTAGGCAGCATCGAAGATGGAGCCTGGGAGATCGCCGTCCCCACAGGCCGCTTCGAGGTGAGGGCGGCAGAGCGGCGCAAGCTCCATGTGCGCACCGCTCCCGCGCCGGGCGCGACTTTGCTCGAAAGCCGCTCCCACCGCGAGGCTGCGACCGAGCATCTGGTCCAGAGCCTTGCCCCGTTCGAGCGCCGCTCGACAGCCTCCTCGCTCAAATTCGCGCTTCTCGCGGCGGGGGAGGGCGATCTTTACGCGCGCGGCGTGAGCTTGAACGAATGGGACATCGCGGCGGGCGATGCGATCTTGAGCGCCGCGGGTGGGGCCGTTCTGACGCTCGACGACGAGCGCGTATTCTATGGAAACGTCAATCTAAAGGCTCCCCCTTTCGTCGCGCTCGGCGATCCTGCGTTGCGCGAAAGGGTGCGCCGGTTCAAAGCGTCCAAGCTCGCCGCGCGAGGAGGCGCTTCGTCGTCAATTCTTCGTTAACCGTTAAGCTTAAGTTCTACGCGGCGCCCGTGTCTCGCCATAGTCGAGGGCGAAACTAAGGCGCGATTCGCTTAAAGCCGCGATGGAGAACAAGAGCATGACGGAACGCGAAAGGCTGCCAAGCCCGTCTCGCGAGAGAGGCTTGGATCGTCGCCGCGTCCTCCTGCGAGGAGGGGCAATGCTGGTCGCCGGCGTCCCACTGCGTGCGGCCAAGGCTGCTGCGCCGGCGCGCGTTGATTCGCCCGATACCTTCGAGCCTGGCGATGTCATCAACAATGGGCATCGCTTCTTCGGATCGGTCTCACGAGGGCTCGCCTCCGTGGTCGAAGAGGCGACGCGGCGCTGGGGACGGCCGAACGGCTATGTGCTCGGCCAGGAAGCCTCTGGCGCTTTCATCGGCGGGCTTCGCTACGGGGAGGGCACGCTCTTCACGCGCAATGCCGGTGACACGCATGTGTACTGGGAAGGGCCCTCCGTCGGCTTCGATTGGGGTGGCGACGGGGCGCGAACCATGATGCTCGCCTACGGCCTTCCGGCCGTCGACGCCCTGTTCACGCGCTATGTCGGGATCAATGGCTCGGCCTATTTCGTCGGCGGTTTCGGCATGACCGCCCTCGCCGCGAACGAAAGCGTGGTGGTGCCGATCCGTTCGGGTGTCGGGCTGCGGCTCGGCGCCAATATCGGTTATCTGAAATTCACGCCCGAGGCCACCTGGAACCCCTTCTGAGGGGTTCGTCGCAGTCGAGACAGATGATCGACGCGCGACAAAGCCGTAAGGTTCGCCTCGAAGAGGCGGCCTCGCATCCGCCCCGACGATCCCTTATGTAAGGGGATCAGCGCAGGAGGCGTCGATGATCCGAGTCGTGGTCGGGCGTGGCCGCTATTCGCGGCAGGTGCGGGTGCCGTTTTGGGCGTTCGCGCTCGCGGGCGCAGCGGTGGTGCTCGCGAGCCTGCTTGTGCTCGCCTTCATCGCGAGTCTCGCCATCTTCATCATTCCGGCCTGCCTGATCGGCGCCGGCGCGGCCCATTGGCTCGGCCGATCGTCGAAATCCGCGCGCGAGCCGATCTTCACGCGAAATCGCCGTCCTTATGACCCGAACGTCATCGAGGGCGAATACCGCGTGCTCGACGAACGGCGCCGCTGATATTTCGCCGCGCGCAGTTCCGTTCCTGCCTCAACACCCTCCGTTCGTCGCCGCCAAGGCGAGGACCCAGATTTTCATCCACTTGCGTTGCGATTCCGAATTCCCGACCTGCGCGGGAATGGGACGTAGGTGGAGCACGTGGCTCAAGGCAGCGGCGGGCGCTCACTTCATCACAATTTTGTCTGGCCGATTGCGCTTTTGCCAAAAACCGGCTTCGATGCGGGCAAGCCGGGAAGGGAGAGCCAAGCCCTCGCGCAAACTTTCTCCTCGGCAAGCAAGCTTCACCGGAGCGATGTTGACGCTCGGCAAGGGAGACGCCCATGCATACGCAACGCATTCTCACGCTGGCGGGAGCCGGCCTCGCGGCGCTGCTGTTGAGCGCGACGACCCTCAACGCCAAGACCTTCGTCTATTGCTCGGAAGGGTCGCCCGAGAATTTCACTCCCGCCTTGAACACCACGGGCACGAGCTTCGATGCGGCGCGGCCGGTCTACAGCCAGCTCGTGCAGTTCGTGCGCGGGACGACTGAGGTGACGGCCGATCTCGCCGACAAATGGGACGTTTCCGAGGACGGCAAGGTCATCACCTTCCATTTGCGCAAAGGCGTGAAGTGGCATTCGGGCGTAAACGGCTTCACCCCGACGCGCGACTTCAATGCCGATGACGTCCTCTTTTCCTTCAACCGGCAATGGAAGCCCGATCATCCTTACGCGAAGATCTCGGGCGGCAAATACGACTACTTCAGCGACATGGACATGCCGAAGCTCCTGGCTTCGATCGAGAAGAAGGACGACTACACGGTCGTCTTCACGCTCACCCAGCCCGACGCCCCGATCCTCTCCAATCTTGCGATGGACTTCGCGACCATCCAATCGGCCGAATATGCCGACTTCCTCATGAAAAAGGGCGCGCCTGAGCAGTTCGATCAAATTCCGGTCGGCACCGGGCCGTTCCAATTCGTGACCTACCAGAAGGATGCGGTGATCCGCTTCAAGGCCAATCCGACCTACTATGCGGGCAAGCCCGCGATCGACGATCTCGTCTATGCGATCACGCCCGACCCGACTTCCCGGCTAGCCAAGCTCAAGACCGGCGAGTGCAGCTATATTTTCGGGCCGCGCCCGCAAGATCTCGAGGAGATCAAGAAGGACAAGAACCTCACCTTGCTTTCGCAGCCGGGCCTCAACATCGCCTACTGGGCCTTCAACACAAAGAAGCCGCCCTTCGACAAGAAGGAGGTGCGCCAGGCGTTCAACATGGCGATCGACAAGGAGGCGATCATCAAGGAGGTCTATAACGGCGCCGGTCAGCCGGCGAAGAATCTGATACCGCCGACGATCTGGTCGTACAACGACAAGGTGAAGGACTACCCGCACGATCCCGAGAAGGCGAAAGCCATGCTCAAGGCCGCGGGCGTGACGACGCCGCTCGAAATCGACCTCTGGTATATGCCGGTGCAGCGCCCCTATAATCCGAACGCCAAGCGCATCGCCGAGATCATGCAATCCGATCTTTCGAAAATCGGGGTGAATGCGAAGCTCGTGACTTACGAATGGGGCGAGTACCGAAAGCGCGCCCAGAACGGCGAGCATATGACGGCGCAGCTCGGTTGGACGGGCGACAATGGCGATCCGGACAATTTCTTCTTCCTGCGCAATTGCGCCTCGGCTCGCGAGGGCGGGCAGAACATCACGAGGTGGTGCAACAAGGAGTTCGACGATCGCTTCAACAAGGCCCAACAGACGACCGACGTGAAGACGCGCACCAAGCTCTACGAAGAGATGCAAGTGATCGAGAAGGAAGACGCGCCCGATTTCCCGATCGCGCATTCGATCGTCTACGATGCGGAGCGCGCCAATGTCGTGGGCTACAAGATGAGCCCGCTGGGAGCGCACGTCTTCTACGGCGTCGACATGAAATGAAGGCGTTATGGCCGGGCTCGTCCCGGCCATCCACGCCTTTTCTGCGCTACTTGGGTAAGACTTTGATACCCGGAACAATTACGGGCATGACGTCAGGGGTTAGGGAGCATTGGAAATGACAACCAGACAGTTGATGAACTCGCTCGGCGTGGCGATGGCGATGTGCCTCGCGGCAGGCGGCGCGGCAAACGCGAAGGCGCTCGTCTATTGCCTCGAAGGCTCGCCCGAAAACTTCAACCCGGCGCTCACCACGACGAATACGAGCCTCGACGCGTCGCGCCACGTGTTTGACCAGCTTGTCGAGTTCGAGCGCGGCACGACAAATCTCATTCCAGGCCTTGCCGAATCCTGGGAATTCTCGGACGGCGGCAAGACGGTCACGTTTCATCTGCGCAAGGGCGTGAAATTCGGCGCCGTGAAGGACTTTACCCCGACGCGCGATTTCAACGCGGACGATGTGCTCTTCTCCTTCAATCGTCAGCTCAAGCCCGATCACCCCTACCACATGGTGACCGGCGGCAAATTCGACACCTTCAACGACATGGATATGGGCAAGATCATTCAATCGATCGAGAAGAAGGACGATTCGACCGTCGTCTTCCATCTGTCCGAGCCGAACGCCCCTTTCATGGCCAATCTCGCGATGGACTTCGCCTCGATCGGCTCGGCCGAATATGCCGATGCGCTCACGAAGAAGGGAACGCCCGAGCAGATCGACCAGGTGCCGGTCGGGACGGGCCCTTATAGTTTCGTCGCCTACCAGAAGGACACCGTGATCCGCTTCAAGGCGCGTCCCGATTATTTCCGCGGCAAGCCCGCGATCGATGATTACATCATCTCGATCGTGCCCGATCCGACCGTGCGCTTCGCGAAGCTGAAAGCCGGCGAATGCACGCTCATGGGCTTCCCGCGTCCTTCCGATCTTCCGGAGATGGAGAAGGACAAGAGCCTGCAGGTGATGCACCAGCCGGGCCTCAACATCGCCTATTGGACCTTCAACGAGCAGAAGAAGCCCTTCGACGATGTGCGCGTGCGCCGCGCGCTCATCATGGCGATCGACAAGGCCGCGATCATCCGCGACGTTTACGGCAATACCGGTCAGGCGGCGAAGAACCCGATCCCGCCGACGATCTGGTCCTACAACGATACCGTCAAGGACTATCCTTACGACCCTGAAAAGTCGAAGACGCTCCTAAAGGAAGCCGGCGTCACGACGCCGCTCGACATCGATCTTTGGTACATGCCGGTGCAGCGGCCTTACAACCCGAACCCGAAGCGGATCGGCGAGATGATGCAGGCCGATCTTTCGAAGATCGGCGTCAACGCCAAGCTCGTCACCTATGAGTGGGGAGAGTATCGCAAGCGTCTCCAGCAGGGCGAGGCGATGACGGGGCAACTCGGCTGGACCGGCGACAATGGCGACCCCGATAATTTCTTCTTCCTTCTCGGGTGCAACGCGGCGCGTGATGGTGGGCAGAACATCGCGCGTTTTTGCGATAAGACCTATGAGGACAAGCTGCAGAAGGCGCGCCAATCGACGGACAAGGAGGAGCGCGCCCAGCTTTACGAGGACATGCAGACCATCGCGCACGACCAGGCGGTCTGGTTCACGATCGCCCATTCGGTCGTCTACGAGATCGCGAAGTCCAATCTCACGGGCTACAAAATCTCCCCGCTCGGTAGGCACGAATTTGCTGGCGCCGACCTGAAATAAGGGCCGGCACGGCGAGGGAAACGAAGGTGATCAGGTTTCTCATCCGCCGGATCGCGTTGACGCTGCCGACTTTCGTGGCGTTGATGTTCGTGACTTTCGTCGCGATCCGGCTCGTGCCCGGAGATCCGGTCGAGGTCAGGGTCGGCGAGCACGGGATTTCACCCGAGCGGCTCGCCGAATTCCGCCATCAGCTCGGCCTCGACCAGCCCGTGTGGAAGCAGTTCGCCGATTACGTCTGGAGGCTGTTCCACGGCGATTTCGGAACTTCGGTCGTCACCAACCAGAAGGTGCTCACCGAGTTCTTCACGCTCTTTCCCGCGACGCTCGAGCTTGCCTTCTGCGCCCTGATCTTCGCCATCGGCATCGGCATTCCGGCCGGCGCCGTCGCGGCGGTGAAGCGCGGCTCGACTTATGACCACATGCTCATGGGCATGTCGCTCACCGGCTATTCGATGCCGATCTTCTGGTGGGGACTTTTGCTCGTTATGTTCTTCTCCGAGCGTCTCGGCTGGACGCCGGTCTCGGGACGCATCGACCTCATCCAATACTACTTCGAGCCGGTGACCGGCTTCATGCTGATCGATGCGCTCTTGTCGGATCAGCCCGGCGCCTTCTGGTCGGCGCTGAGCCACCTCGCCTTGCCGGCCATCGTGCTCGGTACGATTCCGCTGGCGATCATCGCACGCATGACGCGTTCCTCGATGCTCGAGGTGCTCAACGAGGATTACGTGCGCACGGCCAAAGCCAAAGGTTTGGCACCCTGGCGCGTCATCGGTTTGCACGCGCTGCGCAACGCCTTGATCCCGGTCATCACCATCATCGGGCTTCAGGTCGGTGGCCTCATGGGAGGCGCGGTGCTCACCGAATACATCTTCGCCTGGCCCGGCGTCGGCCATTGGCTCATCGATGCCATCTCGCGCCGCGATTACCCCGCCTTGCAAGGCGGCATCATGCTGATCTCGTCCATCGTCATCATCGTCAACCTCTTCGTCGACGTGCTCTATGGCACCGTCAATCCTCGGATCCGCCATGGCCGCTGACATCACCCTTGCCGCACCGATCGGCACCGCGAGCCAGCCTTCGAGCTTCGCCGAATTCTGGGCCTCCTTCCGCGAGAACAAGGGCGCCGTCGCGGGCCTTGTCGTCCTTTCGCTCATCGTCTTCGTCGCGATCTTCGCCGACGTGCTCGCTCCCCATTCCCCGCTCGAGCAATTCCGCGACGCAGTAAAGCTGCCGCCGGCCTGGTATGAAGGGGGCAATTGGGCCTTCCCGCTCGGCACCGACGCGCTCGGGCGCGACATGCTTTCGCGCATCATGCATGGCGCGCGCTATTCGCTCTTCATCGGGCTCAGCGTGATGGCCGTGTCCATCGTTTGCGGCGTGGCGCTCGGGCTCCTTGCAGCTTTCGCCGGCGGCTGGATCGACAGCGCGATCTCGCGCGTCATGGATCTCATCGTCGCGATCCCGAGCCTTGTTCTCGCCATTCTGATCATCGCGATCTTGCAGAATCCAAGTCTGGAAAAGACGATCGCCGCCGTGACCATCGTGTCCTTGCCGCGCTACGTGCGGCTCGTGCGCGCCTCGGCACTCTCGGAAATGGGTAAGGACTATGTGATCGCGGCCAAGGTCGCGGGCGTCGGCAGCTTGCGCCTCATGTTGCGGACGGTGCTTCCGAACTGCCTCGCGCCCGTGATCGTGCAGGCGGCGCTCGGCGTGTCGGACGCCATCCTCGAAGCCGCCGCGCTCGGCTTCCTCGGCCTCGGTGCCCAGCCGCCGACGCCCGAATGGGGCGCCATGGTCGGCGACGGGCGCGAATTCATCCGCTCCGAGCCTTGGATCGTGACTCTGCCCGGACTTGCGATCCTCGTGACTGTGATCTCCATCAATCTCTTCGGC
>Ga0213876_10000579_pt1 | contig 27229 bp, 15 predicted proteins | sample BarmaccomBMRX_R9_FD_160113 | JGI IMG/M metagenome (GOLD analysis project Ga0213876, IMG submission 160113) | Root-associated microbial communities from Barbacenia macrantha in rupestrian grasslands, the National Park of Serra do Cipo, Brazil - RX_R9 | ecosystem: Host-associated > Plants > Roots... | reverse complement strand
AACTACGGATTTCACGGTTCCCCCTTCGATGCCCACGTACGGGACTCAGTGCCGTTCCCGTTCCGTGCTTTTCACGACATAGACGGTGTCAGTGTGCCCGTCGTAACCGCCGTTTCCGTCTCGGGAAGGTCACGTTTGCAACGAAGCTACCTGGGAAAAACCTGGACGCTTTGGCGCCCGCACCCGTGGCTCAGTGGCCGCCGGCTGCCTGCAGCAGCTCCAGCGCCGAGGCACGTGACAGGATCCAACTGCCCTGGTTGACGAAGGTGACGCTCTGCGTGACCGGGGGGTTGAGCTTCGGGCCGGATACCGCAACGTCAGCGGTGGCCCCGCCGTTTGCGCTCGGTTGGATATTGGTCACGTTGAACGCCAACGGCAGGTCGCCGTTCTTGGCCGCCTTCTTGAACTCGTGGTCGGCCATGTGGGCTTCGGTGCCACTGATGCCGCCCTCAATCAGGTTGCTCTTGTTGGCGAATGGCACGCTCGGGTCCGCCAGGCTGTTGAGCAGGGTCGTCAGCTGACCCGCGGTGGGGACGTTGGCGGCGGGCACCGGGTCCTGGGGCAGCGGCGCGCCGAAGACAACCGGCTGCACCTGCGCCGAAACGGGCACGGCGGATGCGATGGACGTCACGCCCGCCGCTGCCGCACCGATGGCGGCCACCGCCGCGGCCCCGACCGCGATCGATTTGAAGGTCTTCATGCTCGGGTCCTCCCCCTTCGAGTGGCATCCTGTGTTACCAGTGTGCACGTTGTGGCTGGTGTTTCGTATCTCCGCCCGGTTGCGTTACGGCGACGCTACGTTGACATTCGGGGGCCAGCCTGTGTCGAAGCTATGTGCGGGATTAGAAAAAGGCCCGCGTTAGCTCTCGGCGAGAACTTCCTCGTCGGTCAACGCGGCGACGTCGAGATAGTGCCGTGCGATCGTGATGAGTCGTGCTGGGGTGCCCCGCGCGACCTCCCGCTGGTTCAGCCGCTCGGCGAGACCGGCGACGGTTCGGGTGGCGAACAGATCCGCGACCACCGCATGGTCGATGTCCAGCCAATCCCGCACCCGCGCAATGACTGTGGTGGCCAGCACCGAATCACCGCCGAGCGCGAAGAAGTCGTCGTGCACGCCAACGGAATGCACGCCCAGCACCTCGGCGACGATTCCGGCGATCGCGGTCTCCACGTCATTGCGCGGTGCGCCGTCGTCGGCCGTCCCTTCCGGTTGCAACAGAGCGGCCACGGCGCGGCGGTCCAGTTTGCCGTTGGGGGTCAACGGAATCCGGTCGAGAAATACGGTCCGGGTGGGAACCATGTAGCCCGGCAACAGATCGGCTACCGCGGCGCCGACGTCGACGATTTCGCCCGAGTCGCCCGCGATGGCCGCGACGAGCTTTGGTGCGTCCGCGCCGACCACCGCGGCGACGGCATGCCGGACCCCGGGCAGGGCGCGCAGGGCGCTCTCGACCTCGCCGAGCTCGACCCGGTATCCGCGTATTTGCACCTGATTGTCGGCCCGGCCCAGGAACTCGATAGTGCCGTCGGGCCAATACCTGGCCATATCACCGGTTTTGTACCAGCGAATGCCCTCGTACTCGACGAAACGCTGCACGGTCCGTTGCGGGTCGTTGCGGTAGCCCGCCGCGACATTGGCCCCACCGACCCAGAGTTCGCCGGATACCCAGTCGGGGCAATCGCGCCCGGATGGAGCGACGACGCGACAACGCACGTTGCGTAACGGAACGCCGAACGGGACCGTCGACCAGTGCGCCGGTGGTGCACCGACCACTTCACAGATGGTGTGGTGGATAGACGTCTCGGTCGCACCGCCAAGACCGGAGAACCGGCAGCCCGGAACCTGCTTGGCGAGTCTGCGCGCCAGGTCGGCACCCACCCAGTCACCGCCGAGGGTGACGGCCCGTAACGAATCGCCCAGCCGGTCCCCGGCGAGCTCCAAGATCATATCGAGCATGCTCGGCACGCAGTTGAGGATCGAAACTCGGTGCTGGCGAACCAGTTCCACCCAGGTCGTGGCCGCGGCCCGTTCTTCGGAATCGACGGCGACCACCGAGCCGCCCACCGAGAACATGCCGAACATGTCGTACACCGATGCGTCGAACTCGAGCGCGGACAGTGCGAGCACTCGATCCGCGCTGCCGATCTCAAACCACTGGTTGACGGCGTCGATCGTGTTCATCGCGCCGCTGTGCGGCACGTCTACCCCCTTGGGCAGACCCGTCGAGCCGGACGTGAAGATCACGTAGGCGATCGCGCCGGTGTCAGGAAAGACGGGCTCCCCCAACGGCTCCGGATGTCTCTGCGCGGCATCGATGGACAGGCACGGGATGTTCGTCCCCATGTCGGCACCCCCGAACGTCAGTCCAGCAACCACGTCGGCGGTCTGCAGAATCTTGGTGCGGCGCACTTCCGGCTGGTCGAATCCGATTGGCACGTAGGTGCACCCGGCCGCGAGCACACCGAGCACCGCCACAATCTGATCTCGCCCCTTGGGCAACTGGACGGCGACGGCGGCACCGGGTCGCACTCCAGCAGCGCCCAGCGCCCCCGCCACCGCAAGCGCCCGGTCGGCCAGTTCGCGATAGTTCCACGCACCTTGGGCGGCACCCAGCCCCCACACCACGGCCGCCGCATCCGGTGCCGCCGCGGCGTGCTCGAAAAAGCCCTGATGCAAACACCTTCCGCTGACTGGACCGTCGGTGGCATTGATTGTGGCCCGCACCTTCGCCTGCGTGCTGGGCAGCCGTACCGGCGCCTTGGCGTCCCAACCCGCGTCGCCCTCCGTGAGCCGAAGGACCGCCTCGGTAAACCTGGCGAACATGGCGTCGATCAGACCATCCGGAAATGCCGCCTCGCGGACGTCCCAGTTGAGCAGCAACCCACCCCGCACCTCGGTGACCTGAGCATCCAGCAGCACCTGCGGCCCCTGTGAGATGATCCACACCGGCTCCCCGAGTGTCTCGATGACATGAGTCGCGAAGAGCCCACCGAGATCCAGTGCGCTGGTGAAAACGACCGGCGCCAGCACGGGCTCGCCGCGGTACCTGCCCAGATCGCGCAGCACATCCAGCCCGGAATATGCTGCGTGTGAACCACTTTCGTACACTCTGTGCTGAATCGCGTGGGCGCGCTCAACCACCGACACGTTCTGGGTGACGTCGACCTGCAACATGATCGACGAGGTGAAGTCACCGACCACCCGGTCGATCTCGGGATGCACATTTTCACGTTGGAACAAAGGAACATTCAACAGAAAGCTGCCCTGGGCCGACCAGCCGCCGATGGTGTCGGAAAAGATCGCGGCCAACCCCATCGCCGGTGTAACCCCGCGCGCGTGCGCCCCGGCCACGAGCCTTCGCTTGGCCGCGGGCGTCAACCAGTGGTGGTACCGGACGGTGCGATGTGGGTCCGCGCGCTCGGCCACTGGGACGATCGGCAGTTCGGGTGCACCGGCCAGCTCCGGCAACCGCCGCTGCCACCAATCGCGGTCTCGTTCACGCGCAGTGGGGTCGGGCCGGCGCTCGGTGCAATAGCGGCGGTAGCTGTAGCCCGGTGACGGCAGCGTCGCGCCACGATACAACTCGGCCAGATCGGAAACCAGCACCCGATAGCTCATCGCGTCGCCGGCCAGCATGTCGATGTCCAGATGCAGCCTGCTGCGATCCTCGCCGCACAGGGTCAACGTGACGTCGATGACCTGGCCGTCGTTAATTGCCAACCGCTGGTGGGTTTTACGCTCACGTAACTCCAGCAGCGCGGATTCGAGCGCGTCCGTACCATGCCCGCGTAGGTCGACGACTTCAAAGACCGGCCTGCCCGGGCGCGGCATCGTTTGCTGCGTGCCGTCGGGCAGGAATCGGGTCCGCAGCATCGGGTGCGCCTCGACTAGGCCGGCCACCGCGCGCTCCATACGAACGGGATCTATTGCTCCGCCGTCGAATTCGACATAGAGATGGGCCGCCACGCCGCCAAGTTCCTGCTCGTCGGAGCGGCCGATCCAGTACGCGTGCTGCATGGGCGCCAGTGGGAACGGCGCGTCGTCGGCCTCCCGTTCAATGGCAACCTCGGCAATGGCACTGTCGGCCGCTACGGACCGCGCCCCGCTGGAGCCCAGCAGTCCATACCACGACTCAACCGTCGGACTAGCGGCGAGTTGCGCGAACGTGATGTCGACCCCGCGTTTGCGCCAGCCGCCAGCCAACGTCATCATGCGGATCGAGTTGAGTCCCAACTGGATCAAATCGTCATGGTCTGCGACATCGGCAGCCGGGCAGCCGAGTTGGGCCGCGATCGTGGCCCTGATCTGGTCCCTGCTGACACCCATGAGTTTCCTTTCCTGGTCTCGATCTGGTCCGGCCCTCAGGCTGGGTCCTGGCCTGCATCGTGGGCTGGGTCGTGGTCCAAGCCGACCGCGAGCGCGGCGATGCCGCGCTGCCACAACTGCGTCAATCTTTCGATATCGCAGGGTGTGAACAGCGCGTCACTCCAGCGCCAGTTGCTGATCAATTGCGTGCCCTCGGGCGTGGTGGCGACAAACACGCTGAGATTCACCGCAAATCGAAGCGGTAGCTTGGGCTCCGGATCATCCGGGAGGGCATCGAGGTAGGGACCCGTGAGCAGCGACCACGGCCGATCGGTGACGCCGCCGAGGTCCAACCGACCCAGATAGCTGAACTGGATCTGCGGTTCGGCGGCCCGCTGCAATTCGGGATCGACGTCGACGTAACGAAGCAGGCCATAGTCCAGGCCGTCGTTCGGGACCGCACCAAGATGACAGACAACCGACTCGACCAGGGCCCGGGCCGTCGTCGGGTCCCGCTCGGCCTGATCGATATCGACGGCCGCTGCGCCGGCTCCGAGGCGGACCGGGAACGCGTTGGTAAACCATCCGACGGTGTTCGTGGTGTCGGTATCCAGCACGGCATCGGCGCGCCCGTGCCCCTCCAGGGCGATCACCGTGCCCGACGCCGGAGCTTGGTCGCGATCACGACGCCAACTCGCGATCGTCATCGTCGTTGCGGCCAGCAGGAATTCGCGCACACCTTCATCGCGCCTGACCCCTGCTAGCACCCGCTGCGTCACCCCCACCGGCGTCAGCACCCGGGTCACTCGTAGCGTGGACCAGGTATCGCGGGTCGAATCCACGGCCCGCCGCCCTAGCACCGGATCGGATCCGCTGACCTGAGCGAGCCAGTATTCCCGCTGCGCCAGCACTTCCGGAGCGGCGGCGCGTTGCCACATCAGCTCGCACCAGCGGCGGTAGGAGGTGAACTCCGGCAGCAGCGTTGGTGCCGCGCCAGCGCCGATACTGCGCCACGCCTCGACGAGGTCGCCCAGCATGATGTGCCACGACACCACGTCCACCGCCAGATGGTGCGCGGTGAGCAGCAGCACGTCGCCCGCTTCGGCCCCGGTGAACCATACGGCGCGCACCATCGCACCGAGGTGCGGATCGATCTCGTCCATCACACCGCGCGCGGACCGCTCGATGGCCGAGATCAGTTCTGTGTTGGCGCCTTCCGTCAGCTGTATGCGGCTCAACAGGTCAGCGGCCGCGACCACCCCCGGTTCGCGGGTGACCAGGCGCGAACCCGCGGATGTCTCGGTCAGGATCGACCGCAAGGTGTCGTGGCCGTCCAACAGCAGCTGCAGCATCAACTCGATGGTCGAGCCGTCGACACCGGGCGGGAGGCGAAGCAAGACGGTATGGGTGAAGCGTCGGAAATTGCCATGCTCGTACAGCCAGGAGACCATCGGGAGCGGCAGCACCTCGCCGTATTCGGCACCCGCGACGGCGGCATCCGGGCCATCCGCCGCGGGACTCAAGTCCAGGGCCACCGCCAATTGGCGAATTGTCGGCGCGGTGAATACCATTCGCGGACTCAAGGCGAGGCCGCGCCGTCGGGCCTTGTGCACCAACGAGATCGCCACGATGCTGTCCAAGCCGAACGAGAAAAAGTCGTCGTCGATGTGCGGTACGACGCCGTTGAACTGTTCTTCGAATAGTTCGCATAGCGCCCGTTCGGTTTCGGTCGACGGCGACTCCGCCGCGCCTGCGGTGACGCTGGACAGCGCATCCTCGGCCAACCGGCCCAGCGCGTGGGCGTCCAGCTTGCCGTTGGCGTTCACCGGCAATTGCGGCAGCCACACGATGCGGGCCGGAACCATGTAGGAAGGCAACCGCTCGGTAAGCGCGGCGCGCAGCCGCGCTAAGTCTCCATCCGTATCCTCCTGCCACACAACGAAACCCACCAGAATGGCGGCACCGTCCCGGCGCACCACCGAAACGGCAGCGTCGGCGACCTCGGGCCGGCCACGCAGGGCCGCCTCGATCTCACCGATCTCCACGCGGTACCCGCGAATCTTCACCTGGGCGTCATCGCGGCCCAGGTAGGCGTACCCGCCGTGCGGCAAACGACGCACCAGATCGCCGGTGCGGTACATGCGTTGCCCGGGCCGAAACGGGTCCGCGACGAAGCGTCCCGCCGTCAAGGCAGGCTTGCCGATATAACCGCGGGCCAGCTGCGCGCCGGACAGATACAGCTCACCCACCACACCGTTGGGCACCAGCCGCAAGGCCGAATCCAGCACATAGCCAAAGCTTCCGGCGTTGACCGTTCCGATCGTCGGCACCGGGTACTCGTCAATCCGAGCCACCACCGCCTCGACCGTCACTTCCGTTGGCCCGTAACAGTTGTAAACCGCGGTGGGTGACAGCGCGCGCAGATGTTCCCATAGCGCGGCATCGATTGCTTCGCCGCCCAAGGCAAGCGCCGTCAGGCCGTGGTCTAACAGTTCGGCGGCACGCAGTTGCCCGAACATCGACGGCGTGGTGTCGATCATGTCGACCTGGTGGGCTGCCAGAGCGGTCAGCAACCGATCCGCGTCGCGCATCTCCTGGGCGTCGAAAAGGTGCAGTGCATGGCCGTCGAGCAACCCAACCATCGGCTGCCAGGACGCATCGAAGCTCAACGACCAGGCGTGCGCGATGGTCATCGGGCGACCCAGGCGCGCAGCGGCTTCCCGATAGACACGCTCACGGTGATCGGCGAAATAGCCCAGCAGCGCGGCGTTCCTGCCGATAACGCCCTTCGGTTCACCGGTGGAGCCAGAGGTGAAGATGACATAGGCGCTGTGCTCGGGATGACGATCGACGTTGGGCGCGATGGCCGGGAGCCGCGAAATACGCTGGGCCACGGTGGGATCGTCGATGACCAGCGCGGGTGTGCCCCCCGCGACCAGCGTCGAATAGCCGGTTGTGGTGAGGGCGAGCACCGGGTTGGCCTGGTGGAAAAGGGATTCGATGCGCGCCTCGGGCAGCATGACGTCGACCGGCAGGTACGCGCCCCCGGCGGCGAGCACGGCCAGGATGGCAACGATCGATCCCGTCGATCGCGGTAACACCAGCGCCACAACCATTTCCGGGCCTACACCGCGGGTGGCCAGCGCCCCCGCCAACCGGGTCGCGCCGGCGTGCAGTTCGGCGTAGGTGTGACGCTCACCGGCGCTGGTCTTCAGCGCGACGGCGTCCGGCGTGGCGCGGGCCTGCCGCTCGAACATCTCCCAGACCGTGCCACCGGCGGTGGGCACAGGCCGTGCGGCCAAGGTGGCGTATTCGGCGCGTTCGGCCACGGTGAGAACGTCCAAGGCATCGGGGGTTTGGTCGCCGATATCGGGGAGTTGTAGTAGCACACCGACCAGGCGTTCGCAGATCTCCGCGGGCCGAAGATACGGCAGCGCCTCAGGAATCGCCTCGGCAAGCACCACCAGCGCGTCGTCCCGCAAGTGGGAGACCACCGTCAGTGGGTAGTGCGTCAGGCTTTCCATCTCGACGGGGGTGAAGCTGGCGCCGTCCGGGGTGGTCATGGTGCGGATGGCGTCCTCGACGGGGGCGTTCTCGAACACGAACATGCAGTCGAACAAGGTTCCGCCGCCATGCGTACGCTGGATCTCCGACAGACTGAGATACCCGATGTCACGCATCGCGGATGACTCGCGCTGCAACCGCGCGCATTGTTCCACCACCGAGGCGGCGCCACTCACCTCGTGCACGACCGGCACGCTGTTGATGAACAGCCCGACCATGCTCTCCACCCCGGCCAGCTGCTCGGGACGACCGGAGACGACGGCGCCGAACACGGCATCGCGCCGGTCGGTGAGCCTGCTCAGCACGACGGCCCACGCGAACAGCACCGCGGTGTTCAGCGTTAGACCGTTGCGCCCCGCCCATTTCCGCAGCCGCACGGTGTCCGCGGCCGGCAACACCAGCTCGGTCTTCTGCGGCACGCCGGCACGCGCGGTGACCGCGCCCTCCCCGAGCATGAGCGGCCCCGACACACCGCGCAGGTAGTCGGTCCACTTGGCAAGGGCCGTCGCGGTGTCCTGCCGAGCGAGCCAGGCGATGTAGTCGCGGTACGGCCGTGGGGTCGGCAACCCGTCAGGCGAACCGCCGGCCCGATACACCGCGAGCATCTCGGTGAAGAAAACGCCGAGGGCCCAGCCGTCCATCAGAATGTGGTGCGCGGTGAAGATCATCCGGCGCCTGGTTTCACCGGGCACCGACAGCAACACCACGCGCAGCGCCGGGCCGCGGCTCAGGTCAAACGGACGACGCCGCTCGGAACGCGCGATGGCGTCGAATTCTGCTGGGATTGCGGTGCGTTCGATCCATGGCAGCTCCGCGCGCGCGGGCACGATCTGCACCGGCTTCGGGACATCACGATCCCAGAAGGCGGCGCGCAGATTCGGGTGCCGGTCCAGCATGGCGGCGGCGCTGCGGCGCAGCAGTTCGATGTCCACCGGCCCGTCAATGTCGACCCGCAACTGCATGGTGTAGAGGTCGACGCTGTCCTCGGCCAGGCGGTACAGCGCAAACAGGCCTTCCTGCAACGGGCTCAGGGCTAGCACGTCGTCGATCTGTGGCGCAGCTGTGGTCACCGGTGCCTCACGGGTCCGCTCACTGGTGCCCTCGACCGATGCGCTCACGAATTGTCGAGCCACGAGGCGGTGAGCTGCGCTAGCGCGTCGGCGTCCAGTCCCGACGCACTCATCGGCTCGGATGAAGGCTGCGGCGGCGAATCAACCTGGGTTGCAGCCTGATCGACGGCCGCGGCCAACTCGGCGATGGTCAGGTGTTCGAACACCATGGCCGGGGTCAACGCGAGACCCTGCGCGGCGGCCCGCGCCGACCATTGCACGGAGATGATGCTGTCGCCGCCCAGGGCGAAGAAGTTGTCCTCGCGATCGACGCCGGTGATGTCGAGCAACTCCTCCAGCAGGGCGACCAACGCCTGTTCGGTTTCCGCGGACCCGCCGGTGGTGGGTGGCGACGTCGCAACATCGACCGGTGTCGGCGGGGTGAACAGCTTTTCCACGTCGGCGTCGGCCAGCAACTTGAGTGTGGACAGTGGTGAGTCCGGTTGCGTCGCAAACGCTTCGAGTACGGCGTTGAGAGCCTCGGCGATCAGCGCGACGGTCGCCGGTTCGTAAAGATCGGCGTTGGCGACGACCCGCACGTCGAGTTCGGAGTCCGGCGTCACGTTCACGCCGATGTTCAGGTCCAGCAGTGAGATCTCGAAGTCCATGGGCAGCGGAACCACCGTGGTCTCACCGCTTTTGGTCAGATCGCGTGGCAGCAGCGCCCAATCCTCGCCGCGGAAATGGATCGAATTCTGGAACAGCGGATGGTTGCGGGACGGCGAGCGCGGCGGGTTGAGCGCCTCTACCAAGCGTTCGATGGGCAGTTCCTGGTGGGCCAACGCATCGAGGACCGTGTCGCGGCTGCGCGCCACCGCGCTGTGCAGGCTCGGATCACCGGAGAGGTCGGTACGCAACACCACCACGTTGGCGCACGGGCCGGCCAGCTCCGCAGTGGTCACGTCCACCCGGGAGGCCACCGGGCTGCCGATCGCGATATCGGTGCCGCCACCCAACTTGTGCAGCAGGACCGCGAAAGCCGCCTGATACACGACGAATTCGGTGGCGCCATGCCGCTCGGCAAGTTGCGTGAGGGCCGCCCGGCGAGCCGCGGGCACCGTGAAGTTCACCACCTCGCCGCGTCGGCCCAGGACCAGCGGCCGGGTGTGGTCGGGCACTACCGAAATGTCCTGCGGCAACCCGGCCAGCGCAGCGGACCAATGGGCCAGCTCCGCCTGCCCCCATTCACTCGGCGCATCAAAGGTACTCCGTTGCCACACCGCGTATTCCGCGAACTGCAGTGGCTCGGTGGCCCAATGCGGGGCCGTGTCGTCCACCCTGGCCCGGTAGGCGACGATCAGGTCTTCAAAGAGGAGTCCGAGTGACGTGTGATCGGTGACGATGTGGTGGACAAGCAGCAGCAGCACATGCGCGTCGTGGCCGACCCTCAGCAGCGTCGGCCTGATCAGCGACTCGGACTCCAGCGTGAACACGTGGCGGCGCAGCTCGGCGACCGTCTCGTCCAGGCGCTCCGCACCGACGTTCCGCACCGCCAGTTCCATTTCCCGGGTGGGATGCACATGCTGGTACGGAACGCCTTCGTGGTCAACGAAATTCGTTCGCAAGACCTCGTGGCGGGTCACAACATCGTTGAGCGCCACGGTGAGTGCGGCGGTATCCAGCGCACCGGTGAAGCGCAGCGCAAGAGCCATGTTGAAGACGTCGTTGGCGCCCCGCAGCCGGTACTGGAACCACATGGCGAGCTGGGAGAAGGACAGCGGTGGTCGTTGCGGGCGAACCGCTTCCAGAACTTGCGGACGCATCCCGGTAGTCGTCCCGGGACGAGGATCGACCACCCGCGCCGCCAAGCCGGCCGGCGTCGGGGTATCGAACACCGCACGCACGGTCAGTTCCACCCCGAACTCGGCGCGAATCTGCGCAATCAACCGGGCCGCCAACAGCGAATGACCACCGAGCCCGAAGAACGAGTCCTCGGCGCCGACTCGCTCCCAGCCGAAGAGCGCGGCGAAGATCGCACACATCCGGCGTTCGGCCGTCGTCGTCGGCTCGCGGTAGCCGCGCACCGCGACGGGAGTCGGTGCGGGCAACGCCCGCTTGTCCAATTTGCCGCTCACGGTCAGCGGGATCTCGGGGATCACCGCAAACGCGCTGGGCACCATGTATTCCGGCAGCGCAGACGCGGCGTGCGCGCGGACCTCGTCGAGATCCACGGTCTCGAAGTCAGCCACCGGCACCAGATATGCGGCGAGCGCGGGTCCGGCCCCGGTCTCTTCGGTGACGACGAGGCAGTGCCGCACCGCTGGATGCGTCGCGATCACGGACTCGACCTCGCCGAGTTCGATGCGGAAGCCGCGGACTTTGACCTGCTCGTCGGCCCGTCCGACGAACTCCAGCGCACCGGAGACGTTGCGGCGGACCAGGTCTCCCGTTCGGTACAGCCGCGCACCGGGGTTGAATGGGTCGGCGACGAAGCGCAGCGCGGTCAGTGCGGGACGGCCGAGGTAGCCGCGCGCGAGTTGGGCACCGCCGAGATACAGCTCACCGATGACCTCCGCGGGCACCGGTTGCAACTCCTCGTCAAGCACGTACGCGTAGACGTTGCGGTTCGGCACGCCGATGGGCACCACCCGCGCCCCGTGTGACCCGGCCACCGGCATATGCGTCGAGCACACCACGGCCTCGGTCGGGCCGTAGTGATTGCGCAACTCGGCGTCGAAGTAGCCCGCGAACTCGTCGGCCACTTCGCCGCGCAGCGCTTCCCCGCCGACCGGCACGTGGCGCAACTGCCGCCATTGGCTGACCTGTGGGAGCAGCAGCAGGGTGCTGAGCATGGAGGGCACCATGTGCAGCACGGTCACTCCGTGCCGGCTGATCAGATCGGCGACATACGGAATATCGCTGAACGCATCCGGTTTGGGAACGATCAACCGCGCGCCGAGCGACAGCGTGACGAAGATGTCCAGCAGAGATGCATCGAAGCTCACCGACGACGATTGCAACAACCGGTCCTGCGCGGTCATGCTCCACTCGGCGATAAAACCGTCGATGTGCTCGGCGATCGCGTGGTGCGCGACGGCCACGCCCTTGGGCTGGCCGGTGGAGCCCGACGTGTAGATGACATACGCCAGATGCTCGGGAAGCAAAGGGCTTCGGCGGTCGCAGTCGCCGATCTGGGTGTCCGACAACGATGCGGCGTCGCGTTCTGCGGCCTCGAGATCCTGCAGACCGAAAACCGCTTGCGGGCGGGCGTCGGTGACGAGGTATTCGATGCGCTCCTCCGGGTAGGCCGGGTCGATCGGCAGGTAGGCCGCGCCGGCCTTCAGCACGCCGAGCATCGCGACGAGAAACTCGACCGACGTAGTCATGCGCAGGCCGACGATGTCGTCGGGGCCGAACCCCCGCCCGATCAGCCAGCGCGCCAACCGATTAGCGCGGCGATGCAACTCGGCGTAGGTCAGCTCGGCCTGCTCGGAAACCAGCGCGACCGCATCCGGAGTGCGGCCAGCCGCCGCTTCGAGCACCGCGACCATCGTGGTGGCCGACGTCGGGACGAGTTCACCATGCGATTGCGCCAATACGGCATCTCGCTCGCCCGGGCCCAGCAGGTCCAGACTGGTGAGACGCCGTTGCGGCTGCGCCAGCGCGTGGTCCAACAACTGCACGTAGTGCGCCAGCATCTGGTCAACCAGCGCACCGTCCAGCACGTCGGTTTGGAACTCGAACTCGACGAACGCACCGTCCGGATCGAGCACGACCGCAAGGGAGAGCGGCAGGTGCGCGGTGACCGCGCCCAACCCGAGTTGTCGCACCGTGACGCCGTCCAATGCGAATCCGCCCGCGCTCTTGCGCATGCTGAAGCCAAGCCGGACAAGCTGGGCCATGCCGTCATGGCCCATACGCTCCGGGTTCACTTCACGCACCACCCGATCGATGCCGACGGACTGGTGGGCAAAGCCGGCCAAACAGGTTTCACGCACCGCGTCGACGAACGAGTCGAACGTGTCGTGCGAGCCCGCGGTCATCCGCACCAGCAGTGTGTTGCCGAAATACCCGATGGCACCCTCGGCGGCGGCCCGGCGCCCGGTGACCGGAACCGAGATCAGGAAATCCGTTGCGCCGGTATAGCGGCGCACGAGCACACCGAAGGCAGCCAGCAAAACCATGAACGGCGAGGCGGAGTGCTCGCGTGCACACTCCTCGACTCGGGCGACCAGCTCGGCCGGCAGCGTCCGGGTCCGGCGTTGCGCCGCCCGGGAGGGGCGTGCTGCGGCCGATCCGGGAAGCTGCAATGGTTCTGGCGACGGCCGCAACGTCTCCGCCCAGTAGCCGACGTCGGACATGGTGGGTTCGGCTGGGGCACCCAATGTTTCCAGGACCTCGACGGCGACATACTGCGGCGGCGCACCGCTCGGTCGGCGACCGTTGTACGCGGCGCTGAGCTCGTCGGCGAACACGGCCCACGAGTCGTCGTCCCAACAGATGTGGTGCACCACGAGCAACAGCACGAATTCGCCTGCGCCGGTGCGTATCAGCCTTCCCCGCAGCGGCAGGTCGGCTTCGAGATCGAATGTTCTGCCGAACTCGTGCCGCGCCACGTCCTCGATTTGGCTGTCGGCTAAATCGACTACGCACCAATCGATCTCGACCGGATCGTAGCACACCTGGTATGGTTCGCCCTCGGTGTCCACCCCGTAGGTAGTGCGTAGAATCGCGTGGCGCGCAACGACGTCATGGAAGGCCGCACGCAACCGGGCCTCGTCCAGGGCTCCCGTGAGTTGGTAGGCGACGCAGATGTTCAGCGTGGTGTCGGTCGAGTCCATCGTCTGCAGAAACCACATTCGGCGCTGGCCCGCCGACAGCGGGTACCGTTCACCCGCACGCAGACTCCGCCTTTCACCAGATTGCCCTGCGGCCAGGCCGCTTTCAGCGATCCGTCGACGCAGCAATTCACGGCGCCGTTCCTGCAACGTCCTGACATCGTCTGCCATGCTCACCGCGCTCCGTTGCTCTCCAGGTAGCCGCCGTGGGCAAAGAACTCGTCCCCGTCGCGCTCGGCCCCGTCGGCGGCCCGCAGCCGGGTGATCACCAAACCCCGGTTGCCGCCGCGAAACGCTTCGGGACCGCACACCACCGCGCCGCCACCTTCCTGCACGATGACCCGTCCGGGCGTACCGCCGTACCGGGCCTCGGAAACCCGCGCCTCGAGCACCTCGATCCGTTCGCCCCGATAGCACGTGAAAGGCCGCGGATACGGATCGGACAGCGCGCGCACGAAACGCTCGAGGTCCTCGGCGGGCCAGCTCCAGTCGATCAAACTGTCGCGCTGCGAACGCTTGTGGAAGTAGGTGCGCTCGGCCTTGTTCTGCGGCCGCCAGATCGCTGCCCCAGACTCCAACGCGCTCAACGCATCCCGCAGCGCGTCCGGAATCAGCTCCATCCCCCGCAGCACCAGCTCGGTGCCGGTGTCCGTGGGACCGATGGGCAGCGAACGCTGGATCAGAATGTCCCCGGTGTCCAGGCCGTCGTCCATCCGATGGATGGTCAGCCCGAACTCGGTCTCGCCGCTGATCAGGGCCCACAAGACGGGGGAAAACCCGGTGAACTTCGGCAGCAGGGAGTCGTGCAGGTTCAGCGTGCCGTGCGGCGGCAGGTTGTACAGCTCCGGCGGCATCCAGGTGTACCAGCTGTTGACGACGATGACGTCGGGCTCGGCGCGCTTGACCAGGTCGATGGTCTCGGCGTCGACCCGGTCCGTGAGATGCACCGGAATGCCATGTTCGCTCGCCAGCCGCTCCACGGGCGCCGACCAGATCGCCTTGTAGGACTGTTCGCTGACCGGATGGGTGACCGCGAGCACGACATCGTGGTCCAACTCGATCAGCGCCTGCAGGGTCTTGAACCCCCAGGTCTGGAAGCCGAACGACACGACGCGCATGGGATGAATTCCTCCGAGTCCTCGCTGGGTGAAGCTGCTACGGGTACCGATCCCCGGGTCCAGCAGATTATGTTAGCCTTCGCTAAGTTGCGCGGCTCTCGCGGCTGTCGCGGCGACCCGAGCGAGAGGTAGCCGAAAGGTGGAGCGCATGCCGCGCGACCTGGGGTGGATCAGGCAGTTCCACAAACCGGATTTGCCCGACAGTCTCCCGCTGCTGGTTTTTCCGCATGCCGGGGCGGGTGCTTCGGCGTACCGCGAATTCTCGAAAGTCCTCAGCAAGACATTCAACGTCATCGTTTTCCAGTACCCGGGCCGCCAAGACCGCGCGGCGATGGCGTTGCTGGACAGCCTGTCGGAGATCGCCGCGGGGGCATTCGCTGAATTCCCGATGTCGGAGCACCACCGCGCGGAGCCGATCGTGATGTTCGGTCACAGCATGGGCGCGATGGTCGCATTCGAGTTCGCCAGGCTCGCCGAGGCAGCCGGAATCGAGCTGCGTCAGCTCAACGTCTCCGCCGCCGTTGCCCCGTGCCTGGCCGCAGCCAAACCCTCCCATCCCACCGACGACGACGAGGCACTGCTCAATCACCTCGCGCGCCTGGAGGGAACCGAGACGGACGTATTCACCAACCGCGACCTGATGAGGCTGACGCTGCCGGTGGTCAGGGCCGACTTCAAGGCCTTCGACGCCTACTCCTGCACCGAGGATGTCAAGGTGGCGGCCCCGATTCACGCGATGGGCGGCGACCAGGATCCGTACGTCACGCTCGGCGACCTCTACGGGTGGGGCAAGCACACCGACTCCCTCAAGGTCACGATGTTCGACGGCGGCCACTTCTACCTGAACCAACAACTCGAGGCCATCGCGGAGGTAGTGGCGTCGTCCGCGCAGCGCGAGCGGACGGCGTGACGTCGAACGACCCGGTCGTCATCGCCGGGATGGCGGTCGAGGCGCCGGGCGGAATCGGAAGCCCCGACGCCCTGTGGACGGCCCTGGCCGAGTCCCGGGAGCTGATCAGCCCCTTCCCACGCGACCGCGGCTGGCCAGTGGACGACCTGCTCTCGATTTCCCGGCTCGAAGGTTGGGGACACGTCTGCGACGCGGGCGGATTCATGGACAGCGCAATGACTTTCGACCCGCCCTTCTTCGGCATCACCCATCGCGAAGCCCTGGTGATGCACCCTCAGCAGCGCGTTGCGATGCGGGTCGCGTGGAAGGCGCTGGAAAACTCGGGGGTCAACCCCGCGTCCGTCGAGGGCGAATTCGGTGGCTGCTTCGTCGGAATGTCGATGACGGAGTATGGCCCGCGCACGGCGCTCGCCGACGCCTACAGCGGGCACCGGACCGTAGGCATGGGACAACTCGGCGGCGCCGGCAGGATCTCACACTGCCTGGGGCTGACCGGCCCGTCGATGTGTGTCGATTCGGCCTGCGGCTCATCGCTGACCGCGCTGCAGTTGGCCGCCAACTCGGTGCAGATGGACGAATGTGAATGGGCGTTGGCCGGCGCCGTCTGTGTGCTGGGCACGCCGACGGCTTTCTACGAGTTCGCCAAACTCCATGCGCTGTCCGACGACGGGCATTGCCGCGCATACGCCGACGACGCCAGCGGCACGGTCTGGGGCGAGGGCGCGGGAATGGTTCTCGTCGAACGGAAATCACGAGCACGGCAACTCGGACACCGCGTCTACGGCCGCATCCTGGCGGTGCGCACCAACCACAACGGGAAGGGCAAGCCCATCCTCGTTCCCCGGGTACGCGCCCAGGAGCAGGTGGTGCAGAAGACACTCGACGCGGCGGGTATCGACCCGGCCGACGTGGGGATGATCGAGGGGCACGGGACCGCGACCCTTGCCGGCGACCCCGTGGAATTGCTGGCGCTGTTCAAAACCTACGGCGCGGCCGGAAGTGAAGCGCTGCTCGGCTCGGTCAAGTCGAACGCCGGACACGCCCAAGCCGCCGCCGGGATCCTGGGTGTGATCAAGCTGCTGCTCGCGGGTCAACACGGTTACATCCCGCCAACCCTGTTCGCGGACAACCCCACCAGGAAGCTGGACTGGGATCTGACCGGCCTGCGACTGGCCACCAAGTTGCACGAATGGGAGCCCAAGGACGGCGTCCGCTACGGCGCGACGTCGTCGTTCGGCGCGGGGGGCGCCAACGCCCACGCGATCATCGCCATGCCCGCGAGCGCCGGGGAGTAACCACGTGTCGGGTATCACCTACCGGTTCCCGAATGGCACCGTCCCCGTACTGTTGACTTCCGACACCCCCGACCTGCTGCGCGCCGAGGCTGCGGCCGTGTCCTCCTATGCGGCAAGTCATTTAGAGGCGACGCCGGACACGATCGCGGGAATGCTGTTTCGCACCAGGGTAGCTCGCCGGCACCGCGCCGTGGCGATGGTGACTGATCGCAGCGAGTTGCTCGGCTGCCTGCAGGCGATTGTCGATGGCGCAGAACATCCTTCGGTGATCGCCACGAGTACGCCCGCCGTCCCCCGCCGGATCGCCTACGTCTTTCCCGGTCAGGGCGGCCAGCGCCCGGGGATGGGCCTGCTGTTCTACCAGGCGGTCCCCGCGTTCAAGGCCGAGGCGGAGCGCTGCGCGGAGGCCTTCGACACGCAGTTCGGCACGTCGCCGCTGAATTACCTTCTCGACGAGCATCTTCCGGCCCACGACGATGCGCGCACCGTGCAGCCCGCGTTGTTCACCCAGATGGCCGCGCTGGCGGCGCTGTGGCGGTCGTTCGGCATCACACCGGCGGTCACCATCGGGCACAGCCAGGGTGAGATCGCGGCGGCCTACATCTCCGGCACGATCACGTTGGCCGACGCGGTCCGCGTTGTCGGAATCCGCGCGGGTGCCGCCGACGGGTTGGGTTCCGGCGACTATGCCATGGCGGTCGTGGCCGCCGACCGCGACACCTGTGAGGACCTGTTGGCATGCAGTTCGGGATGGGCCCAGCTGTCGGTGGTCAATTCGCCCACTATGACGGGGATCTCGGGTGAGCGCGAAACGGTGCAGGGCATCGTGGACAGGCTCACCGAGCGCGGTGCCTTCGCTCGCATCATTCGCGTCCAATATCCCGCGCACACCAGCCTGATCAACGAACTCGCCACCAAGGTCCGGGTCGCCACGCAACGCGAGCTGCAGAATCCGAAGTTCCTGGACACCGACATCGCGTGCCTCGGCGCCACTCTCGGCCGTCCGATCACGCAGGAACTGCCGGTCGACGAGTACTGGTTCTGGAACCTGCGCAATACCGTTCGATTCGACAAGGCGATCGCGGCCGCGAGGCCGCTCGGCGTCGACACCTTCGTGGAGCTGGCCGAACATCCGACGCTGCAGTTGGCGATTCACGAGAACCTCGCCGCCCTGTCGGACCACGACGAGGAGCGCACCACGGTGGTGGTCGGCACGTCCGAGCGGACGGCGACCGACCTGAGCGAATTCACCCGCAATCTAGCGCAACTGGCGCTACACGATCTGAACTACCCGTGGGACTGCCTGCGCACCGAGGCCGACGGCCTCAGTCCACTGCCGTTGCGCGACTTCCCCAATACCCTGATGAACGAAACCAAGCTGTGGCTGCCCTACGAGGAAGACTTGCCGCAGCCGGCCCGCGCGACGCCGTCCGTGACGCCGGCGACGGCGGCCCGGCCGCGCCTGCTGGCCGAGGAGTGGGTGCGGTTGCCGCACCGCTCGCTCGTGTCTCCGCGCGAGATCGGGATCATCGATCACACCGGAGCCTGCGCAGACTTGGTCAGCGCACTGGGCGCGGCCGCTGGGAACATCGGCGCCACGGTCCGGCTGGCCGATCCCCAAATTCCCGACGCTGCAGCCGATCCCGACACGTTCGTGATACTGGTGCCGCCGTCCGCGCAACCGGACGACTCCGCCGCCGCGGCTGAGGTCGCGACGTTCTTCGGCGAGCACGCGTGGTGGCCGGGGCCCGGGCCGGTCAGCGACTGCTGGCTGGTGACGACCGGTGGTGAAGCGGTGATTGCCGAGGACGCGCCGCCGGATTTGGTGCACGCGGCGGCTAGCGCCGGCTTCCGCTGCATCGGCGCCGAGCACCCCGGCATGCGATTCCGTCATCTCGATCTGCCGGCCGGTCCGGCGGCACCATGCGGCCCAGAAACGGCAATCTCGATCCTCACCGCGCTGCACACCGCCGAGGAGTCCGAGCTCGCGCTGCGCGGCGGCGGGCTCTATGCCAAGCGCGTCGTCGAAGTCAAGGGCACGCAGCCGGACGCTGGCGTGCCGGAGCACGTGCTCATCATCGGCGGTACGGGCAATGTGGGGCTCGAATTCTGCGAGCACTTCGCGCGCCGCGGCGCCCGGCGCATCACGCTGGTCAGCCGATCGGGTGAGATTACGGTCGCGGACCGGCTCCGCCAGATCCGTTCGGCCACAACGACGCAAATCGCCGTCGCCCAGTGCGACGTGGGAGACCACGGGGCGGTGTCACTGTTGGCGCAGCGACACCAGGACGCACCCGCGGACCTGATAATCCATGCCGCCGTACAGTATTCGGGCAGTGAGCTGGCAGACCTGACCGTCGATAGAGTCGATCAGGCGTTGCGCGCCAAGGTGGTCGGTATCTGGCGGGTGCTAGGAGCCTTTCCGCGGACCAACAACTGCCATGTCGTGCTGTGCTCGTCGATCGCGGCGACCGTCGGCGGTCGCGGCCTGATTGTCTACGCCGCGGCCAATCGCATGCTCGACGCCATGGCACAACGCCTCCGGGCCGAGGGGCTGGACTGTGTCTCCGTGCAGTGGGGACAGTGGACCGTCACCTTTGATCCCGATGCCGCGGGTACCGCGCAGCTGGCGGTGACGGGCTTGCTGCCCATGTCTGCCGGTGATGCGCTCGCGCTGGGATTGGGCTCGCTTCCCGCTACTGCCGGCGTCGTGGCGTTCGATTTGGGCCGCGCCCGGTCGGTGCTGGAAACCTGCGGCCGCGACTCGCTGGTGTCGCAGCTCAGTGCGCCCGACGCGATGATCCCCGAAACACCAGCCCCCGGCGCGGAACACGCTATCGAGCAACGGCTGATGAAGCTGCTCGCCCAAGCCATCGGGGTCGACCGCGTCGAAACGATCGATGCGGACATCCCGTTGGTGGCGATTGGATTGGATTCGCTGCAGGCCTTGGAGTTACGCCGACGCATCAAGATCGAGTTCGGTCATGAGCTGGAGGTCGCGGATCTGTTGGGCGGAGCGTCCATCAACGACGTGCTGGCCCAACTGGGGACCTGAACTAAGCCCCTCGGAGGCTTTTGGGGCGCATGTCGGTCCAGTTCTGCTGAACGTAAGCAAGGCAATTCGCGCGGGTTTCCGCCCCGACCACCACGTGCCAGCCCGCGGGCACGGCGGCAAACGCCGGCCAGAGGCTGTGCTGTTGCTCGTCGTTGACCAAGACCAGGAAGGAGCCGTTGTCGTCGTCAAACGGATTGATACTCACCGCTTCTCCCGGTTGACGGACCGGATACAACCAGCTCGGCGCCGAGCACCCGGTCCGACATCAGGCCCAGACAGCTCAGGTTCGGAAAACCCGGGCCCTCGTTGAGGCCGGAAAGGTTGGGCAAGAACAGCTTCGGCGTGAGACCGACAACCGCCAGGTCGTGGCCGATCGACTCCTCCAGTCGCTCACCGGTGAGCGGCCCGCCCAGCCCCAGCTCCAACAGATCCAGGGCAGCCGGGTGCAGCAGTGGTTGGAACCACAGCGGGTCGGCGCCGGATCCGTCGATGACAAGGTCGAAAGCGTGCAACGTCTCCAGCGGTTCACCAGAGCGATCGGTGGACAAGGTGACCCAGATTCGGTTGTCGCGGTTGACCACCCGCGCGACCCGGCCGCGCAGATGCTTGATCCGCTCGTCGGCCAGCAGTGACTCCTGTACCCGCGCGGAAAAAACCCCGCGGTCGGTGCGGGCAATGCAATCGCGCCGCTCGGCCAGGTTCAGGCAGCGCCACCCGGTCGGGTCGGAAAACAGCGAGTTTTCGAAAAAACCCTCGCCGCGGGTGAACAGGGTCGCCTGCGGCGAGATGGCCGTGATCGCCGAAACCCGGTGGTGGAAAAGCTCGTTAAGCATCGACGCGGCCGTCTCACCACCGCCGATGACCGCAACGTTTTCGGCAACGATCCGGTCGTGCCCGGCGGCGCGCTGCCAGAACTGCGCGATGGACAACACCCGCGGGTCGCCCGACAGCATCGACCGCTCCGGCTGACCAGGACCGGTCACCATCACCGTTTCGGCGGGCAGCCGCGAGTCGCGGGTGTGCAGCACCCAATGCGACTCGCCGAGCGAGATCCGAACCACCTCTCCGCGAACGACTTTCAGGTCAACCACATCGGCGACCCAACGCAGATACTGCGACCACGTCTCGTGCGTGGGCGACGGCCTGCCCCGGTCGACCCAGCCCACGAATTGGTCCGTGGCAACCAGATATGACTGCCAGCTGAACCGCATCATCCGCTCGTCGACCTCGGCGTCGCGTCCCGGCACCAACGTCGACCGGTACGGAAAGCCGACATCCTTTTCCGGGCTGGTGCCCAACCGCTGCCGACCGTCGGTCCAGCCGCCGCCGGCCCGCCAGTTGGCCGCCACACCCGAGCATTCGATCGCGACGACATCGGGCACCTCGATGCCCATCTCGCCCAGCACAGCCGCCTTGGCGGCCACTGCCACCGCCTTCGCGCCGGCTCCGATGATCGCGAGGGTGCCGGTCATGCCGCTCCTGCCAGAAGGGCGCGATCGTGGGGGTGTCGATTGAATGACGCGCCGCCCACAACCCCTCCTCAAGTCGCCGCGAGCTTAGCTCAGGCTGTCCTAACTTTGAGTACGCTACCTTATGTCCGAGGGGCAGGACACGCTCGCCCCCGGGGAGCTGTCAGGTGCCTATCAACGGATTCGTCGCCTTCCCGCCCGAACGGGCGGCGGCCTACCGAGCGGCCGGTTACTGGACGGGGCGCACGGTCGATTCACTGCTTCGCCATGCCGCGACCACATGGCCCGACCGCGTTGCTGTCGCGGACGGCCGGACCAGCCACACCTACGCCGAACTCGACGAACTCGTCGACCGCGCGGCTGGGGGGTTCGCCGGGCTGGGGATCGGATCCACCGACCGGGTGCTGTTGCAGCTGCCCAATTCCTGCCGGTTCGCCGTCGCGTTGTTCGGGCTGCTGCGCGCCGGGGCCTTCCCCGTGCTGTGTCTGCCCGGGCATCGGTTGGCCGAACTACGGCACTTCACCGAGGTCGCCGGTGCCGTTGGGTTGGTCACCGCCGACACAGCGAACGGTTTCGACTACCGCTCGATGGCCGAGGAATTGGTCGCGGCTCGCCCCGGACTCCGTCACGTCGTCGTCGACGGCGACCCCGGCCCCTTCCTCGCGTGGTCAGAGCTGCCCACCGGGGCCCCGCCCGGCGTCACGCCCGACACCGGGGCACCGGCGCTGCTCCTGGTGTCCGGCGGGACCACCGGCACTCCCAAGCTGATTCCCCGCACCCACGACGACTACGTCTACAACGCCTCCGCCAGCGCGCAGTTGTGCGGGCTGACCGCTGGCGATGTGTATCTCGCGGTGTTGCCCGCGGCGCACAACTTCCCGTTGGCCTGTCCGGGCCTGCTGGGCGCCATGACAGTCGGCGCCAGCACGGTGTTCGGCGCCGATCCCAGCCCGGAAGCCGCCTTCGCGGCGATCGATCGGCACCGCGTCACCGTCACCGCCCTGGTTCCGGCGTTGGCCAAACTCTGGGCGCGGGCGTGCGACTGGGAACCGGTGAAACCAACGTCGTTGCGGCTCTTACAGGTTGGCGGGTCCAAACTGGAGCCCGAGGATGCCCGCAGGGTGCGCAACACGCTCACTCCCGGCTTACAGCAGGTGTTCGGGATGGCGGAGGGATTACTGAACTTCACCCGTCTCGACGACCCACCCGAAGTCGTCGAACACACCCAGGGCAGGCCGCTCTGCCAGGCCGACGAACTGCGCATCGTCGACGCCGCGGGCAGGTCGGTGGCGGCCGGCGAGGAAGGCGAGCTCCTGGTGCGCGGGCCCTACACCTGCAACGGCTACTTTCGCGCCGAGCGTGACAACGAACGCTGCTTCGATCCCGACGGCTTCTACCGCAGCGGTGACCTGGTCCGCTTGCGCGCCGACGGATATCTCGTGGTGACCGGGCGGGTCAAGGATGTCATCTGCCGTTGCGGTGAGACGATCTCAGCCCAGGACCTCGAAGAGCAGCTATTGAGCCATCCGGCGATCTGGTCGGCCGCGGCCGTGCCGGTGCCCGATCCTGACCTGGGTGAAAAGATCTGCGCGGCAGTGGTTTTCGCCGGCCCCCCGGTGACCCTTGCCCGGCTGAACGCCTACCTCGACGAGCGGGGTGTGGCCACGCACGCCCGGCCAGACATGCTCGTGGAAATGGCCTCGCTGCCCACCACGCCGGTCGGCAAGATCGATAAAAGGGCGATCGTGCGCCAGGTCGGCGCGAACCCTTGAGCGTGAGACCGGGACGGTTGGCGGGATTGACGTATGACGAGCTAGCGTCGCGTGGTATGGGAGCGATATTTGATGTCGACAACTTGCACGCCATCGCCAAGAGCGCTGTCGGGCTGGATACCAAAGAGGCGGCTTTTGCCCAGATCCTTGCTGAGCTCAAAGGCGAGTATCGAGGGCACATCCGTGACGACGTCCCGTGGGTGTTCAACAACGCGGGCGGCGCCATGGGGCAAATGAAACTTCTGCACGCGTCGCTGTCGGAGTACCTCATCTTCTTTGGCACCCCGATCGGCACGGAAGGCCACTCCGGCCGCTACGCCAGCGCGGTGTGGGACTTCATCATCGACGGCGAGGTGTGGTGCTACGAAGAGGGCCAATTCGAGCGAAGCGTGTACCAGCCTGGTGACGTGGCGTATCTGGCCGGAGGCCGAGCCAAGGGCTACGCCATCCCCAACGCGGCGTTCATGCTGGAGTACGCGCGCGGGCCGATTCCCGCCATGCTGCCCTTCGGTATCGGCGACGCTATCTTCAGCACGCTCGACGCGAGGACGATCGGCAAGACCGCTTTGTACTACACCCGCCTGGTTGTCGGCGAGCTTCTCAAAGGCAAGGTGTAAGCCAGCGAAACACGGGAGATAACCTACTGCTCAGCGGTGGCGGCGGCGGTGGTGCGTTGCTGGGCCAATATCGCGCTGCCCAACCATCGTGTAATGAAGCGCCGCAGGTCTTCTCGGCTCCGCCTGTGGTCGTTGGGCGCGACGAAGAACGACAGCATGGTGCGCAGGCTGAATTCCACGAGTTCGCGCAGGGCCGCCTGATCGTAGCCGTATTTCTGCCAATCGACATCGAAGCGGGTGATCATCCGCATCCCGAATGCCTGGGCTTCATCGGAGGCCAGACTCGGGGTGTGGGCGTGGTGATAGGGCTCGGACAGCAGGAGTCCCAAATGCGGTGTGCGCGCGACCTCTTCGAGGGTATACAGCACGCCTTCGGTCATCGCATCGGCAGGATCGCTGATGCCGCGCACGGCCTCGGTAAGCCGGTCGAGGAAGCTGTCGACGGAAGCGATGGCGGCGGCGTGCATCAGTGATTCAGCGCTGGGAAAGTAGCGATATACCGTCTGTCGGATCACTCCCAAAGATTCAGCGACCTCCGCGAGGCTGACATCGGAACCGCTGTCGGCAATCATCTTGACCGCGGTGGCCACGATGCGCTGTGAGGCCTCCTCATCGCTGGCTGGCGGACGGCCGTCCCAGCCGCGCCTACGTGCCACGATCGTGTACCTCGCCCACCGTCATTACCGCAGGATATCGACTTCGCGCGGGCGCCTGCCCCCAAAGCGGTACGCGCTGCACCGTTGACGAAGGGTGCCCACTGGGGTAACCATACATATACGAGCGTCCGCGTATGGTGACGTCCTGTCCCCCGCGGAGGGCAGGACGCCAGCCAGAAGTCGCTAGAACTGGAGAGCCTTCCGATGACGGATCTGATTGTGCGCAAGATGCGGTTCGCGTTCGCCGACCGCGAAGTTCCGTTCCTTTGGAACGAGCAGAACCCCACGTTTTCCAGCATGGCCAACGCGGTCTCGTTCCTGGCGGTCGCCTTCGAAAAAATGATCGGGCAGATGATTCCCGAGGCGATGCCGCTGATCAGCGACCCGAAGATCGCCGAGGAAGCACAGGCGTTTGTGCGGCAGGAGGGTCAGCATTCGATGGCTCACCGCCAACACGTGAAAGGGTTGATCAAAAGCTATCCGGGGCTCAAAGAGACCCTCGATGACGTGATTGCGGTGTTTGACGACCTGACCACGAACACGCCGTTGCGTTACCGGTTGGCTTACACCGCCGATTTGGAGGCGACATTCACCCCCGCGTTCAAGCTGATGCTCGACCACGACAACACGCTGTTCGCTGCCGGCGATGACCGGGTGGCGTCGTTGTTCTTGTGGCACTTCGTCGAGGAAGTCGAGCATCGCAGCTCGGCGTTGATGATCTACGACGCGGTCGTCGACGACCCGTGGTATCGGATGCGGGTGGCGCCGTCGATCTTCAAACACGTCTGGTCCGTGCTGCGGATCGCTTGCGAAGGGTTCAACAAGCACATCCCGATCGCCGAACGCAAGGTCGACGCCCTGTCGATGTTTGGCATGCAGCGCCGCAAAAAAGCGCTCCTGCAACGACTCCCGTTCGTCGATGTCCCCGACGACGGCCCGTTCGGCAATGCGTTCAAGCATCTGCCACTGCGCGAGCAACTCGTTGCCCTGTCGGGCATCGTGCGCAGCCAGATCCCCGGACATGATCCCGCCCGCGAGAAACTGCCTGCCCTGGCCGAAAAATGGTTCCAGCGTTATGACGCCGGGTATGACGTCACCCGGTGGTACAGCGCGACCGTCGCACAGGGCGCGTGAGGACCGCCATGACCGATCTGTGCACCCCGACGTTTGCCGACCTTGCTGCACGGCTGGGCTTTTCGTGTCAAACCGCGGGCGGGCTGGTCGAGATGCGCAACCCCTTTTCGCTGCAAAACTGGACACTGCCGGTGCTGGAAATCACCGTGATTGCTGGGGCGGTGCTAACGCTGGTCTACGCAATCGTGCGACTGCGCCGACACAGGGACCCGACCAACCTCGTGCTGTGGTTCGGTGCTATCGCCTACCTTTTCATCATCGAGCCGCCGCTATATTTTCCCGCGGCGTTCGGGATCAGCGGCCATGTCGACACCATGTTTGCCCACAACGTGTTCACCGTGGACTTCTTGTGGGGTCGCCTGCCGCTCTACATCATCGCCATCTACCCCATGATGGCCACCGTGGCCTACGAAATCGTGCGCATGCTCGGGGTTTTCCGCCGTTACGGAGTGCTGATCGGGGCGGCCAGCGTTGGGTTCGCACACCACGTGTTCTACGAGATCTTCGACCAACTCGGCCCCCAGCTGCGGTGGTGGGAATGGACCCTGCACCATCCGATGAACCAACCGTTCTTTGACTCCGTACCTTTGCCTAGCGTCGTCGTGTTCGCCACACTGTGGCCGATGTCGCTGGCGTTTTTCGTCCAGCTCTTCGTCGGCCGCCACATCGAGAACGGCAGAACCTTTTCCGGGTTGCAGCTGCTGTGGCGCACGGTAGTCGTCGGTGTCCTGGCCTCGATCGGCACTGCGGTGCTTCCGCTGCCCGCCACGATCGGCGGCGCACTGTGGCACAGCACCACCGTCGCGGGCGTCATCTACATCGCCGAACTGAGCGCGATCAGCGCTGTCGCCGTGTGGGTCCTGGTCAACCAGTGGCGACGGTTGCGCCATGACGACCCGCATGGTGTGCGCTACTACAACGGCGCCATCCTGGGCTACGCCTCTGCCTACCTCGCAGTCATGACCGTCCTCTGGATGACATCACTACCGGGCTACCTGCACGCGGTTCACGGGGTGACACCCAGCGGCGATCCCACCGGCAGCCTCTGGTACGCCATCGGCTGTGCCGCCATCGCCGGGTTATGCATCGCCGCCGCTAAAACCTCCCGCGCACGCCAACCACAGCAGCCCGACCCGCTCGCCTCTGCGCACGCCTCAACCGCAACGACCTGAAGCCCGAGACAATTTCGGGATAGGCCGTTGGTTGGTGGGGTCACCTGTAGCCCTCATGGGATGTCATGCGGTTGAGCACTGATCCATTAGCGCCGCCGGGTGTCCTTCATGGGTTCGTCAAGTCATCTGGCCCTTGTGTCGCCACCACTTTTGGCTCCGGCATCAGTTCAGAACCGACGGCGACCGGTGTGCTGTGGCGGGCGGCGTTACGGTTGGTGAGTGCGTCACGCGATCTACGTGCCGTTGTTCGGTGCGTTGTCTGATCCATATGCGA
>Ga0213876_10000578_pt1 | contig 27280 bp, 27 predicted proteins | sample BarmaccomBMRX_R9_FD_160113 | JGI IMG/M metagenome (GOLD analysis project Ga0213876, IMG submission 160113) | Root-associated microbial communities from Barbacenia macrantha in rupestrian grasslands, the National Park of Serra do Cipo, Brazil - RX_R9 | ecosystem: Host-associated > Plants > Roots... | reverse complement strand
CTATCACGAACTTCGTCATGGACGCGGTCAATCGCGGCTACCAATTCGTTTTGCCGCGGGATGCGGTGAGCGGATACCCGCGGGAGTACGCAGATTCGGTCATCGACAACACCCTGTCCCTGCTGGCCACGGTGACCCTGTCCCAAGCGGTTGTCGACGCGTGGAATGCATTGGCCTGACCCCTGCTCTCACTCCGATGTGGATGTTGGCGTGCGATGGTGATAACGTCATTCTCAACTAGCGTAAATGATCATATTCGCTGCTCAGGAGGAAAGATCCGATGTCTTCCCGATCATTGCCCTACCCGGTTTTCGACATCGACAACCACATGTACGAGACGACGGACGCGCTCACGAAGTACCTGCCGAAGGAGCACCGCGGCAAGGTCGGTTACGTCGAGGTCAATGGCCGGCCCAAACTCGTCGTCAAGGACCACATCAGCCACATGATCCCCAACCCGACGTTCGCGCGTGTTGCCAGGCCGGGAAGCGCCGAGGACTACTTCCTGGGCAACAATCCCGAAGGCCTCAACTTCCGCGAGTTCATCGGCGAGGCAATGGATGTCATCCCTGCATACCAGGCGCCCGCGCCCCGACTTGAGCTGATGGATGAGCTGGGCATCGACCAGTGCGTGATGTACCCGACTCTCGCCAGTCTCATCGAGGAACGAACCACTGATGACGTCATCCTCACCCACGCGATCATCCACGCCCTCAACGAGTGGATGCACGAGCACTGGACGTTCAACTACCATGACCGGATCTTCGCAACCCCGGTCATCTGCCTGCCGCTGGTGGACGAAGCCATCAGGGAATTTCACTGGGGTCTCGAGCACGGTATGAAGACATTCCTGGTCCGGCCCGCGCCGGTGCCCAGCCGCTTCGGCGGTTCGCGCTCCATGGGTCTGCCCGAGTTCGACCCGTTCTGGGAAGAGGTTGTCAACGCCGGCATGCCGGTAACCATGCATGCCTCGGACAGCGGCTACCAAAAGCACCTCATGGAATGGGAGGGCGGCGACGAATACCTGTCCTTCAAGCCGAGCGCGCTGCGAGAGGTCGTGATGGGCCACCGCGCCATCGAGGACACCCTGGCCGCGATGATCTGCCATGGCGCGCTGTCGCGCTTCCCAGACTTGAAGATCCTCTGCGTCGAGAACGGCAGCGGCTGGGTGCGCAATCTTCTCGAGCAACTCAACACCGCATACAAGATCATGCCCAAGGAGTTCGACGAGCATCCCGTCGAGGTGTTCAAGCGCAATATCTATATTCACCCGTTCCTCGAAGACGACGTCAAGGGAATCATCGAGATCATGGGCGAGGACCACGTGATGTTCGGCTCCGACTTCCCGCACCCCGAGGGCATGGGTGACCCACTGAGCTTCGTCGACCGTCTCGACGGAGTCTCGGAATCTACCAAGGCGAAGATTATGGGCGGCAACGCTATTGAGCAGTTGGGGCTCAAGGTCCCGGCATGACCCAGGCGTCCACGTCTCCGACGGTCTACGACGGGATCGCCGGCTTCGAGGCGCATGTCGGCAGGCACCTCGGCTACAGCGACTGGCGTCAGGTCACTCAGCAGGAAATCGATCTGTTCGCCGAGGCGACCGGCGACCATCAGTGGATTCATGTCGACCCCGACAAGGCGGCGACCGGTCCCTACGGCAAGACCATTGCGCACGGCTACCTCACTTTGTCGCTGGTACCCGTTCTCGTGCAACAGATCTACCGGGTGACCGGTTTGGCGATGCAGGTCAATTACGGCGTCGACAAGCTGCGGTTCCCCGCCCCCGTCCCCGTGGATTCACGTATCCGGGCGGGTGCCGAGCTACTGAAGGTGGAGCGCAACGAGAGTGGAGGTCGGGCCACAGTGCGCGTCACCGTCGAAGTTGAGGGAAATGACCGACCGGCGTGCGTCGTCGACACGATCGCCGCGATGGTCGACGCGTGAATTTTCCCATGGGCAGTGAGCTGATTGTTGGGGATGAGAAACCGCTGGCGTCCAAGCTCGCAGTTGTGACCGGCGGAGCCGGAGGAATGGGACTCGCCGCCGCCAGGATCTTGGGGCGAGATCACTCAGTCCTGTTGAGCGACATACACCGCGAGGGCGTCAACGCCGCCGCAAATGAACTCAGAGCGGCGGGCGTCGATTGCACTGCGACGGTCTGCGATGTCACTGACCAAAAGTCGGTAACCGAACTCGCTCGGCTGGCGCAGCAACTAGGACCAATTGGCGCGATCGTCCACACAGCCGGCGTGAGTCCGAACATGGGTTCAGCGGATCTCATCCTCCGCATCAACGCTGTCGGCACGGTGCTGGTTAACACTGCCTTCTATGACATAGCCACCACGGAGATGGCGGTGGTGAACGTGGCATCCGTTGCAGGGCATCAGCTTCCGACTATCATTGCCCCGAAGCGGTGCTACGGCAGAGCATTGTCTGATCTCGATCGATTTCATCGAGACCTACTGCTGATGTGCAACGTAGCTCCGCGTCGGGCGCGACCAGGGCTCGCCTACATGCTCAGCAAGAATTTTGTCATCTGGTTCAGCAAGATTATGGCGGCGAACTTTGGAGCTAAAGGAGCGCGGGTGCTGTCCGTGTCTCCCGGATCGTTCGACACTCCGATGGGACGGCTAGAGGAACGTGGCGCAGGCACACTTGTACAACTGGGAGCCTTGAAGCGATTCGGCAATCCATCGGAAATCGCCGAACTGCTGGCTTTTTGCGCCGGAGACAGAGCCGGCTACCTTACCGGCACTGACATCATTTGCGACGGCGGCGTCATGGCCGCGATGCGACGGCGGGACCTCTTGAGGCTGGCTTGACAGCCGTCGTACCAGCGGCTCCAAGATTCGAGCGAGGCGGATAGCGAGAGGGAACACTTAAAGAAATCGACCCCGCCGCGTGCCTTCGTCAGAAAGCAGTTCGCCCGACTCACTCTGCCGCTCTGGCGTTTAGCAGTGGTCAGCTTGCCCTAGCCGACGGCCTGCTCAACTCAAAACGATTGCCATCGACGTCGCAGAACCAGATGAACTCATTATTCGCACTCCGGCGGATTTCGCTGACCGCAACCCCCCTTCCGACCAAAGCGCGCCGCACAGGCTGTAGATCTGCGTTCAGCACAGCCACCACATAGCTGCTGTTGTCATCGTCCTTCACTGAACGCGCCGCACCGGGCGGCATCTGCCATAACGACACAACCGAACCGGCGGTCGCAAACGAGGGGAACGGATGATCCGACCCGTCCGCGCCGATGTGAATTGGAGCCAGCCTAAGCTTGTCCCGATACCAACTAACCGAAACCCCGACGTCGCGCACCCGCAACACGGTCGCGACCATCGATGCGTCATCAAAGATGCATGACGTCATTTGCCCACCCTAGTGTCAAATCGACTCACCAACCCAAACCCGCTCAGTAGCATAGCTTTCCGACGATGTAAGCAGATCGCATAATCATTCAGCCCGTCTTATCGGCTCTGGCTAGCCGTTGAGCAGCCGTTCGCCGATTACCCGTTGTTCGCGCAGCTCGGCCAGCTCGTTGCTGGATAGTCCAAGGGCACCTAGCACCTCGTCGTTGTGTTGGCCAAGCGTCGGCGGCGCCGTGCGGTGATGGCGCACAGGCCCGGGGCTGACCCGAAAGGGCCAACCTGGAAACCTTTGTCGACCCGATATCGGATGCTCGAGGTCTTCGTAAAAGTCTCGCGCGTCGAGCTGGTCGATGTCATACATCCGGTCTGCAGTAAGCAGTCGTGCGGCAGGCACACCACGGCTGCGAAAAGTGTCAGCCACTTCTTCCGGCGCCCGCCCACTAGTCCATTGGGTTAGCACCTCATCCAGCGCATCGTGGTTTTGCAAACGTAGCGCCTGTGATGCGAACCGGATATCACTACTCAGTTCGGTGCGGCCGATCAGGTCTGTGACGGCCGTCCAGTCGGCATCATCGCGAACCGAGATGGCCACCCACTCGTCGTCAGCATTCGTGGGATAGACGCCCTGTGCGTAGGCGCGGTGCCGATTCCCCTCACGCGCGCGCACGCGATTGGTCAACGAGAACTCAATGACCGGCTCTGCCGTCACCGCAGCGCCAACCTCGATCTGCGCGACCTCGATCAGCTGTCCCTCACCGGTAGACCGCCTGTGCTCGAGCGCTGCCAGCAACGCGACGCAGGCGTGCACGCCGGCAATCGGATCCGCGGGCCCCTGCAGATTGCACGGTGGGCCGTCGGGGTAACCGGTCGCGGCCGACATACCCGACACCTGTTCGATGTTCAGCGCCCAACCGACGTAGTCACGCCACGGGCCCGCTAAGCCAAATCCGGGCATCCGCACCATGATGACGTCGGGGTTGATGTCGACGATGGAGTCGTAGTCCAGCCCGAACTGCTCAACCACGCGCGGCGAGAAGTTCTCCACCACCACGTCGGCTTCGGCGGCCAGCCGCAGCGCCAGCTCGCGGCCGGCGGCAGAGGTGAGGTCCAGCGTGATGTCACGTTTGTTGAGATTGGTTCCCTGCCAAAGCGGCCCACGTTCGTACCAGTCGTCACCCTGACGCAGTAACGCGCCCGAGTAGCGATGCCCGTCGGGACGCTGAATGGATTCGACCTTGATCACGTCAGCCCCGAACGCGCCCAGGTAGCACGTCAGATATGCGCCGGCCCAAAAAGTGCTCAAGTCGAACACCTTCAGTCCGGCGAACGGCAAAGAGACGTCAAGCACATCGTTCTCCACGCGGCGCGCGCCGCGCTCACTCCACGTGGTCTGCGCGCCTGGTTGGACGCCAGGAGCGGGAAGTGGCGGCGGTACCGGTGTTTTCGAAAACCGGAATGGCGCTCCCGGTCTGGCGAATCGCCATGCGTCAGTGGCTGTCTCGATGAAAAATCCTCGCTCAGCGTACTGCGGACTGCCCAGGATGGTGTCGCCTTCGGTGACCGGTGCCGCGGGTATTCGCATGGCCTGGCTCAACTCGACCAACTCCGCAACCGACATCGAATCGAGAAAGGGCTGGGCCTTGGCGAAAAACTCGTCGCGTTCGGGCCCGCCGAGCATGATCGCGAGCTGATGTTCGCCGAACTCGGGCAACCCGACCATTGCGCACACGTCCAGCCAGTGTTGGCCGGTCAGGCAGTTGATCCCGATCCAGCCATCGGCGGCATGTACGATACCCAGCATCGGTGCCGCTTTGGAATTAGTCGGCAGGCCAAGGGTTTTCAGCCGTTCAGCCATCAGCATGGGGTAGGGCAATGTCGACAGCAGCGACTCGAACATCGAGACGTCCACCTCGACAGGCCGGTTCGTTCCGGCGGCCGCGATTCGCAGTGCCGTTAACACGCCGAGGGCCGCATAGGCGCCGGCGACGTACTCGGGGATCCGGGCGCCGGCCTGCACCGGCGTCCGGCCGGGCTCACGCACGTTGACCCAACCCGCCGCCGCCTGCAGAGTTAGCGGAGTCGTCACCCGGTCGCGCAGCGGCCCTTCTTGACCGAAGCTCGAGATACGAACCACAACAAGACTCGGGTTGATCCGCTCGAGGCTGTCCGCGTCCAGACCCCACTCCCAGCGCTCAGCCGTGCCCACCGGCAGGTTTTCGACAAGCACATCCGCCTGGGAGATCATTTCGTGGAGAGCGGCAATATCGCTTTGATGTGCCGGATCACATGTGGCGCCACGCTTTCCGGCATTCAAATATTCGAACAACCCACTTCGCTCCGGATCAGGAAGTGCCGACGGGAACGGTCCCCATCGGCGCAGCGGGTCGCCGGATGGTGGCTCGACCTTGCACACGTCGGCGCCAAGGTCGACGAGCAGTTTCGTGCAGTACGGTGCCGCGATCTCGCCGCCGACCTCGACGACACGCAGCCCCGCTAGCGAACCGCTCACGCGGGTAACCCGATGGCTTTGGGCTCCATGTAGGCCCGCAGCCCCATCACACCACCCTCCCGCCCGATGCCGCTCTGCCCGAAGCCGCCGAACGGCGCATCGCCGGGAATCGTGCCGTTAATCGACACCTGTCCGGTCCTGATCCGGCGGGCGATGGCCAAGGCGCGGTCGACGTCGTTGCCCCACACCGCGCCACCGAGTCCGTAGGCCGAGTTGTTGGCGATGGCCACCGCGTCGTCGTCGTCGCGGTACCGCAACACGGTCAGCACGGGACCGAACACCTCCTCCTGGGCGATGTATGAATCGGCCGACGCGTCCGTGAGTATCGTTGGCTCGAAATAGAAGCCGCTGCTGAGATCTTTCGGTCGGGCTCCCCCGGCCACCACGGTTGCACCGTCGGCTTCAGCGCGCTTGACGAATCCCTCGACGCGGTCCAGGTGCTCGCGGCTGATCAACGGTCCCATGGTGACTGCCGAGTCGACGGGATCGCCGATCACTACTCCGCGGGACAGCCCGGCGAGCCGGTCCACCACCTCGCCGTAGATCGCATCGGGCAACAACAGCCTGCTGTTGAGGATGCAGGCCTGACCGGCGTGCATCGTGCATCCCTCGAACAGCAACCGCTGCAACAATTCGTCGCTGACGTCGACGTCGGGTAGCAGAATGGTCGCCGATTTGCCCCCGCATTCCAGCAAAACGCGCTTCATCGTGGTCGCTGCGCCCGCCATCACATCGCGGCCGACGGCCGAGCTGCCGGTGAAGCTGACCATGTCGACCCTGGGATCCAGCGTCAGGGTCCTGCTGGCCTCGACGCTGGTCGGCGTGACTACGTTGACGACACCCGCCGGGATGTCCGTCTCCTCGTCGATGAGCCGAGCCAGAGCGAGCCCCGCTAGCGGCGTCAGCGGTGACGGCTTGAGCACCAAGGTATTTCCTGCCGCCAGCGCCGCGCCCAGCTTCATGACGTTGAGTGTGTGCGGGAAGTTCCACGGCGTCATGGCCGCCACCACACCCAGCGGTTCGTAGCGCAACAGCGTGGTGCCCGCTGCACCCCACGCGTCCATCGGCGCCTCGGCGGGCTCCGTGGCGAGTTCGGCTGAGCGACCGACCATGAACGCCGGACCCTCGACGTGAATCACTCGCTCGTTTGCTGAACAACCCCACTCGGCCTGCGCGAGGGCGTAGATCTCTTCGCTCCTGGCCAGCAGCGCATCGCTGAGCTGTTGCAGGCATCGGGCGCGTTCCGCTGGCTCGGCCGTGGGCCACGGGCCCGTGTCGAAAGCGGACCTCGCAGCCGCGACCGCCTGCCGGACCTGCGCCACGCTCGCGTCCGGGGCTGTCTCGATCACCGCCTCGGTGGCGGGATTGACGACGTCGTAGCGCCCGCTGTCCGGGTCGGTCCATTGGCCGCCGATGTAGTGCCCATAAGCGTCGAGGAGCGAACGCGACCCACCCATCCCATGCCTGCCTTCCTGACTGCCTGATCGTGGCGCGGCGCGAACGACACCATCATGAGAACATACATATCCAGACTGTGTGTACACCGGCGGCCATGAGAGCGTCAACGGGCAATTAGCTTTACGTTTTTGCTACCGGTGGCGATTGACAGCCATGTCGAGCTTACGGTAGACAGCTTGTAAATGGACATTCTTGCCTAATCTGTCCGAACAGCTCAGCGCCGAGGAAAGGCATGCGGTGCCCACTACTACTGTTCCCTTGCACTCACCGGACTTCTACGCCGGCGATCCCTACCCGATCTACCGGGAACTACGCAACACAACGCCCGTCGTGTGGAACGACGTCACCAACTTCTGGGCGCTGCTGAAGTACGAGGACGTCCGCTACGTTTCGGGCCATCCGCTGACTTTCTCGTCAATGAAGGGCATCTCGATCCCGGATCCCGCCCAGCCTGAACCCGTTCAGGAGGGAAATCTGATCTTCACCGATCCCCCGCGCCACCGGCAGCTTCGCAAGCTCATCAACTCTGGCTTCACCCGCCGCCAGGTGCAGTTGCTGGAGCCCAAGGTGCGTCAGATCGTGGAGGGCATCGTGGACGGTATCGACGCGTCGCGGCAGTGCGAATTCGCGGCGGAGATCGCCGCGCCGCTTCCCACCCGGATCATCGCCGAGATGCTCGGCGCCCCGCCCGAAGACTGGGAGCAATTCCGCGCATGGTCGGACGCGGCGGTTGGCACTGCCGACCCGGACATCGAACTGGACTCGGTGGTCGCTCTCGGCGAACTGTACGAGTACTTCACCAAGCTCATCGCCGCACGGCGCTCCGGCGAGGTCAGCGGTCAGGACGACCTGCTAAGCATCCTGGCCACCGCGGAGGTCGACGGTGAGCAGCTCACCGACGCCGATCTGCTCAACTTCTCCTTCTTGCTGTTGGTAGCCGGCAACGAAACCACGCGCAACCTCATCGCATTGGGCACCCTGGCGCTGATCGACCACCCCGACCAGTTCGCGCTGCTGCGCTCTAACCCGTCGCTGCTGCCCAGCGCGGTCGAGGAAATGCTGCGGTTCACCAGCCCGGTCACCCACATGGCCCGCTGCGCCACCGAGGACGTCGAGATCCGCGGCCAGCAGATCAAGGCCGGCGACACCGTGGTCATGCTCTACGGCGCCGCCAACCGCGACGAAGAGATCTTCGGGCCCACCTGCGAAGAGTTCGACATCACTCGTAACCCCAACCCGCACATCGCATTCGGGGCCGGTGAACACGCCTGCCTTGGTGCGCAACTCGCCCGGCTGGAGGCCAGGGTGATGTTCGAGGTACTGCTTGGTGCCTACCCGACGATCGAGCTCACCGGGGACGTGTCACGACTTCGCGCCACCATGGTGCCCGGGGTGAAACGCATGCCGATTCGCCTAGGAGCAGGCAACTGATGGACTTCGACTACACACCCGAACAGGAACAGCTCCGAAACGACTACCGGGCCCGCCTCAAGGCGGTGATGACACCGGAGCGCCGTGCTGCCGTTGCGAACCCCGCCGAGGGAGGCGCCGCAGTGAACGAGTGCAGGCGCGCTCTCGGCGATGCCGGGCTGCTCGGCGTCGCCTGGCCGGTTGAATACGGTGGCGGCGGGTTGACCGCCCTCGAGCAATACATCTTCTCGGAGGAAGCTCGCAGGGTCAACGCCCCGCTGCCGATGATCACCCTGAATACGGTGGGCCCCACGCTCATTCAGTACGGCACCGAGGAGCAGCGGACCACGTTCCTCCCCGCGATTCTCAAGGGCACCGTTGACTTCGCGATCGGCTACTCGGAGCCCGGCGCCGGCAGCGACCTCGCGTCGCTGCGTACCACAGCGGTACGCGACGGCGACGAGTTCGTCATCAACGGTTCGAAGATGTTCACCAGCGGCGCCGAGTTCGCCGACTACATCTGGCTGGCGGCGCGCACCGATCCGACTGCCAAGAAGCACAAGGGAATCACCCTGTTCATCGTGCCGACTGACTCGCCTGGGTTCTCCTGGAAGCCCCTGCACACCATGCCGGGCGTGTCCACGTACTACACGTTCTACGATGACGTCCGGGTACCCGAAAACGCCATCGTGCTTGGCGAGAACCAGGGGTGGACGCTGGTGACGAACCAGCTCAACCTGGAACGTGCCGCCCTCGGCAACCTCGCCGCTCTGGCGCCGCTCTTCAGCAAAACGCTCAAATGGGCGTCGACGACACCGCTCGACGACGGCATGGTCATCGACCAGCCCTGGGTACAGCAGGCCCTGGCCCGGGTGGAAGCACAGGTCGCCGCCTACCGGCTGCTGAACCTCCGCGTGAACGCGACGATGAGCTCTGGCGCACTCGGGATGGGCGAAGCCTCCGCGGCAAAGGTATTCGGCACCGAGCTCACCCAACAGGTCGCCCGTGAATTGCTCGAAGTCGTGGGACAGGCCGGTGTGCGCAAGGACTCGGCGGCTCCGCTCAAGGGCGAGCTGGAGAGCGCATACCGCATGGCGGTCATCAACACATTTGGCGGCGGAGCCAACGAGCTCCAACGCGACATCATCGCTATGGCCGGTCTCGGGATGCCGCGCGCACCCCGGGACATGCGGGCCAGCGCATCGGAGAAAGGAAGCTCCAACCCGTGACCGAGACTACGAAGGACGAACTTCGCGACCGCCTCGATGCGCTCATCGGCCAACCCATCAGTTCCGGACAGCCGGTCAAGGCGCCAGATCCGGTGAATGCGGCGATGATTCGGCACTGGGCGTACGCATTGGACGATATGAACCCGGCATATCTGGATCCGGAGTTCGGCGCCTCCTCCCGTTACGGCGGCCTCGTCTCACCCCCTGTCATGCTGCAGTCATGGACGATGGCGCCCCCCAAGCTGGCGGGCATTCACGAGCGCGGCGGTGTTCCGGTCGAGCTGAAAGAGAACCCGCTGCAGTTTCTCACCGACGCCGGCTACACCGGCACCGTGGCCACCAACTCCGAGTTCGAACTCGAGCGGTACCCGCGGGTTGGTGACGAGATCACCGCCGAAACGGTGTTCGAGACGATCTCCGACGAAAAGAAAACGGCGATGGGGCACGGCTACTTCGTCACCTGGATCACGACCTACCGCGATCAGGACGGTGAAGTGATCGGGCGCCAACGGTTCCGCACATTGCGATTCAAGACAGGAAGCTGATGGCCACCAGACTCGCCCCATCGGTCAGTCCGGACACCGAGTTCTTCTGGTCGGCCCTCAAGGACCACAAGCTGCTGATCCAGCGGTGCGCCGACTGCCAGACGTTGCGGGTGCCACCGCGCCCCATGTGCGGAAACTGCCAGTCGCTCAACTGGGATTCCGTCGAATCAACCGGGCACGGAACGGTTTACAGCTTCGTGATGCCGCAGTATCCGCCGCTGCCGTTCCTCCACTACCCCTATGTGGTGGCACTGATCGAGCTCGACGAAGGCGTGCGCATCGTGTCGAACCTGTGCGATATCGAACCCGCGGCCATCGAGGTCGGGCTGCCGGTCGAGGTCTTCTACGAGAAGTTCGAAGCCATCCCGAGCGGGGAAGAGCTGGTGCTGCACCAGTTCCGGCCCGCGCGCTAACAGACGAGGCATCAAGCGAGCATGGACTTTTCTTTCACCGAAGAACAAGAGACCGTCGGCAAGGTGGCCCGCCAGCTCTTCGAGCACCGCGCCACGGCTGAACATCTCACCGACCTGGAATCGGGCGAGGTCCGCTATGACCAAGCGCTGTGGCTTGAGCTGGCTTCGTCGGACTTGCTGGGTATCGCGCTACCCGAGTCCGTCGGCGGCAGCGGCGGCGGCTTCTTGGAACTCGGCGTGCTGCTTGCCGAGGTCGGTTGGAGCGTTGCGCCGGTCCCCGTCTACGCGACGCTCGTGCTCGGCGCGGATACGATTGCGCGGCACGGTGACTCGGCGACCCAGCAGCGGTATCTGCCGAAGGTGGTGGACGGCAGCACGATCCTGACGGCCGCACTGGCCGAACAGAGCAACTCCGACCCGACCGCGCCACGCACCACCGCACGCCCCGATGGCGACACCTGGATCCTGGACGGCAGCAAGGAACTCGTGCCCGCAGCGCAGCTTGCGGACGCCATCGTGGTTTCGGCCCAGGCCGACGACGGCCCGAACCTGTTCATCGTCGAAACGGCAACCGACGGCGTCATCGTCAGGCCGGCAAGCACCACCAACGGCGAGCCCTACGCCGACGTCGAACTCGCCGGCGCCGTCGGACACCGGCTCAGCGGTACCGATGGTGCGGATGCGGTCGGTTCGCTCCACACCAGGGCGCTGGTAGGGCTGAGCGCCATTCAGGTCGGCGTGGCCGAACGCGCGCTGAAGATCGCCGCTTCCTACACCAGCGAACGTGAGCAGTTCGGCCGGCCGATCGGCTCATTCCAGGCCGTACAGCAACGGTTGGCCGATGCGTTCATCGACGTCGAGGCGATTCGCTGGACCACCTGGCACGCGGCGTGGCTGATCGCCGAGGGCCGAAACGCGATCCGCGAGGCGGCCATCGCCAAGTTTTGGGCGGCTGAAGCCGGAGCGCGTGTCGTCGCGTCAGCCCAGCAGGTACACGGCGGCATGGGAATCGACATCACCTACCCGCTGCACCGATATTTCTTGTGGGCCAAGCAGATCGAGCTCTCGCTCGGCTCGGCCGCCCAACAGCTCGCCCGGCTCGGGGCCACATACCCGGAAGGAAGCAAATGACCTCCACCGTCGACCGCAAAACCACGCTGGCATGGGATTCCATCAAGGTGGGTGACGAAGTCACCCCACTGGACGTTCCAGTGACCACCACGTTGATCGTCGCGGGTGCCATCGCATCCCGTGACTACATGCCGGTACACCACGACCGCGATTTTGCCAATTCCCAAGGCTCCAAAGACATCTTCTTGAATATCCTGACGACCAACGGGCTGTGCGTGAAATTCCTCCATGACTGGGCAGGCCCCGAGGCGATGATCAAGAAGCTGTCCATTCGTCTCGGCGTACCGGCATATCCGAATGATCCGATGCGCTTCACAGGATCCGTCACGGACAAATCGTCGGCCGACGGTGACGGACTGGTCGAGGTCACCTTCAAGGGCACCAACAGTCTCGGCGACCACGTCTCGGGAACCGCAGTGCTGAGCCTGCTCGAAGGTGTCGATGCATGAGCGACGGCTCGGGTGGGATTGGCGGCAAGGCCGCTCTCGTCGGGATCGGCCAAACCGAGTTCTCCAAGGAATCCGGCCGCAGTGAGATGCAACTCGCCTGCGAGGCGGTCAAAGCCGCGATCGAGGACGCCGGGCTGCGGCCCGCCGACATCGACGGCATGGTCACCTTCAGCGTCGACGACAACGAAGAGATCGAGGTCGCCCGCAACGTCGGAATCCGGGACCTGACATTTTTCACCAGGGTCCCGCATGGCGGTGGGGCGGCCGCGGGGACTGTGCTGCAGGCCGCGATGGCGGTCGCAACAGGGGTAGCGGAGGCGGTGGTGTGCTATCGCGCGTTCAACGAGCGGTCCGGTTTCCGGTTCGGCGGCGCAGGACGCCAGGCGGGCGTGACACCGCTGTGGATGGCACCCTATGCACCGTTCGGCTTCATGACGCCGGCCGCCTGGGTCGCGTTGCATGCTCAGCGCTACATGACGACATACGGCGTCACAAATGCCGATTTCGGCAAGATTTCCGTGATCGACCGCAAGCACGCCGCGAAGAACCCCGATGCCTGGTTCTATGAGAAGCCGATAACCCTTGACCAGCACCAGCAATCGCGATGGATCATCGAACCGGTGCTGAGGCTGCTCGACTGCTGTCAGGAAAGCGACGGCGGCGTTGCGATGGTGGTGACGAGTGTCAAGCGAGCCCGAGACCTGGCCAAGCCGCCCGCAGTCATCACAGCGGCGGCCCAGGGTGCCGCCTATGACGGCGAGGTGATGACAAGTTACTACCGCGAGGAGATCACGGGCCTGCCCGAAATGGGTGTCGTCGGCGACAAGCTTTGGCGGGATTCCGGTTTGAAGCCGCAGGATATTTCGACGGCATTCCTCTACGACCACTTCACGCCCTTCGTCTTCACTCAACTCGAGGAACTGGGGTTCTGCGGTCGCGGCGAAGCCAAGGACTTCGTCTCGATCGACGAGTTGTCGCTGGGCGGCCGTATGCCGATCAACACCAACGGCGGGCTACTCGGCGAGGCCTACATCCACGGCATGAACGGCATCACCGAGGGTGTCCGTCAGGTGCGCGGCACGTCCCACAACCAGGTGGACAACGTCGAACACGTGCTCGTCACATCAGGCACCGGCGTTCCGACGAGCGGTTTGATCCTCGCGCCCGATCACTGAGTACGGAAAGCGAGGGGCCACATGACGCAAGCCACTGCGGTCGACACCCGCACGGTGCTCATCTCGGCCGCCTTCGCCTGCTTTCGCACCCAAGGATTGCGGAAGACGACGATCGTCGACATCGCGCGCGCCGCGGAGGTGTCCCGAAGCACGTTCTACGAGTACTTCCGGGACAAGGAGACCATCCTTGAGGCCTGCGCGGAGGCGGCGTCACAGAGCTTCTATCGCAAGCTGGCCAAGGCGATCGACCGCGGCGGCACCACCCTGGAGGACAAGCTGGTCCGGGCGGGCGTTTTCGTCACCCAGGCCCGACGAATGGTGGAGCACGAGTCGTATTTCGACGAAGAAGAAGTCGACCTGATGTTGACCAAGAATGCTGCGACGTTCCTGCAGGAATGCGGCGAGTTTTTTGCGCCTTATTTCTTGGCCGCGAGGCTGACCGGCGAGGTGCGCAGTGACCTCGGCATCCACTCGGCAACCGAGTGGTTCGCGCGAATGTTGTTCTCGCTGTTCACAACTCCGTCGCCCAACCTCGACATGGACGACGATGGCGTGGTGGCCGACTTCGTCCGCGCATATGTCGTGCGGGGATTCGTGGATGACCGGATTAAGAGGCGCTAGTCGCTGGCGGGCAACGGCTTTGTTGCCTTGACGCTCAGCGGCGCGGCACCGACCGTCAGGGTGCCCGCCCCAGGTCTGGTCACCAACACCTCTGACCCCGCCGCATCGACGTAGCGCTTCCCCACCACACTGCCGTCGGCCAGGTGCGGATCCAGGGTCGCCGCTGGATCGATGTCGGCGTCGAGCGGCACCATGGCCGCTCCGCCGCACCGTAGGTCGGCGAGGCCGGCGGTAGCTTTCACGACGATCACCTGCGTGTCGCACACCTGACTCTGCAGCCGCATGCCGGACTTCATCTCGTCTCCCTACTGGTCAGCCGACGCCAGCGTCAACTGGTGTCGTCACCCTCTGACGCCACCCCATTAGCTGCGATTATGGACATTCTCAATAATGAAAGGGATCATTATCTCGTATGTTCTCATATCCGAGTCGCCGCGTCGTCGTCGGGCATTTGCAGGAGCGTCACCGTCCACGCCAGACGATCGCGCCGACCGAGTAGGGAGTGGATGCCGATGGCTGCGGAATCTGGGACGGAGGGGGATGGGGCTGAAACCCGTCGTCGGCGACCTACTGCAGATGGGGCGTTTCCATGCAGGTTGACGGTGGTGGGTGTCGATGCCGCCGACGTCGTGACCGCGGCGGGCGGGCTCGTATTCGATGCGGTGCGCGTAGGGTGGGCGGTCGATCTCTACCTGGAGACTGCCGACGACCAACGGGCCCTCCAGATCCTTGGTGCGTCCGGACGCCCGCTGTCTGACGGGTTCGGCTGTGAGGCGGACTGGCCCAGCGCTATCTTCCTGGCCGCGGATCTGCACCGCCGACACAGCGGGGTCCGAAGCTTTGTGCGGGATGCGGACCGTCGCGAGCGCACGGATGTGGCGATCTGGGGTGAAGACTGCCCGTCGGACCTGGCGACCGGCGCGCGCATCGAGCACAAGCTCAGCCACGCCGCCGCAGCATTCAAGCGCCACGCCCTAGACGCGGCTGGATTGACACCACAGCTCACCCAGACCGAGCCATTTCGCAGCCGGGGCCGTCGGCCACCCACCGTGCCATCGCCGGCGCGGCCATGATTCATCCCGCCTTGCGCACGGGCACGTTGGACCACCCACAGACGTTGGACATGGCTACCCTCCGCAACCCGCTGCGGTCGACTTCGTATTCGGGGACGATATCGAGCAGCGCATCGAGCGCGATACGGCTCTCCATTCTCGCCAGCGCCGCCCCCAGACAGCTGTGCACGCCATACCCGAACGCGAGATTGAAGCCCATCTTGCGCTTCCTGTCGATGTCCAGCCGATCGGGGTCGGGGAACATCCGCTCATCGCGCGTCGCCGAGCCCGTGACCAGCAGGACAGCGCTACCTTCGGGAATTGTCTTGCCGTGCAACGTCACATCGCGGGTGGCGGTGCGGATCTGGTACTGCGACGGCGCCTCGTAGCGCAATAACTCTTCGACCGCGGCGGGAATCTTGCCGCGGTCCTCCCGCAACTTCTGCCACTGGTCGGGAAAGTCGGCGAAGGCGACCATCGCGTTGCCGACGAGCTTGGTCACGGTCTCTGCGCCCGCTCCCCCGAGCATGGTCGCGAACCCGGTGATATCCACATCAGTGAGCTTCTCCACCTGACCGTCTCGCTCGATCTCGGTCTCGATGAGTCGACTGATCATGTCGTCGCGGGGTTCGGCACGACGCTGCTGTACCAAGTTGTAGTAGTAGAGGCCGGTCTTCGTCGAGGCTTCGAATCCTTCTGCCGTGGTGGCGATCTCCCCTGGCCGGCGTTCAAGCAGCAGATCGAGCCAGACCCGAATTTGGTCGCGATCCTGCTTGGGCACTCCCAGCATGGTGGTGATGACCTCGTTCGGAAACAGGGCCGAGAAGTCGGCCACGACATCGAACGAGGACGGGTCGAGCGCGCCGATGCGTTCGTACACCTTGTCGCGCACCATGTCTTCCAGCGCGGCGATCGCGCGCGGGGTGAACACGTTGCTGACCAGCCTGCGCATCTTCTGATGTTCGGGCGGGTCCATAGAGATAATCACGTTGGGCACCGGCAGCGCGTCGTCGTGCGCCTGCACCATGTCCAACGTCGCGCCCTTGGCCGAAGAAAAGGTTTCGTGGTCCTTGGTGGCGGGCGTCACGTCCTCATAACGTGTCAAGGCCCAGAAGTCCCACTTATTGCTGTAGTAAACGGGAGCCTCGTCGCGCAGGCGTCGGTAGGTGTCGAACGCCCCGTTGAAGAAGTCTTGAGAAAACGGGTCGAATTCGACAGGGTCATCAACGACAGCCTCCGACGCCGTCGAGCTCATAGGATCGCCCCCGTCTCCTTGTAACCCTCTATCGTTTCCCAGTCCAAGCCTGCCTCCATCAAGACTTCCTCGGTGTGCTGGCCGTGTTCGGGCGCCCCGGGAGGGATTACGGCCCGTTCGTCGAACTGGACGGGGTTGGTGGGCAGGGCGTACGGCGTACCGTTCATCGTCGTGGTGTTCGCGATGTAACCGTTGGCGGTCACCGCCGGGTCATGGCACAGCTCTGCCGGCGTCTGCACCACGCCCCACGCGCCGGAAATGTCCGCAAGCTGTTCACGCCATTCGACGAGTGTGCGTTGGGCAAACACCTCGTCCATGAGCAAGATGAGCTCTGTGCGGTTGGCGAATCGCGATGCGGGATCGGCGAATCGCGCATCGTCGATCAACTCGGGTAGGCCGATGGCGCGCATCATTTCCGGGTAGAACTTGTCGAGTTGCAGCATCATCAGCTGGACGTAGCGGCCGTCTTTGGTGCGGTAGGTCCCCACCAACGGGTTGGGCGCGTCGGCGTGGCTGTACTTCGGGACGGAACCGCCGCCGTGAATCTGGCTCACGGCAACGTCGGGGCTGAGGTTCCAGGCCGCCAGCCCGAGCAGGGAGACGTCCACAATTGACCCCTGGCCGGTGGTGGCTTTCTTGTACAACGCGGCCGCAATCCCGCCCGCGATCGCCATACCTCCGAGCAGATCCCCGAAGGCAGGCCGCGAGCGCACCAACTCGCCGGCGTCTTCGGTAAGCATTGTGGCGATGGCGCCGCGAGCCCAGTAGGAGACGCCGTCGTAGCCGGGTTTGTCCGAATCTGGCCCTTTTGGGCCGTGACCCGACCCTCGCACGTAAACGATGCTGGGGTTCGCGTCCCTGATGTCGTCGACGTCGATGCCCATCTTCTTGCGGCGGTTCGGCAGATAGCTGGTGAGGAACACGTCGCATGTCGCGGCAAGCTTACGGACGACGTCCTGGCCACCAGGAGTACTCAAATCGACGCCGATAGACTTCTTCCCCCGATTTGGTATCTCGATCATGTAGTTGACGGCACCACCACCCTGGTCCACGATGCCCATCGTGACGAGGCCACGTTGCGGGTCGCCGCCCTCGCGTGGCTCGACCTTGATGACCTCAGCCCCCCACTCCGCCAGCACGGCGCCGGCCGACGGCACGAAGGTCCACGCGGCAACCTCCAGCACGCGGACGCCGCTGAGTACTTTGTCGACGGAAATGACGGCCTCCATTGGTCGCAGGGTTACGGGTGCGAGCGCACCAACAGGTCAGCAAGGGCGCAAACGCCCGTTTGCATGTTGTGAGAATGGCAGTTCCGAACGGATTTGTAAACCGCGCCACCGGTGAGGCAGCCAGCCAGAACGCTACGGGCGCGCCGACAGTCGTTCGGGCAGGGCCGGGTCTCCGTCAGCCCAGAAGGCCCGCCACGTCGGCATCCGCTGGGGCATGGCCGCGCGCAACCGGATGTCGGTCGGCCAGCGCATGAACTCCGGTCCCGGTCGCTCCGTCACATCGACCGAGTACCAGGGATGCTCCCGTCGTTTGACGAAACACCATTGGTTATCGCGCCGCTCGTAGACGTCGTCGTAACGCATGGTGATCACATACCACCCGTCGCCGTCTTCGTGCTCGGCGCGGCAGTAGATAGATCCGATCGCATGGTCGGCATCGACAAAGTCGAATTGGTGGCCGCAGACCAAGTGGATGCTGCGGTAGAACCGCCGAAGCACGCCGTCATACCAACGCTTTAACGCATCCCTGCCCCGACCCTGCGCGCCGGCATCGACATCCTCGACGAACAACGCCACCAGCGCGTCGAGATCACGGGCGTCGAGAGCCATCGCGTACCTGGTGGGTAGCTGACTGATCGCGAGGCTCGACTCCACCCGGTCCAACCCGTCGCCAGCGGAGGGACTCACTGATTCTGTCGCCATATCGGGGATTGTAGGCGTCGGGCGATCAACGAGAACTGGTGTTCTCGTATTTCGGAAATCTACTATCCTACGCTCATGCCCTTCCCGACCATTCCGCCCACGATTCCTGCGCTCGTGAGGTCAAGCTCCGCCCGTTTCGGGGACAAGCCGTTCCTCATCGCAGACGGGCAGGAATTGACCTATACCGATCTGGACGGGCGCTCGGCCGCACTAGCGACCGCCCTGTTGGCGGAGGGCATCGGGAAGGGTGATCACGTCGGAATCTTGATGCCTAACAGCATCGAGTGGGCACTGGCCTGGTTTGCCACCACACGTATAGGCGCGGTCGCCGTTCCGCTCAACACCTTTCACAAAGCGTCCGAACTGGCATGGACCGCCCGTCATGCTGACCTGCGGACGATTCTGGCGTGGTCACGGTTCCGCAATCACGACTTCCTCGCCCGGCTTCAAGAAGCATTGCCGGGGCTGTCTGATCAGCGCGAGCCAGGCCGCATCGCGATACGGCAAGCGCCGTTTCTGCGGACCGTCGCGGTGTGGGGCCCATCCGATCGGGCTTGGACGACAAGGCTTCCCGCCGATGGCGCGGTGTCGGATAACGACGCCGGCTTCCTGGTGGACGTGGAATCGTGTGTGACACCGGCTGATGACGCGATGATCATCTACACCTCGGGCAGCACCGGTGACCCGAAGGGACCCGTACACAGCCAGGGCACCCTGGTCCGCCATACCTACAACCTCACGTTCGCCTACGGCGTCACCCACGATGATGTGATGTTCACCGCCATGCCCTTCTTCTGGGTGGGTGGGCTGATCACCGGATTGCATGCGGTGATCCACCACGGCGCGACCCTGGTCACCCAGCCCGCATTCGATGCGGCGGAGGCCCTGGAACTCATCGAGCTCCACCGCGCGACGATCACGCTGGGCTGGCCGCAGCAGGGCAAGACGCTGGCCGAACATCCCGAGTTCTGCGCACGCGATCTGAGCTCGGTGCGACGCACCAGCATGCCCGCGATGGTGCCGGCCGAGCGTCGACCAAAGGGCCCCAATGCTCTGGGGATGACGGAACTGTGTGGCAATCACATCGGGGTGGACCCGTATCTGCCGCAACCCCCCGAGCGGTCCGAGACCGGCGGGGTATCGGTCGACGGACTGCACCATTTGCTCGTGGATCCCGACACAGGACGACCGACGCCCGTCGGTACGCCGGGCGAAATCTGGGTTCGCGGATACTCGTTGATGCAACGCCTGCACAAGCGTGAGCGCGAAGAAGTGTTCACCCCGGACGGGTACTACCGGACGGGCGACTGCGGCGTCGAATATGACGACGGATGGATCAGGTTCACCGGCCGCTTGGGCGACCTGATCAAGACGGGTGGCGGCACCAACGTCACACCCGGCGAAGTCGAACTGGCGCTCGCCGACTGCGACGGCGTGCTCGAAGCGTACGTGGTTGGCGCCGAGAGTCGTGACGACGGGACGGTGGTCGCCGCGGCGGTGGTCCCGCGCGGTGAATCGGCGCTCGACGGTGAGTCTTTGCGGGCGCAACTGCGCGGCCGGCTCTCGGCGTACAAAGTGCCGAAGTTCATCTGGATCGCCGCAAAGCAGGACCTTCCGTTCACCGCGACCGGAAAGGTCAAGAAGTTGGAGCTGGCCCAGCAGCTCAGCGCGCTATTGGCGCGCCCCTAGGGGTTAACCGGTTGCCCGTCGGCCATGTTGGTGCTCATCAGTGTCAAGGGGATGCCGAACAGCGGCTCCAGCTTGACTTCGGTCAACTCGAATCCGTCGCCCTCATGCCGCTGCCGGAAGTCGGACTTGACGCCGTATCGCGCGGCGATGTGTTCGCCCGCAGCACAATCCGCCGTGCGCACGATGACGGAGAACAACCCGTCGCCGTTGCGGGCCAGGAAGTCCGCCGCAGTACCCGCGTCCGTTGGTGCGGCGGCGGTGGGGGCGATGAGCTCGAAACCGCGGGCCCAGTCGAGGCGGATCTGCAGGCCCAGGTGTTCCAGTTCGAAAGCCTGAAACTGAAAGCCGAAGGAGCTCAGGTAATCCGCAGCACGTTCGAGGCGCTCGAGTCCGATCGCGAACACGACATGGTGCAACATCGGCAGTGGCTGCGACATGACAGCAACTCTACGACGTACTAAACCAGGATTTTCGATTACCGGAAACATCAATTCTCATTGGGGTAGATTCGCGGCTGCGTATCCAGTTCTCCGCGGAGAGGCGCTTCGTGGCACTCGAACAGTTCAACCTAGATGGTCAGGTGGCGATCGTCACCGGTGCCGGGCGTGGCGTCGGCGAGGGCATCGCCAAGGTGCTCGCAGAAGCGGGCGCAACTGTCGTTGGTACGGCGCGCACGTCGTCTGAGGTGGAACAGACGGTCAAGGAGATCGAAGACTCGGGCGGAAAAGGCCTCGCACTCACGGCCGATGCGCTCGAACGCTCCGACAGCGAGCGCGTGGTGCAGACCACGGTCGATAAGTTCGGCCGTATCGACATCCTGGTCAACAACGTTGGTTTCGCAACCTACGGCCCATTTCTGAGCCTCACCGACGACAACCTTCGGCAGACGTTCGACTACTGCGTCACTTCTGCATTCATCATGAGCCAGCTTGCCGTGCCACACATGTTGAAGGTGGGACGGGGCTCAATCGTCAACATCTCCTCCGGGGCCGGTCGATTTGGAATCCGTGGACTATTGCCATACTCCGTGGCCAAGGGCGGACTCGAAGCGCTGACCCGAGCCATGGCGCAGGAGCTCGCCCCGAAGATCCGCGTGAATGCCATCGCCCTGGGCGCGTTCATGACGACCGGGCTGCAGTCGAGCTTCGACCTGATGCCGGGCTCTGAGGAGAAACTCAAGGAGCTGACGCCGCTGCATCGGATCGGCGACGTCGCAGACCTCGGCCGGCTGACGTTGTATCTGTCCACCCGCGATTGCTACGCCACCAATTCGACCTTCATCGTCGACGGTGGTCTCCAAGGGCCGAATTCGTCCCTTCCAATCCCCGATCTGTAGCCAGAAACACTCAATGAAGGAGCAATAGTCTTGGCTGACAAGGTCTTACGCGTGGCAGTCATATCGACGGGCGGTGTGGGCAGCATCGCGTTACGCGCGATCAACCGCCGTTCGCACCTCGACTTGGTAGGTGTATGGGTGCATAGCCCTGAGAAGACGGGCCGCGACGCCGGCGAGGTCGTGGGGCTGGGCCCCATCGGCGTGATGACCACATCCGATCTCGACGACATCATCAAGCTCAAGCCCGACTGCGTGGTGTATGCGGCCATGAGCGCCGAGATGGATGCGGCTGCGGTTCCCGACTACGTCCGCTTCCTGACGGCCGGCATCAATGTGGTCACCACCAACACGCCGGGAATGATGTTTCCGGACAGGTGGATTCCCGACATGGCCGACCAGGTGCGTGCCGCGGCGCTCGCGGGCGGGGTCACGATATACACGTCGGGCATTGAACCAGGATTCGCCGGCGACCAGTTCGCCGTCCTGCTGTCGACCTTGTCCAGCACCATCCGCTCGGTCCGCGCGCAGGAGATCTTCGACTACTCGGCCTACCCCAATGCGCACCTGATGTTCGACGCGATGGGGTTCGGTCGCCCGCTGGACTTCACACCGCTGCTCGAGCTGGATGGCGCACAGCAGTTCGCGTGGGGACCACCGATCGGCCTGGTGGCGCGTGCCCTCGGCGTCGAGCTCGACGAGGTCACCGAAAGCTATGAGCGCGTGATCACCCCGCGCGACCTGCACGTGGCGTGCGGGTTGATTCCGGCGGGCACCTGCGGCGCGGTGCGGGCCGAGACCACCGGAGTCGTTGACGGTCACCCGGTGATCACCATCGAACACGTCAACCGGATGGCTCCCGACCTGGCACCGGAGTGGGCGTCGGCACCAAATGGCACCTACCGCATCGTCATCGAGGGCGAACCGCGCATCCAGTGCGATCTTCGCCTGGGCACCGAGGACACCCCGGCATCGGCCAATGACAACGCAATGGAGGCGACGGCCATGCGCGTGGTCAACGCCATCCCGTACGTGGTCGATGCGGCTCCCGGCATCGCGACCTCGCTGGATCTGCCGATCACCGCGCCTCGCAACGCATTGGTCTTCGACTAGACGGTGAACATCGGCCAGCGGGGTGCACCCCTGACCTCGTTGCCGCCGTCGATCGCAAAGCCGGGGACTACGGTCGCAGACGATTCCGTGGATAGAATCATTGTTCTCGTTCTACGGTAAAGATTGTTCTCAGATACAGCGCGTGGTGTAGCGTACGCGTGTGCCAGACATGACCGGCAAGGTGGTACTCGTTACCGGGGCAGCCCGCGGCCAGGGCCGCGCGCACGCCGACAGGTTGAGCGCCGACGGCGCCGACGTCATCATCGTCGATATTGCTGGCCCGCTGCCGCCAAGCGTCCCATACGATTCGGCCACCCCCGAGGAGTTGGCGGAAACCGCCAGCCTCGTCGCCGCGAACGGCAGGCGTGCGGTCACCGCGATCGTCGACACCCGCGACCACGATGCACTCTGCGCTGCTGTCGACAAGGGAGTAGCCGAACTGGGCCGGCTCGACGTGATCGTCGCCAATGCCGGCATCTGTTGTCCGGCTCCTTGGGATCAGGTGTCCCCCTCCGATTTCCAGGACACCATCAACATCAACCTGGTCGGTACATGGAACACGGTGATGGCCGGCGCCAAGCACATCATTGCCGGTGGACGTGGCGGGTCGATCATTCTCATCGGATCGGTGGCAGGTGTGAAGATGGAGCCCTTCATGGTGGCCTATACGGCAAGCAAGCACGGCGTCACGGGGCTCGCGCGCTCGTTCGCGGTCGAACTCGGTCGCTACGACATCCGGGTGAACAGCCTTCACCCCGGGTCGGTCGCGACGCCGATGGGTAGTGGCCGGATGATCGAAGCGATGCAGCAGGCAGCGGATTCCTACTCTCATCCGCAATACGGGTTCAGCAAGCAACTCCTACCGAACGCGGTGACGATGCCCGAGGATGTTGCAAACGCAGTTGCGTGGCTGGCCTCAGATGAGTCGAAATTCGTTACTGCCGCCGCGATTTCCGTTGACGTCGGAGTCGCCCAGGCGTAGCAGGACGGGCGACAAGCGTCATCGCAGCGCCACCGACGGTGCGAGACGGCTGACGGCGTAGAACATCATTGATTCACCGCCGCCTCGGCCGCGGCGGCACGCTCCAGGTAGGGCCACGCGAGCGCGGGCGGGAGCCCGCCACACAGCGGATGCAGGGGCAGTGGCCTGCCGCTGCGCAGTGCCGTCGCCGCCTCGTCCGGTGTGAAGATTGCGTAGGCCCCAGGTGAATCACGCAGCTCGGCAACGGTTTTGGCGCTGGTGATGCTGGCGACCGAATCGTCACCGCGCCGGTAAGACGCCGCCATCAGCGCGTCGTGCAGGAGATAGGGCCCGATCTCGGCCCACGCCGCGTCCACATCGTCGGCTACGAATGCCGTCGTGGGCCCCGCGTTGTCCGGGAACATCGTGGGTCCTGGCTCGTGACCATGCGCGCGTGACTCGCTCTCGAACAGCTCGAGTAGCCCCGGTGGGTTCGCCTGGGCGACGAACCCGAGGCCGTGCCGCGCGGCCCGTTTGACCGCCGCCGGGCTGCCTCCGGCGATCATCAACTGCGGTCCGTTCGGGCCGACGACCGCGGGCGTCACGTGCACACGCCTGCCGTCGACGGTCACCGTCTCCCCTGACAACAGCCGCAACACGAGATCGGTGTACTCGTCGGCGAGGCGTCCGCGCCTGCGTGGATTCACACCGAGGTGCTCGTACTCCTCGTCGCGATGGCCCACGCCAAGAACGTAAGCCGCGCGGCCCTTGCTGATGATGTCGAGCACCGCGATGTCCTCCGCGAGCCGGACCGGGTTGTACAGCGGTACAACCAAGGCGGCCAGCATGATCGCGATGCGTTCGGTGCGGCCTGCGATCGCCGACGCGAGCATCAGCGGCGACGGCAGGTGACCGTCCTTTGCGGCGTGATGTTCGGAGAGGATGACCGCGACACCGCCACGGGTCTCTGAGTAGGCGCACATATCCAGTGCCGCGGCGTACAAGTCGGCGAATGGTGCGCCCTGGACCGAGGATCGCATATCGAACCGCAACGTGAACATCGACGAACTCCTTGTATCGCAACAATCCGTGACTACGTCACTTGTAAAGGGTCCCGGTTTGCCTGTCTCCTCGAGATGCCCGTCAGGGTCGTACACCTTGATAGTCGACTTCCCAGTAGGGCCTGGTCGAAATCGAAAATTCAGCACTATACCGTACTTTAAAGTATGTTACGGTTTCAGGCGTGACGCCCTCCGCGACAGATATCGAGCCGATGACCGAGAAAGGTTACTTAGTGCCTTCTAAAGTGCGTGCTAATGGGCGGGTTGTTGCGGCATACACAGTGCGCGAGTCTCGGGTGGTCATCGCCGACCTGCCGGCGGCTTCCAGGGCCAGTGCGCATTTCTTGACTCATCCGTTGCAGCTAACCAAACGAGATGTCGACATCATTTCGGGGCACGTCGTTTTCGACTATGACGTCAGTCGCGAGCCGTCCGGCGCCCCGTCATTTGGTGCCAGCGTCTCGTCGATTGCGACGGTCTGATGATCCGGACATTGTGGATTGAGGCCTCACCAAAAGGCGAAGCGTCCTTGTCGTCAGCGCTGGCCGAAGAATTTCTGGCGGCCGCGCCTGCTGAATCTGTTGGATTCGTAGAGCATTTCAGCGTGTGGTCGGATGATCTCCCGGTCACAGACGGTGATGTGGCGATTGCCAAGTTCGCGCCGTTGTTCGGGGAAGCGATCACCTCGGCACAGGCCACGAAGTGGCAGCGCATCGTCGATGAAATCGAGAGGGTTCGCGCTTTTGACCGACTTGTGATTTCCTCGCCGATGTGGAATTGGTCGGTGCCGCATCGGTTGAAGGCATGGATCGACGTGTTGGTACAGCCCTTGCTCAGCTTCACCCTAGATCAGGACGGTCGTCACGTCGGAACTCTGGGCCAAGGAAGACCGGCTCATCTGATACTGACGCGTAGCAGCTCCTACGATGGTCGGCATCCCGACCTACAGGACTTCCAATTGCCCTACCTGGACTATGTATTCACCATGCTCGGCTACACGGTCGACGCGTTGGTTATCGAGCCCACCACGCGCTGGACGGTCGAGGAGCGCGAACAGTTTCGTCAGGATTCACTGTGCAGGGCACGCGATCGCGGCGTCTCGTTACCCGCGCTCACCGAGGGTGGGTGAGCAGGAGGTCATGGAGCGTTAAGTCCCGCATCCGTTTCCACATGGGCTACGTGTCGTCACTGATCTCGAAGACGACCTTCCACGCGTCGCGAAACCCCCTCGACTCGTAGAGAGTTTGTGTTAAAACACAACGCAAACAAGCTTTCCGCTCCCGTTCGCCGGAATTAGCCGCCCGCCTCCGCCGGCTTCCCGCTGTTGCCCTTGATGACCGGCATGTTCGTCCACGTGCCCTGGTCGTCGCGATACCAGCCGGCGGCGGCCAACGCACCTCCGTCGGCGTGCAGCACAGTTCCCGACACCCAGGCGGCCAGCGGGCTCGCGAGAAACAGCACACAGCCCGCGATGTCCTGCGGGGTCCCGAAGCGGCCCAGCGGAATCCAGCGCGGTATGTGGTGTCGCTGCGATTCGTGAATCATTCGGTCGAGCGGCACCTGGGCACTGTCGGTCGTCTCGGGTGCGACGGCGTTAACCCGGATGCCCTCCGGGCCCAACTCGAGGGCAAGGCTCATCGTGAAGCCAGTCACCGCGGCTTTGAAGGCACCGTACACCGCGAATCGAGGTATCCCCCGGAAGCCCTCGATCGACGAGACGTTCGTGATACTCGGGTTGCCGTCAGCGGCACGCAGCAGCGGCAGCATGACGCGGGTGACCAAGAAGATGTGCTTGAGATTCACCCGATAGATGTCGTCGATCTGCCCGTCGGTGAGCCGCTCAAACGGCGTCGGCCGCGTCATGAAGTGGCCGACATTGTTCACCAAGACGTCAAGGCGCCCGTACCGCTCGTTGATCGTACCGGCGAGCGCCGAGACGTCGGGAGCGACGGTCGCATCGCCCGTGACTACGAGCGCCCGGTTGCCGAGCCGGCTGCGCAGGTCCTCCGCCCGCTCCGGATCGACCTCGAGTGCGACGACCGACGCACCCAGGTCCGCGAACGCCGCCACGGTGGCTCGCCCGATGCCCGCGCCCCCTCCGGTAACCAGCACTACCTTGCCGTCGAAATCGATCACGTCATCTCCTTACCCGTGCCGAGCGATGTGGGTCCACCCTCGGTGAGAATATTAATTCTCACATGCGAGAATCGGATTAACATTGGCGCGGCTAGCCATGGGCAGCGGCAGGAACCTAAGCGAGGGGGCGGTGGATGATGGCCCCCGCGACGCTTCGCAGCTTCGTTTTCGCCGTCGAGTTCCGGATCGCCGAATCCGACCGCATCGGCCCTGTCCTGCAACGCCACCAGGACAGCCTCGTCGACCTCGGGGCCCGCTACGCGTTCGTCTATGAGTCGATCGTCGACCCGGGAAATGTCCTGGTGATCATTGGTATCCGCACCGAACAACCGCTGCTCAGGCTGCTGCGCTCGCCATACTTCTTCGAGTGGTTCGACGCGGTTGGCGTCGAAGACATCCCTGCCGTCTTCGCGGGAGAAACGGTTGAGCGATTCGACATCG
>Ga0213876_10000577_pt1 | contig 27304 bp, 22 predicted proteins | sample BarmaccomBMRX_R9_FD_160113 | JGI IMG/M metagenome (GOLD analysis project Ga0213876, IMG submission 160113) | Root-associated microbial communities from Barbacenia macrantha in rupestrian grasslands, the National Park of Serra do Cipo, Brazil - RX_R9 | ecosystem: Host-associated > Plants > Roots... | reverse complement strand
CATCCGCGGCCAGATCGTCGCCTTCCGCGACCAGCAGTTCACCGTCCTCATCGGCTCCGCCCGCGGCGGCAACCGCCGCAGCCGCATGACGCTCAACATGGAGGACGTGGAGTCCATCGAGTTCGACAACGCCGACGCGGCCGACGCCGCGGGCGCCCCCGACACGAACAGCACCTACAACCCCCCGGCCGAGACGGCGCGCACGCAAGCCCCTTCGCCGCAGCCGACCCCGCGCCGCGAGGAGCCGCGCCCGACCTCGACGGGTCAGCGCCCGCCCGTCCTCGGCAACGACACCGGCTCCGCCCGCAACAACCCGACCAACACCCCGACGACCTCGCCGGCGCCCGCGCGCGGCAGCGGCGACTCGCCCTTCTTCCCCGTCCGCGTCCGCGTCGCGGCCGACAACAAGGCCAACGGCTGGACGGACTCGGGCCTGATGGTCAGGAAGGGCCAGCGGCTGCGCATCACGGCGACGGGGCGCGTCAGCTTGGGCGAGGGGCGCTTCTCGACGCCGACCGGCCTGCCGCGCGTCGTGGACACGGAGAAGCTGATGCGGAACGAGCCGACGGGCGAGCTGATCGCCGTCATCGGCGATGACAACGACGAGTTCATCGCCGTCGGCGCCAACCGCGAGTTCTACGCGCCGCGCGACGGCCGCCTCTTCCTCGGCGTCAACGAGGGCAAGCTCGACGACAACACGGGCAGCTACGACGCCCTCATCGAGGTCGAGCCGGTGACGAGCGGCGGTCAGTAGTTCACAATTTTAACCACAGAGACACGGAGGCACAGCTTGTTGAGATATTTCTCCAAGCTGTGCCTCCGTGTCTCTGTGGTTAAATCCTTCTCCGCGGCGGCGCGCGAGAAACCATTTGCCCGCCCCACTCATCCTAAGACCCTGGCCTTCGTTTTATTTGACCGCGCCGCGGGCGCGCCTTATAGTTCGGGCGAACCCTTTAATGAGAACTCGCCCGGCCCTACAATCCGAAAGGTTTTACGGAATATGAACACCCGCTTTACGCGCCGCGTCGCCGCCGGCGCCCTCGCGCTCCTCATCGGCGCGGGGGCCGGAGTCTTCCCCGCCTTCGCCCAGTCGCGCCGCACGCCGCCGCAGGCGCCGCAGAAGAAGAACACGCGCCCCGACGAGCAGACGCCCGACCCTTCGAAGCCGCAGCAGGAGCCGCAGGAGCCCATCCCGCCCGACACGCTCAAGGAGCAGGAGGTCGTCAAGGTCGCCTCCAACATCGTCCAGGTCGAGGCCGTCGTCTACAACAAGAAGAACGGCTCCATCGTGATGGGCCTCAAGAAGGAGAACTTCGCCATCTTCGAGGACGGCATCCAGCGCGACGTGACCAACTTCTCGACGCCCGACGCGCCCATCACCGTCTCGGTCGTCATGGAGTACAGCAAGCTCGGCCAGGACATCGGCTACTACGGTTCGAGCGGGATGGAGGCCGGGCAGCTCGAAGTGCTCCGGCCGATGGCCGCCTTCCTCTCGCAGTTCATCAAGCCGCCCGACGACTACGTCTCGGTCATCGCCTACGACATGCGGCCGACGCCCCTGACGGACTTCACCAACGACCCGGCCCGCATCAATCAGGTCATCATGCTGCTCCTGCGCAACCAGCCCGCGTTCCGCGAGACGAACCTCTTCGACGCGCTCAAGCTGACGCTCGCGGGCGGCCGCGCCGACTCGGTCGTCCTGGAGAACTCCGACAAGCGCTGGCAGGAGTACGCCGGGATGAAGGACATCCAGGGGCGCCGCAAGGCCGTCTTCCTGATTTCGAGCGGCATCGACACCTTCAGCAAGATCAACTACGACGAGATACGCAAGATCGCGCAGAACGCGGGCGTGCCCATCTACATCGTTGGGACGGGGAACCTCTTCCTCAAGAAGTACGACGCCAACATGTCGGCCGAGGACGGCCTCGGCGGCGCGACCACGCCCGGCCGGATGACCTTCCTCCAGGCGCAGAACACGCTGAAGACGCTGGCCGACGAGACGGGCGGCGCCTACTTCCCGATGACCTTCCCCGGCGAGATTCCGGCCATCCTCAACAGCATCAACGCCATGATGCGCAACCAGTACAGCCTCGCCTACTCGGCGGGCGAGCGCCGCGACGGCAAGAAGCACAAGATCGTCGTCAAGGTGGACGTCAACGGCGACGGCGTCTACGACGACAAGGATTTCGTCGTCAAAGCCCGCCAGTTCTACAACTCGCCGAAGGACGACAAGAGTAAGCAGTGAGCGGTGAGCGGTAAGCAGTCCGCGGTTAAAAGCGAAGGCGGCCGGTCGTGATAGACCCGGCCGCCTTCATCCTTTTAAACTGCTTACTGCTCACCGCTCACGCCCCATACAGGCGGACGCGGAACTCGTCATTGACGGCGTGCACATCGGTCTTGCGCCCGGAGAAGAGGCGCGACTCGCGCAGGAGCATGGGCAGGCCGCCCGCGTGGAGGCGCAGGCCGTAGGCCGGGCTCTGGAAGACCGAGGCCGTCTGCGAGTTGAGCCGCTGCTGGATGCCGTAGCGGATGGCGCGCTGGGCGGCGGGCGCGAAGCCGGCCGTGCGCCGCGGGTTCGTGACCTCGATTGAGTGGTCGAAGACGTTGACGCGCGTCGTGACGCCGGGCAGGGCCAGGTCGCGGTGGACGAGCGCGTTCGCCAGCGCCTCCGTCAAAGCCCCGCGGTGGTAGTTCGCGCGCGGCGCGACGGGCGAGTCGGCCGCGGCCTCGACGCGCGACGTGCGCGGCCGCTTCTCCCAGAGGTCGCAGTAGCGCTCGACGAAGCGCACGGCCGACTCGAAGAGCGTGTGGAGGTTCCCCATCAGCTCGACCGACTCGACCTTCGGCGCCTGCGTGTCTCCGCCCGCGTAGCGCGCGCAGAGGACGGTCGAGCGCGGGAGGAGTTCCGCCACGCGCTCGTCGCGCCCGAAGAGGAGGAGCCCCGCCACCGTCGGCGCCGTGCGCTCGGTGAGCGAGCCCAGCGCGGCCGGCACGGCGAGCAGCAGGTCACGCTCCAGGACTTCCGCCGTCGGGTAGGCCGCGCCCGCCTTCGAGCCCGTCGCGTACGCGTCCGGCTCGAACTCGCGCACGAAGCTCCAGAGGTGCGCCTCGTCGATGTCGTCCACCTCGGCGCCGAGCGCGGCGACGTTCTCGTAAGAGAGCGGCCGCGTCTCGTCGAGGAGCGCCGACAGCTCCTCGCGCGTCGCCTCGCGCTTCTCCGCCCCGACGCGCAGGAAGTAGCGCCCGTCGTTCGTCCGGTACGGACGGCGCTTCCCCTCGATGTCTAAGGCGACGACCCGCAGGCCGTTGTCGAACGAGATGATGTCGATGAAGGGGAAGAGCGCGGGGTGCACGTCCTCGCGGCAGATGCGGACGAGTTCGTCGCGGACGGCGTCGGCGTCGTCCACGCCCTCGACGCGGAGGTTGTCGTTGACGCCGAAGACGATGACGCCGCCGCCCGTGTTGGCGAGCGCGACGATGCCCTGCGCGATGCGCTCGGGGTTCGAGAGTTTTACTTTTAGTTCGAGGAAGGTGTCCTCGCCGCCGCGGACGAGCGTCATCAGCTCCGAGCGCGAGGTCTGCGGGGCGGGCGTGGTCAGGTAGTCCTGGAAAGAGCGCACAGAGGGGGGCTCGTGCCTCTGGTGTCGGAATTTTCTGCGAGCCATTTGTGTAGGGGCGGGGCTCTCTTCACCCGCCCGGACGCCCCCGGCGGCGTCGCTGGATTAGTGCAGTAGGCAGTAGGCAGATGGCAGTAGGCAGTTCAGAACCTTAATTCAAGCGGTCGGAATTAAATCTTCAACGTCCGTCACGCGGAGCGATTGCATACTGCCATCTGCCTACTGCCTACTCTCCTTCAACCTATGATTTGTTCGTCCTCGCCGCCGCCGCGGCCGGTGACGGCTTCGAGGATTTCCAGCTCGCGCCGCTCAAGCTGACGCCCCTGGCGCGGGAGCACGAGCGCGTAAAGGCCGACCGAGAGCAGCGCGAACGCGGCGAGTATAACATACTTGACGGCGAGGCTCGCGGCGAAGTGCGCCGCCGCGACCGCGGCCGCCGGCGGCAGGAGCATCAGGCAGAAGATCGGCAACAGCAGCAGCCCCCCCACGCCCGAGCGGTTCATGCGCTTCCCGAACTGCGCGCGCTTCGGGAACTGCAAAGAGAGCCAGTTGGCGAGGGGCGCGAAGAGCGCGGCCGTCGTCACGAACGCGAGCAGCGCGAAGAGCAGCACGGGCGCCGTCAGACCGCCGAGGAAGAACCCGCCGATGCCTACCCCCACCGCGACCAGCAGCAGCGAGATGAGCGTCGCGGCCGCGTTCTTCGCCAGCAGTACCGTCCGCCGGCTCACCGGCGAGAGCACGACCGCGCGCATCCCCGCCCCGTCGTACCCGAACGAATTCGTCGAGACCGGCGAGACCAGCATGAAGATGTAGATGACGCTGAAGACCGCGCCCGCCCCCTCGGCGTACGGCGTGATGCCGCCCCACATCCGCCCGCTGCGCGCCCCGGCCGGCCCGAGCCTCAGCACGACGGTCAGCACCACGCCCATCAACGCCATGACTCGCAGCTGCGGGTTCCTCGTCGCGTAGCGCACCTCCTTCTCGAAGAGCGCCGAGAACTCCTGCGACACGAACGGCAGATGCCACCCGGCATAACCTTCCGCACGGCCTGCGTGCTGCGGCGTCGCCTGCGGCTCCTTCCGCTTCGCGCCCCCTCCCCCGATTCCGAGCGCCGTGCGCCGCGCGACGCGGTAGGCGAGCAGCACGCAGACGGACGCGTAGGCGGCGAGCGTCAGGATTGAGACGGCGAGCGCCCGCGTGTCGCCCGCGAAGAGCCCGCGCGCGAGCGCATTGGAGGCCGCGCCCGGCGGCGTCCAGTTCGCCCACCCGAGCGCGTCCGCGTGCTGTTCGAGGTAAGGCATCAACTGCCCCATCAGCACGCCCGTCAGCCCGAGCGCCGCGCCGACGATGGCGAGCGCCGTCTCGCCCCGCGTCCGCCGCGAACGCATCAAAGCGCCGACGCCCACCGACAGAAGCTTCGAGAACGACAGCCCGAACGCCACCGACACGAACGCGACCAGGAGCCCCGCCGCCAGGCTCCCGCGCCCGAGCCCGACGCCCACGCACAGGGCCAACAGCGAAGGCACGACGAAGACGGACGTGAGGCTCGTCAGGTCGCTCAGAAAGTCGAAGGCGAAGAGGCGGCCGAGCGAGACCGGGTAGAGCAGCATCCGCGCGGGCTCAAACCGGCTCCCGCCGCCGAGCGCCAGGGGCATCAGCGCCCACATCAGAAACATGACCGTGAAGACGAAGAGCAGCACGGCGAAGCCCGCGCTCAACTGCCGCGCGTCCACACTGCCGCCCCCCGCGTGCGCCGAGACGAAGTAGGCGCCCGCGCCGACGCCGACGGCCGCCGCCACCGACAGCGTCAACCCCGCCACCACGCCGAGCGCCGCCGCCACGCGCCCCGCCACGGCCCTGCGCGAGCGCAGGGAGTTGCGCACCAGCGTCCACTTCAACCAGACAAGCGCGAAGAGTTGTGACATACGTTTCCCGAAGCCCCGGCGTTATAATACGTCGCCTCGCGTTTTCATAAAACAGACCGGGAGAGAAGAAGCCATGACCGACTCGCTCGCCGAACATTACCTGAAGGACGTGGTGCGCGTCTTCCGCGGCCAGAAGAAGCTCGCCGACGGCGCCGTCGCGCAGGTCTCGGACGAAGAGTTCTTCCAGACCATCGACGCGGAGTCGAACAGCATCGCGCTCATCATGAAGCACATGGCCGGCAACATGCGCTCGCGCTGGACGGACTTCCTAACGTCCGACGGCGAGAAGCCCGACCGCCACCGCGACACAGAGTTCCTTATCGAAGGCGAAGACCGCGCCGCCGTCACCGAGCGCTGGGAGGCCGGCTGGCGCACGCTCTTCGACACGCTCGAATCCCTCAAGCCCGAAGACCTCGAACGCGCCGTCACCATCCGCGGCGAGCCGCACACGGTCGTCGAGGCCGTCAACCGACAGCTCTCGCACTACGGCCAGCACACGGGGCAGATCGTCTTCCTCGCCAAGCACCTCAAGTCCTCCGACTGGAAGACGCTCAGCATCCCGCGCGGCAAGTCCGAAGACTTCAACCAAGGTCAGGGGAGTTCGACGAGCGGGTATACGAAGGGCGCCCCTAAATGACGCCGCCGCTCCGCGCCTACGTCGGGATGGGCTCGAACCTCGGCGACCGCGCGGGGAACCTTCTGTTGGGCGCGCGCGGGATGTTGCAGGCGGGGCTCGTCCTGACGGGGCTCTCTTCCGTCTACGAGACCGAGCCAGTCGGCGTCTTCGAGGAGCAGCCCGCTTTCCTCAACATGGTCGCGGAACTCTCCGAGCCGCTGCCGCCGCCCGAGTCGCTGCTCCGGCTCCTGCTCGACATCGAACGCACGCTCGGCCGCAGCCGCGAGCGTCCGCTGGCGCCCCGCACGCTCGACCTCGACCTCCTGCTCTACGGCGGCGCGTTGTCCGCGACCGACACGCTCACGCTCCCGCACCCGCGCCTCCACCTGCGCCGCTTCGTCCTCGCCCCCCTGGCCGAGTTGATTCCCGACGCACAACACCCGACGCTCGGCGCGACCTTCGCCGATCTCCTCGCCGCCACCCCCGACCGCCCGTCCGTCCGACTGTGGGGGCCGAATAAAATGATGAATGAGGAGTGACGAATGATGAATATCGCCGTGTCGGGTTATTCATCATTCGTCACTCCTCATTCATCATTTCCCCTTGCCCGCCCGGGCGGGGCTGCCTATAATTTGGCGCTCTCAAATTTGCCGACACAACCAGCGCGAGCGTACACTGTCGCCAACATGCGCCGCCGAACACTTCCGCCGACGACCCGATTCCTCGTCGCACCGGTCTGCTCAGACTAGGAACAATCACACAATGGTCTATCTCAAACAGCAGCGCCCCGAGAAGGTGACCGTGCCCGCCGTCCGCCAGAGCAAGGAGCGCGGCGAGAAGCTGGTCTGCCTGACGGCCTACGACTACCCGACCGCGCGCATCGTGGACGGGGCCGGCACCGACATCATCCTCGTCGGCGACTCTCTGGGGAACGTCGTGCTCGGCTACGACTCGACGGTGCCCGTCACGCTCGAAGAGATGCTCCACCACACGCGGGCGGTGCGCCGCGGCGTCGAGCGCGCGCTCTTAGTCGCCGACATGCCCTACGGCACGTACCACACCGGCCCCGACGACGCCGTCCGCGCCGCGCTCCGGCTCGTCAAGGAGGGCGGGGCCGAGGCCGTCAAGCTCGAAGGCGGGCGCAACCGCGTCGAGACCGTCCGCCGCCTCGTCGCCGCGGAGATTCCCGTGATGGGGCACGTCGGCCTGACGCCGCAGTCCCTGAACAAGCTCGGCAGCTACCGCCTGCAAGCGAAGACGGCCGACGCCGCCCGCGCGCTCGTCGAGGACGCGCTGCTGCTCGAAGAGGCGGGCGCCTTCGCCGTCGTGCTCGAAGTCGTCCCGCGCGAGATCGCGCGCGAGGTGACGGCCGCCCTGCGCGTCCCGACCATCGGCATCGGCGCCGGGCCGGACTGCGACGCGCAGATTCTCGTCACGCACGACCTGCTCGGCCTCTCGTTCAGCAAGACGAGCCCGCGCTTCGTCCGCCAGTACGCCAACGTGCGCGACGCGATTAACGAAGCCATCCAGACCTACGCCGAGGACGTGCGCACCGGCGCCTTCCCTTCCGACGACGAGTCCTACCCACTCCCCGCCGACGCCGCCGCCGAACTCGGCCTCAAGCGCGACGCGGGCGAAGAGGAGAAGAAGACTTCGTGAACCGTGAACCGTAAACCGTGACAAGAAGAAAAGCAGTTCTTAGTTGTCACGGTTTACGGTTCACGGTTCACGGCTCGTTCACGAACACATGGAAATCATCAACCGCAGGCAGCGGATGGCGAGCGTCGCGCGCAAGTTGCGGCGCGAGGAGGACAAGACCATCGGGCTCGTGCCGACGATGGGCGCGCTGCACGAGGGGCACCTCTCGCTCGTGCGCGAGGCGCGCCGGATGTGCGACGTGGTCATCGTCTCGGTCTTCGTCAACCCGACGCAGTTCGGCCCCGCCGAAGACTTCGCGCGCTACCCGCGCGATTTGACGGGCGACACCACGAAGCTCGCCGACTACAACGTCGATTACATCTTCGCCCCGCCGGTCGAGGAGGTCTACCCGAAGAACTTCGCGACCTACGTCACCGTCGAGGGGCTCTCCGAGACGATGGAGGGCGTCGCGCGCCCCGGCCACTTCCGCGGCGTCGCGACCGTGCTCACCGTCCTCTTCAACTCCGTCCGCCCCGACTTCGCCTTCTTCGGCCAGAAGGACGCGCAGCAGACGCTCGTCGTCAAGAGATTGGTGCGCGACCTCGCCTTCGACATCGAGGTCGTCGTCCTCCCTACCGTGCGCGAGCAGACGGGGCTCGCCCTCTCCTCGCGCAACGCGTACCTGTCGGACGAGCAGCGCAAGGCGGCCGCCGTGCTCTACCGCGGCCTGGCGCAGGCGCGCGAGGTCTACCTCGAAGGCGAGCGCGCGGCGAAGCGCCTGGCCGAGACCGTGCGCGCGCAGGTGGAGGCCGAGCCCCTGGCGCGGCTCGAATACGTCGGGGTCGTGGACGCCGAGACGATGGAGAAGTACGACCGGCTCCCCGAAGACCGCCCCGTCCTCATCGCGCTCGCCGCGCAGGTCGGCAAGACGCGCCTCATCGACAACATCGTCATCCAGCCCGCGCGCCCGAAGACCGGCGTGACGGGGAGGCTGACGCTGCCGGGCGGCGAGCAGTCGAAGCCGTGAGCCTTGACAAGAAAAAGCCGTGAACCGTGAACCGTCAACCGTGACAAGAAAGTGCGGGCCTTTAGAACTGTCTTTCACTCGTCACGGTTGACGGTTCACGGTTCACGGCCTTTCTGACGCTTGCGGAGTCGCGGCTTTGCTGTATAATCTGCCGCCGTGACCGAAGGCAGGACGAGCGATCCCCGACGCCGCCGGCCGCCCTTCGCCGTTTGAGGGCGCGCGGGCTCACATTGACTTTCAAGCATTAAACTTACCCGCCCGCGGTAACAATCTTGAAACAGCACGCAGCAGTCGCTCGCCACCGCCGCCTCGTGCGTCGCCCCGGTGCGGGTTCGCCCTCGGCCTGAAAGGGTTGAGCCCGCCCGCGCCCGTTTCACGCGTTAACCATCGACACAGGAAAGACCGCCGCCACCACGCCAGCGCGTCGCCTGACCGTCCAGAGTTAGACCCTGAAGGAGACCACAATGGAACGCATCGTTCTCAAGCACCTTAGCGGCTCGAAGGCCAACCAGGTGGAAGAGTTCCCGCTCAACCACGTCAAGGAGTTGATCCTCGGGCGTGATCCCTCGTCAACGGTTAAGTATGACCCCGACCGCGACGACCTCGTCGGGCGTCAGCACGCCAAGATCACACAAGACCCGAACGACCCCTCGCAGTTCATCGTCTCCGACATGAACAGCCGCAACGGGACGTTTGTGAACAACCAGCGCATCAACGGCACCGTCCGCGTCAACCCGGGCGACCAGGTGCAGCTCGGCCCGGGCGGCCCGGCCTTTATCTTCGACGTCGAGCCGCGCCCGGCCGGCGCCACCAAGGCCACGCGCGTCGCGCAGGCCGGCCCGACCGCCCCCGCCACCCGCGTCCCCGGCGGCCCCGGCCCCACGACCCCGGCCTTCCCGCCGACCGCGCCCGCGCCGCAGCAGCCGCACGGCGTCGGCAAGGCCACCGTCGAGCGCATCGTCTCGCAGAACGTGCAGCAGGCCAAGAAGAGCCAGAGCCGCACCTACCTCGCGGTCATCGCCGTCGTCGTCGTGCTCTTCGTCGGCATCGCGGGCGTCGGCGGCTTCTTCGTCTGGCGCGGCTTCTCCTCGAAGTCCACCGAGATCAGCACGCTCAAGAAGGGCCTGGACGAGGCGAAGGATGCGAAGACGGCCGAGGTGGCCGCCGCGGCGGTCAAGCCCTCCGAGATCGTCTCCAACTACGGCAAGGCCGTCGTCAAGATCGACGTGGCCTGGAAGCTCGTCTCGCAGCAGGGCAACGGGCTCGTCTACCACCAGTACACGATGTACAACGGCCGCCCGGCCGCGCTCTACGTCAAGGTCGGCGACGCCATCGAGCCCTACCTGACCTACAACTCGAACAGCCTGAACGTCGGCATCGGCGGGCGCCACACCGGCTCGGGCTTCGCCGTCTCGTCCGACGGCTTCATCCTGACGAACCGCCACGTCGCGGCCGCGTGGGAGTCGGCCTACCAGTTCCCGGCGTCGGCGGACAACGGCATCCTCGTCGCGCCCGGCGCCAACGGCCAGATGACGCCCGTCGCCGCCGTGCCGCAGGCCCCGGCCAACTGGATTCCGGCGCAGACCAAGCAGGACGGCATCTCCTACGACGGCCGCAACGACCACCTCGAAGTCCTCTTCCCGAACTCCGACCGGGAGCTGTCGGCGAAGCTCTCCTCGGTCAGCAAGCGGCACGACGTGGCGCTGATTAAGGTGGACAGCCCCGGCACCGTCCCGGCGGTCGAGATCAACGACAACTACGACTCGATCTCGGCGGGCGAGACGGCCGTCGTCCTCGGCTACCCCGCGATCTCGCAGCCGGTCTTCGGCATCGTCAAGTCGCAGGACGCCATCAACAAGGAGACGCAGGTCGTCGAGATTCCCGACCCGACCGTGACGGTCGGCAACATCGGGCGCATCTACCGCAACAACGAGGGGAGCGGCGGCGCGGCCGTGGGCGCCGAGAAGACGACCGTCTCGGTCATCGGCGACTCGTACCAGTTGCAGATCAACACGACCGGCTCCGGCAACTCGGGCGGCCCCGTCTTCGACGACCACGGCCGCGTGATCGCCATCTTCTACGCCGGCCTCTCCGACGGCCGCACCGCCGTCACCTTCGCCGTCCCGATCCGCTACGGCAAGGAACTGATGGGGACGAAGTAAGACAGACGGCAGTAGGCAGCAGGCAGTAGGCAGTCGCCCCGCGTTTTGAAAGTTGAAGGGTTAACCCACACTTTCCGTAATCGGCGCTTTCAACTGCCTACTGCCATCTGCCTACTGCCTACCGATTCCATGACCCGCGCCTTCGACACCAACCAGACGGTCGGCGAGTACCGCGTCGAGGACTTCCTCGGGGCGGGCGGGATGGGCGAGGTCTACCGCGCGGTGCACTCGAAGATCGGGCGCGTCGCGGCCGTCAAGGTCTTGACCGCGCAGGCTGCGCAGGGCAGCGGCTTCGTCGAGCGCTTCTTCAACGAGGCGCGCATCCAGGCCAGCCTCCAGCACCCGAACGTCGCCACGCTCTACGACTTCTGCGAGGTGCAGGGCCAGCCCTGCATCATCATGGAGTACGTGGACGGCGAGACCATCTCCGAGCGCATCGCCGCCTTCGGCGCGCCGCTCCCGCTCTCCGAGACCGTCTACGTCTTCGAGAAGGTCTGCGAAGCCATCGACTACGTCCACCGACACGGCGTCATCCACCGCGACATCAAGTCGAACAACATCAAGATCAGCTCCGAGGGCAAGGTCAAGCTGCTCGACTTCGGCATCGCCAAGGGGCAGGGCACGCAGCAGCTCACGCAGGTCGGCTCGGTCATCGGCACGCTCCAGTACCTCGCGCCGGAACTGATCCGCGGCGGCGCGGCCGACGCGGGCGGCGACGTGTGGGCGCTCGGCGTCCTGCTCTACGAGATGGTGACGGGGCGCGTGCCCTTCGACGCCGACACCGTGGGCGACCTCTGCGACCGCATCGGGCGCGGGCAGTACACGCCGCCCGCGCAGCTTAACCCGTCCGTCCCGCGCGAGGTCGCGGCCGTCATCGGGCACTGCCTGCGCAAGAACCCGCAGGAGCGCTACCGCACGGCGGCCGAGCTGCTCGCCGACGCGCGCAAGCTCTCGGCGGCCGTCCCGAAGCCCGGGGTGAGCCCGACGGTGAGCGAGGCCGCGAGCGAGTACGCCGAGGCGAAGGCGGGCAGGTCTTTCCCCCTGCCGTTCGTCCTCGCCGGCGCGGCGGCGGTCGTCGTCGTGCTCGTCCTGATCGGCGGCGGCGCGCTCCTCTTCTTAAGCACCGGCGGGGACGACACGCTCGGGGGCGGCGCCGCCGTCTCGGCCGACCCCTCGAACACGGCGCGCGGGCTCGCGGCGAAGCCGAGCCCGGCGGCGAGCCACGACGCCGCCGAACGCGTCGTCGATATCGCCGTCACCGACGGCAAGGCCGACGTCTACCTCGGCGCGGAGAAGGTCGGCACGACGCCCTTCTCTGTCCACGGCAAGCTCGGCGAGCGGGTGCAGCTGACGCTCCGGCGCGAGGGCTACGCGGACGAGCCGGTCGATTTCGTCGTCGGCGAGAAGAAGGCTTTCATGTACGCGCTGACGAAGCGGTGAGGCGGCCGAAACTTTTCACACAAGGGGACATTTCATGTTCGGTAAAAAGAGGGCGTCCGATTCAGCGGCCAGGGAGACGCGGCAGCTCGAGGTGCCGCCGCCCGCGGCCTTCGAGATCGACGCCAGCGTCCAGACCGACAAGGGCTGCGTGCGCGAGATCAACGAGGACTCGGGCCGCATGGTGCGGCCGGCCGACCCGCGGCTGCTCGCCGAGAAGGGCACGCTCGTCGTCGTCGCCGACGGCATGGGCGGCCACTCCGCCGGCGAGGTCGCCAGCCAGATGGCGGCCGACATCGTGAGCCGCCTCTATTACGAGACGCGCGCCGAGCCGGGCGCGGCGCTCAAGCGCTCCGTCGAGGAGGCCAACCGCCGCATCCACGAGGCCGCGGCCGAAGACGAGGCCAAACACGGCATGGGCACGACCTGCACGGCGCTCGCGCTCTGCCAGGGTCGCGCCCACGCCGCGCACGTCGGCGACAGCCGACTCTACATGCTGCGCGCGGGGCAGCTCTACCAGCTCTCGGAAGACCACTCGGCCGTCAACGAGATGGTCAAGCTCGGCATCATCACCAAGGAGCAGGCGCGCACGCACGAGGACAAGAACGTCATCCTGCGCGCGCTCGGCACGACGCCCGAGGTCGAGGTCTCGGTCATCGAACCCTTCCCCGTCCGCGAGGGCGACCGCTACCTGCTCTGCTCGGACGGCCTGCACGACCTCGTCCTGGAGAACGAGATCGCGTCCATACTTTCCGAGTCAACAGACATCCACGCCGCCGGCGAGCGCCTCATCGCGCTGGCGAAGGAGCGCGGCGGGCACGACAACATCACGGTGGGCATCATCGCAATCATGCCCGAGGGGACGGCGGCGGCCGAGGCACAGGACGCGCCCACGACGCGCGAGGTGGAGGCAATATGATCGGACAGGTTTTCGGGAACTATAAAGTCACGCAGAAGCTCGGCGAGGGCGGGATGGGCGAGGTCTACCGCGGGGTGGACATGATGCTCGAACGCGAGGTCGCCATCAAGTTCCTGCGGCCCGAGCTGGCGAGCCAGGCGCAGGTCGTCGAGCGCTTCCGCTCGGAGGCCGTCACGCTCGCCAAGCTCCAGCACGCGAACATCGCCACGCTCTACAGCTTCATGCGGCAGGGCGACAGCTTCATCATGGTCTTGGAGTTCGTCCGCGGCGTCACGCTCGACCACGTCATCCAGCAGCGCGGCGCCATCCCCGTCGAGTCGGCCATCCCCATCTTCTGCCAGATGCTCGACGGCATCCAGGAGGCGCACTCCGAGGGCATCATCCACCGCGACATCAAGCCCGCGAACATGATGCTCACCGAGAAGGGCACGCTCAAAGTCCTCGACTTCGGCATCGCGCGCATCCTCGGCACGGCGCGCATGACGCGCCAGGGGAACATCATCGGCACCATCGAGTACATGTCGCCCGAGCAGGTGCGCGGCTTCGAAACGGACGCCCGCTCCGACATCTACTCGCTCGGGATGTTGCTCTACGAGATGCTGACCGCGCGCTGCCCGTTCGACATCCAGAACGAGTTCGAGCTGATGAAGGCGCAGATCGAGCAGTACCCCGTCCCGCCGCGCCAGCTCAACCCGGCCATCCCCGAGGTGGTCGAGCAGGCCATCTGGAAGGCCATCGGCAAAGACCCGGCGCAGCGCTTCCAGAGCGCGGCCGAGTTCCGCACGTTCCTCCTGAACGCGGGCTTCGCCGCCTCGGGCCGCATCGAGCCGCTCGCGGTCGGCGACCCCAACGCCTTCGGGACGCGCCCGACCTCGACCCCGCCTTCGAGCTACCCGCCGTCGCCGTTCGCGACAACGCCGATGCAGCCCGGCTTCCAGATGCCCACGCAGCCCGGCGCCGCGACGCCCTCGAACCCCGGCGCGACTGCGCCGCCGCAGGGCGCGACCGTCCCTTCGCAGCCCGGTCTCCAGTCCGCTTCGAACCCCGGCCTCGACGCGACGCTCATCGACCGGCCGATCCCGCCCAAGCCTTCCACCTCGAAGGAGACGCGCGTCGGCGCGCCCGCTCCGCCTCCCGCGGCGGCGGCCGCGGCCGGAGCCGGGGCGAAGGAGACGCGCGTCGGCCCCGCGCCGCCGCGGCCTTTCGCGCCGCAGCCGCCGCCGGGCTTCCAGGCGCAGCAGCACCAGGTGAAGCCGCAGGCGGGGAGCAAGAAGTGGATTTACATCGCGGGCGCGGGCGTCGCGGCCCTGGTTGTCGTCGGCGTGCTCGTCGTCGGGGGCGCCTTCCTCCTGCTGCGCGGGAAGGGCGGGCCGGAGCCGGTCAAGCCGGCGGCGCTCGCGGACAAGCCCGCCGCGCCCGCCACGCAGCCGACGACCGAGCAGCCGCAGCCGGCGCCGACCGCCGCGGCCGACGCCTCCAACACTCAGCCTGTTAAAAGCGGCGGCACGCCCGCCGACACGACGGCCGTGCCCGGCGGCACGACGGAGGTTCCGCTCGCGCCCCTCGACCCGCCGGCCAGCGCGGGCACTTCGACGGCCGGCACCGGCTCGACCACGCAGGGCACGAGCCGCACGACGGCGGCGGCGCCGAAGCCCGCGCAGCCCAAGCCGCCCCGCGCGAACGACTCGGCCGACGCCGCCCGCAAGCGCCGCGAGGCCGCGCTCCGCGCCCTCGACCAGTAACAGGTCAGAGCCGCCCGCGGTAGCGGGTGGCCCTTTGCTAAACGGAGCATCCGAATTTGCAAAGGGCCACCCGCTACCGCGGGCGGCTCTGACCACTATGACGCGAACGAGATGTTGATGGTTAAGCTCAAAGCAGAAAGGTTGAAAGGCGCAGGGTTCGTCTTCGCCCTGCTCGCGGCAACCCTTCTCTTCCCCGCGGGCGCGTTGGCGCAGGCCAAGAAGCCGATCACGCGCGACGGGCTCGTCAAGGCCGTCCGCATCAACGGCCTCTCGACGGCCGAACTCGTCCAGCAGGTGCAGTCGCGCGGCGTCTCCTTCCAGATGACCCCGGACGCCGAGGCGGAACTCCGCGCGGCCGGCGCGCGCCCCGAAGTCATCGAGGCGGCGCGCGCCAGCTACCGGCCCGGCGTGGTCGCGGCGTCGGGCGGCGGGAGACGCGGCGGCAGGCAGCCAACGCCCCCGCCGTCCCGCCGCGGGCCGGACTACGACGAGCTGACTGACCAGGCCACGGCCGCATATGACATGCGGGACGCTTCGCGCGCGACGCAACTCTTGCAGCAGGCGATTCAGCTCAGCCCGCAGCAGCCGCGCGCTTATCAACTACTCGGCTTCACGCAGCTCTACCTCCAGAACAACCTCGACGAGGCCGAGAGGAACATGCGCAAGGCGATTGAGCTGGGCGGCTCGGCCTCGTTCCGCGTCTTCCACGACCACGCCAACGGCACGTTCAACCAGACCTGCTCGGGGACGCTCTTCGTCACCAGGACGAACGTCACCTACAAGGCCGACGACGGCCGCGACACCTTCGAGGCGCAGGACGGCCTCATCAAAGAGATCAAGACCAACAAGGTCTCCGGCGGCGCCTTCGGGATGCTGCTCGGGGGCAAGAACCTCGGCGCCTTCCACCTCAAGGTCAAGTTCGGCGGCGACAGCCGGAACTACAACTTCGCCCCGCTCACGAACAAGAAGGCCGAGTCCGAGCTGATCATCACCCTCGTCAAAGCCTACGGCGGCGTGCAGGGAGAATGATGAATGACGAGTGATGAATGATGAATGTGACGACGGTGCTATATTCATCATTCATCACTCGTCATTCATCACTTCGAAAGAGGTATCCGTCATGAGAACGAAGAAGATGTTGAGAAGCAGCAGGGTCTCGTTCGTCGCCCTCCTCGCCGCCTGCGCGGCGCTCCTGTTCGCGGGCACGGCCTCGACGCAGACGGCGAAGAAGCCGATCACGAAGCAGGGCTTGGTCAACGCCGTCAAGATCAACGGCCTGACGACGCAGGAGCTGGTGCAGCAGATTCAGCGGCGCGGCGTGGACTTCGAGATGACGGCGTCCGACGAGTCCGACTTGCAGTCGGTCGGCGCGCGCCCCGAAGTCATCGAGGCGGCGCGCAACAACTACCGCCCGGCGGTCGTCGCCACCGCGCGCCCGACCCCCGTGAACGTCCCGCCGCGCACGAACACGACCGCGCCGGCGAACGTCCCCGACGGCCCCCCGCTCTCGAAGGCAGAAATTGTGACGATGCTCCAGGGCGGCATCCCCACGGCGCGCGTCGAGCAGTTCGTCGAGAAGCGCGGCGTCAACTTCCAGGTCACGCCCGAGGTCGCGCACGAGATCACGGCCGCGGGCGGCAACCGCTCGCTCGTCGGCGCCATCACCGAGAAGTCCACTGCCGACGTGGCCTCGAACAACAACAACAACAACGGCGGCGACTCGCCCTTCGGCCCGGCCACGAACGCGGGGAACAACAACGCGCCCGACTACGACGACCTCATCGACCGCGCCAACTCGGCCGTCTCCTCGCAGGACTTCAACGGCGCCATCCGCTACGCGCAGCAGGCCGCGCAGCTCGACCCGCAGCAGCCGACGGCCTACTCCATCCTCGGCACCCTCGCGCTCTACTATAGCCAGAACGTCTCGACCGCCGAGCAGCAGATGCGCGCCGCCATCGAGCGCGGGGGCGCCGCCGCCTTCCACGTCTACCACGACCACAACGGCTCGTTCGGCCAGTACTGCGAGGGCTCGTTCTTCATCACCAAGACCGGCGTCAGCTTCAAGGCCAACGACGGGCGCGACACCTTCGAGGCCGAGGACTCGAACATCAAGGAGGTGAAGGTCAACGGCTTCGTCGGCTCGGAGTACGGCGCCTTCCACATCAAGCCGGTGCAGCCCATCAACGGCCGCAACAACTTCAACTTCGCGCCCAACACGCGGAGCAAGGCGGAGGCCCAGCTCATCATCCGGCTCATCTCGGCCTACTGAGACGGGGAGACGGGCAGACGGGGTGACGGGGAGACGTTTGACGACACAGTCTCTTTCTCCCCGTCACCCCGTCACCCCTTCCCCCCTTCACTTCTTTTCGCCCGCGCGCGCGTGAAACCGAAGCGATGAAAAACACGAACCTTCTCAGGGCGGCCGGCCTCCTTCTGCTGGCCGCCTTCTTTTTGATTACGGCGAACGCCTCCCCTTTGCAGAAGACCTCCGAGGCGGACAAGCAGGCGCAAAAAGGTGCCGAGTACCTCTCGAAGAGGGACTGGCAGCGCGCGGCCGAGAGCTACCAGAAGGCCGTGCGCGCCGACGCGCGCCACGTCGAGGCCAACTACGGGCTCGGCGTCGCCTACATGAACCTGCGGCGGCTGGACGAGGCGCTGGCCGCCTTCGCGGTCGTCGTCGCGGCGCAGCCGAACCCGCGCGCGCGCGAGGCGCTCGTCAACACCGGCGCCGTTCAATACTCGAAGGGCAACGCGAAGGAGGCGACCGACGCGCTGGCGCAGGCCGCCGCGCTCGGCGACATCGGCGCGCCGGGCCACTATGTCCTCGGCAAGTCTTATCAACAGCTCGGGCGCGACGCCGAGGCGCTCGCCTCGCTCAAACTCGCGGCCGCGGACACGCAGTACGCGCGCGACGCGCCGCAGTACGCGCAGGACGCTCTGCTCTCGGTCGGCGTCCTGCTGATGAAGCAGAACCGGGCGCGGGAGGCGGTCGCGCCTTTGGAGCAGGCCGTGAAGATGAACGGCCAGAACGCCGCGGCGCAGGCTCTGCTCGGCAACGCTTACGTCGCGGCCGACCGGCCCGAGGAGGGGCTCGCGGCGCTGCGCGCGGCCGCCGCGCTCGACGCCAAACTGTTCGCCACGCAGTTCGGCCTCGGCTACGCGCACCTCTCGCTCGGCCACAACGAGGAGGCGGTCGCGGCCTTCACCGCGGCGCTCCGGCTTGAGCCCACCTCGCCCGAGGCGTTCGTCGGCCTGGGGAACGCCTACACGCGCATGCTGCGCTACCGAGAGGCCGACGACGCCTTCGCGCGCGCGCTCGCGCTGAAGTCCGACAGCGCCGAGGCGCTGATGGGTCAGGCCGTGCTCCAGTACTACCAGGGCCAGTACGCGCTGCTCGTCGAGACGGCGCAGAGGGCCGCGCGCGCGGCTCCGCAGAGCGCGGCGGCGCAGACGCTGCTCGGCGCGTCGCTCGCCACCACCGGCGACATGGCCGGCGGCCTGCGCGCGACGCAAGCGGCCGCGCGGCTTGAGCCCGAGAACTACTGGCCGCACCAGGTGCTCGGCTTTATCCACGTCCGCGAGGACAGGCCGAAGGAGGCTTTGACGGAGGCGCGCACGGCCGTGCGCATTAAGCCGGGCGACGCGGGGGCGCAGAACCTGCTCGCCTACGTCCTCAACCAGCTCGGCCAGCACGCCGAGGCTCTACAGGCCGCGCAGGCGGCCCTGGCGAACAAGCACGAGCCCGCCGACGAGGGCTGGGCCTACTACAACGTCGCAACGGCGCAGGAGAAGCTCAACCGCGCAGAGGAGGCGAAGGCCGCTTACACGGCCTCGATCCGCGCTTATAACCAGGGCGGGCGCACGCTCGACCCCGACGACCTTTACCTGATGGGCAACGCCTACCTGCGGCTCGACAACGACGCGGCCGCGGTCAAGGCGTTTCAGCAGGCGATCAAAGTCCGCCCCGACTTCCCGCAGGCGCGGTACAACCTCGGCGTCGCCTACTTCGCCCTCGGCAACCGCAAGGGCGCGCAGGACGAGTACAACGCCCTGCGCCGCCTCGACCCCGCCCGCGCCGCCAAGCTCCAGGCCATCATCAGCGGGAGGAAGTAGGCAGTAGGCAGACGGCAGTAGGCAGTTCGGGGCGATTTAAGAAGTCTTCGCCCCAGAGGGGGGGAATGTTTATAGCTCCAGGCAGGAATTAACCTTCCAAGCTCCGTTAGGAGCGGCATGTGCATGTCGCCCCTGACGGTGCTCGGGTTTGATTTAACTTCATAACTATAAACATGCCGCCCCTCCGGGGCTCAACCCGCCTTAACTGCCTACTGCCTACTTCCTCCCCACTTAATCCCCAAACCCAAAACTGCTATAGTTTCCTGTCACCGCACACACGCCCGCAGGAGCCTCCGCGGCGTACTCGTCCCCGGTGAAGAAAACTGAATCGACGCGCACGCCTTTAACCGCTTGCGGGAGCCGTGCGCCGGGGCCTTTGCGAGTCCGTTACAGATGACCGACAGACAGAAAGCGCACATCCGTTTCACCCTCAACGGCGAGGAGACCGAGGTCGCCTTCGCGCCGCACAAGACGCTCCTCGAAGTGCTGCGCGAAGACTTGAACTTGACCGGCACGAAGCACGGCTGCGAGCTGGGCGAGTGCGGCACCTGCGCCGTGCTCGTGGACGGCCGCTCGGTGCTCTCCTGCCTCATGCTCGGCCTCGACGCGGAAGACCGCCGCGTCGAAACGGTCGAAGGCATGGCGACCGAAGAGGGCCTGCACCCCTTGCAGGAGACCTTCGCCGATACCGGCGCCGCGCAGTGCGGCTACTGCACGCCCGGCTTCCTCCTCGTCGCCAAGGAGCTGCTCGCGCAGAACGCCTCACCCACGCGCGAAGAGATTAAAGAAGCCCTGAGCGGCAACCTCTGCCGCTGCACCGGCTACGTCAAAATCTACGAGGCGGTCGAGCTGGCCGCCGCACGCTTGCGCGGCGAAGAGTTGGAGTTACCGAGAGAGAGCGTCTATGGCTACGAATAACGGTCACGAGGGGAACGGCCGGGGCCGCGCCGGACTCGACGGCGAAGGCGCGAAGACGCCGCAGGACTTGAAGGTCGTCGGGAAGCCCTTCCGCAAGGTGGACGCGCGCTCGAAGTGCGTCGGCGCGACGAAGTTCGCCGACGACATCAGCCTGCCGCGGATGCTCTACTGCAAAATCCTCCGCTCGCACGTCCCGCACGCGCGCATCAAGTCAATCGACTGCTCGAAGGCCCTGGCGCTGCCCGGCGTCCACGCTTGTATCACTGGCAAAGACCTGCCCGTCCCTTACGGCATCCTGCCCGTGAGCCAGGACGAGACGGCCCTCTGCGTCGAGAAGGTGCGCTTCATCGGCGACCCCGTCGCCGCCGTCGCCGCCGTGGACGAGGACACCGCCTTCGACGCGATGAACCTCATCGAGGTCGAGTACGAGCCGCTCGCCGCGGTCGCCACGATTGAAGAGGCCGTCGAGACGAGCGAGCCGCGCATACACGAGTACGGCGACTACAACAACGTCCACAAGACCGTCCACCTCGAATTCGGCGACATGGACGAGGGCTTCCGCGAGGCGGACGTGGTGCGCGAAGACACCTTCTTCTACGAGGGCAACACGCACCTCCCGATGGAGCAGCACGCGGCGGTCGCGCACTTCGACGCCGACGGCAAGATCACGCTCTGGTCTTCGACGCAGACGCCGCACTACGTCCACCGCGCGCTCGCCAAGACTTTGCAGATGCCGGCCGCGCACATCCGCGTCATCGCCACGCCCAACGGCGGCGGCTTCGGCGGCAAGAGTGACCCCTTCAACCACGAGATCGTTGTCTGCGAGCTTTCCAGAAGGACGAAGCGGCCGGTCAAAGTCACGCTCACGCGCGAAGAGGTCTTCTACTGCCACCGCGGCCGCCACCCGGTTCTGATGAAGAGCCGCATCGGCGTGAAGAAGGACGGCTCGATTACCGCACTCGACTTCCAGTCCTTCCTCGACGGCGGCGCGTACGGCTCGTACGGCGTGGCCTCGACCTTCTACACGGGCGCTTTGCAAACGGTGACCTACGACGTGCCGCGCTACCGCTTCCGCGGCCTGCGCGCCTTCACCAACAAGCCGCCCTGCGGCCCGAAGCGCGGGCACGGCACCCCGCAGCCACGCTTCGCCTTAGAAGTTCAGTTGGACAAGGTCGCAGAGGAGCTGAAGCTCGACCCGGCCGAGATGCGCCTCAAGCATCTCGTCAAGCCGGACACGGTGACGGCGAACTACCTGCGCGTCGGCTCGATAGGACTGGGCGCGTGCATCGAGAAGGTCGTCGAAGGGTCGGACTGGAAAAATAAATTTAAGAAGCTCCCCGAAGGGCGGGGCTTCGGCATCGCGTGCAGCTCTTACATCTGCGGCGCGGGGCTGCCGATCTACTGGAACTCGATGCCGCACTCGGGCGTTCAGCTCCGGCTCGACCGGCAGGGCGGCGTCTGCGTCCAGTGCGGCTCGACCGACATCGGGCAGGGGTCGGACTCCGTCCTCGCCTACGTCGTCGCCGAAATCCTCGGCATCGACCCCTTCGACATCCGCGTCGTCACCGCCGACACAGACTTAACCCCGGTTGACCTCGGCAGCTATTCGAGCCGCGTCACCTTGATGACCGGCAACGCGGCGATTCAGGCGGCCGAGCGCGCGCGCGAGTTATTGGCAAAGGCCGTCGCCGAGAAGCTCTCGGTGCCCGTCGATAATCTCTCGTTCGCCGAGCGGCGCGTCTTCGACGTGGAGAACCCCGAAGTCGGAGTCAGTTTTGCAGAGGCGGTCGTGCTCGCCGAGAGTAAGTTCGGCACCATCGGCACCGTCGGCTCTTACGTCCCGCCGCGCGCGCCGGGCAGGTTCAAGGGCGCGGGCGTCGGCCCCTCGCCCGCCTACAGCTACTCGGCCGCGGTCGCCGAAGTCGAGGTCGATGTCGAGACGGGTTACGTCAACGTCCCGCGCATCTGGGTCGCGCACGACATCGGGAAGAGCATCAACCCGATGCTCGTCATGGGCCAGGTCGAGGGCTCGATCTACATGGGCCTCGGCGAGGCGCTCATGGAGGAGATGGTTTACCGCGAGAACCGCAACGTCGTGCACAAGTTCCCCTCGCTCCTCGAATACAAGAGCCCGACGACTTTGGAGATGTGCGACGTCTTCACGTACCTCGTCGAGGACGCAGACCCCAACGGCCCCTTCGGCGCCAAAGAGGTCGGCCAGGGGCCGCTCCTCCCCGTCATGCCGGCCATCGCCAACGCCGTCTACGATGCCGTCGGCGTCCGCATCGACGAGGTGCCCATCACGCCCGAGAAAGTCCTCGCCGCCCTGCGTGCCAAACGTCAAGGCAAGGACGCGCGCTTCGGCCCCACGCGAGTCCCCTCGCCCGACTGGCCCGACCCGCTCAAGGTGCTCACGCCCGCCGAAGGCGGCGACGGCAAAGAGATGCCCCGCGTGGCCGTCCATTCGTGAGATGAGTGATTGGCATCCATTCGACGAGGGCCGAAGCATCGGGCAAAGAGGGTCTGAGGACGGCAGTATCCTGCTTGACGAAGAGCATCCGCTCGGCTCGCGCATCACGCTCGAACGCGGCGGGTACGGGCCCTTCTCCATCACGTGCGGAATCAACGGCTGGATGGTTCACACCCGCTTCTTCGCCGACGAGGCCGAAGCGCGTAACGCATTCGAGGAGATGAAGGCCGGGCTCGTCAACATCCTTAACATCATCCCTCTGGCGAGTGAGACTGATGCCGCGAAAGAGGACGCGGTCTCGGAAGCATTGGTAGACTTCATAGAGCGCTTCCCTTGATGTAAGGGCGCGGCAGTTAAAACCTTATGATGAGACTTCCTAAGTTCGCTTACCTCGTGCCGAAGATGGTGGGCGAGGCGGCGAGGATGATGGGCGAGGCGGGGCCGGCGGGGCAGTTCGTCGCGGGCGGGACAGACCTCTACCCGAACATGAAGCGGCGGCAGCAGACGCCGCGCACGGTCATCTCGGTCGGGCGCCTTCAAGAGTTAAGAAGGATTGAGGGCGACGGGCGCGAGGGGCTGAGGATCGGGGCGGGCGTGAGTTTGACCGAACTCATCGAGCACCCGGTCGTCAACCGCGACTATCCTTCGGTGGCGCGCGCGGCGCGGCTCATCTCGACGCCGACCTTGAGGAACATGGGGACGGTGGGCGGGAACCTTCTGCTCGACACGCGCTGCAACTACTACGACCAGAACTTTGAGTGGCGGAAGGGTATCAACTTCTGCCTGAAGAAGGACGGCGACGTGTGCTGGGTCGCGCCGGGCAGCGCGAAGTGCTGGGCCGTGCAGTCCTCAGACCTCGTGCCGCTGATGGTGGCGATAGGGGCGCGGCTGCGCCTGGTCTCGACGGTGGGCGACCGTTTGGTCGAGGCGCGCGGCTTCTACAACGACGACGGCATCGACTACCTGCGCAAGCGGCCGGACGAGCTGCTGGCCGAGATACACCTGCCGCCCGCCGCGGGCTGGCGCGCCGTCTACAAGAAGCTGCGGCGGCGCGGCGCGTTCGACTTCCCCGTGCTCGGCGTCGCCGCGCGCGTTGACGGCGCAGACGGCGGCGCGGTCGAGGCGGCGCGCGTCGTGCTCGGCGGCATCGCCCCCGCGCCGCTCGAAGTCGAGGCGGCGGGCGCGGCGCTGACGGGCTCCACGCTCGATGACGAGACCATCAGCGCGGCGGCCGAAGCCTGCTACCTGCGCGCGCGCCCGCTCGACAACACAGACCACCTGATGAACTACCGCAAGCAGATGGCCCGCCCCTTCGTCCTCCGCGCGTTACGGGAGTTGGCAGAAGGCAGATGGCAGTAGGCAGTACGCTCCGCGCTACAGAAGCTGAAAGGTCAGGTCTCAGTCATAAACGGTAAGGTTCTTAACTGCCTTCTGCCTTCTGCCTACTGTTTTTCCCGTGACTGAAATCGCAGCCATTCTCCTCGCCGCCGGGCGTTCGCGGCGGATGGGGGCGTTCAAGCCGCTGCTGCCGTTCGGCGGCGTGAGCGTCGTCGAAGTATGCGTGACCGCCCTGCGCGCGGGCGGGGCGGGCGAGGTCGTCGTCGTCGTCGGCCACCGCGGCGCGGAGGTGCGCGCGGCGCTCGCGCACGTGGAGGGTTTGAGCTTCGCCGTCAACGAGGCGGCGGGGAGCGAGATGGGCGTCTCCGTGGCGCGCGGCGTCGAGGCGGTCTCGGGAGGGGCGGAGGCCGTGCTGGTCGCGCTCGTTGACCAGCCCGCCGTGCCGCCTTCTGAAATCGCAAAACTGATCGAGGCGCGACGGAGGACAGGCGCGCGGCTCGTCCTGCCCGAGTGGGAGGGGCGCGGCGGACACCCCTTGCTCGTAGACCTCTCGCTGCGCGGGGAGTTGTTGAGCCTAGTCCCCGAGAAGGGCCTGCGCGCCCTCTTCGACGCGCACCGCGCGGAGGTGTTGCGCGTCCCCGCCGGCTCGCCCTACGTCGCGCGCGACATGGACACCTGGGAAGACTACGCCGCGCTCCACAGAGAGGTCTTCGGCTCGCCGCCGGAAAGCAGTAGGCAGTAGGCAGATGGCAGTTGGCAGTTAGGAAGAAGACAAGGTAGTTAAAAGAATCGGAGGCGGCGAGTTGATAACCTCGCCGCCTCCGATTTCGTGGAGCCGGATTATTTAATGAGGCTTTTGCCTTCAACTGCCAACTGCCATCTGCCTACTGCCTACTGCGCGCCCGCCTTCTGCGCGCGGTGTGTGCCTTCGGCGAACTCTTCGAGCATCTTCTCGTTGAAGGCGGGGATGTCGTCGGGCTTGCGGCTCGTGACGAGGCCGTTATCGACGACGACCTCGCGGTCAACCCAGTCCGCGCCGGCGTTGACGAGGTCGGTCTTGACCGAGGGCCAGGAGGTCAGCGTGCGCCCCTTCACCACGCCCGCCTCGATGAGCGTCCAGGGCGCGTGGCAGATGGCCGCGACGGGTTTGCCCGCGTCGAAGAAGGCGCGGACGAAGTTGACCGCCTCGGGCTTCGTGCGCAGTTGGTCGGGGTTGGCGACGCCGCCCGGCAGCAGGAGCGCGTCGAACTCCGCGGCGTCCGCCTCGGCGAGCGGCACGTCCACCTCGTACAGGTCGCCCAGGTCGAAGTGCTGCCACGCCTGCACCCAGCCCTCCTCGGCCGGCGACACGATTAAAGTCTCGGCGCCCGCCTCGTCCAGCGCCTGCTTCGGCCCGTCAAGCTCCGCCTGCTCGAACCCTTCCGCGACGAGAATCGCGACCCTCTTTCCGTCCAAACTCTTTCCCACGATGTTTCTCCTCCTTGATGGCTCGGGATTGAATGAGGGTTCAAGTCTAGTCCACTGCTTTCGCGGTTCACGTGCGGGGAGTTCACGAAACGTTGGCGCGGGAGCGTGCGGTGACGGCGGGCCGACAACCGTTATAAACTCGGAAGCCCTTGAAGTCGTGCGCTTGCCCGGTTGGAGGAGGCGGGCCTGTTTTGAATCCAACCATTCTATTTGACCGCACATCAAATGTCCGTCATGATGGCCCGCGCCGATTGCAGACGTGGGACAGAAGGAGAGGAAAATGTCATCCAGCCAACGGCGTCCGGCCTTCACGTTCGCGCTCGCGCTTCTGCTCGTCGCGGCCTCGTGGGTCGCGCCGGCCACGAGCGCGCAGGCGCCGCTCGACTTCAAACTGAAGACGACCGACGGCGGCGAGATCACCTCCGAGATGGTGCGCGGCGACGTGGTCGTGCTCGCGTTCGGCTCCTCCCTGCTCGGCCCGCTCTCGAAGCAGCAGGTGCAGAGCGTGCAGGAGCTGGCCGACCAGTTCGGCGCGCGCGACGTGCGCGTCTACTGGGTCACGACCGACTCGGAGAAGCCGCAGGCGAAGACCTACGCGACCGACGAGCAGCTCCGCGCCTTCGCGAGCAAGGCCGGACTCAAGGCGGCCGTGCTGCGCGACCCCGACGGCGCGCTCTTCAAGAAGACGGGGGCCGACCAGCTCCCGGCGGTCGTCATCCTCGACCGCCACGGCGCCGTCGCCGTCCCCGTCGTCGGCGGCCACGACCCCAAGCGCACGCTGGTCGAAGCGCTCTCCGACCGCCTCAACAAAATGCTCGCCGCGCAGTAAGGCCCCGGGCAGAAGCCCGACCGTAACGGAGGGCGTCAAACGAACGCAGAAGGAGGGATGACGAAAGACACGCCGTCTTTCGTCATCCCTCCTTCATTTGTTAACAATAACGCCCTCCGTTACGGTCGGGCTTCCGCCTCGGCCTCGAACCCGCGCGCCAGCTCATAGACGAGTCTGACGGGCAGGCCGACGACGTTCCAGTAATCGCCGTCGATGGCCTCGATGAAGAGGGCGGCGCGGCCTTGGATCGCGTAGGCGCCGGCCTTGTCGAGCACGTCGCCGGTCTGGACGTGCCAGTCGATCTCCTCGTCGCTCGTCTCGGCGAAGCGGACGCGCGTGCGCTCAAGGCCGACCACGGCCCGGCCCGTCTCTGCGCGCACGAGGGCCACGCCGGTCAGAACCTCGTGCCAGCGCCCGGCTAGGCGGCGCAGCATCCGGCGCGCGTCGTCGGCGTCGCGCGGCTTCTCAAGAATCTCCCCGCCCACGAGGACGGTCGTGTCCGCGCCGAGCACCAGCCCGAAGAGGCGGCTCCCGGCGACCGCCTCGGCCTTGGCGCGGGCGAGGCGCGTGACGAAGTCCTCGGGGCCTTCGCCCGCGAGCCGCGTCTCGTCCACGCCCGCCGCGTGCGCCTCGAAGGGCCAGCCGACGGCCGTCAGAATCTCCGTCCGGCGCGGGCTCGAAGAGGCGAGGATGAGCGGCGTCATCCCCTCCAGCCGCGGCGCCGCCGCCGCGTGCGCCGCTTGTGACGCGCGTTCGTTTTCCATTACACTCCCTGAGAAATTTTAGATTTTTGATCTGCGATTATTGATTTAATACCACGCCGGCAAATCGCAAATCAAAAATCACAAATCAAAAATGGAAGATTTATTTCAGTCGCTCCCGAAGCTCTTGCGCGCGGCGGGCGAGAGCGAGGAGGTCTTGGAGGCCGCGAGCTTCGCCGCCTGGCGGCGCGTGGCGGGCGAGGCGCTGCGCGGCTGCGCGGTGCCCTTCCGCCTCTACAACCGGCGGCTGATCGTCTCCGTCCCCGACACGACCTGGCGCAAGCAGCTCGAACAGGTGAGCCCGCAGCTCGTCTTCCGTCTCAAC
>Ga0213876_10000576_pt1 | contig 27305 bp, 23 predicted proteins | sample BarmaccomBMRX_R9_FD_160113 | JGI IMG/M metagenome (GOLD analysis project Ga0213876, IMG submission 160113) | Root-associated microbial communities from Barbacenia macrantha in rupestrian grasslands, the National Park of Serra do Cipo, Brazil - RX_R9 | ecosystem: Host-associated > Plants > Roots... | reverse complement strand
GGCGCTCACGACCCTACAACGGCTCAACGTCGCAATTGCTCATCTCGAACGTGCGGATATCTGGCTCTTTGAAACCGATGACGCTAGCGGGCTGCTCGAAGCGGTTCAATCGAACGAGCTGCTCTTCAATCCCAACAAGCACGTGCTGAGCGAGCGTTCTTATCCACAACCGGCAGAAGGAGAGGTATGGATCGAAGAGCTCGGCCAAGACCCCGGCACTGGGGCTCAATTACGCGGCAAAATGATTTCCGGCGTGCGTTCTGCAAAGCGGATGCGTGGCTGGAAACTTTTCGGCGAAAATGGCGATCCGGTGGATAAAGCAGTCGTAACAACTGCGGCGCAGGTTCTGCTTTGTAATCCGGCGATTGAGAGGGCGATCTTGTCATGATGTTAGCGGAAAAAGTCCAACCGCTCTTTGACACAACGTCGCACGATTTTTATACAATTGCGACGCTCGGATCACACTCTGCGCTGCAGATTCTTAAAGGCGCGCACGACGAAGGCTTCCGCACGCTTGCAATCGCCAACCGCGATACGGAACGGCTCTATCGCTCGTTCAATTTCGTCGATGAAGTGATCGGCATTCCGCGGTATGAGGACTTTCCGCAGCACGTAGGATTGCTGGGTAACCGCAAGATCATCATTGTCCCGCATGGCTCTTTCGTCGCCTATTTGTCGCTCGAAGACCACAAACGGATGACCATTCCGTACTTCGGCAATAAGGCGATCCTCGATTGGGAGGCGAGCCGCGAATTGCAGCGCCAGTGGTTATCGGCCGCTGGGCTCAACCTGCCGCGACAATTTCGCAACGGAAGCGAAATCGATCGGCCGGTCATCGTCAAGCTCTACGGTGCGCAGGGTGGCAAAGGCTACATGTTTTTGCGCGATGCGCACGACTTTGAGGAACGCGCCGGCCTCCTGGCGCGCCGCAACTACATCATTCAAGAGTACATCATCGGAGTGCCGCTCTACATTCATTATTTCTATTCGCCGTTGACCGGACGCTTAGAAATCATGTCGATGGATCGCCGGTATGAAACGAACGTTGACTCGCTCGGACGCATCCCCGCAGCTGCGCAAGAAGGCCTCGACCTTCAGCCCTCCTATGTCGTCGTCGGCAATGCGCCGCTGTCCCTGCGTGAATCGATGCTGGCGGAGGCGTACCGTATGGGCGAGGAGCTCGTGCGCGCCAGCAAAGAGATCTGTCCGCCGAAAGGCCTTTTCGGCGCGTTCTGTATCGAGACGATTATCACGCCGGACACGCAATTTTACGTGATGGAGATTTCGGCGCGAATTGTAGCCGGCACCAATCTCTTCATCGACGGCTCGCCCTATTCGTACTTAAACTACAGCGAGCCAATGTCCACCGGCCGGCGCATTGCGCGCGAGCTCAAGAATGCACTTTTGTCCAACTCGCTGCGTTATGTGCTTGATGACTCGAGCGCTCTATAGATTAACCGTTGCGGCCGTGATCGCGGCCGCGTCGCTGCTTCCGCTGCGCGCCTCCGCCGCACTCGTTGCAGATCCGCAGACCCTGTACAACGACATGAAGCAGTCGTTCGAAAAAGGTGCTGTGCACGGGTGGCAGTTTGTCGATCAACTTTACTATTTGGCGGCAATTTTTAATGCTGGACGCGCGTACTCGCTTCAAGCGCCGGACGATCCCAACTACGCCGAGGTCGCGCAACTGACGGTCGACGTCGGTTCGAAACTTCACTACAACCCATTAACCAACCACGATGCCGCAACGTGGTACGTGCGCGAAGCGGCGTTGTACGTGCAGCAACACAACGGCGGCGATGAAACGCAGAAAGCGGCCGAGCTGATCAGGCGCGTTGATGCTGAGGAGGATCCCAAGACTTTGGCGAGCCTCGCTGATGAAGATGCGGCCGCCAACCTGCAAACATACGCGCACGACCCCGACGCCTTGATTCAGCAAGTCGAAGCAAATTGGCGCGCTTACCTGCTCACGCGTGATGACGCTTGGCGCAGCAAAGCGCTTGAACGGGCCGCGAAAGCGACTTTTCCCATCGGTCAGTTGCCGACCACGTGGGGCCCCGATTTTCTTAACGCTGCGCGCAATGCCTCAAACGGCGTACCGCCCTATACGCGGGACGACCAGTTCAACGCGCGACGGTTGCTCGCGCGCCTCCAGGCGATCAACCCATTGCATTTAGTCGGCGCGGTCAACATCGTCAGCCACGAAAAATATCTGTCGATGACCGCGCCGGCGGACGAATATTTTGGGCGTACGGGGATGTCGATTCTGGGCATGCGCAACGAGCTGCACCGCCTCAACGCGTACCTTGATGCCGGATGGGGAACGCGCGAATCCGGCGCCGGCATTTTGTTGGCCGAATCGGTCGACGATCTTCATAAAGTGTATCCCCGGGACCACGAGCTGCCCGCGTTACTGCTTGCGACCTATAAAGCGCTAGAGCGGATAAGAACGCCAGAGGCTCACAATAGCGCGGCGCATTTACGATCGATTTTGACGGTCGAATATCAAGACACGCAGCAAGCGCGCGAGCTCCTGTCGTCTTGATCGTACACTAGTGCAGATCGCCCAGTATGGTTCCAGCCGGCTAACGCTTTGTTCCATTGGCAGCCACTCCGCTCTGGAGATTGCTGCCGGCGCGCGCGCCTGCGGACTGCGCAACATGATCGTAACGGCAAAAGGCCGCGAGAAAACGTATGCGCAGTATTTTAAGAATCAGAGCGATCCGACTCGCGGGTGCGTGGACCAGATCCTGGAGCTGAGCAACTTTAGCGACATCCTTGACGATGCAATCCAAGAGCGTCTCGTCAGCGAACAGGTAATCTTTATCCCGAATCGCTCGTTCGAAGTATATCTGCATCAGCGCTATACCTACGATCAGATCGAAGAGGGCATGCGCGTTCCCATTTTCGGCAACCGCAAGTTACTTCGCGCGGAAGAGCGTGACGAGCCCGAAAATCAGTACGCACTTCTTCGGCGCGCGCGGATCCGGCATCCCGTTCATTTTTCTTCACCGGATGAGATCGACCGGCTCGTCATGGTCAAGGCCTCGCATGCCGAAGTTTCATTTGAACGCGCCTTCTTTCTCTGCTCGTCGCCGAAGCAATATGGCGAAGTCTCACAGCGCCTGATAAAAGATCGCATGCTAACGGAGGCGGCGCTGCAGGCAGCGCGCATTGAAGAGTACGCCCTCGGACCGTCCGTCAACCTGAACTTTTTTTACTCGCCGATCTTGAAAGAACTCGAACTTTGCGGAACGGACACACGACGCCAAACGAATTTGGACGGATTGCGCTCCGTGCCGCCGGCTGCGCTGGCCGATGTTGCCGATATCGCGGTCCGGATGGAAGAAGCGGGCCACATCTCAACGACGTTGACCGAGTCGATGCTCGAGCAGGCGTTTGCAATGGGCGAGCGTTTCATCAAGGTCGCTTCAGAAGTTCAGCCGCCAGGAATCATTGGCCCGTTTGCGCTGCAATGCGTGATCGTTGCGGGGCCCCCGAAGGAGTTCGTCTGTTACGACGTATCCTTGCGGATTCCAGGCTCGCCCGGCTCACGGTTCACGCCGTATTCCGCGTACCGATGGGGACGCGACGTTTCGGTGGGCGAGCGCATCGCGATGGAAGTCGTTTTTGCGCGTGATGCTGCGCGCCTAACGGACATCGTCACCTAAGCGCGAACAGGCTCAGATGATATCCGCTGCGCGTGAATCTCGACGTTCCTCGAACGTCCCGGCAACGGTCTTCATCCTCGACTTCGGCGCGCAATACAGTCAGTTGATCGCGCGACGCACGCGCGAAGCGCACGTGTACTGTGAAATCGTTCCGCACGACACGCCGTGGAAACAACTTGCGGCCCGTTCGCCGGCCGCGATCATCTTGACGGGCGGCCCGGAAAGCGTCCTCGTTCCGAATGCGCCCGCGGTCGATCCGGCGGCTTTGGAAAGCGGCGTACCAATTCTTGGCATCTGCTACGGCATGCAACTGGTCGCGCGTGACCTCGACGCATCCCTCGTCCCGCTCGAGCGCCGGGAATACGGGCCTGCGGAGTTGCAGGTTGAACGCGCGCAGAGTGCACTTTTTGCGGGTGTTCCCGAGCGCTCACGCGTGTGGATGTCGCATGGTGATTCCGTCTTACGGTTGCCGAGCGGGTTCAACGCGCTGGCATCGACCGATCGGTGCAAGATTGCCGCCATGGGAAACGATGAACGGCGGATTTACGGCGTTCAATTTCATCCCGAAGTCGTGCAAACGGAATACGGAAAGCAGGTCCTAGATAATTTCCTGCATCGCATCGCCGGCATTGGCGACGAGTGGCGCATGGACTCTTTTGTCGATCAGGCGATCGAAAACATCCGGGCGCAAGTTGGAAACGCGAAGGTGATCTGCGCGCTTTCCGGAGGGGTTGATTCTGCGGTCGCGGCGACGCTCGTATCGCGCGCGGTCGGCGAGCAGCTGACGTGCATCTTCGTTGACACGGGCCTGCTGCGCAAAGATGAGGCCAACAGCGTTTTAGAGGCGTTCAGTGATGTGCTCCATCTCAACGTCGTCGCCGTCGATGCGCGTCAGCGATTTCTGGAGCGCCTTGCCGGCGTGATCGATCCCGAAGAGAAACGCATTCGAATCGGTCACGAATTCATCACCATCTTCGAAGAGCAAGCGGCAAACATCCCGGACGTTCGATTCCTCGTGCAAGGCACACTTTATCCGGACGTGATCGAGTCCAAGACGCCGCAGTCAAAAGCCGGCCATAAGATCAAGTCGCACCACAACGTTGGTGGGCTCCCCGAAGCGATGTTGCTAGAGCTGGTCGAACCGCTCCGGTCCTTGTTTAAGGACGAAGTTCGCGCTGTCGGCCGCGTGCTGAGCTTGCCGCCGCAGATCGTCGAACGCCAACCGTTCCCGGGTCCGGGCCTTGCGGTGCGTGTTCTCGGCGCCGTGTCTGAGGAGCGCTTGCGAATCGTGCGCGAAGCGGACGCCATCGTGCGGGAAGAAATCGATCGCGCGCCACTCGAGAAGAAGCCGTGGCAATACTTCGCGGTTTTGACGCCTCTCTTAAGCGTCGGCGTTATGGGTGACGGGCGGACGTACGCAAATCTTGTGGCCGTGCGGGCAATCACGAGCGAAGACGGCATGACGGCTGACTGGGCGCGTCTTCCGGAATCGCTGCTCGAACGAATCAGCAGTCGCATCGTGAACGAGGTCGCGGGCGTAAACCGCGTTGCGTATGACATTACTTCAAAGCCGCCATCAACGGTTGAATGGGAGTAATCAATCGGCGGCTTCTCGAGCAAAACCGTGAGGCAAAACGCGGCCTGCGGTTCGATAAGGTTGCCCTGAGTTTTGTCGAGCGCTTGCAAGACGCCCTTGAAGACGATGTGCCGCGCGGGAAAACGTTGATCGTGATCAGCAGCGCGCCGATCCGTTTGCCGGCGAAGACCGCAAAAGCCGTGGAAGAAAAAGTCCGGCCCCTGATGCAGCGCCAATCGAAACGATTGGATTTTCGCGACACGATCAACGGAAACGCGATTCGCGCTCGCCTCGCAACCGGCGCGATGAAAGGGCAATCGAACGTCATCGGTTTCGTACAAAATCCAGATGCTGATTCGGAGGCTTTGCTGAAAACGACGCAGTCGCTGCTCGAACAAGTGACGGCTTAGGGCGCTAGCCGCTAGCACAACTTTAGTGCGAATCTTAGTCATCGGGAACGGCGCCCGCGAAGATGCGCTCTCTTGGCGCCTTGCCGCTTCGCCGTCATGCGAAGCGGTTTTCGCCGCGCCCGGCAACGCCGGTACGGCAAGCCGCGGCATCAACTGGGAAATTGCCGCGACGGACGGTAAAGCGATGGCCGAGCGCGCGCGTAACGAGAAGATTGATCTCGTCGTAATCGGCCCGGAGACGGCTATTGCGGCCGGCGTTGGAGACCATCTGCGCGAGAGCGGCATTGCGACGTTCGGCCCCGACCGTGCGTGCGGCCGTCTGGAGTCGAGCAAAATCTTTGCGAAACGCTTCATGGAGCGGAACTCCGTGCCGACCGCTCGGGCAACCGTCGTGCATTCGCTCGATGCAGCGAAGGCGGCGCTTGATGAGTGGAACGGCGCTTGCGTCATTAAAGCGGACGGATTAGCCGCTGGGAAAGGGGTGGTGGTTGCGCCGGATGTCTCAACGGCGCGATCGGTCGTCACCGATTGGTACCAACACAACAGCGTGCCCGGCGGCGGAACGGCGTTGCTGCTTGAAGAGCGCCTTGAAGGCCGAGAAGTGAGCGTTTTTGCGGTTTGCGATGGTCGCGCGATGCTGCCGTTTGCTTCGGCGTGCGACTACAAGCGCGCGGGCGACGGCGATTCGGGGCCAAACACCGGCGGAATGGGCGCCTACTCGCCGCCGCAAGGGTTTCCTGACGATCTGATCGACCGCGTTCGCGAGCAGATCCTCGGCCCCGTTTTGCGTGGTTTGATTGCAGAAGGCGAGCGTTACGTCGGCGTGCTGTATTGCGGATTAATGTGGACGCAAAGCGGTCCGGCGGTCATCGAGTTCAACGCCCGCTTCGGTGACCCGGAAACCCAAGTGCTCATGCCGCGCGTCGGCGGAGACTTCGCCGGCTTTTTGAAAACGGCCGCGGATGGTGCGATGGATCCGAGCCTGACGGCATTCTCCGAAAACGCCTGCGTCGGCGTCGTGTTGGCCACGGCGGACTATCCAGCGCGCAGCGTGCCAATCGAGGGACTGCCGCCGGACACCGCATTGGCGGAGAACGTTCAGGCCTTTTGGGGCGGATCGGCGCTTCGAGATGGCGTTGTCGACGCTTTCGGCGGCCGCGTAATTACCGTAACGGCGCTTGGTGAGAACTTGTCCACAGCCCGCGACCGAGCATATGAAGGCGTACGCGCGCTTGCTCGGCGTTTGGGCGACGCATCGTCCTCGCTGACCTATCGAACGGACATCGCTAACCTCGGGTAGTCTTGGTGCAGCCGCGAATGGCCGACGGGGTGTTACAATGAGTGTAATGCACACGGAGAGCGCCGGCTAAGCATGTGCGGCATCACGGGAGTATTCGCTCCCGGGCATGATGCAGCGCGTCTCGCGTTCTTCGGGCTGTACGCGCTGCAGCATCGCGGTCAGGAATCCGCCGGAATCGCCGTTTCGGACGGCGGCACCATCCGATCGCATCGCGAGATGGGGCTGCTCTCCGCAATTTTCGATGAAGATATTCTCTCGCAGCTCAGTGGCTACATCGCCGTTGGTCACACTCGTTACTCGACCAGCGGTTCGTCGATGGTCGTGAACGCTCAGCCGCTGCTGGAAAGCACCGAAATCGGCGACTTCGCCTTCGCGCACAACGGCAACCTGACGAATACGGACGAGCTGCGCGAAACGCTTGCGCCGACGACCGTTTTGCAGGCGACGTCGGATTCGGAAGTGCTTGCGAAGTTGATCGTTGAGAGCGAAGGGACGATGGTTGAGCGCATCGGCAGTGTGATGCGGCGCGCCCGCGGCGCATACTCAGTCGTCCTTTGTACGCGGGATGAGCTTTACGGTTTTCGTGACGCATGGGGCGTCCGGCCGCTCTGTCTGGGCGAGCTGGGCAACGGCGCGTATGTGCTTGCTTCCGAGTCGTGCGCCCTTGCCACGGTCGGCGCAAAATACATTCGCGAGCTCGAGCGCGGTGAGGTCGTTCGCATTACGAAGGCCGGCGTTGAGAGTCGTAAGGTTGAGGTGGAGGCAACGCCCGGGCTCTGCATGTTTGAATACATCTACTTCGCGCGTCCGGACTCAATGCTCGACGGAAAGACGATCTATACGGCGCGTTACGCGATGGGCAAAGAGCTTGCCAAAGAGCATCCGGCCAATGGGGATGTCGTCATGGCGGTGCCGGACTCCGCGATTCCGGGCGGCATTGGTTACGCGACGCAAAGCGGACTACCGTACATTGAAGGGCTGATCAAGAACCGTTACATCGGGCGCACGTTCATCAGTCCCGACCAGCAGATGCGCAGCCGCGGCGTGCAACTGAAGTTCAACCCAGTTGTGGAGAATCTTCGCGATCAACGCGTTGTGGTGGTTGACGATTCAATCGTGCGCGGCACGACAACGCCGCGGATCGTGCAATTGTTGCGCGAAGCGGGCGCTACAGAAGTGCACGTGCGTGTGCTTTCACCCCCGATCAAGCACCCGTGCTACTTAGGCGTTGATATGGCAACGTACGACGAACTGATCGCTGCAAACTACTCCGTCGAAGAAATTCGTCAAAAGATCGGCGCCGACTCGCTCGGATATTTGAGCAAGGAAGGGCTGGTTCGCGCCACCGGTCGCAAGCGCGAAGAAATGTGTTTGGGCTGCCTTACCGGCGAATACCCGAACGTGCCGTCAACACATCAACCTCGCCAAGCCGCAAGCTAACAGTTTCGAAGAAATTGCAAGCAATTTCTTCGAGGGGGAAAGCGGTTGAAAGCTTTCCTCGGTCAGAGCCCTGAGCTTGCTCCCGTGTCACCCTGAGCCTGTCGAAGGGCAGTCGTAATCATGAGATTCGCTAACTTGTCGAACCTTTGGCCCGCGTGAACACTGATGCGTGAACGAGTATACCGTCTACATGCTGCGTTGCTTCGACGGTACGTATTACGTGGGTATCACGAATGATTTGGATCGGCGCATTTGGGAGCACAACTACGGCATCGACGAGACGTGCTACACGTTTTTGCGGCGGCCTCTCTTATGCGTTTGGTCCGAAATGTTCCATCATGTTATCGACGCCATTCAATGCGAGAAGAAGCTGAAGCGGTGGTCTCACAATAAAAAGTCAGCCCTGGCACGCGGTGACTGGAAGATGATTTCTGCGCTTTCCAAAGGGCGAGATAATCGCTGCCCTTCGACAAGCTCAGGGTGACATCGGGGGAAACGCGCCGACGGCGCGAGAGCTAGCTAGAGCGGGGGTGGGTATTTGCGGGAGGCGACGTCGCGAGCGAATTCCTCGAGCGCCCGAATTGCTTGCGTGCCGAAGTCCGCATACTGCTTGACGAACGACGGCGGCTGTTCGTACAAGCCTAGGAGATCGTAAAGAACGAGCACTTGACCGTCGCACGCCGGTCCTGAGCCGATCCCAATCGTCGGAATTTTCAGTTCGCGCGTAATTTCGGCCGCGAGGTCCCCAGAAACAACCTCGAGCACGATCGCATAAGCGCCCGCGTCCTGCACTGCTCGCGCATCGTCGAGCAGCCGTTCCCGATTGCTGCGCATTCGAAAGCCCGGACCCAAACCGGCGGTCTGCGGAAGCACACCGATATGTCCCATCACCGGAATGCCGGCCCCGACGATCGCCTTGATTCGATCGGCAGCCCGAACGCCGCCCTCAAGTTTCACCGAGGTTGCACGTCCTTCCTGAACCAGCCGGCTCGCTGAACGCACCGCTTCGGCGTCACTGGTTTGGTACGAACCGAATGGCATGTCGCCGATGATATGGGCGTGCTTCGCTCCGCGAGCGACGGCGGCAGTGTGATGAATCATGTCGTCGAGCGTAACGGGTACCGTTGAATCGTAGCCGAGAACGACCGTCCCGACGCTGTCGCCGACGAGAAGAACGTCGATGCCGGCTTGTTCAGCGCAGCGCGCAAACGCTGCATCATACGCCGTCATGACGGCGAACGGCTCACTGGCATTTTTGCGACGCGCGATGTTGATCGCCGTTACACGGCGCTCATGTTTCGTTCGAGGTTTTTGCGCCGTCGGGGCCGGCGAAACGTCGACTTGCGCCGTGATGTTAGGCTCCGGCGGCCGCCTTTGCAGTTGCGGTCGCGCCGTTCGAGCTGACCTTTCCGTCGCTGCCCGCCAACGTCTCAGCTAATGCAACGAACGCACGTACCGGGGTGCCGGTCGGGCCCTTTGCTTGCCACGCCGATTCGTTGTCCAAGTACGCGGTGCCGGCGACGTCGAGGTGAATCCACGGCGTCTTATCGACGAACGCTTTCAAGAACGCGCCGGCCGTCAGTGTGCCGGCGGCGCGGCCCGCCGAATTTGAAAGGTCGGCAATCTCGCTTCTCACCGCGGTCGAGTAATCGTCGTAGAGCGGCATCTGCCAATATCGCTCACCAGTCGGTTTCGCCGCCGCTAAGAATTGCTGCATGAACGGCTCATCGTTGCCCATGGCAGCACTCGCTGCGTGACCGAGCGCGATCACGCATGCGCCCGTCAGGGTCGCGGCGTCGACAATCTTCGTTGCGCCGAGTTTGTTCGCATAGCACAGACCGTCCGCCAGGATCAATCGCCCTTCGGCGTCCGTGTTGATGACCTCGATCGTCTTGCCGTTCATCGCGCGGAAGATATCGCCCGGCTTCGTCGCGCGCGGCCCAGGAAGATTTTCACTGGCCGGTGCGAGCCCGATTACGTTGATTTTTGGCCGCAGCTTCCCGATGGCAGACATTGCTGCGATGACGCCGGCCGCGCCGGACATATCGTACTTCATCTCGTGCATTTTCTCGGCCGGCTTGATCGATATGCCTCCGGAGTCGAACGTAATGCCTTTGCCGACGAGCGCGAGCGTTTCTTTGCTCGATGGATCGCCGTTGTATTTCAAAATTGTCATCGTGGCCGGCTGGTCGCTGCCTTGCGCGACGCTCAGTAGTGAGCCCATTCCAAGCTCCCGCATGCGATCTTCGTCGAGGACTTCCACTTCCAAGCCCGCGTCTTGCGCCAGTTCACGCGCACGGTTTGCCAAATGTGTCGGCGTCATTTCATTCGCCGGCGTCAACGCCATGCGGCGAGCCGCGTTGACCGCTTCCCCGAGAATCTGACCGCGCGCTGCGCCACGTTCCAAAGCAGTGCGATCCAAATCACCGGCTAAAATTGCGACCTGCTCGACGGCGATTGTGCGATCCGGCTCGTTTTGGTAAATGGTCGTGTCGATCGTGCCGGTTATCGCGCCTTCCGCAACAAACGACGCAGCGGCTGTTTCGCTTCCTTTGACGGCCTCCGGCAGAACGAACGCGATATCGGTGACCTTGCGTCGGCCCAGATAGCGGACCGCTGCGCCCGCATACCGCGCCAGCAAATACGGTTCAAACTTCTCCGGGTCGCCCAGGCCGACAAGAAGCACGCGTGAATAGCTCTGTCCCTTCGCATGCACGAGCGAAAGCTCAAACGGCTTGCCGCTGATCTCACCGCTACCCAACACGTCTGCGACGGCGCCATCCAGCGCACTGTCAATCGTCTTCGCGGAATTGGTAAGATCAGAACCGGCGAAAACCGGCAGAACGAGCGCTCCAGCGCGGACGGAAGCAGGCGCGTCCGTCAGAACACGAACTTGCATGGTCAACCTTTCAGAGAAGTGAATGAAAACTTATATGCCCGTAAATTTCCATTGCCCGCCCTCCTTGCGGTACCCTGCGAAGCGTGGGCTTTGACCGACGCCTACAAGATTGCCGGAGTCGACATTGACGCCGGCAATGAAGCGGTTCGCCGCTATCAATCGCTGGCGGCGAAGTGGCGCCATCCGGCCCAGCTCGCTGGCCTCGGCGGCTTTGGCGGGCTGTTTGAGATGCCGGGCGATCCATCGCGTGCCCTCGCAGCCTCCACGGATGGCGTCGGCACAAAAGTACTGATCGCCTCAGAAGTCGGACGGTATGAGACGGTTGGCGGCGATCTCGTAAATCACTGTGTGAACGACGTTCTCGTCGTAAACGCCGATCCGTTGTTTTTTCTCGATTATCTCGCCGTCGGCAAGTTGAACCCCGATGTTGCCGCAACGATCGTTTCAGGGGTGCAAGAGGCGTGCCGCAAGCACAACTGCGCGCTTCTCGGCGGCGAAACCGCTGAAATGGCTGACGTGTACGATCCCGACCATTTCGACCTCGCCGGAACAATCGTCGGTCTTGTTGAACGAGCGGCGATCCCAAATTCGCAAACCGTCACGCCGGGTGACGCAATCATTGGCCTTCCTGCTATCGGCTTACACACGAACGGTTACACACTAGCGCGCAAATTGATTGGCACCGACGAATGGAGCACATCGTTCGATGGCAGCACCTTCGCCGATGCACTGCTTGCCGAACATCCCTCATATCATGACGCAGTGCGCGCGATACAGGGCGTCGCGCGAGTCAAAACTATGGCGCACATTACCGGCGGAGGGTTGCTCGAAAACGTCCGCCGGACGCTGCCATCGAACGTCAAGGCGATTTTCGAACAGTCTCGTTGGTCCGTGCCACCACTGATCGAGGAGCTGTGCAGACGCGGCGATCTCAATCATGATGAGCGTTATCGCACGTTCAATATGGGCATCGGATTTACGCTGGTCGTGCCGCTTTCGGATGCGCAGCGTGCAAAAGACGCCGCACCCGGCGCGAAAATCATCGGCTGGGTCGAAGAACGGCGCGACGACGAGCCCGCGGTCCTCATTCATCCCGCCCGAGATTAACGGCTCAACGCGGTTGCTCAATATGCTCGTCGATTTACGCGACGAGCGATTCGATCGTTCAAGCGACCACCGCGCTATTCAAGCGATTCGTAATGCCGGCTTCACCATAGAGGACACCGCTTCGGGAGCGGCATTGGCATCGATCGATCAGGAATTCGGTGGAGCATGGTCCTCTGAAGCGTACGCGGGACACAATATCATCGCGCGCCGCGACGGTCAGTTCGCAGGATTTGTCAGTTATGCACCGCGTGGTTTGCGGTATGCATGGCTCAGCAGCTGGCAAGGACGCGCGGACGTTGGAATCTTCGGGCCGTTTGGCGTTGTTCAGCGCTTTCGCGGGACGCCGCTCGGGCGCGCGTTGCTGCAAGCCGCATTAGCGAAGCTGCGTGCCCTCAACTACGAGCAAGCATTGATTCCGGCCGTTCACGAGGGGCGGCTAGCCGAGTACTATCGCCGTGAGTGCGGCGCGCACGTTGCCGAAGAGTTCGAGATGCGGCGGTGGACCGGCGGTCAGATTCCGACGACCGTTCTCGCATCAGGAAACGGCACGAATTTTCAAGCCGCTTTGGATGCAGCTCGCAACCGCAAAATCCCGCTGCAAATCAATGCTTTGATCGCAAATAAGAGAAGCGCTTACGTGCTTCAACGTGCCAAAGGCGCCGACGTGCCGACGGTCGCTAGCGTCATCTGGGATCGCGCTGTTGAATCGCGGGAGACATACGATGAGCGACTGCTGCATGCGATCCGCCAAACGCAGCCGAAGCTGGTGCTATTGCTCGGATGGATGCATATTCTGCCGGAGCGCTTCATCACAGAATTTCCTGAAACGATCAACATCCATCCCGCCTTCTTGCCGCTGGATCAGACCAGCACCACGGTTGAGCTTCCCGACGGCACCACGATCCCGGCCTTTCGAGGCGCTCATGCGGTGCGCGACGCGCTTGTCGCCGGCAGCGAGTGGTTCGGCGCATCGGTGCACCGCGTGATCGTTCAGAGCGATCGTGGCCCGATTTTGACGCGCCGTCCGGTTGCCGTGCGGGGAGCAAAAACCGAAGGCGAAGTGATGGAGAAGGTGCGTCCGCTGGAACACCAGTCACTCTTGAGCGGTATTATGCGCTGGGTCTTCGAAAGACCGGGGGCCGCAGAGTGACCTTTTGAGGCCATTTTGATGACTTTTATCGCCTTCGTGCGATACGCTGCGGCTTCGGGGGCCCCGCCCGCGATAGTTTGGGCGGGGGCGAAGCCAAACAAGCGCGCGTAGTGCGTTGTTAAATGAGGAACTAAGGTAGAGGAATGCATCTGAAGTCTGTCCGCGCTTTGAGCGCGTGTCTTTTTGTTTTTCTTGCCGCCGCAGCGCCGGCGTTCGCGCAATCGGAAGAGAGCGCGGGCGGGTTAGTGCCCTACGCGGCGCTCGCAAAGATGGCCCAGCCGCAACCCGGCTTGTTCACCGTTTGGCAGCGCAACGGCCGCGTGATGCTTGAGCTTCGGCCGGAGCAGTTCAACAGAGATTTCGTCGAGACTGCCGTGCCGATCAATGGGCTGGGCGGCTACTTCATTACCTCCGGTCAAACCGATTTTCAAGAAGCCCGAATCGTGCGCTTTGTGCGCACCAGTGATCGAACTGTCGCCATCGTTTGGCCGCACACGAGGTTCATGGCGACGCCGGATACGCCGATTGCGAATTCCGTGCGCGCCTCGACTTCAGATTCCGTCATGACGATCGCAAAGGTTATGTCGATCGATCCGCTCTCCGGAGACGTCGTATTCGACGTCTCAGGCTTGCTCGGTGACGTGATGAACATGACAGATGTTCTCAATCAAACGATCGCCGACCCCGATAATCCGCAGACACATTATCGACTCGATCCCGAACGCACCTACTTTGGTCCCGCCAAAGCGTTTCCCAAGAACGTCCTGATCGAAGCCGATCAAACCTTTGCATCGTTTAAGCCGGCCGTGATCGACACGGTGCCGGATCCGCGGAGCGTGCAAATTAAGGTTCACTACAATTTGGCGGAGCTGCCGGCGAGTCCCGACTACATGCCGCGTCTCTTTGACGACCGCGTCGGCTATTGGGATAACGCACACGTTGACTTCTCCCGCGACTACCGGCGCGATAATCGCGTGCACTACATTTTGCGGTGGGATGTGCAGCCAACCGATCCGACCGCTCGCATTTCTCCGGCAAAACGACCCATCGTCTACTATCTGAGTAACACGATCCCACAGCAATATCGCGGCGCTATTCGAGATGCACTCCTGACCTGGAATCGTGCATTCGAGCGTATCGGCATCTCGAACGCCGTGGTCGTGAAAGACCAGCCGAACGATACGAGCTGGGATCCCGATGATATCCGCTACAACGTCGTGCGGTGGTTATCGGAGTCGAACAACGGCGGTTTCGCTGAAGCGCAGGTGCTGTACAATCCCTACACCGGACAGATCTTCCGCTCGCAAATCGTCGTGGACAGCGACTTGATGCGCTTCGGAAAGCTGGAATATCTTGACCTTACGCAGCCCGAGCATGCGGCGCGCATGCCGCGCGGTCATTTCACGGATCCGCAATATTCCAGCGCCGCTCAACAAGAGTATGCATACGGCGTCCTCGCACTCTCGCTGATGAACGGTTTGGATGCGGACCGCATCCCGCAGTCCTACTCATACGATTTCCTGAAGTCGATCGTGCTGCACGAATCGGGCCACGACTTCGGCTTGATGCACAACTTCATCGGGTCCGAAGCCTATAGCGCAAAGCAGCTGCAGAGCAAGACGTTCACGCACCGGTATGGCGTTGCGACGAGCGTCATGGAATATGCGCCGCTCAACCTCTGGCCAAAGGGCACACCGAACGGCGACTACTTCCAGACGGTCTTAGGCCCGTATGACTACTATGTGATCCGCTGGGGTTACGACCGCATCGTCGGAGCGCACACACCTGACGCCGAGAAACCGACGCTCGATCGCTGGGCAAGCGCATGGAGTAACCCGCAGTATCGTCTCGCGTCGGATGAGGACGTTGCCTGGACGGGCGGACATGCGATCGATCCGCGAGTTGCGCAGTGGGATTTGACGAACGACAACATCGCCTGGTGCCAGACGCAGATGAACATGGTTCACGGGCTGATCGGCACGCTCGATCGCCGTTTTCCGGCCATTCAGCAGTCCTATGAAGAAGAACGAGTGGCGTTCGGCCGGTTGATCGGGCATTATCGGTCGTGCGCGCGCGTGCTTGCGCATTACATCGGCGGTGAATACCTCTCGCGTGCGCATCGCGGCGACCCTCACTCCGCTGCACCGCTGACCTACGTTCCAATTGCGCAGCAGCGGCGCGCGTTCCAAAATCTGGACCGCTACGTGTTCTCATCCAACGCTTGGAATTTCTCGCCGTCGTTGATGAACAAGCTCGTCTACAGCGAAAATGAAAGCGATTGGGGTTACAATCCGCCCGACTTGCACGGCGTTTCGGCGTCCGCGTTGGCCGGAGCGCTACAGTTCTCGCTCTACAGCAATTTCTTCGCGCCGACGACGCTCCAGCGACTCGATGACATGTCGAGCCGCTACGGCCATAAGACGATGGGGCTGACCGATCTCTTCACTTGGATGCAATCGAGCGTCTACGGTAATCTCTCGCACCCTGGCTCCATGACGCTCGTGCATCGCAACCTGCAGCGAAGCTATGCCCAACTGCTTTCTCGCCTCGCGAATGCGCCGCAGCGCGGTACGCCGCCGGATGCGCAAGCGCTCGCCCGACACGAGCTGGGGCAGGTTCGCAGCGGCGTTCGAGTTGCGTTGCGAAGCGGACGTTTGGATCTGCTGACCCGAGCGCATCTTGAGGCGCTGAACGCCGATCTTGGACGCGCACTTGATGCACGCTCCGTTTTGCCGGTGGCGCCGACGGGCGGCTAAACGGCAAGCGGAAGCTCGAAAGGCAAGTTCGGGTCGGCTGTCAGCGCAAGCGGGTCGGCCCGAACCGTTTCTCGCTGAAAAAATGCTGCCGCAGCGATCATTGCGGCATTGTCGGTGCAATATTTCGGCGGCGGAATGAGCACCGGCACGGTGTTCGCACGACCCCAGCGCTTCATTTCCGACTGCAACGACGAGTTTGCCGCAACTCCCCCGGAGACGATCACGGCCTGATAGGCGTCACCCTGCCACGCTCGACAAACGCGATCCATCAGCACGTCGATAACCGCGGCTTGGAACGATGCGGCGACATCGTGATTTGACGCTCGCAGATCATCAGGTTGTGATTCCAAATAGTAACGCACCGATGTCTTGAGACCTGAGAACGACATATCGAGCGAATCAGCAACGGCGCGATGGCGTGGAAATCGAACCGCCGTCGCATCTCCGTCGCGCGCGAGGCGGTCGAGTTGCGGGCCGCCGGGAAACGACAGTCCAAGCAGACGTGCCGTCTTGTCGTACGCTTCGCCGGCCGCATCATCGCGGGTTCGACCGAGAATTTGCATCTCGACAGCGCTGCGAACTGCAACCAGCTGCGTATGCCCACCCGAGACGAGCAGTACGAGGAGCGGATAGGCCGGCTCTTCCGAGCGGTCGAGGTATGCCGCGAAAACGTGACCGTGAAGATGGTTGATGCCGTAAAGCGGGTGATCGAGCGCATAGGCGAGTGCCTTTGCATGCGCAACGCCCACGACCAGGCTGCCCACGAGGCCCGGCCCCTTCGTTACTGCGATTGCGTCAACGTCTGTGAGTGAAATACCGGCCCGTTCGACTGCGTCTTCAACAGCGGCGGAGAGAAGGGCGACATGCTGACGGCTTGCGATCTCCGGCACGATGCCGCCGTACTTTGCGTGGAATTGATCTTGGTTGGTCGCCACGTTCGAGAGCACATCGCGCCCATCGCGCACAACTGCGGCCGATGTATCGTCGCACGACGTTTCGATCCCAAGTATCAGCACAGGTCTATTGTTCGTGATCAAGCCCCCGTGTCACCCTGAGCTAGTCGAACGGCAACGATAATCGCGAGTCACATTTCGACAAGCTCAATGTGACACTGGGACTACTCCGCGCCCGCGGCTGCGGAAGCGAAGGCGACGTTCCGCGCCTCTTTGCCGATCAACGTAAAGAAGACCACCGCGACAAAGACGATGACGGCGATAATGGCCATAGCCTGCGCGTAGTTTGCCCCACCGTTGGGCAACTTGAAGCGCGTGGTCGCAAATTGCGCTTCGATTTGTGCGGCGCCGGCAGATAAGAAATTTCCGAACTGGTAAACGAATCCGGGAAACGTACCGCGTGCATCGGCAGGCGATAGTTCGTTCAGATGGGCCGGAATAATTCCCCAGGCGCCCTGCACCATGAACTGCATGAGAAAACCGCCGAGCGCGAGGAGCACGAGCGTCGGCGAGAAGGCCCAGATTGGAATCATGCAGACGCCCAGGACGGCCGCCACGATTATGGCAACCCGCCGTCCCACTCGTTGAGAAAGAGCCCCAAAGAGCATGCCGCCGATAATCGCGCCGATGTTTGCAATGGAGTTGATCAAGAACACCTTGCCGGAATCGAAGCCGTGCTGCTTCTGCAAAAACGTCGGATAGAGATCTTGCGTGCCGTGCGACATGAAGTTGAAGCTTGCCATCAAGAGGACGGCGTAGAGGAACAGCGGCCAACTCTTCGGACCTTCGCCGGATTTCGTGAAAAGCACGATTGAAAAGGCAACAATCGCGAGCGCGATGATCAATGCCAGCCAGGTGTATGCCGGTGCAAATGCGAGGACAAGATAAAATAGCGCTCCCGCAACCAGCAGTCCGATCGCATAGCCTTGCACCGGCGTTGGCCCGGCGATCCGCTTCATCGCACGCTGTGCTATCCACGCCGGCGATTCGGGAACATGGGCACGAATGAATAGCACGAGCAGCGCCGGCAGTACACCCACGACAAACATTGCGCGCCAAGTGTGCTGCGCAAAGAAATGCGACATGGCAAAGAACACGCCGCCGGCTAAGAGGAAGCCGAGCGCATAACCTTCCTGCAGCACGCCCGAGAAAAAACCGCGCCGCTCAGGCGGTAAATTTTCCATTGCGAGCGCCGACCCAACGCCCCATTCGCCGCCCATTCCGATCCCGTAAAGCGCGCGCAGGATAATGAAGACGGTGAAGTTGGGCGAAAAGGCCGTCAGCAACTCGATCAGCGAGTAGAACGCGATGTCCACCATGAGCGGCACCCGCCGTCCGTATTTGTCGGCAAAATAACCGAAGATGAACGCGCCCACCGGCCGCAGCATCAGCGTCACCGTAATCGCAAAGGCGACTTGCGGAATCGTATGCTTGAAATCTTTGGCCAGCTGAACGACGACGAAGGTAACGAGGAAGAAGTCGAACGCATCGAGCGTCCATCCAAGAAAGCTCGCGAGGAAGGTGTTGCGTTGAGCGCGCGTGAGCGGCTGTGCCGCAGCGACTCCTATCCCGGTGGCCGAGGTGACACGCTCGAGAATGGATTCGGGCTGATAGGCGCCATCGTTGGCGGCGGGGGTGGTGTCGCCGGCCGCGCATCGCCATAAAGAACCGCAAGATAGCGGTGGTCCTTCGGCAACGTCAGCTTCGGCGGCATGAAGCGGAACGTCAGCGTCGCGCCGTCGAGCGATGAATGCGCGATCGTGATGACCGGATTCCAGCTGTGCCGTTTTCCGTGGACATCTTCGTCAAAAATTTGGACGGCAAAGCCGCGACTCTGGATCTCGCCGGGCGGTAACGTGAATTGTGCAATCGCCGCACCTTGCAACGTAAAATCTTCCGACGGCACGAGCATGACGCGAACGAGCGCCGTTGTTGGAATCGCCGTCTTACTGTTGATGACCATCTTCGGTGCGTCGCTCGGCATCGCGGTCATCGTCAGCGCCATCGTTGGTCCGCTGGGTTTGGGAGCGGCGCTCGGCGGAGCGCTTGGATTCGACAGTGCATTTTCGAGCGGTGAAATCGGCGAGGCGCTCGGCGCGGGCGTCTGTGGCGCGGGCTTGCTCTTGGTTTGCGCTGCAGCCTTCGGTTTTTCGGGCGGCATATTGAATCGAAGAACGCAGCTGTAGCCGCCGCTTTGCGGGCAGGCAAAGCCGTCCGGTGCGACGTCGAATGCGTAGGACACGGTGTCGGTCGTGATCGGAGCCGACGTTTGCGCCGGTAGCGGCGAAGATTCCCCGACCGGACTCGTGCCCGGCGGTGGAGTGAACGGGATGCTGGGGCCCGAGCTTAAGCTGCCCTGACATGCCGTCAACATCGCAAAGGCACAAAGAAGTGCGGCAGAACGCGCACCGTTCATTTTTTCTCCTCGATCCGTTTTTGCAGTTCTTCAGCGAATGCTGCGACGCTGACCGGCGGGCGGTTCTCCGCCACACCGCGTTCGTTAACGTTAACGGTTCCAGCCGCCGCTTCGTTCTTTCCTACGACCAAAATGTACGGCACTTTCTGCGTCTTCCAATGCCGAATCTTATACCCGAGTTTTTCGTTGGACTCGTCGAGCTCGACCCGGAAGTTGTGCGCTTTTAACTGCGCTTCGGCCTGGCGCCCATACTCGAATTGATGTTCTGAAACCGGCGCAATGACCGCTTGAATTGGCGCCAGCCAGGCCGGAAAGTTGCCTGCAAAATGCTCGATCAGCACTCCAAAGAAGCGTTCGAGCGACCCCGCGAGCGCCCGATGGATCATCACGGGGCGATGGTCGGCGCCGTCGCTGCCGCGATATTTCGCGTCGAAGCGCTCCGGCAGCATAAAATCGACCTGCACGGTGCCAAGTTGCCATTTGCGGCCGATCGCATCATGCAGATTGATGTCGAGCTTCGGGCCATAGAACGCGCCGCCGCCTTCATCGATCTCATACGGCAAATCGAATTTGTTCAGTGCGTTGCGAATTGCGTTTTCGGCCACCTCGTCGGTTGCGGCGCGCAAATGCGGCTCCCGCGTTGAAAGAAAGAATTCGAAATCACCGAAGCTGAACGCGCGCAAAAGGCGCAGCGCTTCGTCGAGCGTTTGCTCGAACTCGTTCTGTAACTGATCCGGCCGGCAAAAGAGGTGCGCGTCGTCAACGGTGAAGGCGCGGACACGCTGTAGACCGTGCAAGGTTCCACTTCGCTCGAACCGGTAGACCGTCCCGAACTCCGCGTAGCGGATCGGCAGTTCACGATACGAGCGCGCGTGGCTCTTATAAATGAGGATGTGTCCGGGACAGTTCATCGGTTTGACCCGGAACCGCTGATGCTCGACCTCAATTGGCCCGAACATATTCTCCGCGAAATTCGCCAAATGACCTGAAGTCTCAAAGACTTTCTCGGCGTAGAGATGCGGCGTTACGACCTGCTGGTACCCGCGCTCTCGCAATCCTTGCCGAATAAAATCTTGAACGATCTCACGCATCACCGTGCCTTTGGGATGCCAGAAGATTAGGCCACCACCGGCGTCCTCTTGAATGGAAAACAGGTCGAGCTCTTGTCCAAGTTTGCGATGGTCTCGTTTTGCTGCCTCTTCCAAGAAAACGAGATAGGCGTCCAGCTCCGCCTGCGTCGGCCACGCGGTTCCGTAAATTCGCTGCAACATCGGACGGTGCTCGTCGCCTCGCCAATATGCGCCCGCAACGTTCATGAGCTTTATGGCGCCGATGTCGCCCGTTGACGACGCGTGACCGCCGCGACAGAGGTCCGTGAATTCGCCGATTGTGTACAGTGTGATTGGTTCGTCCGGCGGAATCTCCGAAGCGATTTCAACCTTGTAGGGATTGTCGCGGAAGCACTCGATCGCGCGCTCGCGCGACACCGTCATGCCGACCATCGGATGCGCCGCCGCAATGATCTCTTTCATCCGCGCTTCGAGGCGAGCCAAATCATCGGGCGTGAACGGCGTGGAGCGTTCAAAGTCATAGTAGAAGCCACTGTCAATTGCCGGCCCAATCGTCGGCTTGGCTTCCGGGAAAAGATCTTGTACCGCATATGCGAGTACATGCGCGGCGGTGTGGCGAAGTTCAGCGAGCGTCGGCGTACGCTTCCTGTCCACGATAGACATGGCCCTAACCTGTTTGGCTAGAGCGCGTGGTTTCCCTTAGAGCGTTGGTGTTCTACGACGTATTTGGGATCGAGCGCCGATTGCGTTCCCGCGTGGAAGATGCTAAAGCGTTCGCACGCTGCGCCCGCAAGCGCAGCCAATGATCCGAGAGTGGCAAAGATGCGATAGCGCCGCCCGAGCGTTGCGGTCGTTATCACCGCTGCGGTTGTCAGCGCACGCGCCGCTTTTGCATACGCTCCTGCGCGACCAATGCGATACGGTTCGCCAAGCAGAGCACCCAATTGATGGACCATTCTGCGATGGGCCGCAAGCTCGCAAACACCGGCAACAAGGGTGAGGCGCCGCGCTGCTCTCGCGTCGCGATGCGAAACGAAAAGCGAATTCCATGCGCCGGCGCTCATTGCCGCGCTTGCGGCGAACACAAACGGCAGCGTGCGATGCGCTTCGTGCCAGACCGGCACCGCCGTGTCCGCAATCAACACAGCGGTATACGTTGCGAGCGGGATGCCGAGGACCCCCGCGGTTGTCGCAGCGGCGCTGCGCCCACTGCCACGGAAAAACGCGTTTCTCGCCGCGAATGCGCTGCTCACGCCGAAGGCGCTCAAAATCCACGTGCCCACGTTCATCGGTGACGTCGGCTTGATGACGCGCAACATATTGAGAAAGCGTTCGGGGTTGCCCAGATCGGCGATCAGCAACACCGCGCTAACCGCAGCGCCGCCGCCGGCTGTTAAGTTGCAACTGCGCGCCAGCGAGTCGTTCTTCTGTGCCGCCGCTGCCGCGCCAAGTGCGGCGCTTGCGCCGGCCAGACCGCCAAGGAAGAAATAACCGGCGATATAGTCTTGCCAAACGTGCGGCTTGAGAATCGGCCGTCCGTAATAGCTGCGCGCTTTACGCTGCACTGTTTGATCCGATGTTGCAAACGAAGACCGCCGCGGCAAGCGCGGCGCCCGCCAATGCAGCGGCTCTCCACATTGCCGGCAAATCACGCGTCGTCGCGCGTGGCGACGGCGGCAACCCGTAAACTTCTGGATCGTCGGTCAGCAAGAAGAATGCACCGAAGCCGCCGACACCGTCACGCTGGTCTGCGCCATAAAGCTGAGCGGCCGCGTTGATTGTGCCGACGTTTTCTAACCGCTTTTGCGCTCGTTCACGCAATTGGGAGAGCGGTCCAAATTGAATCGACTCGGTCGGACACGCTTTGGCGCAGGCCGGCTTCTCATCGTTTTTGAGGCGATCGTAGCAGAGCGTGCATTTTGCCGCTCGTCCAATATCCGTGCGCCGGTCGATCACGCCGAACGGGCACGCCGGAACACAGTAGCCGCAGCCGTTGCAGACATCATCCTGAACAACGACCGTACCGAACTCCGTGCGAAAGAGCGCGCCGGTTGGACAGACGTCTAAACACGCTGCATGCGTGCAATGCTTGCAGACATCGGATGACATCAGCCATCGGCCACCGCCATCAAGAGCGATGGGGGACACGAGATCACGTGCCTCGCCGTCAAACTGTTCGACGAAAGCAACATGGCGCCACGTCGTTCCGTTCAGCGCGCCCGTGTTGTCGTACGAATCGCCGGTGAACGTGTAACCGTCGGCCGGAAGCTGATTCCACTCCTTGCATGCAACTTCGCACGCCTTGCAGCCGATGCACAGCGTCGTGTCGGTGAAGAAGCCCATCCGTTCCAATTTATCGGTCCTTCCGGCGACCGGCGCGAATATCGCAGGTGGCCGCTTTGGATTCTTGGATTTGCACGTTCGGATCGAGTGCAATCGGCATCAGATCGTTGCCGCTCGCTCCGACGGAGATTCCTTTGTAGCCCCAATGGTAAGGGACGCCGATCTGGTGAATCGTGCGATCGCCGATGCGCAGTGGCGTCATGCGGTCCGTCACGAGGACGCGCGCTTCGATCGCAGTCCGCGAGGTGATCAGGGTTGCCCAACCGCCATTTTCTAATCCGCGCTCCGCCGCCAGCTCAGGGCTGACTTCACAGAAGAACTCGGGCTGCAATTCCGCGAGGTGCGGCAAAGTGCGCGTCATTCCGCCCGCGGTGTGGTGTTCGGTCAGCCGGTAGGTCGTGATGACGTACGGGAACGTAGCGCCTGCATCGTTCGGATTGTAAGGGTTTTCCGGCCGCGGGAACTCTTGGCGTACTGGATTCGCACTTTGCGCGTATAGCAAATTCTGCACCGGCGATTCTTGGGGTTCATAATGTGTCGGCAAAGGCCCATCCCGCAAACCGCCGGGTGCCCAAATCCATCCGACGCCGTCGGCCTGCATGATAAACGGCTCGGCGCCGCCGATCGCATCCTCTGCACGTGCATCGCGGGGCGGTTCATAGGCTGGGTGCTTTTTTAATTCAAAATCCGGCGAGTCGTAACCGGTCCACTCTTCGCGCTCGGCATCCCACCAGACGTATTTCTTGCGTTCGCTCCACGGACGTCCAGCCGGATCAGCCGATGCGCGGTTGTAGAGAATGCGCCGGTTCGCGGGCCACGCCCAACCCCAGTGCGGGGCAACCCAATGTTGATCGCGGCCGGGGGTGCGCGCAGCAGCGCGATTGAGGCCGCCCGAGAACACTCCGCAATAGATCCAGCAACCGCAAGCGGTCGATCCGTCCGCCTTGAGTTGTGTGTAGGTGGAAAGCGGCTTGCCGTCCGCGGCACGACCATTGATTTCCGCTAGAACAGCTTCCGCTTCGACTTCTTGCCGCTCGCCCGACGTTGGATAGTCCCACGCGAGTGCCTGAACCGCAACGTCGCGCGGCTCTTTGGACGCCTGAAGCTTCTCCTTGATGCGTTTGCCAAGCTGGTAGTAGAAGTCGAGCTCCGACTGACAGTCGCCCTTGGGCTTGACCGCTTGATGGTGCCATTGCAAGAGGCGCTGCGTGTTCGTAAAGGAGCCGTCCTTCTCGGTGTGCGCCGAAGCCGGTAAAAAGAAAACCTCGGTTTGGATCGCGTCGGTGCGCAGCTCGCCGCTCTCAAACTCCGGGCCTTCGTACCAGAATGACGCGCTTTCGATCTCGACCAGGTCGCGCACGACCAGCCACTCCAAGTTTGCCATCGCGCGACGCTGCAACCCCCCATGCGCTGAACCAACCGCCGGGTTCTCTCCGGCCAGAAAGAAGCCGCGAACTTTCCCATCCAGCATGTCGAGCATCGTGCGGTAATGTGAGTGATCGCCGGTTATGCGGGGCAAATATCGAAAACCGAATTCGTTTTCAAGCGTCGCTGCGCCGCCAAAATAGGCTTTGAGTAAGCTGACGGTATAGGCGTCCATGTGAGCCCAGAATCCGGTCTTGGAGGCATGTTGCGCGATGAACGTCTTTAGATCGTCGTGGTCACCCGCTTGCGGCATGGGAATGTATCCGGGCAGAAGATCGTAGAGCGTTGGGATGTCGGTCGAACCTTGAATCGATGCATGGCCACGCAATGCCATGATACCGCCGCCCGGGCGCCCGATGTTGCCGAGCAGCAGTTGAATGATGGCGGCGGTGCGGATATATTGCACGCCGACGGTGTGTTGGGTCCAGCCAACGGAGTAAACGAATGCGGTCGTTCGCGCGCGCCCGGAGTTCCGGCAGAGCAATTCGGCGACGCGTTCAAAACTCTCAGGAGAGACACCGCAGATTTTAGAGACCATCCCCGGCGTGTAGCGCTGAAAATGTTTGCGCAGCAGTTGAAAAACACAGTTTGGGTGCTCGAGCGTCTCATCGCACTGCGCATCATGATGCGCAATCGGATGACCATGCCCGCCCGTCGCCTCACTAACTGCTGCGGTTTCTCTCGCTCGCCTCCCAGCCGCCGCATGTACCGGCATGTTCTTGTACTGCCACGTCTCCACGTCATATGCGTTATTGGCAGCATCCCAGCCTGAGAAGAAGCCGTCGAGATCGTCCGTGTCTTGAAAACGTTGATCGATAATGAACGGCGCGTTCGTGTAGTTGACGACGTACTCGGTAAACTCATGCCTATTCTCCAAGATGTATCGGACAATACCGCCCAAGAACGCGATATCGCTGCCCGCACGAATCGGCAAAAACATATTGGCAACGGCACTCGTTCGAGTGAACCGCGGGTCAACATGGACGATCGTTGCACCGCGTTCGCGCGCCTCCATGACCCATTGGAAGCCGACCGGATGGTTCTCGGCCATATTGGAACCCATGATCAAGATGCAATCGGCGTTCTGCAAATCTTGCTGGAACGTCGTTGCTCCTCCGCGGCCGAATGAGGTTCCCAAACTGGGAACCGTCGAGCTATGTCATATTCGCGCCTGATTTTCAACTTGCACGACGCCCAGCGCCGTGTAGAGTTTTTTCATGAGGTAGTTCTCTTCGTTGTCGAGCGTCGCTCCGCCAAGACTCGCAATCGCCATCGTGCGATTGAGCAACGCGCCTTCACGCGTGCGATCTTCCCATGTGTCGGCGCGGGTCGCGATTACGCGGTCGGCAATCATGTCGATCGCGCGCTCGAGCGGCAACTCTTCCCACCGTGTGCCGAACGGACGGCGATATTTAACGCGATACTCCCGGCGCGGGCTCGCGACGAGCTCGCGCGTCGCAGACCCCTTCGGGCAGAGGCGGCCGCGCGAGATGGGACTATCGGGATCGCCCTCAATTTGAATGATGCGCTCGTCTTTGACGTAGATGTTTTGGCCGCAGCCGACCGCGCAATACGGACAGATGGATTTCACGATGCGGTCCGCCGTTTTTGTGCGCGGCTCGAGCGTTTCGGAATGCGTAGATTGCGCCGCTTTTCCTAAGGCGAGCGGGTCGTCACTGAGTTGACGCAGCGCCGGCCAGGAGAGACGTTTCATTCGAGCGTGTGTTCCGTGCGAACATAGTGCGCCCTGGGTAAGAGGCGGCTATGGCAGATCTAAAAACCGTTACTGCGCGCGACGCGGGCGCGATAAAAATCGGAGAGCGCACTGTGAACCGACTGGGCTTTGGCGCGATGCGCTTGTGCGGTCAGGGCGTTTGGGGACCGCCGGCCGATCCAGAGAACGCTTTGGATGTCTTGCGGCGCGCCGTCGCTCTCGGCGTCAACTTCATTGATACCGCGAACGCATACGGACCAGATGTCAACGAAGAACAGATCGCGCAAGCGCTCTACCCATACCCCCCGGATCTGGTGATCGCAACCAAAGGCGGATCGACCCGAACCGGGCCAGGGCAGTGGGGTCGCGATTGTCGCCCCTCAGAGCTCAAGAAAGCGTGCGAAGGAAGTTTGCGCCGCTTGCGCTTGGATTGTATCGAACTGTACCAACTGCACGCCGTCGATCCCAAATTGCCATATGCCGAGCAGATTGGCGCGCTGAAAGAACTGCAAGAAGAGGGCAAGATTCGCCACATCGGCGTGTCAAACGTCGATGAAGCCGAGCTCGAGATCGCGCGCTCTGTCGCGACGATCGTTTCGGTGCAAAACCGCTACAACGCGATGTACCGCGATTCCGAGCAGGTTCTCGAAAAGTGCGACCGCGAGGGGATCGTATTCATTCCGTGGTTTCCGCTCGAGGCCGGCGACATTCCGCAGATGCGCGCAATGAAAGAGATCGCCGACTCACGGACTGTCAGCCCACATCAGATTGCGATCGCGTGGTTGCTGCAGCGCAGCCCCGTCGTGCTGCCGATTCCAGGGACATCGTCACTGGAGCACCTTGAGGAGAACGTTGCGGCCGCCACGATCGAATTGAGTGACGAGGAGTGTGCGGCAATCGCCACGGCCGCTGAATCGTAAATTTACTTGCGTTGTTTCTTCGAACGGGCGGGCGCGATTCGATCGGCGTACTTCCCCGCCCAGACGTTCGTGAACTCAGCGCCGAAGAGCAGCAACTGCGCCGAGTAATACACCCAGAGTAAGAGGATAATCAACGCGCCGGCATCCCCATAGGG
>Ga0213876_10000575_pt1 | contig 27311 bp, 23 predicted proteins | sample BarmaccomBMRX_R9_FD_160113 | JGI IMG/M metagenome (GOLD analysis project Ga0213876, IMG submission 160113) | Root-associated microbial communities from Barbacenia macrantha in rupestrian grasslands, the National Park of Serra do Cipo, Brazil - RX_R9 | ecosystem: Host-associated > Plants > Roots... | reverse complement strand
GGTCGCGGTGATCGTCCCGATATTGCTGATTCCGCCGACCACGGTGCCTTGACTAACGGAAATGCCGAACGCCTCGTTCTTCGCGCCGCTCACAGTGATCGTGCCCGAGTTGGCGATGCCGCCTCCGACGCTGCCACTCGGCAAGACGGATATTCCGCTGCCGAACGTAACTGGGTTCACCACGATGCTGCCGCTGTTCGAGATGGCGCCGGACTGGGTGTTGACCAAAATTCCGACGGCGTTCGATTTCGCGGCATTCACCGTGATCTGGCCCATATTGGCGACACCGCCGGAGCCGGCAAGGACTTCGATTCCCAGCGCGATTGGGCCGTTCACGGTGATCGTGCCGCTATTGACGGTAGCCCCGGTGACGGTTTGGGCGACCACGCCGAACGCTACATTGGCGTTTGCGCCATTTGCGCTAGCGCTGATCGTGCCGCTATTGAGGATACCCCCGCTGATCGTGTCGGCATTGACGCCTTCCGCTATAAAGCCTCCGTTCGCGTTGATCGTTCCGGAATTGACGAGGCCTCCTGAGATCGAGTTGGTGATAGAAATGGCGAATGCGGCATTCGTTCCGGTCGCGGTGATCGTGCCGCTGTTGAGGACACCGCCGCCGACCGAGCTGTTGAAGATCGCGAGCGCCACCGTGCTGGCATTGCCATTAGGGCTGACCTTCCCCGGCGCGATCGTGCCGGCATTGGTGACGGCGCCCATGACGGTCGAGCCGGTGATCACGATCGAGGTCGTCACCTGGCCCGTCCCGTTGGATACGGTCGCGACCGTTTGACCCGTGATCGCCTGTCCGGCATGCGCGGGCGCGGCAAGGAGAAGCGCCGCGACGCAGGTGGTCGCGAGAAGCGGAAGGCGGAGGCGCATGCCTCCTTCTCCCACTTGCGGGAGAAGGTGCCGGCCGCGTGAGCGGGCGGCGGATGAGGGCGCTGGCGCACCATGCGAGGCCTTGTCGGAAGAATGAACTGACATCAGTGCCCCCTCATGCGAGCCGTCCGGCGGCAATTAGGGTTTTGTTAGACTTACATATTCGCGAGGTCAACGACGCGGCCCATGAGGCGAATGGGATTATCACACTGTCGCCGCGTCCGAGGGCTCGCGCGTCAAGGCATGCTTCCCATCCAAATCCTCTTCCTCGAACGGGATCTCCGGATGCATCGCAAAGGCGGCGATCGCGCCGATCGCCAGAATGCCGATAAGCATGGTGAACGGCAGGACGCGGCTTCCCGTAAGGTCGATGAGGTAGCCCGAGATCGGGAGCGAAACGGCTGCCGCGAGCGCCGAGCCCGAATTCATCATGCCCGCGGCCGTGCCCGAATATTTGGGCGCGATGTCCATCGGGATCGACCAGATCGGCCCGATGATCAGCTCGAAGAAAAAGAAGCCGGCGGAGAGACAAAGGCCGACGATCGTGAGGTCGCGGGTGAAGAGCATAGGCACAAGGGATAAGAGTGCTCCCACGAAGCCGATGAGGATGACGCTCAGCCGCGCGAAGCGGATATTGCCCGTTCGTCGCAACACATGATCAGAGGCGATACCGCCGATCGAATCGCCGATCACGCCAGCGAGGAACACGCCGAAGGAGAAGATGGCGGATTGCTTGAGGTCGAGGTCGTAGCTCTTCTTGAAGAAGAGCGGCAGCCAGCTCAGATAGATCGCCAGGCACCAGCCATAGCAGAAATAGGTGAGCGTCACGGGCCAGATGCGCTTGGCGAGTGGCCCCCAGGGAACTTGCGGGCGCGGCCCGCGACGCGGCTCCGGCAAAAAGGCGAGCTCTTCGGGGGTGATGTCGGGATGGTCCTTCGGATCGTCGCGATAATACCAGACCCAAACGAGCACCCAGACGAGGCTCATGCAGCCGAGCACGACAAAAGAGCCGCGCCAGGTGAGTGTCACCATCAGGAAAGCGACGACGGGCGGCGTGATCGCATTACCGAGGCGCGCGAATGAATGCGTGAGGCCTTGCGCGAAGCCGCGCTTGCCGCGCTCGACCCAGTTCTGCATGGCGAGCGTCGCTGTCGGGAAGGTTGCCCCCTCACCCAGGCCAAGCAGGATTCTGATCAGCATCAATGAGGTGATGCCGCCGGCGGCCCCGGTGAGAATGGTTGCCACGGCCCATACGGCGCCGCAGGCGAACAGGGTCTTGCGCGGTCCGAAACGGTCGCCGATCCAGCCGCCGATGATCTGGAAGAAAAAGTAGGAGTAGTTGAAGGCGGAGAAGATGAAACCCAGCTGGGTGTTGGACAAGTCGAATTCCGGCTGGATGTCGATGGCCGCCGTCGCGAAGTTCACGCGATCGATGTAGGTGATGAAATACATCAGGCACAAAAGCGCGAGCACTCCGCGAGTGGGTTTGAGGAGTGTGCGCATGCGTGCCTCCCTGGGCAGTGTTTCCGGCCGGCTCTCTGTCGGGGCCCTGCTGCTCATTGTTCATGAAAAAGCGCGCGCTTCAATCCGCGCGCTCACGAGTGCCCGAGCCAGGCACGCCTGCTACCCCATCAAACGAAACGTGCATCGCGCCTGAGTTTTCCTGAGCTTCGCGCAAACTCCACGCGAGCACCGACCGTCAGGTCCGCTTTTTTGCGGCGTCGACCATTCTCCCCAGAATGCGATCGAGAATCGGCATCGAGGTTGCGAAATTCAACCGCGCGAATTGCGCGCAGCCGGGCTGGAAATTCTCACCGGGACTGAGCGCGACGCGCGCGTGATCGTGGAAGAATTGAAAGGCCGGAACCTCGAGATGAAGCTCGCGGAAATCGAGCCAGGCGAGATAGGTGCCTTCCGGCGCGTGGCAGCGCACTTCCGGCAGCTCGGCGCGGAGTACCTCGAGGACTCGATCACGGGCCGCCGGGAGATGGGCGACGACGGCGTCGAGCCACTGGTCGCAGGAAGTCCAGGCGGCCACCGTGGCGTCGATGCCGAGCCCGCTGCATCCGCCGAGAAGACGCGCGGGAATGGTGTTGGCGAAGCGCTGACGAAGCTCTGGCGTGCCGAAATGCATGACACCGCAGCGAAGGCCCGGAATGTTGAAGCTCTTCGTCGCCGAGGTGATCGTCACCGTGCGGGCCGCGATCTCGGGGCCGAGCGTCGCGAAGGGGATGTGCTTTCGCCCGTCATAGACGAGGTCGGAATGGATTTCGTCCGCGACGACGATGAGATCACGCTCGATCGCCAATCGCGCGAGCGCGGAAAGCTCGGCGTGATCGAAAACGCGCCCTGTCGGATTTTGCGGATTGCACAGAATTAGGATGCGAGTCCTCGGGCCGATGCGATCGTCGAGCTCGGTGACGTCGAAGACATGACGCGTTCCCGCGTCGCGCATGGTGAGCGGCGTGAGCTCGCGCTTTGTCGTGGCGATCGCTTCATGGAAGGGCGGGTAGGCGGGCACTTGCAGGATCACACCATCGCCCGGCTCCGAGAAAGCAAGTAGAGGCGCAAAAGTCCCTTGGACGAGATCGGCAACCACCTGCACGAGCGAAGGGTCCGTCTTCCAGCCGAAGCGCCTCTCCATGCGAGCCACGAAGGCCTCAGCCACGCGCGGCTCGGCCTTCCCGCCCTTGTATTGCGGATAGCCGTAATCGCCGGCCGCCACCGCGCGCCTGATGGCGTCCTGGATCGGCTCCGCGACCGCGAAATCCATCTCCGCCACGAAGGCCGGAAGAATATCGGGCCCGTAGGCGTTCCACTTCGAATTGCGCCGCGATCGCAAGACGCTCTCGGGCAGATCGAAGAAATTGGCGCCCAGTCCCGTGGCGCCCACCGTCCTTGCCGCCAAAGCCATTCCGTCACCTTGTCTGATCGAGCGCTCGTCTCGCTCCTTCTCGCCGCACGATAGGAGGACGGCCAGGAGTTTGGAAGCTGCCCTGGTCCGCGCTCCCGAAATGGTGAAGTGCCGGACGATCTTCCCGAGGATGCTCGGGCGCACACTTTGGTGACTTCGCGCCAAAGTTGGAGGAATGGCTCTTCGCGCCGGCCCGTCGTATCGTTTGCGTGGAGAGGTGCCGTCCACCTCACCGTCGGGTGTCGAAGGAAGGTGATCGAGCGCGTGAGGTCGGCATGGATTTTTCGCTGAGCGCGGAGCAGGAGGAAATCCGTGCTCATATCCTTGCACTTTGTGCGCGCTTCGACGACGCCTATTGGCTCGAGCATGATCGAGAGGGCACCTTCCCGCACGAGTTTCACGCCGCGATCGCGCAAGGCAAATGGCTGGGCATCGCGATGCCGGAGGAATTCGGGGGTGCGGGGCTCGGCATCACGGAAGCCGCGATCATGATGCAGGCGGTTGCCGAATCGGGCGCCGCGATGAGCGGCGCGTCGGCGATCCACATGAACATTTTCGGCCTCAACCCGGTGGTCGTGTTCGGGAACGAGGCGCAGAAAAGGCGCATGCTGCCGCCCCTGATCGCGGGGTCGGACAAGGCCTGCTTTGCCGTGACGGAGCCCGATGCCGGGCTCAACACCACCGAGATCAAGACGCAGGCGCGCAAGTGCGGCGATCAGTACATCGTAATCGGCACGAAGATTTGGATCTCGACCGCGCAGGTCGCAAACAAGATGCTTTTGCTCGCGCGAACGACCCCGCTCGGCGAGGCGCGGCGGCGCACGCAAGGGCTGACGCTCTTCTACACGGACATTGACCGCGCCAGGATGGAAATCCGCGAGATTCCAAAAATGGGGCGCAGCGCGGTCGATTCGAACACGGTGTTCATCGATGGCCTGTGCGTGCCGGAGAGCGATCGGATCGGAGCCGAAGGGGAGGGGTTTCGGGCAATCCTGCATGGAATGAATCCCGAGCGCATCCTGATCGCGGCAGAAGCCGTCGGCATCGGGCGCGCCGCCCTTCACCGCGCGGCGCGTTACGCGCGCGAACGCGTCGTCTTCGGTCGCCCGATCGGGCAAAACCAGGCGATCCAGCATCCGCTGGCGCAACGCTTCGTCGAGCTCGAGGCCGCAAACCTCATGATGCTGAAGGCCGCCTCGCTTTACGATCAAAACCGAGCGTGCGGAGCGGAGGCGAACGCAGCGAAATATCTGGCAGGCGAAGCTGGATTTAAGGCCTGCGAAACCGCGCTCATGACCCATGGCGGGATGGGTTATGCGAAGGAATACCATGTCGAGCGCTATCTGCGCGAGGTGCTGATCGCGCGCATCGCGCCGGTGAGCCCGCAAATGACCTTGAACTTCATCGCCGAGCGTGTGCTCGGGCTGCCGAAATCTTATTGACGCGCTGAAGGATGTGGAGAGGGTTGATGGATGAAATTGCGCAGTCGCCTTTGGCACGTTACCGCGAGCATCTCGAAAGAGGAGAGCTTGCCTATCAGTTCGATCGGGCGACCGGCAAGGCCGTTTTCTATCCGCGTGTCATCGCGCCGAAATCGGGATCGCCCGATCTCGAATGGCGGGTGAGCGCCGGCATAGGCACGGTCTATGCGACGACAGTGAACCACCCGCGTGACGCCGCCTCGTACAACATCGCGCTGATCGATCTCGACGAGGGCTTTCGCATGATGAGCCGGGTCGAGGCGATGGAGCCCACGGCCGTGAAGATCGGCATGCGTGTGAAGCTTCGCGTCAAGCGGGAAGGTGAGGGGGCGGCCGAGCCACTTCCCGTCTTCGTGCCCGTCGAGGCCTCACGATGAATGGCGCGACGCGCGGCAGCGTCGCCATCGTCGGCGTTGCCGAATCCGATCTCGGCACCGTCGCCGCCGGCCTGAGCGCGACTGACCTCATGGCGCAGGCCACGCGCCGCGCGCTCGACGATTGCGGGCTTGCGCTCGAGGACATCGACGCGGTGTTCGCCGCGACCTCGCAAGCGCGCATGGCGAGCTTGTCGTTTTGCGAATATCTCGGGCTCGCGCCCCGCATCCAGGACGCCACGAATGTCGGGGGCTCGTCCTTCATGTTCCACCTCGCCCATGCGCATGCGGCCCTCGAGGCGAAGATGTGCGATGTCGCGCTCATCGCTTACGGCAGCACGCAACGGAGCGTCGGCCGCCAGAACCTATCAACACCCGAATTCAACCCTTATGAGAGCCCATTTCGCCCGGTGCTGCCTGTCACCGGCTATGCGCTCGCGGCCTCGCGCCACATGGCGGAATTCGGCACCACGCGCGAGCAATTGGCCGAAGTCGCCGTCGCGGCGCGGCGGTGGGCGCTCATGCACCCGGCAGCCTTCGAGAGGCAACCTCTCACAATTGCCGAGGTACTCGCCTCGCGCATGGTGAGCGACCCGCTCACCGTGCGCGATTGCTGCCTCGTGACGGATGGCGGGGGTGCCGTCATCCTCACCCGCGCCGATCGCGCGCGCTCGCTCGCCAAGCGCCCCGCCTTCGTGTTGGGCACGGGCGCAACCTCGACGCATATGCAGATTTCGGCGATGCCGAACCTCACCGTGACGGGAGCCAAGCGTTCGGGCGAGCTCGCCTTCGCGATGGCGAAGCTCGCGGTCTCCGACATCGATGTCGCCGAGCTCTATGACGCCTTTACGATCAACACGATCCTGTTTCTGGAGGATCTCGGCTTTTGCCCGAAAGGCGAGGGTGGACGTTTCGTCCAGGACGGCGCCATCGCCCCCGGGGGCGCCTTGCCGGTCAACACCAACGGCGGGGGCCTCTCCTATTGCCATCCAGGCATGTACGGCATCTTCCTCCTGATCGAGGCTACGCGTCAGATTCGCGGCGAATGCGGAGCGCGGCAGATCAAGGGATGCGAGGTCGCGCTTGCCCATGGTAATGGCGGGGTGCTGTCGAGCCAGGCGACCATCGTCCTCGGCTCAGAGGCGACGCTATGAAGGAGGATTTCGAAACGCCTATATCGAGGTGCAATTCGCTCCTCAACTTACCACGGAGGCGCAAATGAGCTGGCTTCCCGCAAGCGATCCGATCCTCGGCGACAAGCGCAGTTGCGATGCGCTCGAGCTTATCATCGTGCCGCGCGCACGCGACATCGGCGGCTTCGAGGTGCACCGCGCCTTGCCGCATGGCAAGCGCCAGATGGTCGGGCCGTTCATCTTCTTCGATCAGATGGGGCCGGCGCAATTCCTTGCAGGGCAAGGCATGGATGTGCGGCCGCATCCGCATATCGGGCTCGCGACCGTGACTTATCTGTTCGACGGGCGTGTCATGCATCGTGACAGCGAAGGCAACGCGTTAGAGATCGCGCCCGGCGCGATGAACCTGATGACGGCAGGGCGCGGCATCGCGCATTCGGAGCGCACCCCGCAAAGCGCGCGCAAAACGGGCCAGCCGATGTTCGGCATCCAGAGCTGGATCGCCTTGCCCCGCGATCAAGAGGAGATCGCGCCCTCCTTTCAGCACTTCGAGGCGGCGAGCTTGCCGGTCGTCGCGGACAAGGGGATATGGGCGCGGATCATCGCGGGGTCGGCGTTCGGAAAAGCCTCGCCCGTCGAGACCTTTTCGGATTGGCTTTACGCCGAGGTCGTGCTCGAGGCCGGCGCGCAGGTCCCCTTCGATCCCGATCACGAGGAACGCGCAATCTACGTGGCCGAGGGCGAGGTGCAGATCGCCGGTGACAGCTTCGAGGCGCCGCGCTTGCTTGTCTTCCGACCGGGCGATCGGATCACCATCGTTGCGAAGCGCCGAGCGCGCCTCATGTTCCTCGCAGGAGCCGCGATGGAAGGTCCGCGCTACATCTGGTGGAACTTCGTCTCATCGCGCAAGGAACGCATCGAGGAGGCGAAAGAAGATTGGAAGATGGGGCGATTCGCAGGGGTGCCGGGAGAGACCGAGTTCATCCCGTTGCCCGAAAGGTGAGCGCGTCACTCAGCAAAACGGCATCGTGACTTACTGTAAGTCCAAAGTTCCGGTCATCACGGATACGCACGAACCACCGATGAGCACGGTGCCGGTCTCCTCGATCTCCACAGTCAGCAAACTTGGTCGGCCCATGTCGATTCCTTGCGCAATCCGAAAATGATAGGGCGGACGGCTATCCAGCGCCGCGATCAGAGCGCAGGCAGCGGCGGTTGCGCTTCCGGTTGCAGGGTCTTCGGGCAAGCCGTCAAAAGGCGCAAACATACGTGCGCTAAAATCCACGTTGCCGTCTTGCTCACTTAGTTCGCGGCAATACAGGTAAATCGCATCAGCTCCCCCAGATGGGAGAATGCGTGCGAAGTGGGCCTCGCGCGCCGTCGCGCGCGCTAACGCTGCGCGTGTCGCGACCTCGACGACGAGGAACGGGAGGCCAACGGAAGCAATACACGGCTGATGGAAGCTGAGACATATATCAGAGGGCGAGAGCGATAAGCATGGTGCGACCTCTTCTGGATCGAAAGTGCCTCCAATCGTCAGAGATTGGGGCGCAGCCAAATTGATTTCATCCACTCGCCCGTCTTTGCGGATGATGCGTACGTGAACGAGCCCTGCCTGCTCTTCAAACGTGAACTCTTCGAACTTACTCGCTTCGCTAGCCTTAGCTAAGACAAATGCAGTTCCGAGACTTGGATGGCCGGCAAAGGGGACCTCCATGGTCGGCGTAAAGATGCGCAGACAAGCCGTATACCGTCGGTCAATAGGACGCAGAACAAAGCTTGTCTCTGAATAATTGAATTCGCGGGCGACAGCCTGCATTTGCTCACGCGTCAGCCCATCCGCGCCCAAAACCACCGCCAATGGATTGCCGCCAAAACGGGTTCGCGTGAATACGTCGACGGTATGGTAGACAAGTTGCATGGAAGCGCTCACTGAGCCAAAGCAAGTTTGTTCCATCTTGCTGAAGCGGTGCGAGCAAGATTGTGGAAGCTACTCGTCCGAAAAGCCGTTGTGCAGTAAATTCAAGCCTGGGTGAAGGTCGTTATTCTCAAGCCGCGTCTTTCGCTTTCCATGCGCTGGCCTGATCGAGGCGCTCGATCGCGGCCGCGTTCAGCTTGAGGCGCGTCGCCTTGGCGAGCTCGCGGAATTGCGCCACGCTCGTCGCGCTCGCGATCGGCGAGGTGACGCTTGGGCGCGCCATCAGCCAGGCGAGCGCCACTTGTGCCGGCGTGGCCTTCAACTCGGACGCGACCGCGTCGAGCGCGGCAAGGATGCTGAGACCGCGCTCGTTGAGATAGGTGCTCTTGATCCGCTGCCCGCGCGCGCGTCCCTCCACATCCGCTGGAGTTCGATATTTGCCGGTCAGAAAGCCGGCGGCGAGCGAATAATAATTGATCACGCCGATGCCTCTTGCACGGCAAAGCGGCTCGAGCTCCTTCTCGAACACTTCGCGATCGTAGAGATTGTAGAGCGGTTGCAGCGTCTCGTAGCGGGGAAGGCTCTTCTTCTCGGCAAGGGCGAGCGCTTCGGCAAGCCGCGCTGCTCCGAAATTCGATGCTCCGATGGCGCGCACCTTGCCGGCTTTGATGAGCTCGGCGTAGCAGGAGAGCGTCTCTTCTTGCGGGGTTGCTTCATCATCGACATGGGATTGGTAGAGGTCGATGTAATCGGTCTGCAAGCGCCGCAGCGAGGCCTCGACGGCTTGCCGAATATACGCCTTGGACAATCCCTTCTTGCCGTCGCCCATGTCCCAGCCGACCTTGGTCGCGATCACGACGTTCTTGCGATTGCCGCGGGCCTTCATCCAGCGCCCGATGATCGTCTCCGATTCTCCGCCCTTATGTCCTGGAACCCAGATCGAGTAGCAGTCGGCGGTGTCGATGAAATTGAAGCCTTCGGCAACGAAGGCATCGAGCAAGGCGAAGGAGGTCGCCTCGTCGGCCGTCCATCCGAACACGTTGCCGCCAAAGCATAGCGGCGACACCATGATATCCGTCCGTCCAAGCCGCCGCACCGTCATGGCATCCTCGCTCCGGGCAATTTCCACAAATTCCAACGGTCAAGAGATTTCAACCCCAGCGCCTTTTGTGCACAAGCGAAGCGCTAAGACAAGTCCAACGGCTGCCGCCTGCACTCACGTCGGGTGGGACGCCCTTTTACCGAGTGATGAGCCTTTTTCCCCGATCCCCTTGAAAAACGTGTAGCAGAACACACCGTCATCTTCGGTCGTTCTTTGAAGGCCGCGAATTCCAGCGTCGAAATCCTCAGGCTCGATCAATCCCGCCTTGATCGCCGGTTCGCGAACGCCTTCGATCATCGCGATGAATGTCCTCCTCGTGAAACCCTCGATGAGGTCGGGCCGGCTCCCGTCCACATAGACCATCCGAGGGCTGACGTGGACGCTCTCGAGTCCGGCCTCGACCATCAGCGGGTAGAGCTCTCGGCCGATCAGCGCATTCCCGCCGCCGAGCCGCTGCAGCTCGACCTGGCATTTGATCGCGTCGTGCGCTGCCTCGCTGTCGGGATGAAAATAGGTCGAGCCGTGATCGCCTTCGATTACCGTCATGCTGCCACCGGTCTTCAACTGCCCCATGAGCGTGGTGAGGGCGGCAACCGGGCTCGGCAGATGCTCGAGAAGAAAGCATATGAAAATGTGATCGAACGCGTTTTCTGGAAAAGGCAGGTCGAAAACGTCGGCTTCCTCGAAGCGCACATTGGTCAGGCCGGCGGCCTTCGTCGCGGCTTTTGCCGCCTCGAGCGAATCTGCTGCAATATCGATCGAGGTGAAATGGGCCTCAGGGCTCCTCCTCGCCAGCGTGACGGTCTGAGCCCCGACCCCGCAACCCGCTTCCAGGACCTGACTTCCCGCCGGGTAATGCGTGTCTCGATGCAGGATGTCGATCAGCGTTCCGGCCTGATCATGCAAACGCTCGAGTTCGCGCGGGCGATAGCCGTGGACATAAGATCGGTTCGTGTCGGTTTTCTTCGGCATGATCCGGAACCCTCACAAAAGCGGCACGAGACATCTTTGCCGAGGCGCACCGGAATCAAGAGACGGGCCGCCAGAGCCGGCCGCGCCTGCGGACCTTGTCGAGACACCGCAGCGTCCCTGCGTCCGCCTGTGGAACGTCATGACCGAGCGGCTGGGCCGCCCCTTCACGCCAGCCCATGGCCACGAGAACGCTCGGCGCCTCGTAATAGTCCTGAACCAGTGCGGACACGAGTGCTCGAAATGGAGCGAAGCTCTCCCTTTCGACCTGTTCGAGCAACTCGGTTCGTTTGGAGAAGGAAGCGCGCGCGAATGCCTCTTCCCCACCGGCGCGCTCCGCAATGAACCGAAGAACGCCCTGTTGCGCCGCATAGTTCGGGTCCAGGACAACGCCGGCATGGCTTCCGGGAGGCAAGGGCAGAACGTCGGGGGTGGCATCAGGACCCCCGCGCTCGCCCGGCAGGACCGTATCCACGACTGCCTCGAGGAAGGCGTTTCTCATTCGACCCTCCGCGCGAGGTCGTCGGCGAGCTTGAGTGCCAAGGCGCCGATCGTCGATCCTGGATTGACGGCGCCCACTGTCGGAAAGAGGCTGCCGTCCGCGACCATGAGATTGCCGACCGCATGCACACGCCCGCTGGCATCGGTCACCGAGGTCGCCGGGTCGGTTCCCATACGCGCCGTCCCGAGAAGGTGCCAACCCGTCAAGGGCGCGAGCGCGATCCTTACGGTGCGATGAGCGCCTGCGGCGCGCAACATCTCTTCAGCCCGATCGAGGCCGAAATCGAGGGCGCGGCGCGTGTGCTCCGAGACGCGGTATTCAACCTTCACGCCCGGCAAGCCATCGGCTCCGACCTCGTCCGTGAGGGTGACCCGGTTGTGCGTCTCCGGGAGATCCTCATTGCAGACGAGCACGGCGACCGAATGGCGAAATTCATCCCGCAGCCAACGCTGCGCCGTTTCGCCCCAAGGCCTGTCGAGCCGTGACGCCTGAACGAGCAGCGCGTTTTCGCGCGTGACCTGGAGATGCACGCCGCGCTTGAAGCCGCGGCTTTCGTCCGTCTCATAGAACTCGTGACTGTAGATCGCACAACCGACTGGCCCCACGGGCCCGTCGAGCTCCTCCCGAAAAAGCCCACGCGCATAGGCTGCGCCATGGAACATGAGGTTCTTTCCAAGCGCCGGGCTCTTGACGCCCGAGGCGAGGAGGAGGCGCGGCGTGCCGATGCCGTTTCCTGCGACGACCACGATCTGCGCCGGCTGAAACACTTCGCGCCCGATCTCGTCCCAATATCGGATGCCGCGTGCTCGTCCAGCCTCGATCTCGACCTGCTGCACCACGCAACCTGTGCGCAGCTCGACGCCGTTCTCGAGCGCTTTTGGCCAATAGGTGAGATCGGTCGAGGACTTCGCGCCGGTTGCGCACCCGATCAGGCAAGGCCCGCAATGATTGCATGCGGCTCGCCCCGCGTGGGAGCGTGAATTGATCGCCGCATCCACTGGCCACCAATGCCAGCCGAGCGCGTCGAAGCCGCGCGCCGCCGCCATCCCCATGCGCCCGAGCGCGACGGGAGGCATGGCACGGTCGGGCTTCGGTGGATAGGCGGGGTCGCCGGCGAGGCCCGATACGCCGCACTCGGCATCGTTGAGATCATAATAGGGCTCGAGATCGGCATAAGAGAAAGGCCAATCGTCGCCCACGCCATCGAGGCTGCGCGTCCGGAAATCCGAGGGGTGGAGCCTTGGAAAATGCGCGGCCCAAGCGATCGTCGAGCCGCCGACCCCGTTCCACATGAGCGGCTTGAAATCCGATTGCGTGTCGTCGATCGGATAGTCGGCCGATGCAGGCTTGCGTCCCGATTTCAGCCTCAGATTGGGAGAGGTCGCCCATTCGTTCAACACCGCCCGCTGCCAATCGGGGCGCAAGGCGGGGAGCGCGGATCGGTCCGAGTAGCCGCCTCTCTCGACGCAAACAATGCGCAGATCCGGCCGTTGCTGCGACAGTCGCCACGCAAAGGCGGCGCCCCCGAAGCCCGCGCCCACGATCGCGATGTCGACAGGGTCAAGCCGCATGGAAGATTGCTCGTATCATTGTTTCACAGCTTCGCTCGTGGCTGATGCGAAGGGCAAAGCTCGGGTCAAGTTGGCCCTGTCACCTCTAACATCGCCCGCCGGTTTGAGAAGGGGGCACTCTCATGCTCGTGAAGGCACTCCCGCGACGAGGAGCGCATCGACCACGGCGACCTCGCCTGTGCCTTCCTGGATGAGCACGGGGTTGAGATCGCATTCGGAAAGATGTTCGTTCAGATCGAGCGCGAGCTTGGAGAGCTGCGACAATAGATTTGCAAGTTTGCCGGTATCCGTCTTCGCGATGAGGTTGCGATAACCGCCGAGGAGCGCGCCGAGCCTTGTGCGGCGGATCATGGACTTCGCCTCGTGGTGCGAAAGCGGGCTCAAGCCGACCGCGCGGTCGGCCTGGAGCTCGACGAGCGTCCCGCCGCTGCCGATGAGCACGAGCGCACCGAAAGGGGGCGCGGCGATGAAGCCGGCCATGGCTTCGAGCCGATTGGAGAGCTGCGGCTGCAATTCGAAGCCCTCGATCCGCGCGCGTGGCCGCGATTTTCGGATTTTCATCGAGATGCGCTGGATGGCGTCACCCAGCATCTCGGGATTTTCAATGCCGAGCTCGACCCCGCCGACATCGGAGCGATGCGGGATGTCCGGTGACGCGACCTTCACCGCCAAGGGATATCCGATCTGCGCCGCGCCCTCGAGGGCTTCCTTTGTCGAGCGCACGAGAGCCGAGCGCACGAGGGGAATGTCGTAGGCTGCGAGGATGCGCCGCGTCAGCTCGGCCGGAAGAGGGCCGGTGTGATCGGCAAGCTCACGCACGATCCGGCTCGCGGCGCCATTGCGACGATGAGCGCGAGGTGCCGATCGGCGGCGTTTCGCGCTTTCCAAGGCTTGCGCCTGAATACCCAAATTCCGCAGCGCGACGAGGCCGTTGCGCAACCCTCGGAGGACCGGAACACCGAATTTCGACAGTTCCTCGGCAATTCGCGGGTGCGCATTTTCCGAGGTCGGCGAAACGAGCACCACGGGCTTCTTGGTCTTCTCGCCATGTCTTCCATAGGCTTGGATGCGGGGGAGGTAATTGCCGAGCATGGTGGGAGTGAGGCTTGCCTGCGCATCCTGAATGAAGACGACGGCATCGACCGCTTCGTCCTCGATGATTGCGTCAATGGCCTCGGCGTCCTGCTCGATGGTGTGGTGCACGGTCGCGCCGAGGTCGAGCGGATTGCGGCCGGTCGAACCTCCTTGCGACGCCTTGACGCGCGCCGCGGTTTCATCGCTCCAATCGGCGACTGGAACCTTCAATTGCGCGGCGAGATCGCAGGCGAGCGCCGTCTCGCCCCCGGAGATGCCGACGATCCCGAGCCGGCTCCGAATGCTCGTCGCGGCTCTCGACGCGAAACATTCGAGCGTCGCGACCATTTCGTCGTAGTCGGCGACCGTGGGTACACCGCAACGGGCGAAAAAGCTCTCATAAGCGTCGTTGCGGCTGATGAGCGCTCCGGTATGCGCCTGAACCGCCAAGGCGCCGACCTCGGACGTGCCAACCTTGAGCACGACCACAGCCTTCCCCGCCTCGTGAATGGTCTCAACCGCACGCGCAAAACTTTGCGGGTCCTTGATTTGCTCGAGCACGATGCCGATCACCGAGGTTTCGCCATCGCTTGCAAACCAACGCATGTAGTCGGGCGCGGTCACCTGAAATTCGCTTCCCATGGTGACCACCTTCGAGAAGCCGACGGAAGTGGAGTTCATCAAGGAGATGGCGGCCGAGCCCGATTGCGCGATGAGAGCCACCTTGCCCCGCCGGACCTTGTCGGTGATCGTCGAGGGATAGAGGGGAAGCTGGTCCGTGACGTTGATGAGCCCCATGCAATTCGGGCCATGGATCATCATGGGGCTCGTTCGGGCGAACTTTCGAAAAACGTCCTCCTCGCTCCGCGAAAAACCATTGGTGAAAACCATGGCGGAACGCACGCCCGCCTGGTGGAGCGCCGTCAGGGAGGCGGTGACGCCAGGCGCCGGAATGGCGACGACCGCAAGATCCGTTTCTTCCGGAAGCCGGTCGATTGCGGATGCGGCAGGAAGCCCGTCCACCGCCTCCGCGGTCGGGTGGATCGGAATGATCCGCCCACGATAACCCGATTTCTGCAGGTTCTGGATGACGCCATTGCCTTGCGTGCGACGGGTGGCCGAGGCGCCCAGCACCGCCACGCTGCGCGGCTGGACGAAAGGAGTGACATCGCGTTCCAAGTGGGTTCTTCCTTTAGCGTGCGTCCTCGGGCAGCCAAGCCTCGGCCCAGTTCGGATGCTCGTTGAAGGATATGTCGAACTGAGCGTCCAGATTCTTGAATTTCGTCGCGACCGCGTTGTAGGTCGGCGCGTTGGTGAGCGTGATCTCGTTGAGATCGCGTGCGACGATCTCCTCATATTGCTTGTAGAGCGCGCGGCGCTCGGCGGTGGGCGAGGCGCTAGCTTGCGCCGCGATCCGGTCGAGGTCGCGGTTACAATAACCGGTCGGGTTGGTGTAGGGCACATGCGCGTCATTGCAGATGAAGCTGCGATCGACACCCAAGGTCGGGTCGGATCTTCCCGTGAGCGAGATGAGCGAGATGTCGAAGTCGTTCTTCCGGTAGACCTTGTCGAGCCAGATCTGCGAGTCGAGGCCCGAGAGCCTCACATCGACACCGATCTCTTTCCATTGCGCCGCGAGGCTCTTGGCGATCGCATCGAAAGGCGAGGTCGCGATGTAAGTGAGCTCGACGGAAAAACGTTTGCCGTCCTGCATCTTGTATCCGGCCTCGTCGAGAAGAGCGGCCGCCTTCTGCGGATCGAAGGGGTAGAGCTTGTCGTAGTTGACCGAAGGGTCGTTGAGCTCCTTGAATTGCTCGGGGATTGCGCTCGTCGCGGAAAAGGCGAGGCCGCGATAGGCGTCGGCGTTGATGCGGTTGCGATCCGTCGCGAGAAAGAGCGCCTGGCGCACCTTGACGTCGCTCATCGGCGCGCGGCGCATGTTGAAGTCGAGCGATGAGCGCTCGGGTGCGTTCACCTCGATCTTGATCACTTTGATCTTGCCGTTCTTGGCCGCCTCTTGCGCGCGCTGGATTTGCGAGAAGTCGAGCTGCACCCAATCGACCTCACCCTGAATCAAGGCGTTCAGCAATTGCTGCGCATTCGGGATGAGGGCCACGAGGAGCTTGTCGAGGTAAGGCTTCGGCTGGTCCCAATAATACGGGTTGCGAACGAAGCTGAGCGAGCGCCCCTGTTCCCAAGATTCGAACATGAAGGGGCCAAGCCCGACCGGCTTCCTGTTAGCGGGGTTCGTCGGAATGTCTGTCCCTTCATAGATGTGCTTCGGCATCAAGGGAAAGTTCTCCTTGTCGAAGAGGTCGAGCGCCGCCGCGAGCGGCTGCGAAAGACCGATCACGACGGTCGCCTCGTCAGGGGCTTCGACCTTGGCGATGAGGGGGACGATCTTGGATAGGTAAGTGTTGAATTTGGCGAATTGCGTGAGCGTGAACACGACATCGGCCGAGGAGAAGGGTTGTCCGTCCGACCATTTCAGACCTTTGCGCAGATTGAAAGTGTAGGTTTTGCCGTCGTCCGAGACGCTCCAGCTCGTCGCGATATGAGGAATGCGCTTACCCGCGGCGTCGCGCGCCATGAGCCCATCGGCCCAGACATCGGCGATGTAGAGGGCAGGCGACAATGAGGTGAGCTCCGTGTTGAGGATCGAGAGCCCCGCCGGATCCATCGCGATGATCACGCTGCCACCCCGTTGGGGTACCTCTGCCGCGCGAGCCGGCATGGCGGCGGCGCCGCAAAGGCAGGATATGAGAAGAGCAAGGCGGAGCCTTTTCACAAGAACCATCGGGGAGAAATCCTTCTCGGTTGGTCGGCGCCGGCGGGTGCGATGCGAGAACATGCCATTTCCTCCCTGCTTTGCATTTGAACTCAGTTCGATGCGATCGTGAGGCCCAGATCGGGTCTCGAACTCTCGCGGGCGCCGCGCTCATCGGGTCCGGGCTCCATCCCAGTCTCGACGCGGTGGCAAGCGACCAGGCTTTCACCACGGCAAGCGCCCCTGAGCGGTGGATCACGCGTCTCGCAAACGGAAATCACGAATGGGCATCGATCGCGGAAACGGCAGCCGAAAATGGGTGGCGGCGCCCACGCCGCATCGCTTTCGAGCACGATGCGATGGCGAGCGCGAGCGATCTTCGGATCGGGAATGAGCCGCGCGTCGAGAAGCGCCCTCGTATAGGGGTGAAGCGGGTGCTTGAGCACATCCTTTCCGACCTCGACGATACGCCCGAGATACATGACCACGACCCGGTCGGCGATGGATTGGACGGCGTTGAGATCATGGCTGATCAAGAGGAAGCCCACCTTTGTCCTGAGGCGCAGCTCGCGCATGAGGTCGAGGATTTGCGTCTGGATCGAGATGTCGAGGCTCGATAACGGTTCGTCTGCGATGATGAGCTTGGGTTTGCGGATCATGGCTCGCGCAATCGCCACCCTTTGCTGCTGGCCCCCCGACAATTGGTGCGGATAGCGTTGCATGAATTCGCCCGCTGGCGTGAGGCCAACCGCGTCGAGTTCGGCGGCAATGAGCTCGCGAGCTCCTTTTTCTCGAGCAAGCCCGTGTCGATGCACGATGTGGCCGAGGATGCTGTCGACCCGCATCCGCGGATTGAGGGAGGCGGCGGGATTTTGGAACACCGCTTGCACCTCGCCCCGATAAGCGCGATGCCCTGCCTTCGTGAGAAGATCGAGTTTCTGGCCGCGATAGAGGACGGTTCCCTCGACGGGCCGTGCAAGCGAAAGCAGAAGGCGCGCGAGGCTGCTTTTTCCCGAACCCGATTCGCCGACGATCGCCAAGGTCTCGCCCTCGTTGATGTCGAGATCGACCCCATCGACCGCGTGCACGAGCTGGCGTCGCCATCCAACCGCCTTGCGGTTCGCGAAAATCTGGACGAGACCGCGTGCGGACAGGATCGGCGCGGTCACGCGAGAGCCCCGTCGGCCGTCACGGTCATTCGCGGCGCTCCCCGCCGGCAAAGCTCGATGAGCCTTGCCGTGTAAGGATGCGCGGGTGCCTCGAAGAGCGTGAACACGTCGGCGCATTCCACGACCTTTCCGGCGCGCATCACATAGACGCGGTCGCAGAGCTCGGCGACGAGGCCGAGATCGTGAGTGATGACGGCGAGCGCCATATTCCTGTCGCGATGCAGGTGCCGAAGCGTCTCGAGCACCTGAAGCTGGACCGTCGCGTCGAGCGAGGTGGTCGGCTCGTCCGCGACGAGGAGCAGGGGCGAAGGCGCGAGTGCGAGCGCAATGAGGGCGCGCTGGCGCATGCCACCCGAAAGCTCGTGGGGATAACGTCTCGTCACGAGCTCGGCTTCCCGCAAGCCGGCCTCGCGCAAGAGGTCGAGTGTCCGTTTCCGCGCGGCCGCGGCCGGCAAGGTGGAGGGCAGAGCCTCCGCGATCTGCGCGCCCACGCGTTGCGTCGGATTGAGGTATCCGAGCGGGTCCTGAAATACCATCGAGAAGGTGCCTTGCCGACGCATCGCTTGCAGCGCGGCATCCGGCAGGGTACGAATCTCCTTGCCGTTGAAAATGACCTCTCCCGAAAAGGCGGTGAGCTCGACAGGCGGCAAGAGACGCAGCATCGCTCGAGCGAGCGTCGTCTTTCCCGAGCCCGATTCCCCGACGATGCCGACGCATTCGCCTTGCGCGATGAAGAGATCGACGCCGTCGACGGCGCGCAATATCCGATCGGCCACGCGCAAATGCACCGTCAGGTTCCTTACGTCCAAAAGCCTTGGACGATGGGAAGCTTCAAGGCTCACAGCGCCCGCCTCCTTTCCCAGGCTGTGTGGTGCGTCTTGCGAGAATTCGGGCGGAGCCTGTGCATATCAAGCCGCCAATCCGATTGCGGCGCGCACCGCGCGGGGGTTCACCACCTCGTTCAGGCCGTCCGCCAGAAGGTTCAGTCCGATGATCGCGATGCAGATCGCGAGCCCGGGAAACACGCTCATCCACCAAGCCGCGTTCAGGAAGTCCTGCGCCGCAAAGAGGAGCTGGCCCCAGCTGATCATGTTCGGATCGGACAAGCCGAGGAAGCCGAGGCCCGATTCGATGAGGATTGCGAGGCTCGCGTCGAGAGCCACTTGGACGATGACGGGCGGCAAGGCGTTCGGCAGGATTTCGCGCAGCACGATGTGCGCCGTCGAAAGGTCGGCGACGATGGCCGCGGACACGAACTCACGCTCGCGCAGATTGATGAACTGCCCATAGATGAGGCGCGCCTCGAGCGGCCAGATGGCGAGCGCGACCGCCGCGATGAGAAGCCAAAAGCTCGCGCCGAAGAGCGCGATGGCGAAAAGGACGACAATGATGACGGGCAGCGTTTGGAAGAGCTCGGCAAGTCGCATTAACACGACTTCGGTGAAGCCCCTGCGATACCCGGCAAGCGCGCCGATCGCGCCGCCGACAAGAAGTGCGGCGAGGGCGGCGCAAAAGCCGATGGCGAGTGAAGCACGCGTTCCATAGAGCAGAAGCGCCAACAGGTCCCGTCCGATATTGTCCGTTCCCATCGGGTGAACCCAGGAAGGAGGCATCAGGCTCTCGCCGACCTGCCGCCTGGGATCGAAAGGCGCAAGCAGCGGGGCCGTGATCGCGACCAGCACGAGAAGCGCGAGGATGGCAAATCCGGCAAAACCGTAATGCGTCCGTCGAAATCGCGAAAGGAAGGTCCTGGCCGCAAGTGCTTTTGCCGCGAGTGCATTGCGCGGAACATCGCTGGTTGCCCGCGATCGCTGGGATAGCGAAGTCGGTGAGCTTTGAGGTTCCCGGTTCATGACCCCGTGCGGATTCGCGGATCGAGCGCGCAATAAATGAGATCGACGATGAGGTTCATCAAGATTACGGCAAGGGAGACGAAGAGCACGACACCGACAACGACCTGATTGTCGCGCGCCCTGATCGCCTCGATCAATAGCAAACCGATGCCCGGCCAGGAGAATACGGTTTCGATGAGAACCGCGCCGCCCATGGCAACGCCGAAGGCGTAGCCCATGATGGTGACGACGGGCAGGCTCGAATTCCTCAAGACGTGCCGCCGGACGATGGCGCCGCGCGACAAGCCCTTGGCCCTGGCGGTGACGATATAACCTTGCCCCAAGGTTTCGATGACGTTGGCGCGCATCAGCCTCGCCACGCGTGTCGCCTCGTATATCGCGTAGGTGATTGCCGGAAGAGCGAGATATCGGGCTCGCTCGAGCAGCCAGCCGAAGCCCGAGGCGCGCGAGACCAACGGCGCCATGCCTTGCGTCGGAAACCAGCCAAGCTGCATCGCGAAAAGGATCACGAGAAGCTGACCGAGCCAAAACCCCGGAATGGCGTAGGCGATGAGGGTGGTTGTGGTCCAGAACCGATCAACATGCGGATTTTGGCTCGCGGCGGAAAGCAGGCCGACGGCCAAGCCGATGGGGATGCCCGTAAGAAAGCCGCTGGCCGCGAGAATGAGGGTGCGAGGCGCACGCTCGAGAATGAGTTCGGTCACAGGGCGCTGCATCTGGAAGGAAAAGCCGAGATCGCCATGGGCGAGGTTGGCGAAATACTGCCAAAGCCGCGACACGAATGGATCGTTGAGGTGGTAGTGACGCTCGATCGCCGCGCGAAATTCGGGAGGCACCGGATATTGCCCGACCATGGCTTGCACCGGATCGCCGGGAGTGAGTTGCAGCATGCCGAAGACGAGGAAAACAACCGCGATCATGAGCGGGATCGCCTGGAGGCATCGACGAAACGCAAATCGCGCCATGACGCACTGTTCAGTTCAGCCGGAAGAAATTGGCCGCATTCTTGTAAAGCCATTTTTCCATGACGCCGTCCTTGAGCGGAAGCGCCTCGTATTCGCGGAGCAACTCCTCGAAGGACACCCCGAAAATGCCGCGCGAGAGCCCAACCATGATCTTGTCCTGCAACAGCGTGTTGCCGAAGCGAAGAAACTGCTCCCACCCCGAGCCCTCGGTCGCAAAATGGCGCGGCCGATGGGCCGCGGTGTCGCAATAAAGATTGGGGTGGCGGCGCAACAACCCGACCATGTCGTTGACCCAAGGCCAACCGGCGAGGCCAGCCACGATCCGCAACTCCGGAAAATCGATCGCCACATCGTCGAGATGGCGCGGGTGGCCGAGATCGTAAGGGCGATCGTTGGCGTAATTCATGGACGTGTAGACGCGCACGGGAACGTCGAGTTCGACGCATTTCGCGTAGAGCGGATAATAGCGCCGGTCACTCGCCGGAATCATGTTGTAGAGGGCGACGACCCGCATGCCTCCGATTCCGTCCTCGCGCACGAGGCGTTCGAACTCGCGCACGGCGCGCATGCCGTCGAGCGGGCTCATCGCCGCAAGGCTGATGAAGCGGTCCGGATGAGCCTTGGCCACGCGCGATAAGGTCGGGTTCGAAGCGCCTCCGAGGATACCGACCTCGATGCCGGCCTTGTCCATGTCCGCGAGCAAGCTCGCCACGGCCGCGCCCGGAACCGAGTTTTTCTCGGGGGCGGAGCGCTCGGCGCGGCCCTTGAAAATCGAATTGTAGTTGTCGAAGCCATAGCCGGGCGGGCGCTCGAGGCGGTCCGGCACCGGGTTGCCCGGCCGGCCTTGAATGGCTTCCTTGTAATCAGGCGTGTCTTCACCGGGCGGCAGGTTACACTCGAGATCGATAACGCGGCGCAATTCGGCATCCTCCTCGTCGGACGACAGTTTCGGACGTGCTCGGCAGTCCAACCCACTCAAGCCCGGCCATCCGCCGCCAATGCGCGGGATCGTTCTCGAAGCTCGGTAGTCGAATGCTAGGGTGCGGGAATTTCGTGGTCAATTGTCTAGACAAGTCAAATCATACGCTCAGCCTTGCGGCCCGAGTCGCGGGCCTGAGACGACGTTCAGCAAGGGCTCGCCGCGCGCCAACCGATCGAGATTGCCGGCGATGAAGCGCCAGCGCCTTGCAATGAGCCCGTCCGTCCAGGCGGAGCCGTGCGGTGTCATGATCACGTTCGCAAGTTCATTGAACGGAAAGCGCGAGGGCAGCGCGGCCGAATTGTCGGCCGTGGGATAGGAGTACCACACGTCGAGGATTGCGCCCGCGATGCGCCGGTCGCGAAGCGCCGTGTAGAGCGCCTCTTCATCGAGCACGGCGGCGCGCGCGACATTGATGATCACGAGCCCCGCCTTGCACAAAGCGAGCCGCCGATCGTCGATGAGGCCACGCGTGTCGTCATTGAGAGGACAGGTCACGGCGAGGAAATCACAGCGCGGGAGCATCGCGTCGAGCTCTTCCATGGGCCCTTGTGAATCCACATGCTCCTCGCTTGATCGCGGTGTCCGGGTTACCGCGATCACGTGCATGTCGAACGCTTTTGCCCGGCGCGCCACCGCACGCCCTATCCGGCCAAGCCCGATGAGGCCCAGTGTCTTGCCGGCGAGTTCTCCATGCATGTGTCCGGCAACCGCGACGCCGCCGGTCCAATCGCCGACTCGAAAACCGGCATCCAGTCGCGCCAGCCCGATCTGCCACTCGAGCATGGCGAGCATCACATATTCGCCGACGGCGATCTCATGCTCATGCACATTGCAGAAGACGCATTGAGGCGGGATCGCCGCCGCAACCACGCGGTCATGCCCGGAGACGGGGCTTTGGATCAGTCTCAGCCTCGGTGCTTGCGGCATGCTCGTGCCAAAGCGGGTAGTGATGAGCGCATCAGCCTCCCGCAACGCCTTTTGGAGAGGAGCGCCGGGCTGTCTTTCGTCGAGGGTCGCCACCCGCCATTTCGTCGTAAGCAGGCTGCGCAATCTCTCGGCGTGGTTTGCGGCATAGGCGTTGAGGAGGAGGACGTTCAGCATGACCGCCGCTTAAAATTGCGGGTTTACACGGCCTTTGCCACGGCTTTCGCGCTTCGGGTTGGCGACTTCTCCTCAGGCCGGGGAGCTTCGGGTTCGCGCTTCGCAAGGAGCGCCTCGACCGCCGCCAGGAACACGCAAAGCCCGATCCCCTGCGCCGCCAGGCGCACTGCTGCGAGCGCGGAATAGGTCGGCGCGATGCGCAGCGTGCGATCGTCGGGATCGCGTCCGAGAGGGTGGGTGGCGCCCGCCGGGGTCAGAGCAAGCCCAATCCCCTTGGCGAGTTCGACGGCGCGGCGCGCCGAGCCGACCTGAAGGTCAAGCGTAACGAAATACCCGCCGCGCGGACGTGTCCAGCGAGCCACGCCCGTATCCTGGAGCCTTTCGCCAAGCGCTTCGTCCACGGCGGCGAATTTCGGCGCGAGCAGGGCGCGATGCCGGTCCATGAGCGCTCGCAAACCTGCGGCATCACGCAAGAAGCGCACATGCCGGAGCTGGTTCAGCTTGTCCGGACCGATGCTGCGGCGGCTCATCCGGTCGATGAGCCAGCGCATATTCGTCGGCGAAGCAGCGAAAAATCCAAGCCCCGCCCCGCCGAAGGTCACCTTGGAGGTCGACGCGAAGGCGAAGACGCGGTCGGGATGGCCGGCGGCGATGCAGGCATCGAAGATGTTCGCAACCTTGTCGTGCTTCTCGCTCAGGTGGTGAACCGCGTAGGCATTGTCCCAGAACAGACGAAAATCGGGGGCTGCGGTCCGCATCGAGCCAAGCCGTCGCACCGTCTCGTCGGAATAGGTTTCTCCGGTCGGGTTCGAGTATTGCGGAACGCACCAGATGCCCTTGACATGGGGCTCCGCAACAAGGCGCTCGACCGCCTGCATGTCGGGGCCCTCGCCCGTGAGCGGCACCGGGATCATGCGAATGTCGTATTCTTCGCAGATCGCGAAATGCCGATCATAACCCGGCACGGGGCAGAGGAAGCTGATCGGCCTCTCCTCGCTCCAAGGCGCGCGCCCGCCGGGGACGCCCTTCAAAAGCGCGAAGGCAATACAATCATGCATGAGCGCGAGGCTTGAATTGTTGCCGACCAGGATCTGCTCGACAGGTGCGCCGAGCGCATCGGCAAGCAAGCCTCTCGCCTCGGGAAGCCCTTGCGGCCCGCCGCCATAGTTGCGGGCATCCTCGCCTTTCTCGGTGATGTAATCGCCATTGCCCGGCAATGAGAGCATTCCCAACGAAAGGTCGAGCTGCTCTGGAGAAGGTTTGCCCCGCGTCATGTCGAGCTTGAGACCGCGCGCCTGGAGGGCATCGTAGTCGCTGCGTGCCTGCGTGCGCAGGATGCGGAGTTCCTGTGTCGATCGCTCGGCAAGCTTGCTCATGAATTCACCTTCCTCGCATCGGCGCGTTCCGCGCCGCTGCCGATGCCCGTCGTCAGGGTGCTCTATTCGCGGTTTTCGGCGCGCCCATCCCCATATGGGTTATTTGCGATGCCGCCGCATAGCCACGATTCCAAGTCGGCGCGAGGAGAATCTCGCTTATGCACACATGTTCCGGCATTTGTGCGACGAAGAGCACCGTCTCGGCGAGGTCCTCGGGCTGCAGCATCCTGGCACGGTCCTCCGCGCTGACCGGCACGGGGCGGCGATCGAGGATCGGCGTTGCCACCTCGCCCGGACAAATTGCGCATGAGCGAATTCCGTTCGCGAACTCCTCCGTATTGATGCTGGCGCTCATCGCGACCACCGCATGCTTTGCTGCCGTGTAGCCGGGGCCCGAAAGCGGTGAGACATGCTTGCCGGCCAAGGAAGCGATGTTGACGATCAGTCCGTCCTTTTGCGCGCGCATGATCGGCAAAGCCGCGGTCACGCAATAGAAAGCGCCGTGCAAATTGGCACCAAGGATCTCATCGACCCGTGTCGGATTGAGCGCGGACCAGGAACGTTCGACGATGTTCAGTCCGGCATTGTTGACGAGGATATCGAGTCGACCAAGCGTTTCGCGGATGCGGCGGGCCACGGCATCGACCGCCCCACTGTCAACGACGTCGAGCACTTCGATGGGTGTCGTGCCGCCCGCATCGCCGAGGAGCGAGGCCGTTTCCTCGAGCGGCCCCTTGCGTCGACCCGACAGGACAACGTTTGCGCCGGCTTTGGCAAGAGCGATCGCAGTCGCGCGCCCGATTCCACTTCCCGCCCCGGTCACCCAGGCGGCCTTGCCTTTGATCGACGCCATCGGTTGCTCCCACGAGATCGATTCCACCGGATCGTCCCATTCGGCGGATCAGAGGCGCCGAGGATAGTGCGCTGGCCAGGCAAGCGCGAGTGCTCAGTTGAGCGCACCTCATCCCTTGCGCCTGCGCCCATCAGTTGGAAGCAGCGCTGAGCGCTATCGATTCTCCGGAAACTGTAGGCGGGGCAAAGGCATGTGAGCCTTCGCCATGCGCGTGGAGAGCACGTCAGGCTTCTTGCGCCAGAAGCATCATCCTATCTAGGAAACGCGCAGCCCCTGAGGTGTAAGGGCGCGATCTAATGATGCCAGAAAAGGGCAAGCAGGATGATCACCGGAATGGGCACGCCAAGGAGCCACAAAAGTATGCCGCGGCCAAATCCCATGTCTATTCTCCTTTTTTTATGTTCGCGACGCTCGCATTGAACGCGTCCACGACTTCAAACACTCGTCTGTGCCCTTACGTTCGGGCGGGGGCGTGAGTTCCTGATTGCGGTGAGAATGCGTGGCGAGGGAGTGTTCGAGTTTGGGCGGGGATCTTGAACTTTTGGCGGACAAAAAAAAGTCCCCGACGCGAGTGCGTCGGGGACTTCCGCAGGCAAAAAAATCACTCGATGACGCGCACCACACGGTGCGTGTGGCGATCGACGATCACACGCCTGTTGTTGAGAATGGTGTAGCTATAGGCGTCGTATTCGGGGACCGGATAATAGGTTACGGTATCCGGCAAGCTCTCGCCGACAACCACGGGTCCTTGATAAACGACGGAAGGTTGCGGAGGCAGTGTAGATCCGGTGATTGCCCCGACCGCGCCACCGACGGCAGCGCCGACAGGCCCGCCAACGACCGCGCCGACCGCGGCGCCGCCGACGGCCCCGCCCACTGTCCCGCCCGCGTTCTGAGCATAAGCGGCCGAGCTCGCGAGAAGCGTGCTTGCCGCCACTGCGACGTAAAATAGCTTCATGGCTTTCTCCTATTGGCGCATGGTGCGCAACGATCGGGTGAATACGTGCGACGTTGGAGTCAGTTCCCCTCCGCTTGGGCGCTGAGCGCCGATGAAATTGAAAAGGACTTCACTTCTCGGTGATCTCGTCGTGCACGGAGGCCGTCGCCAAAATCACGCTCGCGCATTGGATCCTCAGGTCGGTTTTTGCCCGCCAGAGAGGGAAAGAGGGGTCGCCTCGCGCGATCTGGCCGATTTTGCCCTTGCCGCTTCGGGAAGCCCGGTGCTTCTTTGAAAGATTATGTTGCCCAAATTGATTGGGTGATCGTCGTGACAATCCGTTTTGCGACGATGAACAGAAATGGCAATGGTGGTGAATCTAGCGGAAAGGAATTCGATACATTTCGTCACGAAGGTGGCCGGCGGGCGCCGAGACTGGGTTCACGCACTACGCCATAGCAGGGGGCATGGGTGCCGCGCCCGACCTGCCCCGCCAGGCACGCATTTTCTGCTCGGCGCAATGCTTCTGAGCGCCCTGATCCGACGTTCGCGCTCACCTCAATGGTGGGTGAAAAGCGCAAGAAGAATGATCACTGGGATCGGCACGCCGAGCAACCACAGAAGAATTGAACGACCCATATCGTGCTCCTTACTTCAACTGATCATGCAGGATGAGGGCAAGTGCCTCCGTCGATCAAGCTTCGACATCGGCTCGGTCGCGAAGCTGCCCTCCCTCGGTCGCTGCGAGACTTGCAGCGAAAGCCCCGAGAAGCATCGAGGCCGCGAGCCATAGCGAGAAGCGGGCCGCAGCCTTGCGCGCGGCGTCGAGCGCCCCTTTCGCCTCATCGATCACCTCCCCAATGCGCTTTTCGGCGTCGCCCTGACTCATTCCCGTATGTGCGGCCACGATTTGAGCGAGGTAGCTGCGGTCGCCTTGCGAGACATCGCCTTGACGCATGCCATTCCACAGGATCCTGATCACCTCCGCACGATTATCGCCGGTCGAAGCCGGCGCGCCCGTCGGCCGCAATAAAGCGTCGGCATAATAGTCGAGCGGTGATCCGGCCTCGCGTGCCGCGCCGCCCGCGGCGCGGGTCAGGCCCGCCGTCGCGCCGCCCGCAAGATTCGCCGACGCCCCGGCAAGAAAGGCCGCGGTGACCACGGTCGCAAACGCCCAGGCGAGGAAGCCATGCGCCGTGTCACGGAAATAAGTCTCGTTCGTGTGCAGCCCGGCCCATCTCCTGCGAAGCCTTCCGGCGATGTAGCCGCCGACCGTCGAGGAGAGGCAGGCGGCCACAAGGAGATAAATGCCCGCCGCGACGCTGAGGGTTGTCGCCGAAATCCCGGAACCGGACCAGGGTGAAACGGCCGAAAACCCCATCCCGGCTCCA
>Ga0213876_10000574_pt1 | contig 27323 bp, 14 predicted proteins | sample BarmaccomBMRX_R9_FD_160113 | JGI IMG/M metagenome (GOLD analysis project Ga0213876, IMG submission 160113) | Root-associated microbial communities from Barbacenia macrantha in rupestrian grasslands, the National Park of Serra do Cipo, Brazil - RX_R9 | ecosystem: Host-associated > Plants > Roots... | reverse complement strand
AGAACACCTAACCGAGTCTCCCCATGTCAATAACTTCGCCCAAAATTCCAGTTGTAAACCAGAGAACATCTCCTGGGTGCTCAAGCTGCAAACCGCTTAACCGGCCCTTCCCTATGTCAATAACTTCGCCCAAAATTCAAGTTGCAAACCAGAGAACATCTTTGGGCTAAGTAGGGTAGCAAAAGTTTTTGTACACTTTGTACGAACCAACACTCGGAAATCCGCTGTGGAACGCGTTTGCTGGAGCAAGGCATCGTCGTTCGTCCGAAAACTATTGCACGCCTACTTAGAGGCTCGTAACGGCTCACGAAACCGAAGCACTTGCCGGCTTGGCCCTCGGTGGCGAGCCGCTTGCCCACGATGACCTCAAACCACCCTTCGGTTCGGGAGGGCTGATCCTTGGCGTGAACGTAAACGCCATCCAGACCGACAACCCACGGGGCAGCTGGCAGGGGTGGCGCGTTTTGATCGGGCGAGACCGCCTCGGCGAAGGCGTCAGGCTTGTGGGCAAGTTCGGTTTCCAGCCGTCCGGCCGTGTGCCGCACCTGCCGTCGCAGACTCATGGTATTGAGCGTGGCGCCAATCGGCAGGACCTCTTGGAGCACTTGGACGCTCAACCCGTAAGACGCCAAGGCCGCGAATTTGGTTTCCAGGTACGCCAGTTCGGGCGAGGTGCGTTCGGGAAGTAACTCCGCCAGAGGGCTGAAACTTTTCAGTTCCGGGGATTCGCACGGGCACCGGTAGAGGCGCGGGCTGTCCAAGGCCAGTTTGCCAAAGGGGGTACGAAGCACAATCGCATGGTGGCCCTTGCAGGCGCGAGGTTGACCGCACCGGGGACACCGTTGCTCCCGAGCGACCCATTCGGCGCACTGACGCTCGACGATCGTTTGCTCCAGCCCGGCCAAAATCGATCGGGCTTCGGCCAGGGAAAGTCCCAGCGTGGCCGGTTGCAAGGAGGGCCCGCGTTCCAGGCGCACCACCTCCAGCACTTCGGATTCACCGGTCTCCGACCTCACCGTGATTTGGACTTTGATCTCCATGCGGGTTGCATCGCACGGCCCGAGTCCGTGCACGCGTCGGCGGGAACCCCGGTCGCCCGTTTGCCCCCGTTTTGTCCCGGTCTCCAACAGGACGTGCTGCCCGGTCCTGCGCGAGACCGGGCCAAACCGGAGGCAAGCTAGGGCGGGGATGCAGGTTTCGGTTAAAAATCTCAGCGGAATTTGGCCGAGCCTCCGATCGCACATCGCTTCGCTTCCGGTGCGCCGTCCTCACGCAGGCTCGCCGCTGGCCGAAGCCCTTCTCCAGCCAAGGCACGACGGCTAAAGTGCCCCGGAGGAAGCGGCATGAAGATTCAGGTTCACATCACGATCCAATCCGACGAGGGCCAAGCGGAAGTCGTCCGCGAGGTGGCGCGCCTGGAACGCGGGCCCCTGCGGCCGGACACGCTGGGGCTGTCCCTGGCCGAAGCGCGTTCGATTCTGGCGGGGCTGGAGCAGACGATGGCTGAAGGACAAGCTGCGGAGTCTGTGGCCCAAGGACGGCGGTGTGCCCATTGCGGCCGGGAACGCGCGTGCAAAGGTCACCACGCCATCGTGTTTCGCACCCCCTTCGGCAAACTGCCTCGACCCGCACCGCGGGCAAGCGTCTCGTATGAGCATGATTAACGGATTGATCTCTGCGGATCGCGAGTCTTGGAAAATCTTGGCCTGGGTCGTCGGAGAACATTACATGAATGACACCACCGTTTGGAGCCTACCGGTTGCCTCCTCTGCTTGATTGCATGTAGGCGAGATACAGATCGTTGAAATGGAGACTTGCCAGTTCCTGTGGCGGCGGCGACTCTCGAGGCTCAACGAGCGGAATTGGATCGATGTAGTTGAGTCCGCGCAACTCCAACGCGAGGCGCCACTCCTTATCCACTTCTTTCGAGCGAGAAGCATTAAGCGACCAGAAAAGGAAGAACACGTCCTTTGCAGGGATCTGGAGTCGAAGTTGTTGCTCCCAGTCCTGACCTGAGCGGAGGGAGAGTACGTCGATAAAGATATCAAGTTCCGGAAGAACCTTTTTCATCCCTTGAACCCGACCAAATACCTCGTCGCGGTCTAAACTCGAGTATGACGCGAAAGCAGAACCAAGCTGACGTTCAATCGCCTTGAGCGATTTGCAGGTTTCGTCCGGACCGACGCCCCTCGCTGTGATGGTCAGAGAGAACGAGATTTTCGCCAGCGGCAAACCGCAGGCGCTTATGATAGCGCGACCGGTATGTTCACCTAAGACAGCATCGCTTGGAGTTTCGATAGTAAACGAGCTGTTAACCGGCTCCCCTTCCCAGGTCATCGTGTCAATTGGATCAGGAATTCGCAGCGACGGAATCTCGATAAGCACACTCAAGATTGCACCAGAGGCTACAGCTACTCCCGTTTTGACACCGCTCATCTTGCCGCGCCCCATTTTCGTTGCCAATGACAGGACCATCTCAGCTTGAGTCGGAAGATGAGCCCACAAATCTAGAACAAAATTCTGTCCGGGCGTTATTACTTGTGGTCCAAACACAGAAAACATCACTCGGCCATTGCTACCATGGCTATCATGTGAATCGTCGGCTATTTTTAACTCGGAGGCGCCGCCGCCGGTGGCGGTGGTTGCTGACCCGCTCAGCTGGTCGTTACGGAGGTCGAGCGACTGTCTGGACGCAACACCTTGCGGGATGTCATCGATAAGCTCCGTAGGGGCTGCGAGTGCGCCGCCACTAGGGCCCGCACCACGCCATGGCGAACCTCCCCGACCACTCTGAACATCTGCCGCCGCACCGAGCAAGTGCAGAATGCGCAGGCGCTCGTCGCCGGTGCGCTCCGCCGTCAGCATGCCAACCAGTTCGCTAATTAGGCGATCCGTGCGAGCACGGGCGATGATCCATGCGAACTGCCCATCATCGAGTGCAGGGCGCTCCGCGCGCAGTTGCTCCAACACAAGTTCTGCAACCGACCAATCGTCGACCAGCGGGCAACACGTCATCAAGAAGACTATAGAGTTGCCCCAACCTTCAGCCGGGTTCTCAGGACCGGCCGCAAGCGTCCGTCGGTTGCCTTCTGAAATGACATCTCTGATCAGACCGGGAACACTGTCGGCCGGTAGATAATTTAGAGATTCGAAATCTCGTTGCTTATCGAATAGCGCCGTCGGCAGGTGCGCACGAAGATCTAGCGCCTGGCGGACCTGGTCGGGCGACGGTTTCAGCACCGGTTTCGGAGCAAGGTCTAAAGACCGGTCCTCAGCCATCACTATCGGGTTGCCCTCAGCATCGGCAATCCCAGTGGCAGCCCATACAGTCAATTGCAGTAGGCGCTCAGTGTTGGATTGCGAGGCCGCTTGCATAGCATTGAGCAGAGAGAGTGCCTCTAGCAGATGCGCTCGCATCGGGTCGGGCACGGGCCGAATGCGCGCGATCTCGTCGTAAGTGTTCCACGGACTGCCCCAGAACAGTTCGGGCTCGGGGAGCTCTCCGGAAAGGAACGCGTCAAGCGGCTCAAACTCGCCGAGCCGCGCTAGGACCAGCGCACGCCAGAACTGTGCAACCGTTTCTGCCTCGGGCGGCAACGGCGGTACGTCCAGGGGAGTAATCACTCCTTCCACACGCATCGCCGCCAGCCACCGAAAAGCGGCCCCGCAGTCACTCGCCGCCTGTTTGAGCAGTGACTCGACTCTCGACGGGTCGCCAACCTCATCGAGCGCAGCTGCGATCGCATCTCGATCCGCCTCGTCTGGGTCGTTTGCCATGCGCCGCAGGTGTATACGCACCGAACGGAGTGGGATCCGAACAGCGAGCGCCAACACCTGACGGCGAGCGGGAGATCCAGGCAGCTCCGTTCTGGCGACTAGCCAGGTCGCCTTAGCGACGCTCTGCCATGCCTCCGGGTTCAACGGAAAGCGTGACGCTGCGTCAAGCGCAGCGACTCGCACCATCCCGTCAGTATCGTTGGCTGCCACGGAAAGCAGCGGCGCTAGAAGTTCGGCGTTAAGCTGCTGGGCCATGGCTAGCTATGATACGCGAAACGAGCTCGAGTACGCCACTGATATCAACTCATCGTCGATCTGTGCTGCTTTCTCGGCAGCAAGCCTACAGGCGTGATCTACGCTTATTGGTATCGCGCTCTATCCATGAAGCCGTGGAAAAGACGCGAGAAGGGCTATTGTGCTTGTTAACTACGTGAAAAGCTTACAGCCGGATCCGCTCGACCTCGTCCTGCGTAAGCCGCTCCTTTGTGCGATCGTAGAGCTTCGTCGTGCGGGGGGCTTTCATGTGCCGCCATTGACTGCGCGTGCTCGAGCGCACCGCCATTGCCAAGATAGGCAGTGATCGCCGTCGCCCGAAACGTGTGATTGCCGATCGGCGCGAAGATGCCGGCCGCGGCCGCACGTCGGCGGATCATCCGCCAGGCATCCGCCTGCATCATCGGCCGCTTGGTGAGCACGGTCGCGTTGTGCCCCGGACTGGTGCGGAACAGGAAACCCTTGCGGTCCTCGGCGATGCCGGCGGGACAAGCAAAGCACTCCAAGTAATTCGCAAAGTGACACCGAAAACTGTGACTTTGGGAATTATTTGAAAGTGGAAGAAACCGCGGGGTAGTTTTAGGGGGCGGGGGCTGCCGGCGGGGCGAGGGGGCTCAAAGCGCGGGTACTACTGTTGGAATACTTGCCCCAAGCGCCCGCCTGAGAGCACGGCCACCGGGATTTGGACCAGCCGGTGGGCGCCGCGGCGGCTCCCACGCATCGGCTGCTTTTTGGCCATGCGCCGGCGGATCACCCGATTGACCATCGATTCGACGATGGCGGTGGCGATCAACCTGAGGTTTATCCGGAGAGGCGGGGCCGCTGGGAAGCGTCAGTGCATCGGCGTGACCATCGGGCGCGAACCGGCTTGAAGCCCCGCAGGCGGGCAACACGCCGCCAACAGAGAGTGGAAAAAACCGGGGGCAACCTGGACGCTGATGCCTATATGGGCTTGAGATTTTCCGCGTAACGGGACCTGCGGCTCGCTCCTGCGCCTCAGGAGAGATCGCCACTGGCACGCCGGCATCAAAGCCCACCGCGCCCGCCTCCTTGCTGCACGACCACGGGCTACGCTCTAGCCGGAGGGAGGTCAACGCGGCATGGAAATCACGGTCCAAATCACGGTGAAATCGTGGCCGAGTGAACCCGAGCGGATCCAGGAAGTGGCGCGCCTGGAGCGCGGGAGCTTATGGAGACCGGGACAAACGGGGGCAAGGGGCGGCGCTGGTCAGGATCTGTTGCCACCCCCTTCGCCTTACTCGATCTTACGCTCTCGGGTAGATCGTCGCGAAACGCGGTCTCTGGCCGAAATCTCCGGCATCGGTTCCGCCCCCGGTTTTTCCCGGTCTCCTCAGCGCTCGGCGTTTGCTGATCTCACTTGCGTCGACGTTTCTGTTCCGTATTTGGCTTGTCATTTTCCCCTGACTTGGCACAATCAAGGTCACGCTGGCGTCCGTTATCCCCCGGTGCTTACCTCCTGCCCCTTTCTCGGTGTTGTCTAGCCCCAGGGATCGGACAAGTGATTCGGGCCGCCAGCGCACAAGTCTACCGGAGAGAAGCGATGAAGCGCCAAGTCGCCTGCCGTGAGAGGATCAGCGGCCTCTCCCTGGCATCAAAGGTTCTGGGCCGCTACCCATCTCAGGGCGCGACGTATGCCTCGACCCCCGGGGTCGTCGTATGGCCCTCGCAGCCGGGCAACAGAAAACGTCTTTCGATTTGCCTGGGTGGTTTACCCAAAGAAACGGCGAGTGCTTGTCGTCGGCGTGGGAGGAGCCGACCTTCCGTACCTGATGCGATTGACTGCGATTCCGTTTTGACCCGCGACCGGCCGTTTCACGGTGAGGGCGCTTGCGGCGTGTACGGGACCATCAAGCCGAGAGGACAAGGCGTATGAGTGAGCCTCCTTCCGGCTCGCAGCCTCCCTCCAAGCCCGGGGACCAACCGCCTAAAGGCCCTTGGGAGAAGGTCATCACTTTGATTAGGTGGGAGTACGTCCTGGTCGGGACGGTCCTGCTTTTGATCGGGGCCGCCGTCCTGTTTGATTCTGCGGTCATCCGTCGCCTGACGGACCCCCCTTTTGCGCGCGGCCTGATTACCTTCATCATCAGCGTGGCCACCATTGGCCTCGCTTTCGTTTTGGTGTGCGAATCTTTTTCCGCTACCAAGGACGACCAGTTGTTCGACGAGCGTTTCCGGCGGGCCCGGGAAATCCTTGCGCTGCTCATGGGCATCATGGGAACGATCGTCGGTTTTTACTTCGGGTCGGCCCAACAGGGCAATGTCGGACCGCTGGGGATCGCCGAAATCAAAGCCGCGGACAAGCAACTGCTGACGTACGTTTCCGGCGGCTCGCCGCCGTACCGGTACTCGATCAGTTCAACCGATCCCGCCTTCAAAACCATCAAAGAAAAGACGTCTTCGGACGGGTGGATCGTCGAGAGTTTTGAGCAGCCTTTCAAGCCCGGCTCGACGGTGACCATTGACGCCACAGACGGCAGAGCGCAGACGGTCACCCGCAGGATCGACTTTCCGGCTCCTGGATCCAGCCCCACGCCGGACCCTACATTCACGCCTACCCCTTTGCCTCCTTCCACCCCCGCGCCCACGCCTACCGCTGATGCTTCCCCCCCTCCCCCCTACGTCTAGAGGCCCTCATTGTAGGGCTGCTCCGCACCCAGGTGTGCCTGCGGTGCCTTCGGTCGCCGATGGCCTTGCGCCGAAGCCCTGCCCAACCCCCCCCCTTTCTCCTGCACGGTGCGGGGGGAGGGCGATGCGTTGCATGCGCAAGGAGATGATTTTAGTTGTAAGTTGAAGCTAATTTCGAGGAAATTGGTTTCTACGCGGTTCCACCCCGACGGCCATCGGTTCACCTTAAGAGGGTTTTCTTAAGCAAACGGCGCCTGCATGCTCGATAAATTCCGTACGCTACCCGCCTCCCCTCATGCTAGACCTCACGATCATCAGGACCCTCGCCGACGTGCTAAAGTGGTTCTCCACCCTTGGACAGCACGACCTTATGGGCCTTAAGGAAAATGTCAGAGAGCTGATCGGCCATTTGTCCGCGTCGATCGTAAGCCTCTGGGACGTGACAAAAGAGGTCACCCGTTTAAGCAAGGGACAGTTTACGCGAGAATCGTATGATGACGTGTACGACTATTTTACCACGTATTACCTTCAACCGGGGGCGATCTCTCAAGCCAGAACGCATTGCCAGGTGGTCGAACGTGACCTGAAGCGAATTAAGTTTAAAGTCGCCAGGATCTTGCACACCGATGCCGGTAAATGGGCCGAAGCAGAGCAGCAATTTGAGGCGATCGCCCATGGCGACCTTGACGTGCTCCAGGGGTATGAGCAAGCCCTTGGTGAATTGAAGCGCCATCTGGACAAGATTAAAATGGACCTTGACGCGGGTCGAATCTCTGAGGCAGAGACGGCATACTTCGACCTAAAGGGGAAGTTACGCGCCGACGTGCTGCAAATGCGGGAAGGCGTCAATAAAATGAACGAAGCGTACGCGCACGTTGAGGGTATTAGTGGATGAACGAATGCGAGGCGCTCCCCGAAATCCGGCTCCCCGGCGCGTTGCTTGGAACGCGTTGAGCGAGCCTATAAATACGCTTCCCGAGGTCCAGGAGCGGTTGGAGCGCGTGCAGGGTTAATGCCCCGGACGAGACGAGTTTAGCTTATCATTCCAGTAGATTCGGGCTTCCTTAAACAACCGCTTCGCCCCCGATTGAAAAGGTTAGGCTTTTTGCAACAACGGAGGGAACTTCAGCCATGCCGACGCTTCCACAGGCCATAAAGAATCTTTTCGAGGCCCATCACGCCCGTTTGGCGGCCATTGCCGCCGCGGATGAAGGGGCTGCTGGTTTGCGTCCCGCTCTGGACGAAATCAGCGCAACCTACCTTTCAGCGCAAATTCAAATGCTCGTTAAGCCTCAGTACGCTGCCGATAGCCGTGCAGGTGCCGCGCCGGAAGATAAGGTCGAGAAACTTGCTTCCTCTTTGAAAGGCTTAGCGCAGGAAGTGAGGCCTCTGGCACCTAATGATGCTTATTATGACGCGTTTACGGCCGGGAGCGTCGCTGCAGCTCAGGAGGTTTTCCTGTCGATTTTCGGCTTGGTTCGGGGGGCTTGGGAATTGACGGGAAACGCGGGTACCGATGCTAACGTTGAGTTTGTGGGCACGACGGATAACCAGTCGCTCGCCGTCAGGACCAATGGGGCGGAGCGCCTGCGGGTTGACGCGAGCGGCAACCTTGGTATCGGAACGACGAGTCCGCAGGATGCTCTGACCGTCAATGGAAACTCCACCCTGGGTAGGGCCCAATCTTCGGCGGGCAGCGCCCACGCGATCGCTTGTGACGAAGGTTCCGGGTATGTGGGCTTCCAAAAGCAGGGGACAACCCAACCCGGGAACATGGGCCTGGGGAACAACGCTTCCGAAATTCGCTCCACGTCTGGGAACCTGGGCCTTTTTACCGTTACGCCTGGATACCTGGCGCTGGGCACCGATAACAGCGAGCGCCTTCGGGTGGACGCAAATGGTAACGTCGGTATCGGAACGACCAGCCCCGATCGGCCCCTGTCCATTAAGGCGCAAGGTATGGGCCAAGAGCTAATTAGCTTTAAAGATCCGGGTGACGCCACTAAGTGGCACATCAACCAAGGTTCGGGGGGGGTGAACCCCGGCTTAAATTTCGTGGAAACGGGCGTGGCTGACGGCAGGTTGTTCCTGAAAGCCGGGGGCAACGTCGGCATTGGCACAAGCGCGCCAAGCAGCAGGTTGCACGTTAACGGGGACGCGGCGGTCATCGGCAACTTAGGGGTCGTGCAGTCCGGCACTCAGGACGGTATTCGCGTCAGTGGCGGCACCAATCCTTTGATGGCGGCGGCCGATGGCACGGTTCGGGCCAAACTGCAAGTGTTAACACCTGCCACTCAAGGGCTGGTCGGCACCGAAACGAACCATGATTTCGGCATTTACACCAATAACGCGCCACGGGTAACGGTAGCGAGTGGCGGCAACGTGGGCATCGGGACAACAAATCCCACGGCCAAGCTGGAAATAAACGGGGACATCAGAATCGATGACAACACCCTCTGGCTCCGGGGCGGAACGGACCAAAATCACGGCATCGGCTGGTACGGGATTAAGGGCAGAGACCAAAAGGTCTTCGCCGCCCAATCGGTAGATGGCCCGGTGGTTTTCGGATTCGCTGGCGGTGGGTTAGGAACAAAGGCGAGCGGCCAAGAGAAGATTGCCCTGGGGTGGGACAATTCTGGAAATGTCACCGTCACCGGCGACATCCTTCTCACGGGGGCGGACTGCGCCGAGCAATTTGATGTAAGCGGTGGGCAGCCGCTTGAACCCGGAACCGTCGTCGTGATTGATGAAGGAGGGACTTTACAAGAAAGTCGGGTTGCCTATGACAAGAAGGTCGCCGGCGTCGTGTCGGGCGCGGGCGAGTACAGGCACGCCCTAGTTTTGGATAAACGACCATCCGAAAACGGGCGGGTTCCCGTGGCCCTGGTCGGCAAAGCGTATTGCAAGGTGGACGCGGACCGTTCTCCGATACAAGTGGGCGATTTATTGACTACCTCGCCGACGCCGGGGCATGCGATGAAGGCGGCCGAGCCGCTGCAAGCCTTTGGGTCGATCATCGGAAAGGCCCTAGGCCGGCTCGAGAAGGGTCAAGGGCTGATTCCGATTCTGGTTGCACTTCAATAGGCCACGCAGAGTTTATGACGTGACGCTCTAAGGCGGGGTGAGGATGGGCGCTGGAGCTCATGCTTAAAAGGAGGGTGCCTTGAACGACGTAAGCGTTCTCCAAGTTGCGAAATCCCTGCAGGCAAATCGTGTGAGCGGCATGGCGCAGGCAGTGGGCCTCAAGTGGCCGCCCCCGCCCACCATTTCCGTCCGCGATCTGGTCGATCTGGTGCCGCTGCCGTCGATCACGACCTGGACTCGGCTGGAACCCCGAACCCGCACCGACGACATGGCGCCGTCGTTGGAGGGGTGGCTCTACGATCCCGCTTGGCTCCTGGGCCGGCAATGGCAGGCCGGTGAGTTCGTCGGTGAGGACGCCGGGTCGCCGATCCATGCAGAGCTGCAGGTCGTCTCCAGCCCCATTACCGCGTACCAATCGGGAACGGATGGAACGGATAAACCGAGGGTTTGCGGACAAGTTCCCCTCGATGCCCTGGCCGGCCCGGAGCCGCGCGCTGAGACACCAGCAGGTTGCACGTTAACGGGGGCGACGCTTTTCGAATCCGCCGAGGCGGGGGCTCAACTCTTGGCCTTGCTGGCCACCCACGGGTGTAGTGCGGCAGGCACCGCCGCCTTGGTGACGCAACATCCGCTACCCGCGCCCGCGCCCGGGACAGCGGATGCGCAGGGGGTGTCGTACCTCGGGCTTCTCGCCGGCCGCCTACCTCATGCCATCCCGATTGAACCCCTCGCTCGCCAAGCCGTGGCGAATGGGACAGTTCCAGACGCAGTGGGCATCCCAGCCAGCGACCACGATGCATTCATTAAGGCTGCGGCCGAGTGGACCCAATGGTTGGACGGACTGATGGCGCGAGCACCCGCCGAGGGAGACGCATGGGTGGACGCGAGCCTCGATCATCAGTTCACCGTTTGCGTCACTCAGCCGGCGTCCACGACCGCGGCCGTCCCGGCCGGAAGCGTTACCCTGCCAATTTCTTGGGTCGACGGGATTGCGGTCGGTATGTCCGTGCGCGGGTTGGGTATCCCCGCCGACACAACCGTCGTGGCGACATTCGCTGTATCTATCGCACTTTCTCAAGCCCTTTCAGCAAAAGTGTCGCAAGGTAGCAATATCTCATTCGGTGGGAGCCCTTTGGCGCTGTCGACGAATGCGGATGCCCCCGCAGGAAGCATCACTTTGCCCTTCGCCTTCACGCAGGGGATCGAGGTCGGTATGCCGGTGAGTGGACCGAATATTCTTCAGGGAACGACCGTTACCGCGCTTACAGCGTCGGTTCTGCTCAACAAAGCCGTTTCAGGCGACGTACCACTAGCCAGCAACGTGGCTTTCTTGGTGGCGTTGGTGGCACCGGCTTGGGATGGCGAACGCACCGACTGGTACGACCTTGACGCGGACCTAAGGCTGGCACCCCCGACCGTGTCTGGGCCAGCGCCGCCATTGCCCAGAGTAGACCCGGCAACCGGGTCGCTGACGGCCGCGGGGCCGCCTGCGCCGCTTGCTTACCCCGGCATGCCGCCGCATCGGTGGTGGCAGTTCGACGAGGGCCACGTCAACTTCGCTCAGGTTGCTGCCTCGAAAGACGACTTGGCGCGGATGCTGGTCGTCGAGTTCGCTTCCCTCTACAGCAATGACTGGTACCTGTGGCCGCTGCGCTTGCCGGTGGCGTCGCTCAACGTCGTGCAGACGCTGAACGTCACGAATACCTTCGGTGAGACCATCGCAATTGGCCCGGCCGGTTCCGCCGCCGGAGAGTTTTCCACGGTGGGCGACTGGTGCGTTTTCCGGCCAACGGTTCGGGCCCAAGCCCAGCCCTCAGCGCTAAACGGCCTGCTCCTGCCGGCGGCTTTGGCCGATGAACAGCGCTCGGAGCCCTTCGAAGCGGTGACGTTCATGCGCGACGAGGTGGCCGAACTGGCCTGGGCGATCGAACGCACCGTCATCGGTTCGGACGGGCGGCCGCTGGACCGCCATTCGACGGCTGTGTCCGGCCCCAATCAAGCGCCTGCGTCAAACCCCACCGCAAGTTCTGATTCCTCGCCGCTGCGTTACCAGTTAGCGACGGATGTGCCCCCCTTCTGGTTTCCCCTGGCGCCCGACCCCGATCCAAATAAGTCGATCTTCCACCGCTTGCTCCTCCGGGCCGGCAGCGACGGTCAGCCCGTTCAGCCTTCTGGTACCATCCTGCGCCCCGGCGCCTCGCTCACGATTAGGCAAGAAGAGGTCCCGCGCGAAGGCGCGGAAGTTCGCAGGAGCTACCACCTGACGAGGGGGCTCGACCGAGGAGTCGACGGCGCCGTTCTCGTTGCCGTTTTCCTCTGGGTTGGCCGCTCGAAACGCGCCGGGCGTGGGAAAGGCTCCAGCGGCCTGCGGTACGACTCGGCGATCGGTTAACCGCCCCTCTTCCGTTCAGCTGGTTGGCGGCAGGAACTCGGTCGAGATGGCGGCGGGAGGGGCGTTTGGCGAGCCGACGTTGTTGGCAAAGTACAGCGCGGGCACGAGTTGACCGATGTCAGCCAAGCAGTCGGGATCCACCGTACGGACCTTGGCGAGCGCGAGCGCCTCCAGGAGCGCCTGCTCCACCATCTCGGACGTCCACAGGGGTGCTGAGGCATCGGCAGGCACCGCAACCATCACCGCTTGCGGGGCCTGCGCCCCCGGCGTCTCGCACTGGAAGGCGAGGCCGGTAATCTCCGTGGTTGCAGGGACGGCCTCGGTCCACTCATCAACGACCACGCCCGCCATCGCGTTGACGCCGTCCGGCATCGCCGGCGACATAAGCGCCAGGTTCAATCGCGGGCCGGGGATGCTTCCCGGCGCGAATGGACCGCCTACCCAGGGTTCGCCGCTCAGATTGGGCAACTGGACCACGCGGAGCTCGCGGGTGCTCGTCAAGCCAAGGGCCGAGGCCGCCACCGAAAGTCGATTCAGCGCCGACGCCCCCGGGCGCACTCGGGCTGCGCGTTGCAACCAAGTGATGGCAGCGAGCAGCGAGACGCGGCTTCCGGCGCCCCGGTTGACCGCGTCCTGCCAGCTCGCGGCGTCTGCAACTTTGAAGGGGGCGCCAACGAGAAAGTCGTCGCCGAACACGGCTTGGATCCGGCGCACCTGGTCGGCATCCGAAGGCTTGGCCCCCATTGCAGCTTCAGTCGAATCGAGCCTTTGAACGCGGCGCTTTAGTCCAGCTCCCGCCGCAGCCACCAACTCGGTCGGGGCAGGCGTCACCGCCAAGGCATCGGCCGCCCCCACAACGCCGAGGGCCATCGCTTTGGTCAAGGCCGCCCCTTGCGTTGCCGTCTGGTCGATTTGGTCGGCCGCACTGCGCAATGCGGCGGTAACGGCGCCGGCCTGCTCAGCCAACCGCTGATCGGGCGCTTGAGCGGGGGCCGCGGCACCCGGCGCGATCACGTCATCCGCCCGAGCGGCTCGGGAGCGTTGTAGGAGGGCGCGGACGACGCGGCAAAATGCCACAAATTCGGGGAAGGTGATCTCGTCGGGCGCCCAACCGGCCCGGCGCTCCCAGTCGACGCTCCGAGCGCCAGCAGCGGCCAGGAGGATGGCGGTCGCCAGGGCGGGCGGCACGTCGGCGAGGCCATAGCCCGCCGGGACCATCGCCGTTTCGTAGACGCAATCGAGCGCGCTGAGCGAACAGTCCGACAACCGAACCGCTTTCGATGCCCCCTCCGCCGTCGTCACGGCGCAGCGAACGCGCTGGGGGTTGGGCAGGACGTGCGATAGGATCGTTTCGAGGTCGGGCGAGGCGGTCGCACGCAGTTGATCGGCGCCGAGGGGTTGCCACCCGGCCGCGCGGCCTGAGCCCGCCGAGACGAGCAAGGCGATGCGGTGGGTCACGCCGACCCCGGTGCGGGGCGTGCGCAGAAACTCGAGGTCCGGCACGGGCCCATCCCCTCGGGCGACCGCGTCCAGGGTTGCGGCCGCACGCGTCGCATTGCCGCTGACGGCGTGGTGAACGCCCTCGGCCATAAGCGCGTCAGCCACCGCATCGAGGGCCGAGTCGAGTTGCGCCAAGGCGGTCTGGACCGCGTTTTTGGAGTCCAGGTCGGTTATGCCATCAATCACGCTGACCAGTGCAGGATCGTCGCTTTGCCATAGCCGGCGCAGCGCCATCCCATCGATGACCACGGGCGCGGACACGACCTCCGTTGGCGCGCCGTTCAGCGTCAGGGAAGTGCTCCGGGGCGGGGCCAACGCCCGGAGTTTGGCAATGTATTGATCCGCACCGAGGTCATGCAGCGCTCGCTCAACGAGGTAACCGCCCAGCGACGAGAGGCTCTGACCTTGTCGCACTGCGTCCAGGAGCCACTGGGCCAGTCGCACGCGGTCGGAGGTCAGGTTGATGGCGAACGGGTTCTGTTTACCCCCTGAATGGCTCACGTACCCGCTTCGGAGCACCGCCGCCGTCACCGCTTGCGGCAGTGAGGGGGCGTGAATAAAGCCGTCGCCGCCCGCCGGGGCGGCCGTTCGCGGACGAAGGTCTTCGACCCATCCGAACCCACCCACGTGGGTGCCGGTGGGAGCGCGGTCACGCAGCGCGTCAAGGCGCCGGGTTGCAAACGACGTCAGCCAAGCATCCAGCCGGTGTGAGGCGCCGTCGAGTGCGAGCTTCAGGTTGCGCTCGAGCGCCGCTGCAGACTGGTGGGAGAGCACATCGAGGGCGGCTTTGAAATCACGCAGGTCAGCCAGATCCGGGTTCGCGGGATCCATCGAATCCAGGTAGTCGCCGATCGAGTGCTGCGGCTGGCCGCCGGCCGGCGGCCAGTCACGAGCGAGTTGTCGCCAGACCGTGGCCGTCCTGCCTGAGATCAAGATGTCGACAAGCTCAGCCTCGAGGTGTTCCCCGACGCCCAGCGTTCCTGCTCGAGCTTGAATACGGATCGCGGCGGTGGCGTATTCCCACAATGCGCTGTGCCGCAGCAGCCTGAACAGCAGCGGGGTTTCGTGCGCGGACGGCCCGGATTCGGTCAGGTATCGAAGCCCTTGCCAGCCCTTCGATGAGAAGACCTGAATGAGGTTGGCCAGCCACGCGATGCTGCCTTGGGCGTCCAGCACGAACGGGGCCTCGACCAGGGCGGATCCAAGCGCGGATAGGAGGTTGGACAGCCGAGGCGTCCAGGTGATGCCGGCGGATCGTAAAATGTTCTTACCCGATGCCGTCAAAATCTCCTGCCAGTCACCTTGCAGCGCTAGCTTGGCAAAGCGCCATAGGTTGGTCACGTAGTCGCGTCCGAGCTGCTCTCGCGCAAAGATTTGCTGGCTTAAAGGGCTCATGCCGAGCATCTGGAGCATCGTCTGCTGGGCGTCTTCTACCGTCTCGGTAACGTCCTTGCCGACACGGGGCACGCGTGAGGTGGCCGGCACCCACACGGAGTCGCGCAGGCCGCGCAGCGCGCTCACAAGATCCTTCACGCCGTTCTCATCGGCACCTGCAGTCCAGGCGTTGAGGGCGACCACGGGTAGAAATCCGTACGGCTGATTACCGATCCGAAGTAAAGGGAGTGGACCGCCCGGTCTCACGTACCCGACGCAGTGTTGCCGCACTGCCGTCACGGTCTGATCGAAGCCGGCATCGAACCGCTCGGCATGGCCTACTGAAGCTGCCGCAAGCATCTGCGCCGCGTAGTAACCAAACGTTCCCGCCCAGAGCGCGCCATTCATGGCGCGCGCAACCGCGGCCTCCGTGGCCTGTCCCCCGTCGGCCAAGCCAAGCGCATGAGCTTGGCCGCCAGTCGATGGGGCTCCCGGCGGCTCGGCGACCACCACGCCTAATGCGCGCGCCAGTCGTTGGGACCCGCTGTCAGGCTCCTGCAGAACCGCGTCGCTCGCGCCCACTCGGTAAGCCGCTGCATACGCAGGGTCTTGCAAGTTGTAGACCGACGTGACGCTGCCCGTGTTTCGCGTCGGAGAACCCGGGCTGACAAAGGCCAAGCCATCGGTGTAGTAGTGAGCATCAAGCAACTCAGAAAGCCTCCTGCCCGCTACGGCCGGATCGCCCCCCTCATCGACGCCGTACACCAGCAAACGCGTCAAGCCAGACTGCCCCATGTCATAGGTCAGTTGAAGCCGGAGGGCCATCCCGACGCGTTCAGCAGCGGCAAAGTCAACCATCCAAAGCGGAGCACCCGCTCCAGAGGCGGGGTCAGGTCCTGCGGGGAGTTGCTTCGGGATCAGCGCGCCCTCGTTGTAGACTCGTTGGTCGTTGCGCCAGCCAACGGCGCGCCAGCGCGATGGAAGCGCGCGAGCAAACGGCGCACGCGTCCACGCTCCCGTTCGCATCGCCGGGGTCGGGAAATGCGGTGCCGGATCAAGGGGTTCGCCATCAGGCGTTGGCGCTGTAGGCCATTGCGCATCGGTCGGTCGCAGCACGCGCGCAATCCACGCGGAACGCTCGGCCCCATAGCGATGGACGAGGTCTCGCCAGGCCGCATCCTGTCGGGCAGCGTCGCCAGCAGCGCGCCAAAATTTCGTCCAGTACTGTTGGCCATCGCCGTTCTCGTCTGCCGTCAGCTCCGGCTCGTGCGTGTCGATGTGAATCACATCCGGGTAGACGCGCACCAGCAGTTCGGTCGCAAACGGGGAACCCAAGAACCGGGTTTCCAACCGCACGGGCAAGAATGTGAGCGGATGAGTCGTCGGCAGTGACCCAAGAGGGGTGGGGGTAAATGGCATATCCTGCCTTATTCCCCCTTACACAACAGCAATGAGCCGTGAATCGCAACTTGGACGGCTGGCTTAAACAGGATGTGAGCCATGTGAGCCGCGCTAAAACCGAATCGATGCTTGTTGCCCGCGCCGCTGTCGGTAAGCGTCACCCCGGCGAGCGGGCTTTGTGAGCAGGCAAGGTAAGTCAGGGTGTCGTACGCGGCCTTTGAAGTGACCACCTCTGACCAGTCAAGGTCACGCCACCGAGCGGGCTTCGAACCGTACGTCGATGCATCCGCCGGCGGCTCCTCCAGGCCGAATCGAGGGGCGGTGGGATGCTCCTGAAACACGAAGTACCATCCCGGGGTCCCGCCATTACCCCTGACCTGGGTGGCGCTGAGGTTGAATCCAAATAACGCCACGTCCGGGTTGAGGCGACCGGTGAACCACGGGTCAAGGCGACCGCTAACGTCGACGGTGCGACCCCCATTAGACGCTTTCGCCGGAGCCGCGTAGATGGTGGCGTGCGGTATGCGCCGTAGCAGTTCGCCTCGCACGGCGAGCACGACCGGCGTCGGTGCGCCCGTAGCCGCCCCCGGTGCATGGCTGCCGAGGTCGCTTGCGAGCGTCCAGCCGTTGATTGCGGAGATGTCATGCAAAGGGGCGCCTCCAGCATCTAGCGCATCCCAGAAGCGATCGAAGTAGGTCGCCTGAAGGTTGCCAGGGAAGCCGTGCCAGAGAAAGGAACGGGCCATCTCTGCATTCAGCCCCACAAGGTAGGCCTCGATCACCTTGGTATCGGCTTGAAGGAGCGTGACCCGGTTATCCGGCATCGAGAAACCTCCCGGCACGAACCGGTCAGGGTGGAGATCCCGGAAGGCTTCGTACATCGGCTGCGGAAAGTAGGGAGAACAAACGGCTGGCTGCAGCGCGTCCGATACGGCGGCTTTATCGTCGATGGCCGACGGCAACCGGCTGAGCACACTCGCTGGAACCGTAACGTGGGGATCCAACTGCAACCGGCCGAGCACGCTTGCTGGAACCGTAACGTGGGGATCAATCGCGGAGCGCAACTGCTGCGCCAACGGCGTGAAATTCGACACCGCTGGTGGCGCTGGAGGCGCAACGGCCAGTGACAGGACGCGCTGTTGACGCGCCTGAGTGGCAACGGCGGCGTCGCGAAAGGCTTTGGTCTGCCGGGTACGCAGCGACGCGCTGGCGCTGGTCATTACACCGAGGAGCAACTGCATCTCCGACGCGCCAGGAAACGGGAGCGGTAACGGCTCTCCCCAGCCCCCAATCGTTCCGTCAGGCTGGACGTTGAAAGCGAGACGGTACCCGGCCCGAAGCGCATTGCCAGTGCCGGCCGAGTAGCAAAAAACGAGGTCCATCCCCTCAACTCCGAATGCCGCCGCGGCAATTGAACCGGTGACGAAGTCCGGCGGCAGTTGCGCGCGGAACCTATCGGACACCGCCGAGCCGAGGACGGTTCCTGTCGCGTCCAATGTCACCACGCGAAGCTCATTGCCCGATAATATGCAGAGTTGTTGGCCCATCGCCGTCACGCTGAGAGAGTCTGTCTTGGGCCCTACCTTCTGCAAGCCCGTCCAGCCGCCAGTTATTGTGCCGGAAGCGTCTAGCCCTCGGCCAACGATCATGACCGTGTCGGGTTCGGTTGTGAGCTCCCGTGACCACACGAAGACTAAGTCGATATTACCGCTACCGGTGAGATCGGTGGCCGCCACGGCGACAGCGCCGGGAATGAATACTCCAATGCTCGATGGGAGTTTTCCTCCGGCTCCAGTCGTCTGGAAGAGAGAACCGTCTAGTGGATACCCAGACCACCACTCGTAGGAGGACCGCTGAACAATTTCACGATCAATCATGAATATAATCACTCCGTTGCGGCCGGCGAAGTCGACGTAGGTCAGCGCTACATCAGTAAAGCCAAGGGCAAGACCTAACAGCGGGGATACCCGCGCCCACCCAAGCTGGGGAACGCCCATAAAGTCCGCCGCGCGCCCGGCCCACGAAGTTATGCCAGGTGTCGGCCCGGGCCCAGTCGTGACCACTAAATCACTCATGAATCCGTAAGGGATCGCGAACGCCGGAGGTCCCGGCACCGCGGCGGCTTGGCTCACCCTCGATTCTGCCTGGACCACTGCAGGTTGGCTTTCCCAGGGAAAAACTGCACGGCTAACGCGGTCGGGAGAAATTTCCCCTAGCGATTCTTCTGGTTTACCTTCCTGATCCGTTTTAGCGATTTTGTCTATCGTGACCTGCCCTGAAACCGGCAACAGCTCCGGAGTTACCTTTGCCGATCCGCTTGCGATGGAATGAACGGGCAATGGTAGCGGCGTGACCAAGGCGCGCTTGGCAAACGGCCCGAGCGGCCGCGTGATGCGTCGGAACGATGTGGTCAGAGACGCCTGCAGCGAGGCGTTCTGGGCCACAACCGCAGCGATGCTGCCGCCGACTGCAGAGGCTCCGGCAGGGGGCGGTGCGTTCACTTGGCTGTGGATGGCGGCCGTGACCTGCATCAACCGGTCATCAGCGAGAGGAGCGCTCGCAGAGTTAGCACCGACCCGCACCTGGTAGATGCGGCTGTTTACCTCGCGGGCCAGTTGGCCGCGCGCCAGCATTTGGTTTGCCTTACGCAGCTCTGCCGCCTGTTCCCAGGCGCTGGCCATCAGCGCTTCCTGGTATCGCTGCACGACTTCAGTGCCCAGCGCGGCGACCACCCGATACCTGGGGTCGAGATTTAAGGTTCGAAGCCAAGTCGCGCCGCCGGCGGCAGCAAGCGAGCCGTGGAAGCATTGATGAGTACGGGTGTCAAAGCCGCTAAGCGGGGTCGGGTTGGTTTCTGGCCGTGGACCATAGAACTCCGCTTGACTCGAACCGTATATGGGCGGCGTAAGTTCGTCAGGCGTCCCGTCCAGTTGCTTGGCGAGCGCATCCTGGACGGTAGTTTGAGGAACCGAGTCGTCCCACTGGCCTGGCTGCACCTTGGAGCCCACAAGGACGCCTTCAAGGTTTAACTCCCAAGCTGGCTTTCCAGCGGCAGGTCCCGGCATCCCTGAGCCCGCGTGGCCGATGTCCAGACGCCTTGTCCCGGCGTCTGCACTGTCGTAGCGCTTGAGCAGGCGGACCAGAGATTCGAAGTCGCCGCCCGCTCCGGTCCTGAATTCCCAAGAGTAATAGACCGGGAGCGTCACGCTTCCATCCCCAGCTTGCCAGGCTGGTTCTAGTCCGGCGTCCCGGCTGGCATCGAATGCAGGGACCAGGCAAGCCACATAAGCCGTATTGGGATGAAGCCGCCGCGGCGCGATAAGCCGCGAAAGGGCGCGGTGCGGTTCAGACTCGATAACGCCTTCAACCGTCTCCCCGGCCGCTCCGGTGGTAAGCACCTGCGCGTGCGCCCACCACCACGACTCGCTGAGGTCAGGCAGCTGGTCGACCGTGGTCGTGAGGACCGGCAATGCGGAGCCCTGGGTTAAGCCGCCGCTGCTGACGGGGGTAAGGATTGTGCCGGCGCCTGCAGGGATCACGACCAGGACCAACCACGGCCGCAGACCCCGACGGGGATCGGCATCGGTTGTTTTGCCGCGCTGCGGGGCGTTCGGAGTCAGCATCCACGGCAGATCCGCGCGAGCAAATTCGATCAGTGGAAAATAACTCGTCTCGACGTTGCTGGCCCCGGGAGCAGGGTCAGTACGAATCACTTGATTGGCATCGAAGCCGGCAACGTCGCCGGGCGAGTGGAGGTAGGCGTCGAAATCACCGGTCAAAACCCCGTTGATGGACACCTGAAGATGAAGCGTCGCTTGAGCCGGAAGCCCTGCATCAAGACCCAGGCCTCCGGACGCGGGGGCGATGCCGGCGGCGAGGCCTCGCCGGTACCAGCTTAAGAAAGTCAGACCTGCGGCAGTCGAACTCATAGGCGAATCACCTGCAGCTGCCGCCGGGACGTTGACGAGAGCTGCTTAAGGGTTTGGACCGCCTCCACCCAGGAGGCGGTAACGTGCCTCACGGTGCCGTCGTCAGCATTAACGGCGTCGGTCACGGCGTATTTGCGGTTTCGGACTTGAATGTCAAGGCCGGGGGCAGCGAAACGCCGCGCAGCGACGCGCCGGTTTGGCGCGAATGCCGCCGGGCCGCTCCTCGCCATCCGAACGGCAGTCTGCGGCGCAATAACAACGCGTTGACTTGGCACGGGTACCACCGGGTCACCCGCCGTAAGGGTATCGACGGAGATGACATCGTACTCCAGGGGCTCGGCGTCGTCCTGCGCCTCTTCATCCCGGTCGGGCGCGTCAAAGGAAGCCGTGAAGCCGCTCTCGTAGGGTTCGAACGACGGTCGCGAGAGCTCGTCTGTATCCGAAAGGTTCAGGAACTCGCCCGGAGCGAATTCGTCCGAGAGGGGGGTCGTTGTTGTTGCCGTTGAGTTCGACCCTAATTGAACGCCGGTGACGACGAACGTCGTCGCGCCTGAAACCGGCGCATCGCCGTACTTATCGAGGGTGATGCCAAAGGGGACGGTTCGTTGGCGAAACGTCAGGGAACCCAGGGGGTGAGCCCTGACCGTCCCATCCGCTGGAATCGAGCGAAGGGTTATGACCCCGTCGCCTGCCGGCGGCAGGGCCGTCCAATTGGCGCTGGTCGCGATCGCCTGTTTCAGGAGCGCGCTGACGTCAACGGCTGGAGGCGCGGGTGGCGGGGCGCCCTGCCCGAGGCTGACGTCGAAGCGGACCGATGCCGAGAGGAATAAGAACTTAACTTTTGCGTTGCCGGACACGTGCCAGGGACCCGGTCCTACCAGGTGCACGTCCACCGAGACGGCAGCGACGACGGATCCATGGTAAGTTACGGCGACCATCCCGGCGAAGTCGGCGAGGAGGCCGAACGGTTTGAGGTGGATCAGTGCGTCGAACGCGAGGACGCCGTCGATCGCAAAGCCCGCCCCTTCCGCATGAAGGTCGACGCGCGCACCGCATTGCACAGAATTCGAGGTGACGGCCAGGTAGGCCTCCAGGCGAAGCCGCGGGTTGTCGCCGCTGCAAAGGTTGAGCGTCAGCCGGCGAAGGGACGGGAACTCCTCCGGGGGGGTGTACGACGGATGAAACCCCCCGACTGCCAGCGCGAATTGGGGGTTATTCTTCCACCCGGCCCGGAGCGCCATGTCGCCGCTGAGCGCAAATCCGCCGATTGTCGAGTCGTAAATCGTGGCATCGATCGAGACAGTCCCTTGGTCAAAGTCGATTACGCCAAGGGCGTCAAGGTGGATGCGGACCACCGCAGAGTCGTCATCCTCAGGGAGGGCCAGGCGAACCCGGCCGACGACCGCCACTTTGAGCGGCGGGGGAACCTCAACCAGCACGGCGACGTCAAGCACTAAAAGCGGGGGCGTACCCCAGGCTAACTGCGCCATGGGTCCGACCAGGAATCGGCCCATGGCGACCGGGAACAGGTTGCCGAGGCTCGTGACGAGTTGGGCAGCGTGGTGGAGGGGGTCTGCCGGCATGAGCGCCGAGTCAATGGCGCGATTGCGCACGCCGGCGCGCAGCGCGTCGACGTTCATGGTCCGATTAAGGCCGAGCAGCCCTCCGATCCCGGTGAGGGCGAAGCCGAACCCAAGTTGGATCGGCGGGAAGGTTGCCGCAATGATGATCAGGAGGCTGTAGCCGGGCGTCCCGTCACTGTTCTTGATCGGGCTGCCATCGGGCAGCTTGGTGTTGAGGAGGCCGATCGCAGCGAGGCTCAACGCCTCAAGTTCAAGTTGGATCGCGCCCGCGTACAGGCCCTTGCTGGGGTCGTGATACAGCAAGCCTCCGCCTGAGACGAGTGCGGCATCGATCAGCAAGCCGAGGCCGGAGGGCGGCTGAAACTTTATCTGGACTCCGAAGGGACCAAATTGGTCAGAATCGCCAGCCACTGGCTGTTTAATGCTAAACGCGGTGGCGACACCGATTCCCTTTGTCGTGGCACTGATGGGTCCTAAAATAACCCCAGCATCGAGCGTCGCGGCAAGCGTCAAGCGCGGTGGCGGCCCGGACAAACCCCCGCCGATGGTGATTTGATTGACACTGATCGGGCCTATGGTCAAATGCGTCGGGATGTTTATCTGCCGCCCGATCCCTCCCGAAAATTGGATGCCGCTATTGGGTGACCAGATAATCCCGAAATCGCCCTGGCCTTTCACGCCTCCCGAGGGCAATACCGATTGTAAGAAGCCGTCAGCGTCGCTTGGATCGATGTTGAATTGGAAGCCCTTCACGTTGACACCGAAACTGAAAGTTGGCGGAGTTTGCAGCTTCGTGTCGATTGTTACCTGAATCCCCTGGATGTTTGTGTCAAAGGCCCCGCCGAGGTTCAACGACGCTGGAGCCGCCCAAGTGCTGGAAAGCGTCGCCTTCAACTCGACGGACGCGGATGCACCCGGCAGTTGTGCCACCTGGACGCCGCTCGGTCGAAAAATCGCGGCATACCCTGAGCTGCCAGTAGCATCGAAATTAATCTCCCAATTCGGTCCCAATGGATTGTTTCCAAAATCAGCCGTACCCACCGGAACGAGGGCGATACCGGCATTATTCAAACTGCCCCCGCCAGGTACCGGGATTACCGCCACTCCCGCCGCGATTATGGAAGAGGTCGTCCGATCAATCCTCTCAAAAAGCGGAATGAGTACAACAAACGGCGGCGGTACCCCGGAATTAAACGCGTCAGCATCGATTATTTCCTGAATCGAAGGTAAAAGCGGCTTAGAATTAACTACGACGCCCAATCCAGCCGCCAGATTAGCGATCCGCATCAGAAATCCATTACCGTTAAAAGATGAAGTCCCCCAGCCGTAGACTTCTTTCATTAGCTCCGGAGGGTCGGATAGATATTTTAACTTCGTCCAATCTATTCTTTTCCCTGCCGGTTGGGTTTCATCAATCACCCCGAACAACCCCAAGATTGTATATGTGAATGGCGTGGTGCTCCTAAAAAACGCAAACTCGAGATATTCCAGCATTTGAGTAACCAACGCCGTGGAGAGCCCTTGGGAACCGCCAAAAAAAGTCTGAACGCCTGTTATCAGATTGGGAACGAGATTCAAAAAAGTAGGTAAGTTGATGTCTGCGACTGACATGGAATCCATCTCTGACTCGAAGTCAGAAACGATCTGCGCCAAAGCATTAATCGCATCGATGTCATGTTGCAGAACCTGGGCAGTTGTCGATCCGGCGGCCGCGCGAATGAGGTTTGCTATGCTCTGGGGACCTCCCGCCACGGCGTTTCCAATGGGCCTCAGGAATGCCCGAAGGAAACCAGCGACCAATGCCCACAGTGAATTCACGGGTCGATCCCCCAAACGCCGTTAGGATTCGCAAGAATTGCTTTCGTGAGGGTGCCAGGGATCGCGCTTATCCATTGTGGAGGCAAACTTACGGCATTAGGACTATAAGAACCAACAACCGTCGACGCAAAGTCGGCAGTTCCGCCCACGATTGACGGAACAACTGACGGGAGCCCGGCAATAACAAACGCGCCAAATGCTGTTTGGAGATTGTTGACCTGGCTTACAACCCAACTTTTCTCGAACGCTGTCGAAGTAGTACTAGCAGGAGCGTCAAACTTCCCGGTGCAATAGTTAGTGCTGAAATCCTTTAGCGTCGAATAGGGAAGAGAGTCGGCGAGCAACCCACCGGTAGCCAGGCGATCGGAAAGCTTTACCGGGTAAGGGATGTTCTGATACGTAGCGAACAAGGGAACATAATCATCTGCCATCAGACGGGCGTTTAACTCGGTTGTGCCATAATCCGTTTGAGATGTATAGAATTTTGCCATAAGCGCATCCCTTAAACCGGTAGAAATTGAATAGTCTTGCAGACCTGATCCAATTGGCAACGCTAACGGAAGTCTTTCGAGCACGTAACCTAACAGCCCGGTCGATTGAGCAGTGGCTCCCTGCGCCGATGTCGCATGAGTCGAATTTAGGGCCATATGTCTGAAAATATCGGAGAGCGACACACACATCAACCCCGTTATCAAGTCGAGCCGGCGTAAATTATCATTAGCAGATCTACCCGTAGGCATATATGCACCCCACTGGATTGGCTCAGATGAAATCAATGCGTTCGCAATAGTGTCCTGAGTGTTGTTAAAATAAATTAGATTATCCGGCTTATCCAATTGGGTTAAATCCAAACTGTCGTCTCCATAAATCTTCCAAAAATATCTCTTGGTTGTGCTACTTGCGACGGCATTCATCACAAGGCAGCCCAACACGCCTTCGTAGTCATGTATGAGCCTTGAAATTAGGTCGGCACCAGATTTACCCAATTCAGTGGAACCAAAACGCAAGTTACCATAAAGAAAAGCCCAGCGAGGATCTCTTGCATGACCGGAAGAGAACATGTCGTTGAGAAAATGTAGAGCGCAGGCTTCTTCAGCCAGAGCGGTATTGAAAAACCTGGTCACATCCCGCTGCCTAGTTGCACCCGCGCATTGGATCGCGTCGTTGACAGCCAAAAGATGGTAGGACAAGTAAAACAAAAAATTGTGCCCTGCAAAATGTGAATAGTTTTTTTTCGCTAGCTTAATGTAGTTAGCGAATTGATCGTACACGCTTGACCAAAAAATGTTCTGAATTTCGTCATATTTGAAAAATAAGATCTTTTTCTGAAAATAGGAGATAAAGTCTAACAAATGATTACCGCTGAACACCGTCGGGGTATAAAGAGCCGCCAGGAGGTCGACAGGCGTTCCGTAAATGTCAGCGGCGAGTCCAACTAAATATCCAAACGGTATCGTCCCGTTAGCGGGGGTGGTTAAACTTGGATAATTCGGTATGTCCGGAACTGCCATCGATGTCGACGAATTGTTGGCGAAGAAAGCGTCAATAGCTTCTTTGACCATCGAATAATACGTGGGGGTAGGTCCAGTCGGAGTGTAGGCGGAAAAAAGAGGACCATAAAAAGCCGCCCCTGGATTCCCGGCGTGGTGATAGAGCTGTTGCAGCATATAGGCGGCTGTTAAGCCAAAATAGGAGTGCTCTCCCCCGCTATACCGCCGCTCGCGAAATTGTCGTCTCTCAGTTTTGGATGCTAAGCGCGGTCTGTCAAAGTTGGTTGTGTTCAGAAAGCATGGTGTGAGGGCGGTCGCTTGTTGCGCATCAAGTACCGCCTTACCGGCATCGATCACCCCCGGCTGTCTGACTAGGTTCCGAGTTGAATATTCCACGCAAGGAATGACGCTGGTGCGCTTCAATATCTCATAGACCTGGCTAGCGCGGAGCCCCGGATTGACCGAAAATACAAGGCCGGCGACGCCTGTCGCCAAGGCCGCGGCACCACTTGCACCGGGAGGAAGCCCCGGGCTCCCACCGATAACCCCGTCCGGGCTTGAAACCGGGGCTGCGATCGCGATCTTATCCCCAAAATCCATGCTTGGCAGACTACAGCCATGCCTCGTGACGCCGCCAACCGCCGTTACTATTGCGTGGCTGGCATACCCATCCAATTCGACATCGCATCCCTGATTTCCCGCCGCGAAGAAGACCATCGCTCCAATTCCTCCGCGGCCTTCCCTCGCAAGTCTTTCAATAGAAGCCGAGACGGATGCCGGCATGGGCCTGGATGCATTCGGGCCCCGATAAGCCGGCCCCCACGCGCAGCACACGGCTGCCGCATCGAATTGAAACGCCAAGTCAAACGCCCATGCCTCTTCGGCCTCGGTACAGAAGGATGCGAGCTCGATCAGCAAGAGCCTGCATCCGGGTGCCACACCCGGATACCCTTGCTTGCTTCCCGCAATCAGCTCAGAAAGGCGGGCGCCATGAGCGGCGTTTGAGAACCCGGTGAGAGAAGCCCGGCGTTTGGAAGCACTTAGAACTTCCACTTCCGAACCCGGGGGCAATCTTCGAACGTCAAAACCCTCGTCAATGACCGCGATAGTAACATTGTGCGAACCGCGAGATATCTTCCAAGCATCCTCTGCCCGGATGGAGATACCTGATCCTGACGCCAATTCCCACGGCACCTGGACTATGAAATCACCATTTGTGGATGGCAAGCTGACCATACGAAAAACCGTCCAATGGAGCAGTCAGGTACAGACAAATCCGCAAGGTATACCGGAAGCCGGTAACTGGTACCCCGCCGTTACATGTGCAAACGCACCTTTTGCACGGGCAAGGATCTGGCGTTGGACCAGGTGCAATTGGGCGAACAATCGGTGGCCAAAATTGGAGGCGGTAGCAGTAAATCGAGGTGCATTCATTTCGCATTTCTCAGGCGCTGGAGTCTTCACGGAATCTTCTATCCAGTCGAGCTGTCTTCTCTTCAGCAGAGTATGACTAACAGAATATCGGTTAAAACCGGGTTAAGCCATCCGCAAAACCCGTGATCGAACGAAACCCTAGACCGAGCGGGCGCCTAATACCAGCGCGTCAGGGGGGAGAAGGAAATCGCACGAAAAAATTTCCGTCCAGAAAAACCTTAGAAAGAAACGTTTACACGGCCTGCGCGTGCATTGCGAGAAAAAAAGGCGTGTATCACACCAAAGTATGCGTGTGAGCAACCCCACCCCTGACGGCTGCGCCGCGGGGGAAGACCGGGAAAAATCGGGGGCTGGGCCGTTTTATACACAGGGACATAAAAACATGCGAAATGGTTAAATGGAACACAAACGTCGTAGCGTCTCATTGCCCGGCGCCCATTGGGCGAATTGCGCTTCAACGGCGGTGATGACGGCCTCCAGGTTGGGGAAATAGACCTCGTGAGTGCAACGCTTGCGGGTGAGTTTCCAGACGCGCTCGATGGCATTGAGATCCGGGCTGTAGGAGGGCAGGTAATCGAGCGCCAATTGGCCTTCGTGCGCTTGAGGCCACGGCGGATGAAGT
>Ga0213876_10000573_pt1 | contig 27392 bp, 22 predicted proteins | sample BarmaccomBMRX_R9_FD_160113 | JGI IMG/M metagenome (GOLD analysis project Ga0213876, IMG submission 160113) | Root-associated microbial communities from Barbacenia macrantha in rupestrian grasslands, the National Park of Serra do Cipo, Brazil - RX_R9 | ecosystem: Host-associated > Plants > Roots... | reverse complement strand
GAATCCTCTCTCCCCGACCATTTTCCAGCTAAGTCGTCGAAATCGCTGTCTTTCCACCCGCTAGGGTGCAGCTTGTAAGTCGAGCTGTACCCCGCGCCTGCACGCACAGCTGTTCGACGATGGGATATCCGAACCTTGCAGCAACATATGAGCGATCCGCCAAGGGGACGGCGCTGAGCGAAGGCGCCGGTTGCTGCGGCGAGCCCCTGTCGTCTCACGCATCGGCGTCTCTTGGGAATGGATCGCCCGCGAGGGCCGGACGTTGACGGGAGAGGAGGCGTTCATGCCCGCCCTCGTCCAGTCGAAGAATGCCGAAGGGTTCGAAGTGGTCCGGACCGAGGGGTGCCGGGTCTTCGCGGCGGACGGGAGAAGCGCAATCGATTTCCAGAGTGGCTGGTGCGTCGGCAATCTCGGTTGGAGCCGGCCCGAGATCGAGCGGGCGTTGCGCGACTTCGACGGACCCGCCTACGTCTATCCGGGGCATCGCTACGCGCCGTGGGAGGAGCTGGCGCAGGCGCTCGTCGAGATCGTTCCGCCGGGGCTGCGGCGGGCCTTCCGGGCCACCGGCGGAAGCGAAGCGGTGGAGATCGCGCTCCAGGCGGCGATGCTCCATACCGGTCGCGCCCGCTTCGTCACCATCGAGGGTTGCTATCACGGCAACACGCTCGGTCCCCACAGCATCGGCGACAACGAAACGAGGCACCTGTTTCCGCGCCTCGGGCTCCCCGCTCCGCGGACGATCAGGCCGCCGCTGGACGAGGCCCGGCTGGCCCAGGTCGAGACCGCGTTGAAGCCGCGCGACGTCGCCGCGGTGATCCTGGAGCCGGTGATCTGCAATCTCGGCGCGCTGGTGCCCGAACCGGCGTTCATGCGCGGTATCCAGGACCTTTGCCGCCGCTACGGGGCCTTGCTGATCCTCGACGAGGTCGCGACCGGCTTCGGCCGCACCGGCCGGATGTTCGCCGCCGAGCATAGCGGCGTCCAGCCCGACATGCTGACCATTGCCAAGGCGATCACCGCCGGCTTCGCGCCGATGGGCGCAACGCTGACGAGTTCCGCGATCGCCGAGTCGATGCTGAAGGTCGGCGCCTATTCGACATATGGCTGGCATCCGCGGAGCACCGCCGCCGCGCTCGCCAACCTCGCCTGGTGGCGCGACAATGGAGAGGCGCTGCTCGCCCATGTCGGCGCGATGAACCGGCTGTTCGTGACTCGCGTCGGCACGCTCGGTCTCGGGCCGGTCCAGGGCGAGGGCCTCGCGCTCGGGGTAGCGACCGGTGACGAGGCGCAGGCGGAGCGGATCAAGGCGAGATGCCTGAAGGAGGGGCTTATCGTCGCCGCCGAGGGTGACGTGGTCTCCCTGTTCCCGCCGCTCGTCATCGACGAGGCGACCGCGGAGGAAGGCCTCGCTATCCTCCAGCGTTGCGCCGCCTGAGCTTGCCGGATGCTCTCCACGGGATCGCGCTTCGGACGCGTCGGCCGCGCCGGGACAGGAGCCGCAACGCTCCCGCCGCTCCGGCCGCAGTCACGAGAAGAAGCAGAAACCCGGGGAGCGCGGGCTCTTGTTCGTCGTCAAAAGCGGTGGCGGAGACGCGTGGCGGGCGCACGGGAACGAGAACGCCTTTCCGGGCGCGGCGCGCGGCCGGGCGCCGCGCTGCCGCCTCACCGGAAGCGGCGACGACGGGAAGCGCGTGCGCGTAATCCGGCGCCATCGCGTGGCTGTGCCGGCCGGCTTTCCATACGACGCGATGCCCGGGCGGCACCGGCTTCCACTCGCGACCGTCGCGGATGAGATCGCCGTTGCACCGACCGCACCGAGCGAAGAAGTAGCCGCCGTTATACGTTTCTCGGCCCGATCCTCGATGACCGACCATATGGCAGAGAAGATTCATCGAGTTCACCCCTCGGAAGCATGGACCGCGGCGAGCGCTCGCAAACTGGTGTCGCCCGCCTCGAGGGCGCGATCGAGGGCCCAGATCTCGACTTTCCTGCCGATGCCGACGAAGAGCGCGGCGCTGCCGATCCCGCCGCGCTGGCGGAGCGCCGGCGGGAGGACGAGGCGCCCTTCTCCTGAGACGGATAGCTCGTGGGCGAAACCGAAAATGCGCCGCGCCCGACGGAAGTGGCCTTCCGGGTCCTTCGCTTCGTCGGCGATCCGGCGCCGATCGAGGTCCCGCAGCAGGTTCTGCAGATGCGCACGCGGATAGGCGACCAGGCACGGATCGGTCTGGTGCGCCCCGACGATGATCGCGGACGCCACGCCGCCGCACAACGCATCGCGGACGAACCTCGGCAGCCGGATCGCCCCCGCCGTGGCGACAGCGACGACAGCGCTGCCACCGAAGAAGGCTTGTCCCTCCATCATGCCGTCAAGACCGTCAGCCCGCGCTGCCGGTCGGACGCGGCGGTGTCGCGTCCGGCAGCCTCGGCGGCAAGGACAGCATGAACTTGTCCGGAGCGGGCGGCTTCCGCCATCCGTTCGAACAGGCTCGGCTGGCGTCGAGCGGCACGATTCGGCGCGGCGGGCGGCGCGCCCGGCGGCGGGCTGGACCCTTCTTCGCCGGCGCTCTCCTTCGGGGCCGGTCCCGGCGCCGGCGCGATCTCGACGGGTGCGGCTTCAACAGTATCCGGCATGTCGCCCCGTGCCGAGTTCGGACCGATTCCGGCCGCGATGATCGAGACTCGCATCCGGCCCTGAAGCGAGGGATCGTGGCTCGACCCCCAGATGATGTCGGCGTCGGCATCGACGAGGTCGGTAATGTGACGCGCCGCCTCGTCGACCTCCCACAGCAGGAGGTCGTCGCCGCCGACGATCGACACGAGCAGGCCGCGCGCTCCCGCCACCTCCTCATCGAGCAGTGGATCGGTAAGCGCCTGCATGGCCGCGCGCTGGCCGCGGTCTGCCCCGGCGGCCTCACCGGTACCGATCTTGGCTCGCCCGGTGTTGGCGAGGACGGTGCGCACGTCGGCGAAGTCGAGATTGATGAGGCCGGGGACCACCATCAGATCGGAGATGCTGCGCACGCCCCGGTACAGGATCTCGTCGGCGAGCGCGAACGCGCCCCTCAATGTCGTGGAGGGAGAAATGAGTCGGAACAGGTTCTGGTTCGGAATGACGATGAGGCTGTCCACGTGGGGCGCCAAAGCCTCGAGCCCGTGATCGGCGGCACGGGCGCGGCGAGTGCCCTCGAAGGCGAAGGGCTTGGTCACCACGGCCACCGTGAGCATCCCCATCGAGCGGGCGATCTCGGCGATGACCGGGGCCGCGCCAGTGCCCGTTCCGCCGCCCATTCCGGCGGCAATGAAGCACATGTCAGAGCCTTGAAGGGAGCGCTCGATTTCGCCCCGCGATCCCGTCGCCGCCTCTCGACCGACTTCGGCCCGCGAGCCCGCGCCGAGGCCTTCCGTGGTGTCGCGCCCGAGCTGGAGAATATGGGGGACGGGCGAGCATCTGAGCGCCTGTGCGTCCGTATTCGCCGCCACGAGCTCGACCCCCTGGAGGTGCCTTGCCATCATGATCGAGAGGGCGTTGTTGCCGGCCCCACCGACTCCGACGACGGTGATCCGGGGACTGAGGGGCAGGGGCTGGGAATTGGAGCTCGACATGGGCGGATTCCTGCGCGACTCCATGGAAAGCGGGTCGCGGCCAGGACGAGCAGTAGGTAGCGGGAAGATGACCGCGCCACCGCCGAAATTGCGCGGGTAATTCTACCGTAGGAACCAAATCGAAACTGGGATGAGCGTCACGATGACGTCGTCAACGGTGCTGCGGCAACATGTGGCGACGCTAACGTGGCCAAGCTTCACTCCGATCGGCCAAGCACCAGGCGCAATAGCTCGGCCAGATTGCGGACCTCGAGCTTGCGCAGGATGTTGGCGCGGTGAAACTCGGCGGTGCGGGGGCTGATCTTGAGCGCCCGCGCGGCCTCCTTGTTGGATGCGCCAAGCACTATCTGGGCGAGCATGGTCCGCTCGCGTCTTGTCAGCTTGTCATGCCCCGGAAACGACACCGAGAGGATGTCGACGGCATCGTTGAGACGCCGGATTTCCTGCTTTGCCGCGCGCAGTTCGGGCGTCTCGACATATTCCCAGCGTCCGCCCCGCCGGGCGATGGTGAAATGATGGGTCATGGCGACGTCGAGGATGTCCACCGCGCGGGCCGCGCGAAGCGAATAGGTGCACAGAACCAGCATCGGGCAGCCCGCGACCGCCTGGTCGAGCTCGGCTTCATACTCGCTGAACGTCTCCCACAGATGGCGCTCCATCCAGAAGGCGTTGCCGCTCACCCGAAGCCCATCGAAGCCCCGCGACCGCGCTTCCGCGAGCTTTCGGAGCCAGTGGCGGGCGATGCGCTTGGGATCGGGGCCGTAGCGATTGAGATAGGAGAGATAGTCGGGGATCAGCTCCAGGCCGCCTGCCTCGAGGAAGCGCTCCGCTTCGGGCATCGCCAGGCAAAGCGCGCGTCGCGCCTGCTCCTCGGTCTCGGGGTCCGGCAGCCCCCAGGCGCAATATTCGTTGCCGCGCAGGCCGGCCCGGAAATATTCGACATTCGCGTCGAGCAGGTCCTCCACGGTTTCGTAGAACATGCAGATGTGCGAGCCCCAGGGAAGATCCCCGATCGGCTCGATGCCGGTGGGCCGAAGCTCGCGACGCTCGGCGCTTGGGTCACCGGCAGCCATGGTCATCCTCCCTTGGAGTCACCCACGACACCGACCCCATAGCACAAAACCACGCCCGCAGGCCTCGTAATCGTCCCAGTAGCATTACCGCGGGCGGTCGCTACGTCATGGCGAGTTCCACTCGGCCCTGCCTGGTCGCGTCGAGCTTGGGCCGCCGCACGCGAGATCAACGTCTTGCCACGGCATATTGACACAAGGACGCTCAGGCGCACGGCACGCATGATGTCGCCGTCCTCCGTCCGTCGACCGCGAAGCGCGCCAGGCGATGATCCTGCGCGATCCTGCGGAGGAATGCGGAGACTGATATGCCTAACACTGTCCACATCGTCGACGACGATCCGTCGGTCCGCGCCGCGCTGAGCTATTTGCTCTCGAGCCACGGTTATCCCACCCAGATCTATGCGAGCGGCGCGGAGCTGCTGGGCGAGCGCCGAAGCCTGACCGGCTGTCTGCTGCTGGACCTGAAAATGAGCGACACGAGCGGGCTCGAGGTGCTGGAGGAGATGGCGCGCCGCGGCTCACAGCTGCCGGCGATCGCCATGAGCGGCGAGCGGGACCTGCCAGCGGCGGTCCAGGCGCTGAAGCTCGGAGCGGTCGATTATCTCCAGAAGCCTCATGATCCGGACGAGCTCGTGCTCGCGATCGAACGTGTCCGCGCGCTGGCGGACCACCGGACCCACCGGAGCGCGACGCGGGCGTCGGCAACGGCACGGCTGCGCAGCCTTTCCCCCCGACAGCGCCAGATCCTTCGCGGGCTGATCGCCGGGATGACGAACAAGGAGATCGCGCGGCGTCTCGATCTTAGTCCGCGGACCGTCGAGATGCACCGGCGCAACCTGCTGAGGGATCTCGGCGTCCGCACGACGTCGGCCGCGATCCGGCTGGGGATCGAGGCGGAGCTGACGCCGCTCGAGACGCCCGACGACGGCACGGCGCCGACGGCGGCCGCGCTGGCACCGCTTCCCACCTTCGCTGCGGCGAGGCGCCAGCCGTCAGCGCGTAACGCCGATATCGAGGAGATGCTGCCGCCCGCGCTCGACGTCCTCGAGGGGACGTCCGACGGGGTCTTCCTGCTCGATCACGATTTCAACTTCACCTACGCCAATCGCAACGCCCTCGAGATCATGGGCGATTCGTGCGATCTCATCGGCCGCAACATTTGGGAAGTCTTGCCGGGCGGGGCCCGTACCAGGCTCTACGACGAGTGCAAGGCGACGGCCGAACAGCGCAAGGCCTCCCGTTTCACCTTTTACGGACCTACTCTGGGCAAGTGGCTGGACATCAACGTGCGGCCGATCCCCAGCGGCCTGCTCCTGTTGTTCAGGGACCTCAGCCGAGAGCGCGCCGCTCTGGCCGAGCTGAGGCTGAGTGAGGAGCGCCTGCGGCTCGCCCTCGAAGCCTCCGGCGACGGGGCCTGGGACTGGAACATCGCCGACGACACGATGACCTTGTCACCGCGCTTCCTGGTGGGCCTCGGCTATGACCCGGAAACCGTCTCGTTTCGGTCCGATATCCTGCACAATTTGATTCATCCGGCCGACTGGCCGGAGGTCGACCGGCAAATGCGCGAGCATCTCGCCGGAAGGTCGGAGGTGTTCGCCTGCGAATATCGGGTTCGACGCCGTGACGGCGGATGGGCCTGGGTGTTCGAGCGCGGCCGGGTCGTGGCGCACGACCCCCGGACCGGCAACTCCGTCCGGATGGTCGGCACCGTTTCCGACACGAGCGCGCTCAAGGAGATGCAGGCTCGTGCCCAGGAGGCGCTCGAGCGCATCGCGCTCGCTCAGCAACTCGCAGGAGCAGGCACCTGGGAACTCGACCTTACGACCCGAATCGCGACGATGTCCGGGCGAACCCGTGAGATGCACGGACTTGCGGCGGACGCCGACGAGGCGATTCCGGAACTGATGTGGGAGGCCATTCTCCACCCCGACGATCTCGAGCGCACCAAGGCGGCGCTGAAGGAGGCGGTCGACACCGGCACGACCTACTCGGCCGGCTATCGCGCCGTCGCGCCGGACGGCGAGTGCCGGTGGCTCCGCGCTCTCGGACGGCCGCTCCGCGCGGCCGACGGCGTCGCCACCCGCTTCGTCGGTATCGTGCTCGACGAGACCGAGCGGCACAAGTCGGCGCAGGAGCTCCAACGCGCGCAGGACGAGCTCGCCAACGTCTGCCGACTCACGGCTCTGGGCACGGTGATGACCAGCCTCGCTCATGAGCTGAGGCAGCCGCTGACCGCGATACGAGGCTATTCCTCGGCGCTCCGCCACACCCTCAGCGCTTCCCCTGGGAGCCGTTTCGCGGAAGCTCTCGACGGCATAGAGGAGAGCGCGATCCTTGCGGACGACATCCTCGCGGGAGCGGAGATGCCGAGCCGCTGGACCCAGATCGACGCGCGAGCGGAGAGCCTGGGGGAAATAACGCGAAGCGCGGCAAATATCGCCGTCGGCACGGCCGAGGTCCAATTCGCCGTCGCTCCCGAGGCGGACGGCGTTCGGGTCGACCGGGTTCATTTGCAGCAGGTCATGATGAACCTCATACGCAATGCCACCGACGCGATGCAGGAAGGCGGCGGCCGGAAGATCACGATTTCGGCGGTCCCGGTGTCCGACGAGGAGGTGGAGGTCAGGGTCTCCGACGAAGGTCCCGGCATCCCCGCAAACGTTCGCGATCGACTGTTTTCCCCGTTCGTCACGATGAAGTCGGGGGGGACCGGCATCGGGCTCTCGATATGCCGGACGATCATCGAAGCCCATGGCGGGCGGATCTGGCTGGCCAGCGGGCCGGACCGCGGGGCGGTCATCGCCTTTACGCTGCCACGAGCCTGACCCTTCGGTGCGGCCCTCAGCTCCGGCAGGCGCGGGTGCCGAGATCCGGCTGGGGGTCTGATCCGGGCGGCAGGAGCAGCTCGAGCGTGCACCGCCCTTCCGGCCATCGCGCTTCGAGCCGGTTCACGTCCGCCAAGCCGGACAGGAAGACCTCCCCGCCCGGGGCGGCAAGAAAGCTGCGGCCGCCAACGGTTACCGTCGCTCCGGCAGGGAGTGCGCCGAGGCCCGGCACCTCGAGGCGCACGAGGGCCGAGCGCGTACGCGTCGCCCGCAGGTTCACGACGACGCCGCGGCGGGCGTAAGGCCGCACACGCGTCTCAGGCGCCGTGACCTCCGCGTCGATCGGCAGGTCGGCGAGCTCCAAGCGAATGAAATTGTCCTCATAGCCGCGCAGGCGTGGAGCGACCACGCGGCCGTTGCTGCCGGTGCGGCCGACGAGGTGGTTGTCGGCATAGACCCGAACCCCCGGCTGGCCCGCATCGACCACGGCGAAGGCGTCGGACAGGCGCTGTGCCGCGAACGCCTGGCCTCCCGCCATGCCGATGCCGCCGCTGGCACGGATGCGGGTCCCCACCCGGCCGTCGCGATAGCTTAGCTCCGCATCATACTGGCCGAAGCTGGTATTCATCGCCAAGGCGCCGCTGAGGCTGTCCAGAGGACCCGCCGTCGCCAGCACCCGATATCCCCAGCCTTCGTCGGCCGGCGCGCTGCGCTGGAGCGAAAGGGCGCCCGAGGCCGCGCCGTCGCGCACGCCGACCGCCCCGGTCATGCCCGTGCGTGGGCCGAGCGGCGCCGAGAAGGACAGCTCCGCGGACGTCTCGCGCGGCCCGCGCATTGCGCTGCGCGCCGCGAAATGGACGGTGCCGAGGCCGGCGACGCGGAAGGAGGCGCTCGCCCCGGCGAAAGCCGCGTCCGGCCGCTCGTCGCGAGCATCGCGCTGCAGGTAGGAGAGGCCGAGCGATCCCCAGCGCTGCGAAAGGCCGGCAAAGGCTGCCAGGTCCACCGCCGGCAGCGGCCGGTCGTCGCCGACCTGCCGGTAATGCTCGCTCGTGAGCCGCGCCGAGCCGCCGAACGACAAGCCGTGTGCGCGATGCTCGAAGCCGATGCTCCAGCTGTGGCCGGCGAGGCCCCCGCGGCTTCGGCTGGCGGCGGCGGAGACGCTGAGCAGGCCCAGCTGTGGAAAGGCGAGTTCGGCGCCTGCGCTGGCCTGCTGTGTCTCGGCGGATGCCGCCGCATAGCCTTCGGCGGTCAGTCGGTCCGAGACGCCGAGCCGGTAAGTCGCGGAGGCGACGAGCGGACCGTAGGATGCGCTTGAGACCGCATAGTCGCGGCGCAGGAACCCTAGTTCGTAGCTGAAGTCCGAAAGGCCCGCCCGAAGCAGGGTCGGCGCGGCATAATAGGCCTGGCGGACGACAGTCTCGCGGCCGAGCGCGTCCCGCACGACCATTTCGACTCTGCCGGCGCCGGTGACGACCGGGAAGCCGGTCAGGGTAAAGGCCCCGGGCTGCACCTCCTTCGAGGCGGTGAGGGCGCCGTCGACGTAGAGGTCCGCCACGGCCGGAAGCGCGGCGCTGCCCGCGAGCGTCGGCACCGGCGCGGTGAGGAATCCCGGCTGGACCTCGAAGCTGCGCGTGAATTGGAGGCCGCCGATGCGCAGCGGCGCCCCTCCGAAGCCGCCGCGCGTGATCGTGTCGCCGACGCGCAGCGAGCGCATATGATCCGGATCGTCCCAGGTCAGGCTGGTGTCGAGCCGCACCGCGCGGGCGCCGGCGCGGGAGATGCGGGCAATGGCTGTGGTTTGGGCAAGCGCCGGTCCCGCCGAGACGCCCATTTCGAACGCGCCGTTCGCCGCGGGACTGCTCCCGTTACCGGCGACGGCTTCGAGGTCGTAATTCAGAAACATGCCGGGGCCGGAGCTGCTCATCGGCGAAACGGCGGCCGCGGTCGCCGTGATGTGAGCCTCCCGAAACGCCGACGGCGGCAGGACCAGGTCGAGCCGCTGCGACGCCGGGTCATAGGTCACGCGCACCTCGCCCGCCGGGCCGAGCCGTATGCAGCGCTGATCCTCGATGACCACGGTGTCGAGGCGCTCCGTGCGGACCCTGAGCGCCTCGAGCGGCGCGGCCGGCACGCAGAAGGCGCCGTCGGCCCCCCGTACGACGACCACCCCGGGGCCGGCGGTGGCGCCGTTGACGCGCAGCTCGAGCACCAGCTCCGCCGATCCCGAAGGCGGTGCGGCGGCGGCGCTCACCGCTGCCGAAGCGACGAGGCTAAGGAGCCACACGGACCGGCACGTGGCCTTCGCCCTGAGCCGTGCGCACGACGAGTTCCGCGGGGGCGCCCGTCGCCGGACCCAGGCTCCAGGCCAGGCTGCTGGAGGGGAGCACCACGCCCATCCTCTCGCTTCGGCCGATGGCCTCCCCGGCGGCGTTCCGCGCCTCGATCGCCAGGATTTGCGCGTGCAGGGTACCGCTGTTCCGGCCCTCGACGATCAGGCTGCCGTCGGCTCCGCGCCGGGCGGCCCAGCTCAGCGTCGCGACGGCGCTGCGGGCGGCGATCACATAGAGAGGAAGGTCGAGCTTCAGGAGAACGCTGATGCCGGTGCCCGCGGACCTGGGCCCGGGTATCTCCTCGACGATCAGCCGATAGGCGGCGCCGGGGATGCGGTTGCGAAAGCCGACGCGGATCAGTTGCCGCGCGCCGGGCGCGACCGTGAAGATCGGCGGCGACACCACAAGGTCGCGCGTCGGCTCCGTGCGGTCGCGGCCGTCCGCTTCGGTCCAGCGCAGCGCCGTCACGCGTACCGCGACCGGCTTGGGGTCGGCATTCTCCAGCCGCAGTTCGGCCGAGCCCTTGTCCGGCGCCACGGCGACCGAGACGGGATTGATCCGAAGGGAGCTCGCGCCCGCCGGGCCCGCCGCCGCGGCAAGGCCCGCGAGGATGAGGGCAGCCGCCGCACGGCGGCTGCCCCTCACGATGGCGATCGTCATCGCTGCTACGGATCAGTAGGAGATGGTGACCTGGACGGTATCGGCATATTCTCCCGCGGGCGCGCCCGTCTGCCCGGCCGGGATGAGTCCGTAGACCGTCTTGATCTGCGCCGAGCCGGTGCCGGTGCCGGAGAAGGTCGACGTCGCGCCCTCGACGCCGTCGCCCCACAGCTGGGTGCGCGAGGAGTCGATGAACAGGCTGTAGCCCAGCAGGTTCGCGCCGCTCGCCATCTTGCGATGGCTAAGGTCGGCGCCGCTGCCCGCGCCGGCATCGGCGGCCGCGCTCCAGGCCGTTCCGTTCGTGCAGGTAACGCTCACGCTCCCCGTCCCCTGGACCGCCTGCCCCGAGGTGACATCGACATTGCCGAAGGCGACGGCGGAGGTCGAGACGGTGCAGTTCGCCGTCACCGTCGCATTGACGTCGAGGGACGACGTCGCGTCCGTTGCGAAGGCCGGCGCGCCGGCGAGAGCGGCGACTAAGGCGGCCGCGGCGCCGCGTACGAAGTTCTTCATGAATGTTACCCCTTGCTCTGCAGTGTGGGCCGGTTCGCTGCGCAGCCGGGAGAGCCCGTCTTCGCACCGAACGCGGTGGCTTCAGCTAGCGAAGGCTAGTCGAAGAAGCCGTTGATTGCGGCGGCGGGAAATCCCGATAGGGTTTGTACGGTGCCCGCGTACGCCGCGCACCGCCGGCGGCCCATCTTGCCGAGAACTGCTCCTGAGACCGCGGGACCGTCGCACGCCTCCCCGGTGACGGAGAGGCGTGTCAGCTTGTCATGGGGGCGCGTGCCAGCCGCATGTGCGGTAGCGACAGTGCGTTCGCGAGGAGGGCCACGCCCTTTGGCGGGCCGGGCGAGGCCGAGGGGCAGGGGCCGGGATCAGTCCCGTACGGGCTGGCGTGGCAGCGCCGGTTCGGTAGCCTTCTTGCGGAGCAGCTCCGTCGTCTGCGCCATGGTCAAGGGCTTCGAAAAGAGGAAGCCTTGGCCGAAATCGCAGCCGATGCTCCTGAGGAACTCCAGCTGTGCCTCGGTCTCGACGCCTTCGGCGACCACCTCGATCGAGAGATGCCTGGCGAGATCAACCACGGCGCGGACGATGGCGGCGCTCTCCGGCACGCTTTCGACGGTCGAGACGAACGACCTGTCGACCTTGAGGATGTCGAGCGGAAAGTCCTTGACGTGCGAGAGCGAGGAATAGCCGGTGCCGAAGTCGTCGAGCGAGATCCGAATCCCGGTCGCGCTCAGCAGTCGGAGGGCGCGCTCGACGTATTTCGCGCCCTGGGCGAGGAAGGCATGCTCCGTCACCTCAACCTGGATCAGGGCCGGCTGGATTCCGGCATATGAGAGGCGTTTGACGAGCCGTTCGGCGTAGTCGTCGTGCATGAATTCCGCGGGCGCGGCGTTGATCGAGACGTGACCGAAGTGGACGCCCTCGCGCAGCCAGCAGCGTATATCCTTCATGACCCTTTCCTGGATCAGGTCGCCGAGCCGCGAGGCGAGATCGTAGTCCTTGAACGCCTCGGAGATCGTCTCCGGCCCCTGAATCCCGGACCGGGGATGCTCCCACCGAAGCAGCGCCTCCAATCCGCTGATCCGCCCGGACACGAGGCATGTCTTCGGCTGATAGAAGGGGAGCACGGATTTCTCGAAGACCGCCACCCTGGCGAGGCTCAGCTGCGAAGCTTCCTTCTGCGCCTGTTGGCGCATGTGCTGCTGGAACATCTGGATGCCCCCCCGCGCTCGCGCCTTGCTGTCATCGAGTGCCGTCTCGGCATTCTTGAGCAGTTCGTGGGCGCTCGCCGCGTCGGCCGGAAAGAGTGCGCCGCCGATGCTGGCGCTCGGGTGCATGAGCTGTCCGTCGTAGGGGATCGGCCGCTGCAATCGCTCGACGATCGTCTCGCCCAGCCGCACAAGCTGCGAGTCGGTCGAGGCACCGTGAACGATGAGCGCGAACTCATCGCCGCCGACGCGGGCGAGCCAGGCGTCGGCCTTGAGCGCGTCGCGAAGCCTGCGCGCCACCGTCCGCAGCAGCTGGTCGCCCGCGCCGTGGCCGAGCGTGCCGTTGACCTGCTTGAAGCGGTCGAGGTCGAGGAGGAGGAGGCCGAAGGAGGAACCGCTCTCCATCGCGCGCAGGGCCGCGGCCTCGACACGCATTTGAAACCAGCGACGGTTGGGAAGGTCGGTGAGCGGGTCCTGCTCACCGATCCTGCGCAGGCGTTCGGCGGTGTCGCGCTGGGCCGTGATGTCGCGCGACATCGCCAGAAAGCGCGTGATCCGCCCCCGTCCGTCCCGCAGCGGCGTGACGATCACATCCCACCATCTCGGACTGCCCTTGGCGGTTGGGCAGGGCGCGGAGAAGCGGACGGCGGCGCCCGCTCGCGCGCGGGCGACGGCGTTGCGGACGAGCGCGCGGCCCGCGACGGGCCACAGGGCCGCCCATTCCTGCCCGACAAGCTGATCGAAATCGTCGATCTCCATCGCGCAGAGGCCGGGGCCGTTCATGAGTTCGATCCGCCCGTCGACCGACAGGATCTTGATGCAATCGACGCTCGCGGCGAGGATGCTGTCGAACAGCGCCCCCGCGCCGGCAAGATCCTCCGCGCCGCTACCCCGTTTGGCGGGCAGCATCGGGTGGGCGACGGGGCCGCCACCGAACTGCCGGCTTGCGCGTCGACTCCGGGCGTTCTCGGTTTCAATCATTTGAACGGTCCCTCCCGATGCTCCGACTAAGGAAGCGTCGCCGAAGAAGGAGATAAGTGGCCGGACCGGAAGAATACGGTAGGACCGACTCAGCCGGTGACGGCGAGCGGGAAACTGAACCCGGAGCACCGTGATTGCCGACTGGGATCTCGGCTTCCGTCTCCCGCGGATGCTCCCCTCGAGCAGCCGCGAACGCATGAGGCGGTTCGGCGGCGATCGGGTGCATTGACCCGTCGACCGCTTACTCCGATCCCAGCACGGCCGCGGGGCGCAGCCGCGTGAGGCGCGCGATGTCGGTGGAGGCCGTCACCGCGCAGGCGAGCGTGAGGACGACGAACACCGCGCCGAAGTCGATGAGGTTCGGCGGGGCGCGAAGCGAGAAGCCGTTGATCCAGCGCAGGATGAGGACCGACGACCCGGCCGCGGCGAGCGCATAGCCGACGGCCAGCGGCCAGGAGAGCTGCCAGGCGATGAGCCCCGCAACGGTGAGACGCCTGGCGCCGAAGAGCTTGCGCAACGCCATCTCCCGTCGCCGGGAGGCGACGATGCTGCCCGAGAGCGCCGCCACGCCCATCAGCGCAATCGCGAGCACGAGCGCGCTGCCGGAGAGGAAGACCGTGCGCAGACGCACCTCCCCCTCGTAATGCTTCGCGATGTCCCCGGAGAGGGCGGAGACGACCGGCGCCGTCTCGGGGAACTCCCTCCTCAGCCTGTCCTCGACGCCCATCCGCGCCGTGTCGATGCCGCCCGCCGCGCGAACATAGAGGATCGTCTCCTGCTCGGGCTGATGGAAATAGAGATAGGGCTTCGGCCCTTCCCGCAGCGAGGCGTGGGGGACGTTGGGTAAGACGCCGGCGATCACGAAGGCGGGACTCCAGCCGACGTCGAGGCTCGCGGTCAGGGTCTTGCCGACGGCGTCCGCAGGGCGGGCATAGCCGAGCGTTCGCGCGGCAGCCTCGTTGACCAGCGCCGGCGTGGCGGCCGCGGCAGCGCCCCCGGGCCCGGTGCTGCGCGTCAAACGGTCTCCCTCGCGCCCGTCGAGCAGCCGTCCGGCGGTGGGCGTGACGCCCATCAGCTGGAAGAAGCTCGGCCCCGCGGCCATGTAGTCCATCGAGATCTCGCGCGGGAGGCTCGCGGCCTGAACGTTCGCCTGCGCCCGGACGAGGCCGACGCCGACTTCGTCCTGAGCCGCCGCGGCGCCGGCCGCTCCCGACACGCGGCCGAGCTCGCGCACGAGAGTCTCGAGCTGCGCGGGCGGCGCCGAAGGGGGAATGGAGCGCACGACGAGGACCGGCCTGGGGTCGAAGCCGAGCGGCGCGGCGTTCAGCAGCGCCACTTGCTTGCTGATGGCCAGCGCGCCGAGCATGAGCGCGGTCGCGAGGGCGATCTGGATGCTCATCAGCGGCGCGACGAGACGCGCGCGCACGGCCGACGCCGCCGCGCGGTTGCGGAGCGTCTCGGCCGGCCTGACCGACCGCGCCAGCGCGAACGGGAACAGCGCCACCGCCGCGGAGACCGGCAGGAGCAACCCGTAAATGAACGGCGCGTGCGCCGAGGCGGCAACGTCGCCGAAGCCGGGATCTCCTTCCGCGAAGTTCGACCACCAGGGCCGAGCCACCTCCACGGCGGCGAGCGCCAGCCCGAGCGCCAGAAGGGTCGACAGGAGAGCCTCGCCCGCGAAGAGGCGGAAGATCCGCGCCGGCGTGGCGCCGAGAAACTGCCGCAGGGCCAGTTCGCGGGTCCGCAACGAGACCGACATGGCGAGGTAGAATGCATAGTTGAACGCGGCGAGAAGCAGGAGGATGTGGGCGACCGCGAGCACGATCAGCACGCGCGAATAGTCGATCAGGGGCTTGAACCCGCCGATGGGCAGCGCGTCGGCGGGCGCGTCCCGTACGTGCAGGGCCTTGAGAGGATAAGCGCGGATAGTCACCGCGAGCCCGGCATCCTTCAGCATCGGTGCCTGCGCGGCCAGAATCCGCGTCGCCGCCCGGGACAGTTCCTCGGCCGAGGCCTTGCCGCTCGTCCTCGCGTAGAAGTAGCCGCCGAGATCGAGCCAGTCCTTCTCCCTTGCCGCGACGTCCAGGAACAGCGGCGATTGGAGGGAAGCGAGTGCCTCGAGCTCGAGGTGCGAGTTGCGCGGGAGGTCCTGGAACACCGCGGCGACGGCCAGGCTGCGGCCACCGGGCAGCTTGACAGTCTGACCGACGGGATCCGCGCGCCCGAACAGCCGGATCGCAGTCGAGCGGCTCAGCGCAACGCGGTCGGGCCGGGTCACCGCTTCGGCGATATTTCCGCCAACTGGCTGTAGGGGGAAGAGCGCCAGGAAACCCGGCTCCGCGAGCACCAGTTTCTGGCTGAAGTGGCGATCGCCGACGGTCATCGCGGCGGTGGACGCAAAGACCCGCGACGTCGTGTCGAGCCCCGCCAGATGGGAGGCGAGGGCGCTCCCGGCGCGGGCACTCAGGCTCACGGTCCGGACGGGCGGCGCGCCGGGCGAAGCGATGGTCGTTTCGAACCGGAAGATCCGCGCACGCGCCGGCACCCAGCGGTCGTAGGAGAGCTCGTGGTCCGCGATCCCGGCGAGGACCAGGAATCCCGCGAGGCCGATGGCAAGGCTGACGAGGGGCAGGGAGGTTCCCCAGGGATTGCGGACCATCCGGCGCAGGAGCATCTTCGCGCCGGCGAGGAGGTCACGCATCGCGCCGCCCCGTGAGCCCGTCGCGGAGAGAAGCGCCGGGGCAAGGGCGGCGGCCGCGCACCGCTTCGCGCCAGCCCCGGCGCCTCATCGGCCGGCGCTCTGCTGCTGGCGGTGCTTGACGGCGATGGCGAAGCAGCCCGTCCAGCCGCCGGGTCCCACGTTCGAGCAGGAGCCGATTCCCGTCTCCCCTCCCTCCATGAGGCGGTTGCGCTCCCGCGCCACGCTCTCCAGCGGTCCGTTCGGATCGAAGCCCTCGTCGCGCAGCGGCAGGCGGTAACGGTCGGGGTCCCTGCGGCCGCAGACGACGATCGCGCTGTTATCCTCCGCCTCGCACCGGGGCACGATCCGGATGGCCCTCACGGTCGCCGGCGGCCGCTCCGTCGTCACCGGGTCGGGCGGCGGCTGCAGCAGCGCGAGCAGGGATGCGGTGAGTGGAAGGAGCGCAGAACCCACGAGTCGGCCCTTACGAAGCGGCGGCGGCCCGCTCCGCCTCCTCGCGTATGAACGCGGCGTAGCCCGCCAATCCGCTCGCCAGCCTGTCGCGCATCAAGGGGTCGCCGGAAAGCAGCTCGTTGAGGATCGTGGCGGTACTCAAGACGTGCCTCTTCTCGTCGCCGATCACTCGCGCGAGTCCAGCCTGAATCTTGTGCTGCGCGAGCACGTCCGGATGATGGATGTTTTCGGAAAGCGTGGAAAGATAGAAAACATTGCGCACTTCGGCAAAATGCGTGTCGCACAGGAAGCTCGGCAGGTCGCCGTCATATTGGTCGACGAACGCATCGGGCGCCGGCGAGGGGGCGGGCGAGATCCCGCACGTCCCGTCCGCGACGTCCGCCATGGCGCTGAAGATGCGGCAGTGCCGTCGCTCGTCCGCGGCGTGGCGGCTCATGGTGCGGCGATGCCGCTCATCCGCGATCGTCGAGGCGACGAAGCCGATCACCTCGGCCCCGACGCCTTCCGTCTCGGCATGATGGCGAAAGATACGGGCAAGGGCCTGCGGGTTCGACTGCGGCCGGATGGTGGCCGCAAAGGCGCCGACCGAGTCGGCGAACGTCTCCCAGTCGAGGCCGCGGACGATCTGGGCAAAGCCGGGCGCGACGCTCGCGCCCGCCTCCTCGAACAGGTTCAGCACGAACGCCGCCGAAGGCCGGCCGGGATGCGTCCGGACGGCGCTCATGCGTCGGGCTCCCGCGCCAGATCGGCCAGGTAGGCCTCCCTCCAGCGGCGCGACTCCGCACCGGATTGCCGTTCGACCGGAGGAATGGGGAGGCGCGGCTGGGGAGCGAGTGCGACCCCGAGGTGGCCGGCGACCGCGGCAAGTGCTTCCTGCGGCTGCGCGACGACGTCTTCGTAGACCAGGTGCAGCGGCTCGACGCCGAGCGCGTCGAACAGGCGGCTCCAGCGCTCGTTCTGGGCGACGATCCAGCCCTTGGCGCGCTCCACCGCGTCGCGCGAATAGGGGACCTGCTCGTTGGTCCCGATCGATTGCTCCTTGCACCAGACACCGGTCAGGTGCGCCCGCGCGTAGGAGACCGACTGGGCGGTCTGGTCGCGCCGATCGAGGAAGACGATGTGCGTCGGCATCAGCGCTTCGAGCAGCGCCTCGTTCGACTCGCCGAGCGCGCGCAGGTGCATGAGGAAGCATTTGAACCCGAACACGCCGTTGGGGGACGTGCGCGTCGCCAGCGCCTCCTCCCACCGCCGCCGCTGTGACGCCGCACGGTCCGCCTCCGGCTCCCCTTCCGCGTGGGGAGCGAAGTCGAGATATTCGAGCGGGGCGCCGAGGCAGCCGGTCTGCCACAGCAGATGGCTCAAATAGGTGCTGCCGCTGCGCGGCGTCGTCGCGATCATGTAGCGCACCGCGGGCGGGGCGGATCGCCGCGGAAAATCGAACTTGGCTTCGTAGCCGCTGTCGAACTCGGGCGCCGAGATGGTTCGCGGCGGCAAGGGCGACGCGGCCGGGGCGATCGGGGCGGCATGATCCTCAGGCATTCGCCCTCACTTCCTGGACCGGCTGGACCGGGCCGACCCGGATCGTCCGGTCCGCGGCGGCGACGGCTTCCGGACGGTGGCTGACGAGGATGACGGTGATGCCGAGGCGGCGGAGCTCGCGGTGGATGGCCCGCTCGTTGCCGACGTCGAGCTGGCTGGTCGCTTCATCGAGCAGGAGCAGCTGCGGCCGGTGATAGAGTGCACGGGCGATGAGAAGCCGTTGCCGCTGCCCGCCCGAGAGCGCCGTGCCCCGTTCGCCGACCATGGTCAGAAGCTGCATCGGCATGGCGCGGACCTCGGCCTCGATGCAGGCGCTCGCGCAGGCCTGCCACGCGCGCTCCACGTCGGGTTCCGCCTCGAACAGGGTGATGTTGCCGAGGATGTCGCCCTCGAGCAGTTCGTCGTCCTGGAAGACGCAGGCGCGCGCGCGATCGAGCGACGCCGGATCGAGCAGATCGGCGTCGACGCCGGACCAGAGGATGGAGCCGCTCGTCCGGGGGAGGAGCCCGGCGACGATCTTCAACAACGTGGTCTTGCCGCTTCCGGAGGGGCCGGCGACCGCCACGAACTCGCCCTGCGCGACCTCGAGCGCGACGTCGCGCAGCAGCGGGGCACCGCCGCCATAGTCGAAGCTGAGACCGGAGATCCGCAGGCTTTCGAACGGCGGCGCGGCGGCGCGCCTTGCCGCTTCGGCGGGCTCCTCTTCGACGATATCGGCAAGATGCTCCAGCTGCACCTTCACGGCGGCGATCTCGGCGACCTTGCCGGACAGGAGCGAGGCGCGGTCCATCAGCATGCGGACGTAGAAGATGAGTGCGAGGATGCTGGCGCCGCGCCCGTGCACGGCGCCCGGCGCCAGGACGAGGTAGAGGGTGAGGCCGATCCACGCGCAGTCGCTGACGAAGGCGGAGGCGGCGTCGAACAGGCCGCGGTGCCAGGCGTAATTGCCCTGGAAGGTGACGGAATTGTCCACCCGCAGGCCGTAGCTGGCCAGCCGCTGGGACGTCTTGCCGAACAGCTTGAGCGCGCGGATCGCGCGCACCGATTCCATGAGGTGGAGTCGCTCCAGCGACCGCGCATGGACCACCTCGTCCATCAACTCCCGCGACGTGACGCCGCTGACGAAGCGGATGGCGCCGACCAGCGTCGCGGCGGCCGCGGTGAGCAGCATCACCAGCGGGCTCAGCGTCCCGATCGCGACGAGCAGGACGATGAGCATGATGACGTCGATCGAGGCGTTGAGATAATCCTCGCTGAGCAGCGTGCGCAGCCGGTCGGTCCCTTCGAACCGCGAGACGATGTAGGTCGAGTATCGTTGCTCGAAGAAGGACGGAGGCTTGTCGAGAAGGCGTCGGAAGGCGGTCGCCATGATGCCGCGCTGGGTCGCGCCGCTGAGGTGGACGACGAGGGCGCTGCGAACGATCCTCGTCCCCATCAGCACGGCGAGGACCAGCAGCCCCATCATCGCCAGCTGCACCGGAGCGTTCGCCGCGAGAGAGGATCGATCGAGCATCCGCGCGACCAGCCACGGCGTCAGCACGAGGAGCAGCTCGAGGCACAGCGACACCGCCAGGCCGAGCGACGCGGGCAAGAGCAAGGCGCGCTTGCGGGGAAGCAGGTCGCCGAACCGCAGCGGCTTGACCGCCTCGAGGAAGCCGGTGGGCGGCGTGTTCCGGACGAATTCGATCGCGACGCCGGTCACCAGCGGCGCCGCCTGCTCGAGCGAGACCCGCCGCCGCCCGTAGGAGGGGTCGAGGATGGTGAGGTTGCGGCCGTCGAAGGCGGACAGCACGACATAATGGCTGAAGCCCCAGTGCAGGACGGCCGGGAGCTCCAGTTCGGCGAGCGCGGCAAGGTTGATCGCGACCGGCACGGGTTCCAGCCCGAGCTGCTTCGCCACTTCGACCAGGCCGTTGAGCGTCATGCCGCGCGCCGAGGGCGGACACATCTTGCGGACGCCGGCCAGCGAGACGTCGGACCCCATCGCGCGCGACACCATCACCAGGCAGGCGAGGCCGCACTCGAAATAGGTCGCCTGCCGGACCAGGCGGAGGCGGCGCCCGCTAGATGTGCGCATAGACATAAGCGAACACCGCCGCATCGACCACGACGAGGAGCAGAACCAGCCATGCCGGCGGCAGCTTCGCCCGCGGGCGCGCCAGCAGAAGATCCTCGGGCCGCAGCGGCCGCGCCTGTGGCAGGAACAAGGCGCGCCACCGGTCGTGCGACGCCCCGGTCGGTCCTGGCACGGGCGTTTCGCTCATGCGCAGGCCGCCATCGCCGCCGGCTCGGCTCCGCCATTTTCCACGACATAGGCGCGCAGCCGCGCGTAGACTCGCTTGAGGGCCTCGCAATAGACGGTCTCACGCCACGCGTGCCCCGCCGGATCGTACCGGTGCGCCCCTTCTCCGCTCCGGCAATGCGCGGACCAGGCGCACGCCGTGCACACGCCGGGCTTCGAGGCGCTGAGGCCCGGCAGCGGGCCGTCGCCATAGCGCGTCCTGAAGTCGCCGAGCTCCGAGTTCCAGACGGTGAGCGCCGCCGCATCGGGACGGAACACGTCCGGCATCGTCATCCGGTAGGAATCGTCGGGAGCAAGGCTTCCGTCGCTGGCGACCCCGAGCACGAGCGTCTCGCCGAGCGCGCGCCAGGCCGCAAGCCCGGGGGCGCGCGCGAAGGCCAGCATGCCGGTGAAAGGCCGCACCGCGATCGACGGATCGTCGTCGGACAGCCATTCTTCCAGGGCCGCGCCGAGGAAGTCGCCCATGCGCGCAACGGTTTCGGGAGCGGTGTTGCCCCAGTCCGCGTCCGGAAAGTTGAACGCGACGGTGCGAAAGCCGAGCTCGTCGACGATGTGGCGGTAGACCCGGCGCGCGTCCCGCGTCGGATCGACGACGCAGATCGCGCCGAGCGATTTCAGTCGCCCGGCGTCGCGAGCCTCCCGCAGCCGCCGCACGCCGGCGGCGGTCCGCGCGTGCGTGCCGCGACCGCGATGATCGACGCGAAACGCGTCATGATAATCGGCGGGGCCGTCGACGGAGACGCCGACGTCGATGCCGAAGCGGGCGAAGATCTCGATCCACTCGTCGTCGACGAGCATCGCGTTGGTCTGGACGGAGAGGCCGGTCCGCGCCGCACAGTCCCCGATGTGGAGGCGTTCGCACAGCTCCGTGAACCGGCGCTTGCCGAGCATGAGCGGCTCGCCCCCGTGAAGGACGAGACGCACGGCGTCGAGTTGCGTCTCCCCTGCCGCGCGGCGGATGTAATCGGCCACCCCGCCCGCCGTGCGCAGGCTCATCAGCTTGGGATGGGCCTGGAACGACTTGTCCGGACCGTTGAAGAAATAACAGTAGCTGCAGTTGATGTTGCAGACTTCCGTGACTTTCAGCACGAGCTCGAGTGCTAGACCCACTGCGCTACTCCTCGGTCAGGCGGGGGCGACGTCCGCGCGGCGGCCAGCGAGTTGATACGCGGTTTCCCGGTGGGGCTGGGGCGTCGATCGTCGCCCGCGCCGCTTCGGCACGAACCGCAAGCACTGGAAGGGGCAGCGCCGGACTTGGCCCGCCGCTGCCCCGCCGAGATCAGGCGTGCCAGGTCCAAATGGCTTTCGCGAAGCTCGCGCCTGTCGCCGGGACGTCAAGGTCACCGCTCACAAGCTTCTTCTTCAGCGGGATCTGCTTCTGAGCTTGACTGGTCTCATTCTTCATGACTCGACCTCCATGTGCCACCATTGGCGAGTCGTTTTGTGGCGACGCGTGAGATGGGTGTCAATCCGAGCGCTGGCTTAGTCGATGCTATTAACGCGTTCTCACGATAGCCGGCGTGTATATCGACGCCGCTCGCGCGTTTTTTCGCCCAGAGAAGTCGAGTTCGCGCACAGACGACTTATCGGCATGGCGAGACCAGCGTCAGAAACGTGCCCTAGGCTCGGCTTCGTTTTCAGCCTAGCCCATAAGTACTTTTTCACTCCATGTGCCAAGTACTGCGCTTTGCCAAACGATATTCCAGATTTATCGAGCCAACATGGGCTCCGGCGAGCAGCTCAGTCAAACGCGCTCCGCCCACGGAACGCAACCCGTCATTCCGTTTTGCTGGGAGGCAATCTTGCCCATCGCGCAAGGTATACTGGATATGTTTGACAGACTGGAATGGATTTTCGGTGGCCAAGGGTGCCGCGCAAGGTGAAGACGCAGCCCGCACACGAGAATGCCAAAGAATCCGTCGACAAGCAGGAGTGGGCAATACCGGATCGGATCGTGTCCGAAACGCTCTATCCTCTCCACGGTTTGACCAAAATGAAAGTTTCTGCTCCCGCCTGAGGGAGAAATGCCTTCGCGAACTGCAGTCGAGTTGCATGATTCGGTCGGCCCCTCTAGCGTTTCGTATCAACCGATTCGCTTTTGCCGCCGGAGACGCCGTGTCGCCGTGGACGTCGACTTCCAAACCCGACGGGTGGATAGATCATCTTGCATCCTGTCTTGGAGCGTGGCGGCCGGCGTTGCTTGACGCTCCCGCGGCCGCGGCGTTCAAGGCGGCCGTCGCCGACTGCGCACGGGCCCGCGAGGCGTGGCTCTACCATCCGTTCGTCGCGGCCATCACCGCCCGTGCGGAGCCGCCCCTTGCGGGCGAGCTGAACCTTTTCGCCTGGGCCGCCTTCCAGGAGAGGATGCCCGACCTCGAGCTGGCGGTCGCGCCCGGTGCGCAGCTCCTGGACCTTGGCGGAGACTATCGGGCGCTGGCCGGCCGGCGCTCCTGCGCGCAGCTGGCAGCGACGCTGTCCTCCATGCGGCGGCGCGACGTCGCGCTCGTGGTGCCGCCGGGCACTGCGCCCCCGTCCGCGGGCGCGCGCATGACGTTCGAACGGCATCGGGAGCAGATCAGGACGAGGATGCCGCAGCTGTGGGCCTGGATTGCCGCTGCGACCACCTTCGCCGCGGCGCTGCCGCCCGCCGCGACCGGCTCCTTTTCGAGCCGCTCCTCGCCGGACGAGCCGGGCGTGGTCTATCTTACGCTCGGCGGAGACATATTGCAGACGCTGGAGGCGCTGGTCCACGAGACCGCGCACCTTCATTTGTTTCGCGAAGAGCGCGTCGCCTCGCTGACGAACTCGGCGGAGGCGCGGTTCCGCTCACCCCTGCGCGCCGATCCGCGTCCGCTGCGCGGCGTGCTGCTGGCGATGCATGCCTGCGCCCATATCGCCGCGGCGTTCCGCGAGGCGGAAGCGTGCGGTCTCGATCATCCGCTGCGCTGCCGCGCCCAGCGGATGGAGATGCTCGACCTGTTCCGCGAGGCTCGTGAGGTGGTGGAGAGCGCGCGGCGGCACCTCACCGATGCCGGCGCGGCGTTCGTCGAGCGGACCGCCGCGGTCGCCGAGCACGCCGCGACGCCGGCACTGTCGGCGGCATGACCGCCGGCGACTTCTCGCTGCCGCCCGTCGCGGGAGAGCCGGCAATGCCGGAGGTCGCGAGACCCGCGAGCGGCGCCGACCAGCCGCACAGGCGGCCCTCCGCTTTGGGGGAAACGTTCCGCGATCCGGTCCCGCACAGCGCCCCATATCGCTTCGTCATGGCGCGCGCCGACGACCTCGACCGACTCCGCCGCCTGCGCCGGCGGCTGCAGCGGTGCCGGGAGTGGGTCCATTGCCGGCAGCCTTTCTTCGAGCATTGGGAAGCCGATCTCTCGACGTGCGCGATCGACGAGGCCGGCCCACTCCTGCCGGAGGCCTGCCTCGCATCGGTGGCGAAGGCGGCGGAGCGTTGGTTCGGACAGCCGCTCTCGTCGCGCGTGAAGTTGCTCGCGCACCGCATGGAGGCGGGTCATCACAGCGAGCTTCACAACGACAATCCCCGCTTCGGCCACGAGACCCACCGCCTGAATCTCTACCTCAACGACGACTGGCACGACGGCGTGGGCGGCCGGCTTCGCGTCGCCGCGTCGAACGAGCCGCATACGGACGACATCGCCATACGGCCGACGATCGGCACCGTCATGGTCTTCGAAGCGTCGCCCCACTCCTTTCATGGCGTCGACCGCGTGGCCGGCGGCCAACGCTATTCGATCCTGTTCTACCTGTGGCATGCGGGAAACACGCCGGAGGTGCGGACCGCGGTGGCGGACAGTCTCGCCCGCGCCGCCCCCGCCCGGGAGCGGGTGTGCAGCCGCGCCGCCGGCCTGATCGAGCTGCTGCGCAGCGCCGGGGCGGGCGAGGTCGGGTTCGGGGCGTCCACGCTTCTCGAACAGGCCGTCCGCTCCGCCGCGCTGCTGGCGAGCTGGGGAGCGCCCGAACCGGCCTGGCTCGCAGCCTTGCTCCAGCTGGTCGACGACGAGGTGCTGGCCGATGCCGGATCGGCGCTTCCCGGCGCCGACATCGACGCCGGCACCCTCGCGGCCGCCGCGGCGATCGCCCTGAGCCTCGGGCAGGCGTCCCCCGCGGGCGGGGATCCGCGCCTCGCCGCGGCCGCCGCGGGGCTGCGCTTCTCGAACATCGTCGCCGGGCTGCCGGCGCTCGATTTCTCGCACGCCGCCTGGCTGGCCCACAGAGGCGCGTTCGTGCGCGACCGCGCGGCGCTGCCGTCGCCGGCACGGTCCCTCGGCGCAGCGCTGTTCGATCACCCGCTGCCGGCCACCGAATTGCCGGGCGAGGCGGGTGTCGGGTGACGGCCCCGGAACGTGGGGACGGCGGGGGCCGCTCGGCGATCGTGGGGAAACTGGCTGGCGGCGCCTCGACCATCGCGCCAAATAAAATCCGGCGTAACGTGCGGGGGCAGCTCACGCCACGTATCCGCCCGACCCGTTCCTTTAGAGCCAAAATGGTCGCGTCCCGGCTGCATGGTCCCGGCAGGCGAACGACTGGGCGCACGCGGACTTTTCCGCTCCGGTCGTTCAAGCTACGAACGGCGGATCGGTCGATTCGGAGCAGCACCATAGTGGTCGAGACGGAGGCCTACAGGGCCAATGGCTATGTCTGCCTGCCAGGTTTGTTTCCCGTTCCGGTGATGCATGCTTTCTATCGCCGCATGCAGGCCGATCTGCAGGCCTCGGGCGATTCCCTCGCCACGTTCGCGGCGCGCGGGCCGCTTCTCCGCCACGAAGCGATCGAGATCTACGCATATCAGTACCCGCCCCTGCTCGGCTTTCTCTGGGGGCTGACGCCGCGCATCGCCGCGGCGGCGGGAGTCGACTTGCTGCCGACCTATGCCTATTTCCGCCTCTACCAGCACGGCGACGTCTGCCGGGTCCATTCCGACCGGCTGGCCTGCGAGCACAGCCTGTCGCTGACGCTCGCTTATGCCGACGATCTTCCCTGGGAATTCTCGGTCGCGACGGAGCAGACCGACGCGCTCGATCCGGCCATCGCGGAGGATTTCGGCGCGCTGTCATTCGGGTCCGTCGCGATGCGGGCGGGCGACGGCGTCCTCTATCAGGGCATCCGCCACCGGCACGGACGGCTTCGCGCCAATCCCAATGCGTGGTCGGCCCATCTGTTTCTGCACTGGGTGGACCGCGACGGCCCCTACAAGGAGCAGGCGTTCGACCAGCCGACGGTGGCGCATAATTCCCGCGGAGGCGCGGCCTGGCTGCGCGCGATCTAGGATGAACGGCAGGCGCGACGTGGGCGGGCGACCGTTGCGAGGGGTGGAACCAACTGCATGGCCGCTATCGACGCCGAGATCTGGCTTCAGGAGTCAGTAGAGCAGAGTCTTGATAGAGAAAGTCACTTGCTTGGCATAATCTCGCGCCGTATGAGAGCACAAGTCAGCAATTATTCTGATTCATGCTGACGTAAGGAGAACGAAAATGACAAAGCTTAGTCCTTTTGCTTCCGAGCCTCAGAAGGTGGAAATGTCGCAGCTGAATCAGTTTATCAGCCAGGGACGGATGCCCACTCTTCCCGGACCTTCGAAGTCCGAGGCATCAAACGACTTCGCGAACAAGAACCACAACTAAGTAGCTGCAACGCCAGATAAGCTACAATGAAACTCGAGCCTGTCGTATGACAGGCTCTTTTTTTGAGGTGTCCAGTGATTGATGCTGAGTTGCATCTCGGTGATGATCCGGCCGGATCGACTGTCGAAGGCAAGCGGCTTGCATTTGGCAAGAGCATCATTGCGGCGTTTCCCTCGCCTCTGATCGGCATGGCCGTCGATGCCGGGCCCTCCCGGAGCGAGGTGTGGATCGGCGAAGCGCATGCGGCGCCCGCCCGTTCCGCCGGTCCGCCGCCGGCGGTCGCCGAGCGGATCCGGGCGCACCGCCAGGGTGTGGAGGGAGATGCCGTCCTCGTCCTGATGTCGGGGGATTCCGCGAACCGCACGATCACGGTGGCGAGAAGCAGCGCCGGCGCCTGTCCGATCTACGTGGCGACGAACGATGACCGCCTGGTGGTCTCCTGGCGGTACGAGGCGGCAGTCGCCATCCTGCCGCGCGTGAAGCCCGACCTCGCGGCCTGCCGCCTCTACCTCAAGAAGGCGGTGACCCATACGCGCAACCAGGTCATCGAGGGTACGTTCATCCTGTGGCCCGGCGAAGCCGTCGAATTCTCGCGAGCGGGTCTGGCATTCCAGGAGATCGAGCCGCTGCCCGTGGTGCGACCCGCCATGCTGAGGGCCGATGCCTGCGTCACCGGAGCGTTCCTGGAGACGGTCGCCGAGGGCTGCCGGCCGATGGTGACGGCCGCCGTACGTCCCCTCCTCGAGATAAGCGGCGGCTACGACTCGTCCTGCGTCGCCCTGGCGGTCGCCGGCCTGCGAGCGGACATGCTCTCCTATGGGGTCATTCAGGACGGCGCCGCCGGCGAGCAGCAACGCGCCCGGCGGGCCCAGCTCCTGTCGCTGATCAAGACGCGGGACGTCGAATATCCCGCCTACGGCGATTCGTCCTTCGACTTCCCGCTCGAGGAGGAGCAGCACACCACCTGCATGGACGACATATATCGTTCGTATACGGCACGGGCCTTCGCCAACTTTCCGTGCGAACTTCCCGATCTCGTGATTACGGGGATCGGCGGCGACGAGCTGACGCGGGAAGAAACCTTTCGGAGGGAGCCAGGAGAGCTACGGGGAAATTATTCCAGCTCGGCGATCTCCGGCGCGATGTGCCGCTATGACGTATTCCTCAGGCGCGGAATCTGGCTGTCCAATCCCCTGATCGCCCAGGACGTCATCGACTTCTGCCGGGCCCTGCCGCCGGAGATCCGCAAGGACCGGCTCCTGAACGTTCTGACCCTGGCCAGAGGGGGCCTGAGCGACGGATTCATCTTTCCCTACTATGCCGAGCATTTCGGCAACGTTCTCCTTCGCTACGCGGTCGTCACCGACTTCAACGCGATGTTCAGGTCCTCGATCGTCGGCGATTATGGAATCGTCGATGTGGCCAGCATGCTCCAGTCCGCCCGCGACGCGTTGCGCGACGGCTTCACCTTTCGACAGGCGTCCGACTTCCTGTTCCTGCGGAAGCTCGAGATGGTGCTCCGCCGCTATCTGCCAAACTGAATCGCCGTCGATGAGCCA
>Ga0213876_10000572_pt1 | contig 27400 bp, 29 predicted proteins | sample BarmaccomBMRX_R9_FD_160113 | JGI IMG/M metagenome (GOLD analysis project Ga0213876, IMG submission 160113) | Root-associated microbial communities from Barbacenia macrantha in rupestrian grasslands, the National Park of Serra do Cipo, Brazil - RX_R9 | ecosystem: Host-associated > Plants > Roots... | reverse complement strand
CACCTCGTCGATGCTCATTCCTGCTTCCAAGTTTTCGAACAGGACCTTGACCGGGGTCCGTGTTCCTTTGAGAACCCACGCGCCGCTTACTTTGCCGGGGATGCTTTCGACACCGGGATATTGCGACCAATCGAGGCCTGGCATGTGATTACTCTATTTCATCGTAGCTTTGAATCCTATGTCGTGTCGTCCACGACCTAATCTGGATGAATGTATCTGCTACTGCTCATCGTGGCGTCACTTCTGTTCGCGACCGGTGGCCTGTTTATGAAGCTCTCGCTGGGGTTGACAAGATTGAGGCCGAGCCTCCTGGTGTTTCTGTTCTTCTGTGCCGGCGCGGCTTGCCAGGCGGTTGCGATGAAGCGTGCAGACCTGGGTGTTGCCTATGTATTCGTGCTCGGCCTGGAAGCGGTGGCCGCTTTTCTGATCAGCGTTCTGGTTCTGCATGAGAGTGCGGCGCCATTGCGAGTTGTTGCGGTGGTCCTGATTGTGGGGGGCATCGTGCTGCTGGAACGCACTTAGTTTGGATAGCCTACTTGATATGGACACCGAGACTCGCAAGTTGCGCGATCTGGCCGGCGTAGGACGCGCTATGGAAGAAGACTTTCACCTGCTTGGAATCAGGACCGTCGAGGCCCTGGCCTCTTCAGACGGCGACTTACTCTACAAAAAGCTCTGCGCGAAGAAAAAAGCGCATCAGGATCCATGCGTGCTGGACACATTTCGTTGTGCGGTGGCCCAAGCGCGGAATCCCAAGCTGCCGATCGAGCAACGAAACTGGTGGTGGTGGTCGCAGAGGCGCAAGGCGGGGAAGGCGTAGGTGGTCCTGCCATACTTGCAGTTATGCCGTGCCCCTGTTTCGAACCCCAAACGATAACGGGCACGGCTAATGGCTCCGGCGGACGGCGTCCGCTGATCGATGAGTATGACGGACTGTGCCATGCGCTGCCGGAATCGGTTCCGGTCCCGGCAACGGCGCGCTTTCGCTGGTGCAACCACGGGAACTCGAAAGGCGCGTGCGGGCTTTTTCCGCCGCAGGAAATCCGGTCGTGCCTGCGCTACGAGTTGACCCGCTTCGAAGACCGAACGATGCGTGTTCTCTGCATTGAGGAACAGTCTTATTCGCCGCTACGCTGGTATGCGTTTGAATACTTCGCCGACGAACAGCGCCTCGAACCTGAACCGCAAGATACTTGCGTGCGCTCGCAGGTGCTCGCTTTCTGCCGCAGTTACATGGCGCATTTCGCGGCGCCGCAAAACTCTTCGCGATGAACAAGCCGGAGACAAATCCCACGGTAGTTGAAACGAGCGAATCCGAAATACAACGGACTGTCCGTGAAACGCAGTCCGACTACTACGAAATTTGCCTGCCTAACGATGCCAATCTGCTGGGCAACATGCTGGGCGGGCACGTTATGCACTTAGTGGATCTCTGCGGCGCGATTGCGGCGATTCGACACGCGCGCTGCACGGTGGTTACCGCAGCGATCGACCAAATGACTTTTCTGCACCCGGTACACATAGGTGAACTGGTGCGTTTGAAATCGCAGGTGAATCGCGTGTTCCGCACCTCGATGGAAGTCGGAGTGAAGGTGTGGGTGGAGAGTCTACAGAGCGGGAGGTTGAGGCACACGTCCTCTGCCTATCTCACGTTTGTCGCTTTGGACAGGGCGGGAAATCGCGTGATTCTGCCGCCCATCGTTCCTGAAACAGAAGACGAGAAGCGCCGGTACGAACAGGCCGCGGAACGCCGGGCGTATCGCCTGGCATTCAAAGATCGAACCAAGGGAGGAGCAGAGTAGCCGGCCACTGCCTCCCGCTGAGGTTCGGTTCTACCTGGTCGAAAAACAATTGGCTCAATTCATGTTTGCGACGGGGATAGAAAACAGCTATCCCACGATTGCGCTGGCGGACGGGTCGACGAAGCGCGTGGACGAGATGGCGAAGTGCGGCTTCTATGAGTACTGGGAGGAGGATTTCCACCTTGTCCGCGACTTAGGCATTGAGTTCCTGCGTTTCGGCCCGCCTTACTACAAAACGCATCTCGGCTGCGGCAAGTACGATTGGGAGTTTTCGGATCTTACGTTCCGCAAGCTGAAAGAGCTGCGAATCATTCCGATTGTCGACCTCTGCCATTTCGGTGTGCCGGATTGGATCGGCAATTTTCAGAACCGCGATTTTCCACGCCTCTTTGCGGAGTACGCGGGCGCTATCGCTGCCCGATATCCGTGGCTAAAATTCTTCACTCCTATCAACGAGATCATGATTGCCGCCCGATTTTCGGCGAGCTTCGGGTGGTGGAATGAGCGCTTAAAGAGCGATCAGGCGTTCGTGAATGCGCTGCACAATCTGGCCAAGGCGAATGTGCTTGCGATGCACGCGATTCTCGCGATTAATCCGAAGGCGATCTTTGTGCTGAGCGAGGCCTCCGAATTCAACCATCCCATTGACCCGTCGTGCGCGGCGACGGCCTACATCTACAACCAGCGGCGCTTCGCCTCGCTTGACCTTACGTTCGGCCATCCAATCAGCTTCGATGTCTACGAATTTCTGCTGGACAACGGCATGACGCGTGAAGACTATCACTGGTTCTGCAACAACCATCGGAAGCAACACTGCGTCATGGGCACGGACTACTACGAGACGAATGAGCAATTGGTTCACCGCGACGAGACGACCACTCCGGCAGGCGAAATCTTCGGCTACTACGTAATCACTCACGAATATTTCGATCGCTACCACCTTCCGGTCATGCACACGGAAACTAATTTGCCGGATGCCGAGCGTGCGCCGTCTTGGATTCGCAAAGAGTGGGCCAACGTCCATCGGCTTCGCGAGGATGGTGTGCCGATGATCGGCTTCACGTATTACAGCCTCACGGATCAGATGGATTGGGACACAGCTCTCGTAGGCGACAACGGCAATGTGAATCCGCTTGGGCTATACGATCTGGAGCGTCGAATCCGGCCGGCGGGCGAGACGTATCGACAGATTATTCGTGACTGGCGCGAGATTCTGCCCACTCAGAGTCACAGCTTGTATTTGAATTGTGAGTGACGAATTGCCTGGGGTTTACTCCGGCTCTACTTTGTACATGTACTTGATGCAGTGTTTGTAGAGCAGCAAGTTCGGTGCGCCGACACGGTTGAGCTTCAGGCAATCGCGATCGTACCACTCAATGACGCCCTCCAACTGCTCGCCATCGGTCAGCACCACCAACATGTGCGTCTTGCTTTGCATCTGCTTTGCGTAGTAAAACTGCTCAGCGTTAGTCTGATCGGGCGGAGTGCCTTTCTTTACACTCGGCGGACGCCGCACTTGTTGTTCTTTGTTATCGCCGACCGCAGCGCGTATAGGTTTTCTGATAAGAGAATCCAGACGCCTCTCCTCCATCGCTTGTCCTTTGTGGGTCCCCAGGTAATGAGCCGGCCCGGTGGGCGGGCCGCGGTTGTTATTAGGTGCTTCTATTTTCCTATGCGTTACGCAAATTAATAATCATAGCGTCTAACGCTGCAGTTTTTTGTATGTTACGACGCACCATCTCCACCAGCTCGTCGAGGGAGCGCACGGCCCGCTCCAACCACGCGAATGTGACGGATTCGGCAAGCTTGATAATTCGTGGCTGCACGTCGCGATGCTTGAGCGCACCGCGCCCGTGTTGCGCGGCCAAAACGTCTTCCAGCACGCCGTAGGCGAGTCTCAGATAGGATTCCAATTTTTCCGAACGGCTGTTTGCGAACGACTCCGATTGCTGCACCCAATCGGAAAACGCTTTGAGTCCGGCAGCGCACTCGAAAGCAGCGAGGATCAGGGCGCGGCGGCTGCGGAACTCGTCCAAATCAAGCGACGCGGCCACGCCAGGGCTGCCTTCGGCGAGCGCGATGCGCAACTCGGCTTCGGGCAACTCCTTCGCGCGGGCGAACTCCTGCATCTCGGCGTCCGACAGCCGGTTCATCTGCAGCACTAGCGAACGGGAACGAATGGTGGGCAGCAGATCGTACAGATTCTCGGCTGTCGCGATGATCACCAGATGTTCCGGCGGTTCTTCGAGGATCTTCAGGAGCGAATTCGCCGCTTGTTCGTTGGCGCGCTCCAAGTGATCGATTAAAAAGATACGGAGGTTTCCGCGCAGAGGCTTCAACTGCGCTCGTCCGCGCAAGAGGCGCATCTGCTGGATGGTGATGAGGCGGAGCGGGCCCTCGGGAACGAAGGTGACGAAATCGGGGTGAGTGGAAAAGAGGAGTGGATCGTCATTACGCTTGTCGGAGGTCCACTTGTCCCGTTGCTCAATGATCTCGAGATTGGCCGGGAGGCTCATGTCATCCTGTTCTATTTTTGCGGGGTCGCCGAGCAGGGCAGCGGCGAAACGCCGAGCGAGCGTTGCTTTCCCGATCCCGGCCGGGCCGCTCAAAAGAATCGTCTGGGTGAGTCGAGCCTTTTCGATCATTTGGGCGAGGGTGTGCGCGGCAGTAGCGTTGCCGTAGAAATCGGGAAAACTCATGGCGTAGTTACCGGCTGCCCCACTCGCAGCGCGAGCACATTCCAGATTCGCTCTGCCACTTCTTCACGTGATCCAGCACCGTCCACAAGGCGGAATCTTTGCGGTTCTAATTCCGCGATCTTGCGGTAGCCCTCAGCGACACGCAAATGAAACTCAAGGGATTGCTGGTCCAGACGCACTTCTTCGGGGCGCATGACATTGCGGGTGTGCGCGCGAGAGAGGCCCAACTCGACATCGACCGTTGTGCAAATGGTCACGTCGGGCCACAGATCGCCCAGCGCGAGCCGGTGGACATTGAGGACAGTCTCAAAACCAATGCCTCGCGCTATGCCCTGGTATGCCAGGGTGGAGTCTGTAAAACGGTCAGTCACGACGATCTCGCCGCGCTTCAGTGCCGGGAGGATGATCTGCGCAGCCGCCTGTGTGCGGGAAGCGAACATGAGAAACAGCTCCGTCATGGGCGCCATCTCCTGGTGCGCGGGATCCAACAGGATTTTGCGAATCTGGGTTCCAATAGTGGTCGCGCCCGGCTCTTGATTTTGCGTGACCGTGAACCCCAGCCCGCGCAAACGGTCTACCAGCAGGCGCATCTGCGTGGTCTTGCCGCTTCCTTCGGTGCCCTCGAAAGAAATGAAAAGGCCACCGTGCCGGCCGGATAACGCCTCAGTCATAGACGAAATGCAGCAGCGTTTTTAAATCTTCCCAAGCTTCCCGGCGCGCTTGCTGATTGTATTGGCGCAGCAAGTAGGAGGGGTGGTACGTGATCATCACCGGAATGTCGCGCCACTTATGCCATTTGCCGCGCGATTTTGTGATGCCTTCTTTGGTGTTCAGCAGCGCCTTCATGGCGGTTGCTCCGAGCGCGCAAATCGCTTTGGGTTTGATCGACACCAGTTGCCGAAAAAGAAACTGGCCGCACGTTTCCATTTCATCAGGCAGCGGCGTCCGGTTCTCCGGGGGGCGGCACTTCACCACATTGCAGATATAGACATTTTCGCGCCGGATGGGGATGCCTTCCTTAGCCGCCGTGTTATCGATCATCTGCGTCAAGAGCTGACCGGCGCGCCCGACGAACGGGAGTCCTTGCTCGTCTTCGTCGGCACCCGGACCCTCGCCTACGAATACGAGCATTGATTGTTCATTGCCCGAACCAAAAACGATCGTCTTGCGCGCTTCGCATAACCGGCAGCGCTTGCAGTCGCCAATATCGGCACGAATGGCGGCGAGCGTGTCACCCTGCGGCGCCAGATCGGGAAGGACGATGGACGGAACTGGCACGATTTCGGGTTTGGGTTGCGGAATCGGAGCGACGCCGCGCCTATAGAGTGAGTCGATCCCCAGATCGCGGTAAAACTCGAGGTACTGCCGCAGAGTCTCCGTCGTCATGCGCGACTATGCGTCGACGGCCTGCAACGAGAGACGCAGCGTCGCCACTTGATCGAGGATGCGGGCGGCAATCTCTTTCTTTTCGGCCGGACCGGCGTGCACAATCTGTCCAGCGCGCGTCAGGATTTCGACTTCGTTCCGATCCGATTCGAATCCCAGGCCCTCCTGATTCACCAGGTTCGCGACCACCATGTCGCACTTTTTCGAGATCATCTTCCGGCGCGCTTCTTCGATGAGGTTCTGGGTTTCGGCCGCGAATCCGATCAACAGCCGATCCCCTTTGCGATCGCCGACTGCGGCCAGAATGTCGGGGGTGGGCTCGAGATCGAGCGAAAGACGCATGGCGGTTTTCTTCAGCTTCTGTTTGGGAACTTCGGACAGGTAGTAATCGGCGACGGCCGCGCTTTTAATGATGATGGTGGCTTCCGGCAATCGCGCCAGCACGGCATCGTACATCTCTTTTGCGGTTTGGACGCGAATCAGTTCCACGCTACGCGGAGGAGCGAGATCCACCGGCCCTGAAACGAGAATCACGTGGGCACCGCGCCGCGCCGCTTCCGATGCCAACGCATAGCCCATCTTTCCGCTGGACCGGTTGCTGATGTAGCGAACGGGATCGATGGGTTCCTGGGTGGGACCTGCCGTGACGAGGATGGATTCACCTTCGAGATCACGTCGCGCGGGTTTGAACCCGTCCACTGCTTCGGCGATCTGCTCGGGTTCAGGCAAACGGCCAGCGCCGACAGTGCCGCATGCCAGCCAGCCATCATCTGGATCTACAATCGTGACGCCGCGCTCGCGAAGCACTCGCAGGTTGGCCATGGTTGCTGGATGTTCCCACATGGCTGTGTTCATCGATGGCGCGAGAACCACGGGAGCTGTGAAGGCCAGATAGAGCGTCGAAAGAAAATCGTCGGCAATCCCGTGCGCGAACTTGGCGAGGAGATCGGCGGTCGCAGGTGCAACGACCAAAAGCTCGTTCTCTTGCGCAACGCCGATGTGTTCGACCGCGCTCGATAGCGTCTCGTGAGCGCTCGATTGCGAAAAGAGATCGGTGATGACTTTCTGGCCGGTCAAGGCAGCAAATGTGAGTGGCTGGACGAACTCCTGCGCCGCCCGCGTCATCACAACCTGTACCTGGTGGCCGCGTTGCTGCAGCGCGCGGACAAGCTCTGCCGACTTGTACGCCGCGATGCCTCCGCCGACACCCAATACGACGCGCATGGCGAGTCAGTTATTCAGCGGGGGCTTCGACGGGCTGCTCGGGAGCTTGATCGCTATAGGGAACCAACCCGCGGCGGGCTTCTTCCATGGCCAGGACGGTTGGCTTCTTGTTGGTGGCGGGCAACACGCTACGCTGGCCGTTCTGCAACTGCCGGGCGCGCTTGGCCGCCACGATGATAAAACGATACGTGCTCGAATCCGCATCGTCGGGAATGCAATACATAGCGTTTCTACTCTGATCAGCCATTTAAGTTCTTTTTACTCTCCGGGACCATTCTGTTCCCTGTTCTTCTTCTTCAAAATAAGGACGGGTTCCGCTCCTCAAAACTTCTGAGAATGGGACGAATCTGGTCTTCCATACGGATGCGGCGGACGCGTTCCGCTCGCACAATTGCAGCCAGCGTTGCCACTGACTCTTCCACCTGATGGTTCACCAGCACGTAATCGTATTGCCGGTAGTTGCGAATTTCTTCGGCCGCATCTCGCAGCCGCCGCTGGATGACTTCCTGCGAATCTTCCGACCGCGCCCGCAGCCGCTGCTCCAGAATGTCACGCGAAGGAGCAAGGATAAAAATGCTGACGGCTTCGGGGATCTTGTCCTTTAATTGTCTCGCACCTTTGACATCAATGTCTAGTATCAGATCCTTGCCTTCGGTAACCGCTAGTTCGAGATTTTTGCGGTTCGTGCCATAGAAGTGCCCGAAGACCTCGGCATGCTCGAGAAACTCATTGCGCTCAATGCGTTCCAGGAATTCTTCGCGAGAGATGTAGTTGTAGTTTTCCCCCGGCTTTTCGTTCCCGCGGGGCTTGCGGGTGGTGTAGGAAACGGAGAAACGCAATCCCGGGTCGCTTGCGAGCAGGCGCGACACCAGCGTCGATTTGCCGGATCCGGAGGGCGCGGAAATGATGAAAACCATGGGGATGCGTTCGCCGCTCCGAACTCCCTCGAGAGCCGTGTTGAGGTTCAGCAACTGGCTACTCAAGGTTCAGAGCCTGTTCGCGCATTTTTTCAATATTAGCCTTGATGGCCAAACCGAGGCTGGTGATTGTCAGGCCTGCATCGCCAATGCCCGAAGTCTTCGAGAGCGCCGTGTTAGCCTCCCGGTTCATCTCCTGTAGAAGAAAATCGAGTTTCTTGCCCACCTCGCCGCCCTCTTCCAGGATGCGCCGCAACTCGCCTGCATGCACGCTCAGGCGCGTCAGTTCCTCCTGTATATCGGACTTATCGGCCAGCAGCGCTGTTTCCTCCACCAGGCGCGACTCAGAGATCGCCGAGTCACCCAGTAGTGTTTGTAACCGTTCGCGCAATCTATCTTTGAAGTGGGTAATGGCCTCTGAACGTATCGCCGCAATGTGGGCTGCTTGCTGCTCCAGAGCCGCTGCTTCTGTTTCGAGCGCCTGCAACAACTCGCCGCCTTCCCGTTCCCGATACGCGTTGAGCTCGCCGATGCAGGACACCAGGGCCGATTGCAATTGTGCGCCGAAATCCTCACCAAGATCCGACGATTCGCGCGCTTCGTCCAATACGCCCGGCAATGCAAGCAGCGCGTTCAGATCGGGCTTTGCATCGAGTGCCAGTTCGCGATTGAGCTGTTGGAACAGCGCCACATAACTTTTGAGTACCTTCGAATTCAGCCCCGCAGCAGCGCCATTCTGATCGCGGCTCAAAGATACGCGAATCTCCAGGTGTCCGCGGCCGATGTTGTGCTTCAACAGGTCGCGCATGGCGTTCTCGAACGGCGCTATTTCCGGGGGGTGGTGAAAGTGCAGATCCAAACCGCGATGATTCACGCTGCGCAGCGCGATAGACAACTCTCCGGCGCTGGTCTGGACGCGAACGAGAGCGTATCCGGTCATGCTGCGGACGCGGCGGGCTGCTTCGCCCGTGGCCGGCCTGGCCAGCTTAGCTGATGATGGCATTCGGATCCGCGTGCTGCAGATCATGCAGGCGATGATAGACGCCGTTACCGGCCAGCAGTTCGTCGTGCGTTCCGATCTCCGCGATCCTTCCAGCTTCGAGCACGACTATTTTGTTCGCCTGGCGGATGGTAGAAAGCCGGTGCGCAATCACCAGCACGGTTCTGCGCTGCATTAAAGCGGTGACAGCCTGCTGTACCAGCCGCTCGGATTCGGTATCAAGATGCGACGTCGCTTCGTCCAGGATCAGGATGGGCGCATCCTTCAATAACGCGCGCGCAATGGCCAACCGCTGACGCTGGCCGCCGCTGAGCTTGAGCCCGCGCTCCCCGATGCGCGTTTGATAGCCCTGTGACAACTTCAAAATAAATTCGTGAGCGCACGCGGTCTCGGCCGCCGCATAAACGTCTTCGTCCTTTGCACCGGGGCGTCCGTAGGCGATGTTGTCGAATACGGTGTCGTTGAACAGGAAGGTGTCCTGCGCCACGATGCTGATCTTTTCGCGCAGACTGCTAAGCCGAATATTGCGTACATCACGCCCATCGATCTGGATCGAACCCTGCGTCACATCGTAGAAGCGCGGCACCAGATTGGCCAGCGTCGTTTTCCCGGCGCCGCTAGGGCCGACCAGCGCGACGATCTCGCCGGCGCGGACTTCCAGATCGATGCCGTCCAGAACACATTTTTGTGGCGCGTTTGGATAGCAGAAATGAACACGTTCGAACCGAATGTTCTTTTCGAACCTGGTTAGACGGACCGCGGCCGGATCCTCGGCGACATCCTGCTGGTGATCGAGGTAGCTAAAAACTTTCAACGCGGCGCCAATGCCCTGCTGGAAAATGTTGTGGATGTTGGTCAGGCGCTTGATGGGCTCGTAGAGCATCACCAGCGCCAGCGCAAAGGCGGTGAATTTCTCGGCTGTGATGGCGCCGCCTTTCACCTGCGCACGTGCCAGCGTCAGCAGCAGAATCAAGGTCAGGGCGCCGAAGATCTCGATGATGGGAGACGCAATCGCCTGTTGCGCCACATAGCGGAGATTGCCGTTCTTCAGGCGCTGCGCCGCAATACGGAAACGCGTGGATTCGTAATGCTCCGCGCCGAAACTTTTTACTACTTGGTGCCCGGTGATGGTTTCCTGCAAAATCTGATTCAAGCCGGCAGCCATATCCTGCGCATGACGCGTGGTTCGGCGTATGCGCTTGCCAAGCCGCATGGTCAGAATCGCGACCACCGGAAAAACGATGAGGCTGATCAGCGACAGTTGCCAATCGATGCTGACCATGGCGAGGCCCAGAAAAATAGCAGTGAACATCTGCCGCAGCCAGTCGGCGAGCATGGTCGAGACCGCCACTTGAATCTTGTCGATGTCGTTCATCACCGCTGACATGATCAAGCCGGTGGATTGATTTTCAAAGAACTGCGCATCTTGCCGCAGAACGCGGTCATAGACTTCCTGGCGCAGGTCCATGATGGCGCTGATACCGGTCCAGTTCACCAGGTAGTTGCCCAGGTAATCGCAGATCCCCTTGGCGAGAAAACAAACCAGGATGCCGAAGCCCACCATGCGCCAGATGTTGTGGATGAAGCCCGGCACCATTTGGGACAGATAGAGCTGAATGTGCGTGTGAGGAATCGAGAAGAGCAGCGCCGGTGCGTTGTCGTTCGGGTTGGGATTCAGGACGCGCTCAAAAATCAGCGGAATCAGGCGCACCAGCAAACCTTGGGATGCACCTACAATCGCCATGAAAATGACGGCCGCAATCAGCGCGGGAATGTACGGTTTGGCGTAGCGCAGTAGGCGCGATAGATCTTTCAAGCGTGCGCCTCTTGAAACGTGCGCAAGCGCTCGAGTGCTGCGATCACGCGCGAAACGCTGAGCTTGGCGATGCCGTCGGGAGCGACCACAACCTGCGATTCCGTCTCCCACGGGCCCCAAATGGCCGGATTCGAATTACCGAACAAAACCACCGACGGGATACCAAAGGCTGCTGCCATGTGAGCGGGTCCGCTGTCGTTCCCTATGAAGACGACGGCTTTCGCGATGGCATCCTTCGCGTCGCTCAAAGAGCCTTGCACCACCTGGTGGGCTGAAAATGGTGCGACTTCGTCACCGGGCCCAGCGAGGAAAACAGGGTGGATGTTCCACAGTTTCAAATAGCGCGCGACTTCGCAGAAACGGTCCGCAGGCCATGTTTTGTCAGGCGCTGAAGCGAACGGGTGCACCACCGCATAACGTCCGCGCAGTGGGGAGGTACTCGAAAACAGGGAAGCGCGCGGGATGGGCTGCATGGGCACGCCCAGCGCAAACACCGCTGAGGCGAGGTGCTCGGCTGTGTGCACGATGCGGTTCACGCCCAGAATCTTTTGTGCTCGCGGAATTTTAAGATTGTATGCGAACGTGACGCTGTGATGCGCGAAGCCGGCGCGCCACTTTGCTCCCGAAAGTGCGGTGATCCACTGGCTGCGTGTTCCGCCGTGGAGGTTCAAGCAGAGATCCGGTTTGAAACCGCGCACCTCTTGCCAGCGGGGACCGGCGATCTGCGCGACCGTGGGGTTGCCTTCGAAAACCGGCGCAAAGCGGCTTTCAACCGCAACGTTGATTTTCAAATCCGGCCTAGTCTTGTTCAGCAAAGAGAGCGCGGGCGTGGTCAGCACGCAATCTCCCAACGAGCGCAGGCGAATGACGGCCACCCGCGACCCTTCCGGCAATTGCTCGAGAATCGTCACTTTAACTTAAATGCTGTTTACGGCTCGATGGTGGCTTGGTCGACCATCATGATCGGGATATCGTCGCGGATCGGGTAGACGCGATTGCACACGACGCACTTGAGGCCGCTGCCATCTTCTTTCAAGAGCACCTTGCCCTTACAGAACGGGCAAACCAGCAGGTCGAGCAACTCTTGACTGATGGGCATGGAAACTTACAGTTTAACAACGCGAAGTGCCTCAACGGCTGCGCATTTGGTGTAGACGCGCGAGAAGTGTTGGAGATAACTGAGTCTCAATTTCAGGCGTTATCAAGCCCGCTTCGTCTAGATCTTTCAGATGCGCTTCGTCTTTCGCTCGGAAGCTTGTCAGCTTCATGCGAACCAGCTCGGGTAGCGGAATCAGCCGTACTCCTTGTAACGTTCGCGCCTCCGAAAGTGGCGGGACAGGAAGCTCATATTCGGGCCGCACTTTCTCGCCCGTGAAGACCAGGTGAACGGCCCGTTTTGCCGACGGAGCATCGCGGTACACCAGCATGTCCACTCCGGCAGCATGCCGGTACTCCAGTCCAACTAGCTTCACCGCCTCTGCTATGCGTCGCAGGTCTTCGCGGCGCACGGCCAAGTCGATATCGCGCGTTAGCCGCCCGGCGTCGGGGTCAACTTGTTCTACATACAGGTAGACGGCGAGCCCCCCAACGACGCGATACTCGATTCCCGCGGCCGAAAATGCTTTTTCCAACGTTGCCGCAAGTTCGAAAAGACGGTCCAAGCGTTCCTCGAAAAAGGAGTTAACTAGAACCGCCATCGTTCTCCATTGTGGCTTAAGAAGTCACCTGCGCGATCGATAAGCCGGTTTCTGTATCTGCCGAGGCAGATGGCAACCATTCGTCTAGGCCCTTCATTGCTGAAAGGCTCAAGCGACCTACCCGGAAGTTGTGGATGAGCCCGCGCCTCTTGCGAGGCGAAGATTCAACGCGGAGCGGGGCCACTCCTCCTCCCCTATTTGGTCTTGCTTCGCATGGGGTTTTCCCTGCCAGCCGCGATTGCTCGCGCCGCGGTGCGCTCTTACCGCACCTTTTCACCCTTACCCGCCCGGAGCCAACCGGCGGGCGGTATATTTTCTGTGGCACTGTCCGTAGCGCGCGATTTTTCAACCGCGACCCCCGGCCGTTAGCCGGCATGCTGCCCTTTGAAGACCGGACTTTCCTCTTGGCCTGCCCGAAAGCCGACCCAGCGGTTGCCTGATCGCGCAGGCAAATACGATTGTCGCAGAAGAGACAATGGTTGTGCGTGAAGGTTTTCGTCCAGAGCTTCGGTTGCCGCGCGTCACAGGCCGATGGTGCTGCGATTGAAGCTGCGCTCGAAGATCGCGGCTGCGAAGCAACACGCGATAGCGCCGATGCCGAGCTGGTGGTCCTCAACACTTGTACGGTGACCGCGTCGGCCGATCTCGACGTACGCCGCACGATTCGCAATCTTCACCGCGATCGGCGGGATGCCAGGATTCTCGTCACCGGTTGCTATGCCCAGCGCGCACCGGCAGAACTGGCCCAGCTGCCCGGCGTGACCTGGGTGGTCGGCAATTCGCACAAGCATCAAATTGCCGAGCTCGCGCTTACAAGCAGCGAAGAGTACCACGGCCAAATTCTGATCAGCGACATGGCTGCGCAGACCGGCTTCGCGTCAACGCCCGTGCGCGACATACGGGAAGACCGCACCCGCCCGAATCTAAAAATTCAGGACGGCTGTTCGAATCGCTGTTCCTTTTGCATCATTCCTTCGGTCCGCGGACGCAGCCGTAGCGCGCCGCTCGCAGATGTCATCGCGCAAGTTCTCGATCTCTCGGGTCGCTACTGCGAAGTCGTGCTCAGCGGCATCAACCTCGGCCGTTGGGGACGCGACTTGCCGGGCAACTTGCGCTTTGTCGATTTGGTGCACGCGCTTCTCGAACGAACGGAGGTGAAGCGGCTTCGCATCAGTTCCGTCGAGCCGATGGATTGGAGCCAGGAGTTACTCGAACTGGTCGCGTCCGAGCCACGCATCGCGAAACATGTTCATCTGCCGCTGCAATCGGCCTGCGATGCGGTACTGAAGCGGATGTTTCGCAAGTATCGGACGCGGCATTACGCGACGCGGCTCGAACTCGCGCGACGGTTGATGCAAGATTGCGCGATTGGCGCCGACGTCATGACCGGCTTCCCCGGCGAAACCGATTCCGAGTTCGAAGAAACGGTGCAGTTCGTCGAGCAGCAGCCGTTCACCTATCTGCACGTCTTCACGTATTCAGAGCGTCCCGGCACAGCCGCGGCGGGACTGCCGAATCCGGTGCCCATGGCCGCAAGGCGCGAACGCACGCGTATACTTAGGGAACTCTCTGACCGTAAGAACCGCGAGTTCCGCCGCGAAATGATGGGCCGCACGCTGCCTGCCGTTACGCTCGCGCAGCGCGGCATGGCGCTCACATCGAATTTTCTGAAAGTCGAAATGGCGGTCGTGCGCCCGCCGAATCAGATGATCGATATCGAAATCGGCGCAGTCACCAAATCGGGCTTGCGGGAATGCGCACTGTTCAAGATCATCTAGCGCTTGTAGCCGAACTTCTGCAGCAGTTCGACACGTGCCTTGACGTGCGATTCCGTTTCGACGCCCTTCGGTGAACTGCCGTCAACGACGCCCATAACGCCGCGGCCCTGCTCCGTCTCGGCCACAATCACCTCCACGGGGTTTGCCGTGGCACAGTAGATGTTCGCTACCTCCGGCACCTCACGGATGCGATTCAGCACATTGATTGGGAACCCCTTACGCAGCGAGATGACGAAAACATGTCCCGCCCCAATCGCCTGCGCGTTGGTAATTGCGTTCTGCTTCAATTCGTCGTCATTGCCGTCGAAGCGGACCAGGCAATCGCCCGATGCTTCGTTAAACGCGACTCCGAACAGCAGATGGGGCGACGTGTTCACAATGGCCTCGTAGATGTCCTCCACCGTCTTGATGAAGTGGCTTTGTCCCACGATTATGTTGCCGTTTTCCGGAATATTGAGGCGAATGCTTTTCAGTTCCATGGCGTTCCTATAATTGCGGGTAGTGCCGAAGCACCCTCACGCGCACACCGGGTTCTCCGACGCCGGTCTCCTCGATCATATTCGCAAGCTCCCGCACGCCCGCGCCACATTTAAGCAACTGGTGCGCGAACTCCATCTGCAGGGCGAAAAACGTGATGGACTTGAAGACGCGCTCGACCGGTTGGCGGACAAAGGGCAACTAGTCGAGCTGCGGTCGGGGCATTTTGTCGCGGTGGGCGCGAACCCGGAGTACGTCAGCGGCCGTTTATCGATCCATCGCGATGGATTCGGCTTCCTGATCCCCGATCAGCTGCTCGAAAACGTGCAGGGCGACATTTTTCTGCCCCCCGACGAAGCTGCCAAAGGCATGCACGGCGACCGCGCGCTCGTGCACATTGCGCGCTTGGCTAACGAGGGACGCGCTGAAGGCGAAATCATCCGCATTCTGCGACGCGCTCACGTCACCGTAGTCGGCGAGTTCCGCATTCGCAAACGCGGCAACTTCGTCGTTCCCTCAGACGATCGCATCCAGCAGTGGATCGAAATTCCGGAAGGCATGGAGATGCCGGCGCCGCACGCCTCGGCCGATCGCGTTGGTCCCGCGCCACGCGAGATTCACTCGATCGAAGACCTCGACGGGCTGATCGTCAACGTGGAAGTGCTCGAATTTCCCGAAGACGGCGAGCAAGGCATAGGCCGCGTGATCGAAATCCTGGGCGCCAAAGATGATTTCGGCGTCGACGTCGAAATCATGATCCGCAAACATCACCTTCCGCACGAGTTTCCGCCGGAAGTGATCGAACAAGCGCGCGCCATCCCGCACCAAATCGCAGCTTCCGAACTGGCCAAGCGCCGCGATTTTCGCAAACTCGAAATCGTCACCATCGACGGCGAAACCGCGCGTGATTTCGACGACGCAGTCTGGGTAGAGACGCTGCCGAACGGCCACTACGCGCTCCAGGTCCACATCGCCGACGTGAGTCATTACGTGCTGCCCGGCACTCCCATTGATGAAGAGGCGTTGCTGCGTGGGACGAGCGTCTATTTTCCCGATCGCGCGGTTCCCATGCTACCGGTGGAGCTATCGACCGATGTCTGTTCATTGCGCCCGCAGGAAGACCGCCTGGTTCTGTCAGCGCTCCTCGAGATCGATCGGCAAGGTGACACGGTGGCGCAGGAGTTCATGGCCGGCGTGATCCGTAGCGCCGAGCGCATGACGTACACCAACGTCTATCAACTGCTCGAAGGCGACCCGGCCATGCGGGAGCGCTACTCACGGCTGGTGGATCGCTTCGAACTGATGCGTGAACTCGCGCTCGTCCTGAACCGCAAACGGGCGCGCCGCGGTTCCATTGATTTCGATATGCCGGAGACGAACATCGAACTGGACATGTCGGGTCAGATGATCGGCGTCACTCGTGCCGAGCGCAACGTCGCGCACCGCATCATTGAGGAGTTCATGCTGGCGGCCAATGAAGCCGTTGCCGGACACTTCGAATCGGCGGGAATTCCAGCGCTCTACCGCATCCATGAAAAGCCCCATGCCAAGCGCGTCATGGAATTCGAAGAGATTGCGGCGCACTTCGGCTACTCGCTGGGCATCGGCGCCATTCCCGTGAAGCGCTTCCCCGTGGTCGATCGCCGCCGCGATGGCCGAAAAGTGCGCCAGGACATTACCATCGCGCGCAACGATGTGAATCTTTCGTCGCGCAATTATCAGCGGCTCATTGCCAAAATCGCGGGCAAACCGGAAGAGCGCACCCTTAGCTATCTGATGCTGCGTTCACTTAAGCAAGCGCGCTACTCGAACGTGAACGAAGGCCACTTCGCACTCGCGGCAGCTGCCTATACGCATTTCACTTCGCCGATTCGCCGCTATCCCGATCTCATCGTTCACCGCTTGTTGCGGCATCTCCTCGAAAGCGGCGGGGGGCTGCTCGACGAGCCTCACCTGAAGGAACTCGGCGAGGATACTTCCTTCACGGAACGCCGCGCCGCCGAAGCCGAACGCGAGCTGGTGGAGTGGAAGAAAGTCCGCTTCATGGAAGATCGCGTCGGCGACGAATTCGACGCCCTTATCATCAGCACGACGAAATATGGCTTCTTCGTCGAGTTGACCGAGCTGTTTGTAGAAGGCCTAGTCCCGATGGAAACGCTGCCGAGCGACCGTTTCCGCTATCACGAAAACGGCCGCAAAGTCATCGGCGAGCGCACGCGCAAGACGTATTCCATCGGAGATGCCGTACGCGTGCGGTTAGATCGCGCGGACACCGTTGAACGAAAATTGCAGTTTGCGTTAGCGCAGGAAACCAGCGGTCGCCGCAGGAAACGCTAGCCCTGCCGTTTACTCCAGCACCCGCACAAATTCCGCCATCACCTGATACTTCTCTTCGTCCTGATCCAAATCCCAGGATGGATAGGCCGGGTTCAGGCTCTCGAGCCTGATGCGCGTCTGAAGGAAACCTTCTTCGCTGACTGCCTTCTCGCTCTTATAGCGCTTCACGGTGTATTGGTTGTCGTCGGCGAGTTCCGAGTTCCGCACTAGCACCAGCCGCCCATTGCGCGACCCCACCACGTTGCGGCGAAATACGCAGAGGCTGCCATCCGGAATGCGCGGCTCCATCGAATGCCCCTGAATGCGCGCAATGAACATGTCGTCATCCAGTTGCAGATCGGGCGGCGTCTCCACCCATTCTTCCGCCTCAATATCTTCGGGGTTGGTCAGAAAAGGCCCGGCAGCTACCGCCAGCGAAAAGCGCGGCAGATGCGTGCGAAACGCCAGCACCTTGCTCGGAACGTGCTCGCGATAAAGTTCGTTCAACGTTTTGTCGAAGTCACGTACCGTAATCGCTTCACGATCGCTCACGCGCAGCGCGGTCGACGCGTCAGTTTCCAGATATGCAAGCAGTGCCGCGCCGCCCATCTCACGCGCCTTCGCTGCAAGGTCCGCTTCAAGTTCAGCGAGCACTTCGGCGTCTTCATCCTGTGCGATCTCGTCCCAATCGCGCCGCAACCGTACGTGCAGCGTGTCCGCGCCTGGATCGAGCAACAGAATGCCGATGGCCTGGGGCGAGTGGCCAGGCAAATCGGCGCTCAAGACCAGATACTCTCCGGCTTGGGGAGCATAGTCGCTAAACCTGAGGACCCGGGCGGACATCCGATAAGCCTAAACAAGCTTATCGTCACGGTGCTCGGGGGTAAAGAGTATTCCCAGCAAAGAGCTGTGCCGTCGAGCAAGCCGTTTACGTCACTACAGTACGGCCTAAGGTGTGGACGTCGGGGCCGCGGTCGCGTAATAACCCTGCCGCGCACGCACGCGAACATTGCCCAAGTCCACCACTACTTTGAGGTTTCGGTACCCCTTATCGGTCAAATTATCGGAGACGTACCGAATGATGTACTGCGTCGTGATCTCGCCGGCTATGTCCGCCACCGCGTGATACATTCTGCCGTCCACGACTGAGCGGTAGGCGCCCGTCCCAACCGTCAGCGCGTAGTTGCCGTCGTCGGAGGGTTTTGAGAGATATCCGTCGGTGTCCTTGTATACCTCGCCCAGTGGGTAAACGACTCGCCCTCCTGTTTCCGTGGCCAACTGCACCAGCGTGGGGTCGCTCTCATTAGTAAATCCGAATGCTTCGGTGCTGATGCAATAGATTGTCACCAGGTTCCGCTGCGCGAGTTCGATCACCTGCTTTAGCGAATGCTTGCTCGCGTTATCGTGCCCATCGCCGATGATGACAATGACGCGGCGCGGTTCGATCGGCTCCCCTTGCACTAGCTTGCGGCTGGTGCACGCCAGATAGATGGCGTCGTACATAGCCGACCCGCCGCCCGGCTTCAGCTTCCGGATCTTGTCCACGATCGGTTCTGCTTCCGCTGTCGTGTTCACTGCGATCTCGGCATCCTGCGCGTAATCGATCAGATAGCCCGAATACTTGGGGTCGCCGGTCAGCAGATTCTGCACCAGTTCCTCCGAAGCGTCCTGAAAATTCTTCCAGTGAATCCGGCTGGCAGTGCTCAGATCCAGCAGAAAACCGACCACCACCGGCTGGCTGCGCTCACGCGTGAAGTAGAGAATCTTCTGCGGCTTGTTCTCTTCAAGGACGTGGAAATCCTTTTCGTCGAGATCGCTGACGAACCGGCCTTTGTCATCCGTCACCGTCACCGGTACGATCACCTCGTTGACGCTAACCTTGATCGAATTCGGATCGTGTTTCGAATCCGCGGCTGTTTTGTCAGGAGCAGGCGCAATCGCCACCGTTGCTTCGCTGGTTTTTGGCGTGCTGCCGGCGGGCGTAACAGACGAGTTCTGGTTTTGCGCGAACGCGGATAACGAAACGAGTAGAGCCAGACCGAGTCCAGCCGCCTTGCAGAACTGCATGTAGGGGATGCCTAGCCCAAATTATACCGAGCAGGCCGGCTATCTGACCACTCGGCCCGATCCGCTGCCCTTCATCAGCGCCTTTACCTCTTCGGCCGTGAAGCGATTGAAGTCTCCGGGAATCGAATGCTTCAGCGCGCTCGCCGCTACCGCGAAGTCGAGAGCTTCGACGGGCGAGCCCAATTCCGTGCATCCGTAGATCAAGCCGGCGGCAAACGTGTCTCCGCCGCCCACGCGATCGACGATGTGGGTGATCTCGTATTGCCTGCTGCACAAAAATTCTTTGCCTGTGTGCAGGCACGCCGACCAGCCGTTATGCGAGGCGCTCTTTGACTCCCGCAGCGTAATCGCAATCATCTTCAGATTCGGGTAGGTCGCAAGCACCCGCTCAGCCAGCTCTGAATATTTCTCGCGCTCCAAACTGCCTGATTCCACATCGATGTCCACATGGATGCTGAGGCAGTTCTGGCAGTCCTCTTCGTTCGCGATGCAGACATCGGTGAGCTTCACGAGCTGCGGCATCACCTCGCAGGCCTGTTTGCCCCACTGCCAGAGATTCTTTCGATAATTCAAATCGCAGGACGTCTGAATGCCGCGCTCGCGCGCTTTACGCAAACCTTCTATCGACAACTCTGCCGCGCACGCACTGATGGCGGGGCTAATGCCGCTGATATGGAACCACGTCACGCCACTCAGAGCGGAATCCCATTCGATCGTGCCCGGCTGCGCTTCGGCAAGGGCGCTATGGGCGCGGTCGTACAGCACTTTCGAAGGCCGCTGATTGGCGCCGGTCTCGACGAAATAGACGCCCATCCGTCCCGGCGCCCGCGCGATGTGCTTCGTATCCACATCGAACCGGCGCAACTCGCCGATGAAAGCGTCCGCCAGAGGATTGGCTTGCGGCAACACCGTGATGTAACGTGCTGCCGCCCCGAACTGTGCCAGCGCTACGGCCACGTTGGCCTCGCCGCCACCAAAGGTAGCGTGCAAATGCGGCGTCTGCAGCAGACGTTCGAAACCCGGAGGAGAAAGACGAAGCATCACTTCGCCAAAACATGCGATCAAGGAACTCATTCGAAACCTCAGCCTTTAAAGAACTCGCGCAAAACGGCTGCGCCTTTGCGCTATTGAGCAATCGTCACCGGCGCGGCTACGTTGGGAGCGAGTACCGCCTCAATTCCGGCTGTCGCATCCAACGCCGGCAAGCCTTCCACGGTCTGCACGGTAAAGGTGCTTGAAGGCACAGCGGTCATTCTCTTGCGCACCGCGGAAGCCGCCGAAGCGTCCAAAGCAAACGCGTTTATGGCCACTGGCGTTTCCACCGGCTGCAATGCCGATGCCGCCCGCTGCAGCCGCAACACCGCCTCCTGCGCATCGTCCAAAAAATTTCCGAATGTCAGCTGCAGGCCTGTGAACACCAGCTTGGGCGAGTGCACCAGCGTGATGCGAGCATTCTTCATCAGGACCACCTCGCCCTCCGCGCGTGACTGGGTCAACTGTCCCACTGCTTCGCAAAGCGTGTTATCGGCAGGCGCATCGCGCAACGGTTGAACGATATTCACGGCGGCGCTCGGAAACGCCGCGTGCAGCACACCGCGCAGGGCAGGCGCATTGTAGATACTCGCCGTGAAGCAAGTGCAGCGCAATATGCGGTCTGCGCCGACTGATGCAGTTTTCGCGCTCTCTTCCAGGCGCTGTAACGCCTGCGTATACGTGCTTCCCGTCTGCCCGCTAAAGAAGGCCAGGCCATTCGGGTTCACATTCTTGCGCGTACTCACCACGCCTTCGATAACCACTTGCGCCGCCTCTTCTTCTAAAGCGCCCACCTGAATGATCGTCAAGGTGGGCAGCGGCAGCTTGCGTTCAGTAAAGATCTCCGCAGCTTGCACCTGCACGCGCCGCGCATCTCCCGCACCGGCCACGAATGCGCGCAGTTTCACAATGGTCTCGCCTCTGGTGTCGCGTATCAGGTCATTCAAGCTTTGCCGGATCTGCGCCGACAAGCCGCCGGTTCGCAACAGCGGCGAGATATGAAAATCAAGTGTTGCTGTGTCGGCCTGCAAGGCCATCGGCAAATCAGGTGGTAGCGGCAGCACCTGGGTCTTGGGCTCTTCGGTGCTCTTCCTGTTTCTCTGCGCTGTTGATGCCGCCACCAACACAAAGCAAATTGCTGTCAGCGAAAGCAGCGCGCGCACTGGCATCGTCTACCAACTTAGACCATGACTGATTTTTGGTAGATGTAACAGGCTTGCGCTGAAAGTGGTCCACATAGCGGAGGCCGTATATGGAAAAAGAACATGTAACCGGCAAAGTAGATGAATTGAAAGGCAGAGCCAAGCAGACCGTTGGCGGCGCCACCGACGACCACGGGATGCAAGCGGAAGGTGTAGTGGACGAAGCCAAGGGCAAAGTGAAACAGGCCTATGGCGATGTAAAAGAAACCATCAAAGGCGCTGACAAGACCGCCGGCACGGATGTGAACAGAAAATAGTATCTAGCCCACCGCCGGCTGTTGGCCTGAGCCACGCCATCCATTTTGGTATGCTAGTGGGTGGCGTGGCTGATCTCTCCCAACTCACCCTCGACTCGGCCTCTGCTGTTCCTCTCTATCGTCAGCTAGCCGATTCCGTTACCCGCCTGATCGCCCAGGGGGTCATCCAATCGGGCGAAAAGCTACCAGCCACTCGGGAACTGGCCAGCCAATTGGGTTTGAATCGCACCACGATTGCCGCAGCTTACTCCAGCTTGGAAGACGCGGGCCTGATTCGCGGCCATGTCGGGCGGGGCAGCTTTGTAGCGGAGAATGTGTCGCGGCTCCGGGCCGCCGCAGCCAAGCATGCCGTTGCGACTATCCCTGCGCCTTCGCGTCCGCTACCCGGCATTGACATCAGCTTTGCGAATTCACGTCCCTCCAGCGATGCGTTCCCGCTTGAACAATTCCGCCGCATAGCGAAAGAGGTCATCGAAGGCCCGGAAGCCGCAGAAATCTTGCAGCTGGGCCCGACTCACGGATACGCGCCGTTACGCCGACTGCTGCTCAACGATGCTCTCGAAGCCGATGTTGCGCGCGCAGGCGACGATCTCATCATGACCAATGGATGCCAGCAGGCGCTCGATCTTCTGGCTCGCGTGTTCGCATCCGGCGATAGCACCGTGGCGATTGAAGACCCGGTCTACCACGGGCTTATTCGCGTGTTCGCTCGTAGCCGCGCGGAACTGCTGCCGATTCCGATCGACGAGGGCGGACTCGACGTGAATGCGCTCGAAGAGGCGCTCGAGGGGCACCACCCGCGCCTGCTGATGGTCACACCGAGTTTTCAGAATCCGACTGGTGCCACTCTCTCCTTCGAACGTCGCAAGCGCATCGTCAGCCTCGCTCAACGGCATGGCACTGTCCTTGTCGAAAACGACATCTATACGGAGCTTCGCTACCGCGGCCAGCCACTGCCCACTCTCAAGTCCCTCGACGAAAGCGGCAACACGATTCTGCTGCGCAGTTTCTCCAAGGTTCTTTTTCCGGGTCTGCGGGTGGGCTGGGCCATCGCCCCGCGCGCCATCGTGACGCAGCTCGCAGACGCCAAGCAGACCAGCGATCTGCACTCCGATCAGCTTTCGCAAGCGGTTCTCTTACGCTTTACCGAATCAGGCGAGTCGCATCGCCATCTCGAAAACACAAAGCTCGAAGGCCAGAAGCGGCTCGCGGCAGTGTTCGCCGCGTGCCGTCAATTTCTGCCCCAGGGCGCCACGTTCACTTCGCCCGAAGGCGGCATGAATCTTTGGATAGAACTGCCGGCGCCGCTCACAGCCGATCTGCTGCTCACCCGCACACAGGAACGCGGCGTGGATTTCCTGCCCGGCCGTTACTTCTCTGTGCGCGGTGCTCATGCGCGCGGATTCCGAATCAGTTTTGGCGGTTTGCCGCCGGATCAGATTTCTCGCGGCATTCAAATTTTGGGTGATTGTGCGCGGCGCGAGCTCGCGAGCAGCGTAGGCTCCGCCGCATACGAATCCGCGGCGGTATTGGTCTAGGGAACAAATTCTCAGGAGACAGAAAATGAATTTTCAAACAGAAGATTTTCGGCTGAAGGTCGGCTTGGCCGAAATGTTGAAGGGCGGCGTCATCATGGACGTTGTCAACGCCGGGCAGGCGGTTATCGCAGAAAAGGCCGGAGCTGCAGCAGTCATGGCGCTCGAACGGGTGCCCGCCGATATCCGCAAAGAGGGGGGCGTCGCGCGCATGTCGCAGATCCGCATCATTCGCGACATCATGTCCGCCGTGTCCATCCCGGTAATGGCAAAGGTGCGCATCGGCCACTTCACCGAAGCTCGCATTCTCGAAGTGTTGGGTGTCGATTACATCGATGAAAGCGAAGTTCTCACGCCGGCCGATGAAGAGCATCACGTCGACAAGCACGATTTCAAAGTGCCCTTCGTCTGCGGCGCCCGCAATCTCGGCGAAGCCTTACGCCGCATTGCCGAAGGCGCTGCCATGATTCGCACCAAGGGCGAAGCCGGTTCCGGCAACATCGTCGAAGCGGTGCGCCACATCCGAACCATCGTGAAAGAGATGAAGCAGTTGACCGTGCTCGGCAAAGAAGAGCTGGTGCACGAAGCGAAAAATCTGCAAGCGCCGCTGGAGCTGGTGCAATATGTCGCTTTAAACGGCAAGCTGCCCGTTCCGAATTTCTCGGCCGGCGGCATCGCCACTCCCGCGGACGCGGCCCTCGTCATGCAATTGGGTGCTGAAGCCGTGTTCGTCGGATCTGGAATTTTCAAATCTTCTGATCCCGAAGCGCGCGCCAAAGCCATTGTGAAGGCTGCCACGTTCTATCGGGATCCTGTCAAGCTTCTCGAAGCGAGCGAGGAGTTGGGCGAAGCTATGCCCGGCCTCGAAATTTCAAAGCTGCCGGAATCCGAGCTGATGCAGGTCCGTGGCTGGTAACGGATCTAGTCCGCTCATCGGCGTCCTCGCGCTGCAGGGCGATTTCGAAGCGCATCGCACAGCCCTGGAGCGCGCCGGCGCCGCCGCTGTAGAAGTGCGCACCGCCGAAGAACTGAAGGCGGTCGATGGTTTGATCATCCCCGGCGGCGAGAGCACCACCATGCTCAAGCTGCTCGAATATGAAAAGCTGTTCGATCCGCTTCGCCGCTTCGGCGAAGCGAAGCCGATCTTCGGAACCTGCGCCGGCGCGATCCTGTTGGCGACCGAGGTTCTCAATCCGGCGCAAGCCTCGCTGGGCTTGCTCGATATGACCATCGAACGCAACGGCTACGGCCGCCAGATCGATAGCCGCATCGGTGATGTCACGCTTTCGGGCGGTCAGCAGGCGGAGGCGGTATTCATTCGCGCGCCCATCATCCGCCGTGTTGGCGCGCAAGCTAAAATACTCGGCACCTACCAGGACGCTCCCGTGCTGGTGGAGCAGGGTCCGCATCTGGCGGCCACGTTTCACCCGGAGCTCAGCCGGAACGGCGGCGAAATTCACCACCTCTTTGTCGAAAAGGTCAAGAGCAATTCTGTCGTCAAGCTCGGGTAAAATTAGACATTGAAGCACGTCTTATTTCTCTGTTTTGGCAATTCCTGCCGCAGCCAAATGGCGGAGGGTTTTGCCCGAATCTACGGCTCTGACGTCATGCAGGCCGCGAGCGCCGGACTGTCGCCTGCTCCCATTGTCCAGCCGCTGACCAAGAAGGTCATGCAGGACAAAAATATCAACATCGAGGAGCAATTTCCAAAGAGTCTCGACGAGGTCGACGTCCCCACTTTCGACCTGATCATCAACATGAGCGGCACCAAGCTACCCGCGAAGATGCCCATCGAGATCCGCGATTGGAAGGTGGAAGACCCCATCGGCCGGCCCGAAGAGGTATACGTGACGGTTCGTGACCAGTTGGAGATGGCGGTTATGCGCCTCATCCTCGAGCTGCGGCGTGCGGAGAAGACACCAGCTCAGCAGCCGGCAGCGCGACTTTTCAATCGCGTTGCTCGCCGGCTGAAGTAATTAACGCGCGGCCTCCGTTACTTCGTATCCCGGCCGCGAATACACTATGGCGCCAGGCACATCGGCCTGTACCACGATTTTGTGAAATCCCGCGGTGTACGGATCGGGTCTGTAACTCAATATGTACCGGCTGCGCAGAGCGTCACCGAGACCGATGATCGCGTCCTCTAGCTGTTTTTGCTTGCGGAAGTGCAATTGAAGCCCACCGCTGGCAATGGTTAGGAACGAAAAGGGATCGCTATGCATCCCGGCCTCTGCCGTTCGACGTAGCGCCGGAACAGCCTTGGTCAATTCAACGCGCGCTTCATAACCGCCCCTGTAACCCTGACTGCCAAGCCCGGTGAGCCCAAAGGCATCGGACACAAATGTTTTTCCCAGCAAGGGCAACGTCAGCGCGTAGATCTGAACGTCGGCTTCTTCCGCCCGTGATTCGAGCGCTTCAAGTTTGGCGCTGCTCCCATCGTCGTAGGGCTGCCCGATGAACAAGAGAACGCGAGAAGTAGGGTTAGGTCGCTCCTTCAACATTCCGACCGCACGCAGACCTGCGTCGAGCATCAACGCCTTTGTGCCGGAAGGGGAGACTGTCTGCATGGCGCTGCGCAGTTCCGATTGCGCGAATGGCTTCGTGACGGCGATTTCATCACCGTAAGTGAGCAAAGCAGCCTGCCCGGTTGCCGCCGCGAGGGAATCATCTAGCAACGCGCCGGTGTTTTGAATGAACGCCAGGTAATCGCGCACAGCCTGATTGGCTTGCAAGACTACAACCAGCGAGACGGGCACAGAATTCACATCAACGCTGATGTTCTGCAGGTGATCATTGTCGGTGACCGTAAAATCTGTGGTGGATAGTCCGGCTATGTACTTTCCGTCTCTAGAAGCCACTAGCGTAGGTACGCTGACCAGCCGCACCGGCACCCGAATGGTGGAGGGCTGTTGCGCACAAAGTGCCACGGCGAATACGCCTGCGGCTGCGTAGCGTCGGCAAGTCACGTCTGAGTTAGACGGGTAGCGGCAGTTGCCCGGTTCCATTCGGGGTCCGCCCTCGCCGGTCTCATTTTTATTCGCGCCGCAACGTATTTATCGGATTCAACCCTGCCGCCTTACTCGCCGGTATTACGCTTGCCACCAACACCGGAACCAGCAGCAATAACGCCGCCGCCAAGAACGTCAGTGCATGATCCGGCCTCATCGCATACAACTGGCTCTCGAGCAGTCGTGTCAAAAATATCGCCCCCGTTCCGCCCGCTGCCAGTCCGATCAGAGCCGCGCCCAACGCTCGTCGTATAAACAAGGATAGGATCTGCTTCGCCGTCGCGCCCAGCGCCATCCGTATCCCAATCTCGATCGAGCGTTGTGTCACCGAATAGGACACCACGCCATAAATCCCCACGCACGCCAGCAATACCGCGATGACCGCAAACGCCGTCAACAACCCCGCATTGAACCGCGGCTGTGCCACCGAGTCATCGAGGCGCTGCGTCAGTGTCGCCACATCCCGAATCGCTTGCGTCGGATCTACATCGTGCACGGCGCGTCGGATTTCAGGCGCCAGCGTTTCGGCCGGCACGGTCGATCGCACGACCACCCATCGCCTCCCGTCGTTGCCATCCGGCAGAAAATAGAGTTCCGGCCCCGCCGGCGCTGCGATCGATCCGGCTGTACCGCGCACGTTGCCAATGACTCCGACGATCTCAAATTGCGTGATCGAGTTGATCAGGTGGTGCCCGAGGATATTCCCGCCGGGAAAGTATTGCCGCGCAAGCTGCTCGTTCACCAACGCCCGCGGCTGTTTCGCGTTCTCATCCGCCACGTTCAGATTGCGCCCCAGCAGCAACGGAATACCCATCGCTCGCAGATAATCGCCGGATATGGCCCGGTCCTCCAAATTCACTGCATCGCCATGCACGGTTCGAGGCTTCCAATCCACATCGAAGTTGCTTCGAAGGTGAAAGTCCACCGTCGGCAGCGCACTGATCTCGCCCACGGCGAGTACGCCTGGCAGCGAACCCACCCGCTGTTCCAGCTCTTGAAAGAACCGCCGCACGACCACCGGCTTCGTATTCCACGGCAGCTGTATATCGAAGCTCAGCACCTGCTCTGGCCGGAATCCCAGCGGCGCTTTCATCAAGTGCCATAACGATTCCGCCAGCAATGAAGCGCCCCCCAGCAACACCAGCGACAACGCCACCTCTACAGAAATAAACGCGGTTCGCAACCCG